>Ga0209692_10000223_pt1 | contig 177442 bp, 152 predicted proteins | sample tdDd472_FD_187129 | JGI IMG/M metagenome (GOLD analysis project Ga0209692, IMG submission 187129) | Marine sediment microbial communities from the Atlantic coast under amendment with organic carbon and nitrate - tdDd47.2 (SPAdes)... | ecosystem: Environmental > Aquatic > Marine > Coastal >... | reverse complement strand
CACGACAAAGAAATAAAAAAGCCTGGAGGATTTGATTACCCAATGATTGCAACAATGTATGAGGCAATTGCTCAATTTAACGGAGAGACTGCTAGAGAGCTTTTTCAAAAAACTATTAACGAAGGACATCCAACAGCACTAAAGTATCATCTTCCAGATATTGTAATTGCAATTGGAAAATATCCAAATCCGGCTTATAACGATATCAAGAGTCAAATAAAGCTCAGCAACTATCAACAGAACGAGGTTAACTCTGCATTGGATAAAAACTAACCAAGCATTAGCGGTTGTGTGTCACTTTAAAAAGAGAATCTGCAGATATAAAATCGTACATTGACTCAAAATAAGAATATCATGAAAATATTGCATTTGTTCATTATCAGTTTCATTATCACAACTACTGTTGCTTTTGGACAATCAAGTGATGAAATAGAAATCAAACAGTTAGAAAAACATTGGACTGAGTTGCTTAATAAGGGAGACACAACCTCTTTATTAAGAATCTGGTCCGATAGGTATGTTGTAAACAATCCAAATGGTAAAATTGTAACCCCGAAGGAAATAATTGCACTTATGAAAAGTGGGCATAAATTTCCAGCAGTAGAAAGAATAATTGAGAAAATCACATTCAATCAAGACATTGCAATTGTAATGGGTAAAGAGTTACAACAACCAGGAAATATGACCACTAATCATGATGAATGGATTCCGAGGAGATTCACCAATGTTTGGATAAAAACCAAAGAAGGATGGCAACTAGCAGCAAGACAATCAACACAAGTTATTTCACAATAATTGGTTTATTGATAGAAATTACTTCCTCTGATTTATTTTAAATTGAACAATATGAAAATTTTAACTTTATCAATATCCCTTTTCTTTTTAGTAATTACCACACAAGCACAAAGCCAAAGTAAAGTGTTCGATTCAAAAACACTTCATAGCAATACCTTAAAAATGGAACGTAAGTATTCAATTTATTTGCCAGAAGGTTATGAGTCGTCTGAACTTACTTACCCAGTCCTATACCTGTTGCATCCGGCAGGCCCGTCTAATACCATTCCAAATCAGCAATCGTGGTACTATTATGGTGGATTAAAACAATATTTGGATAAAGCCATTGAAAGTGGTGAAATAACACCAATGATAGTTGTAACCCCTGATGCCAACTTTGAAACAAAAAGAATCAGTTATTGGAATGACCCTGAAGGTGATTTTAATTTTGAAGATTTCTTTTTTGAAGAATTTATACCGTACATAGAAAAAAATTACCGTTGCAGAACGGAGAGAGATAGCAGGGCAATAGCAGGTGCTTCTTTGGGCGGAGCAGCTGTCATACAATATATCCAGCATCAGCCTGAAAAATTCTCTGTTGCATGTGCACTGGCTGGTGCTGTAAGAAGATATGATTACGATTATTTGAGAAAAAGATATCCAAATGTTAGTGAAAAAGTATTAATAGATTGGTATAAACCTTATGATGTTTTCGCTTATTATGAAGATCTACCAGAAGATACAGAAAGTAGGATGAAATTGTACATCAGTTGTGGTGATGATGACCACTTATCACCGAATAATGTAATGTTACATACAGTTCTTAAAAAGAAAGGAATAGAACATGAATTCAGGATTCAAAATGGAGCACATGATTGGAGTTACTGGCGTTCTGTTACACCTGAATTTATAAAGTATATTTCGGATTCATTTCGCAAATGAATTAATGTAATGATGCAACTACCAACTGTTTGGATAAAAACTGAAAAGGGATGACAATTAGCAGTTAGATGGCTTTCTTGTTTAACCATGCAATAGCTAGATTAAAGATTTATTAAGATTAAAAAGCGAACACACAATCGAGTACTCCACCAGCAATAACTGATGGAGTGTGACCGGGCTGGGCTCACTGAATTTCAGGTTGAGATTTATGGTAATAGGAAAGCATCGGTAACCTCACCCGGATTACCCACCTCTCTTAAAAGCCAACAATTCCTCCGTAGAATTAGCCTCATCGAAGTAGTAGCCATCATAGTCAAAGCCACGAAGTTCTTCTATGGTTTGAATGCGGTTTTTGATGATGTAGCGCGACATCAGTCCGCGGGCTTTTTTGGCAAAGAAAGAGATGATCTTGAATTCACCATTTTTAAAATCCTTAAAGTCTACATCGATCACTTTGGCTTTCAGCGCTTTTCGGTCGACCGACTTAAAGTATTCAACAGAGGCCAGGTTTACCAGCACATTGTCACCCTGACTTCTCAGGTCTCTGTTGAGTGCTTTGGCTATTGTACTTCCCCAGAACTCATAAAGGTTCGAATAGCCGTTTACTTTGAGCTGAGTGCCCATTTCCAGTCGGTAGGGCTGGATCGCATCAAGAGGTCTTAGCAGTCCATAAAGTCCGGAAAGAATTCGGAAATGATCCTGCGCATAGTCAATATCTTCCTGAGAGAAATCCCCGGCTTGCAGTCCCTGGTACACATCTCCCTGAAAGGCAAACACGCTTTGCTTACTGTTCTTCTCAGTATGCCGGGTTGAGAATTTCTGGAATCGCTGCACGTTAAGCTCCGCCAGATTATCACTGATGCTCATCAACCCTTGCAGATCAGCTTCATTCTTTTCCTTCAATGTTTCCAGTAGCTCCTTTGAGTGATCAAAAAAGCGCGCTTTAGTACGCGGGGCGTCTACATGGGTATCAAAATCAAGGGTCTTAGCTGGAGATACTATTGCAATCATTTCGTGAATTAATTTTTTATATAATGCGCTGGCGGTTAAAAATGTTTCGCCGGCCAAAGATAAAATGACGCGCATTACTGAACCCTTTAGATTCGTGGTTTTGTTAGCTTTACGAAAAGTAAATATTCAACTTTGGCAGAGCAATTATATGCGGTAATAGATGTAGAAACAACGGGAGGTACACCTTACAATTCCCGCATTACAGACATTTCTATTTTTCTGACCGATGGCACAAAGATCATTGATGAGTTCAGCAGCCTGGTCAATCCGCAGATGCCTATTCCTTTATTTATCACTGAGCTGACAGGCATTGACAATAAAATGGTGGCAGGTGCGCCAACCTTTGATGAAATAGCTCAGCGAATTCTTGATATTACCGAAGGTGCAACTTTCGTGGCTCACAATGTCAACTTTGACTATGGGATGGTACAAGGTGAGTTTCGCAGACTTCAGTATCAGTTTGAAAGGAAGAAACTCTGTACCGTTCGCCTGTCCAGGCAGTTTATCCCGGGTTACAGAAGTTACGGTCTGGGGAAGATTTGCGGCGAGTTGGGGATTCCGATCAATGGTCGTCACCGGGCGAGGGGAGATGCTGAGGCAACCACAGTGTTGTTTCACAGGATTTTTAACATGGCTGAAGGGAACCTTTCTTATTCAGATCTCAAATGGATAAAGGCACTTCCTCCCGAACTCACTCAGGAAGCAATCGATCGGTTGCCTGAAAGTGCCGGAGTATTCTATTTCTACAATAAGAACGGCAAGGTGCTCATGATTGGAAGTTCTGCCAACCTTTTCAAAAAAGTTACCAGCATGATCACGAGTAAATCGGCCAAAAATCAGGATATTCTTGCTCAGACCGTAGATATTGATTTTGAAGAGACTGGTAGTGAATTGATTGCTTCACTCAAACTGAGCACGGAAATAGTCAAACATCGACCGATTTACAATAGATTCCCCAAAGCGTCAAAGTATTGGGAGGTAACACCTTCGCTGGATTTGTTTGGTTACGTCAAGTTGGATTTGATGCCAATTGAGAAACCATCATTGAGTCCTTCCTTCAAATCCAGAAATGAAGGATTAAAATTTGTAACCAAGCTCAGAAAAAAGTACCGCCTATGTGCTCAACTGTGCAGCCTCGATCAAAGTGTCTGTGAAGATGGACTGACCCAATGTCCAGGGGCTTGCAAGTATCAGGAGCCAGCAGAAGCTTATAATCTAAGAGTAAAACAGGCTATTTCCACGGTACAATCTCAGCAGGATGTGGTGGTACTGGACCGCATCAGTAGTGAAGAGCATGCTTTTGTCATGATCGAAAACCATGAGTATATCGGTTATGGAAAGCTTACCAGTCAGGATGAAGCCATCCAACAGCTATCGGATTTTAGAAACTATCTGATTCCCGATGATCCCAGTTTTGAGAAGCTCTCACTGATCCGGTCTTTTATCCAAAAGAAGAATCCGAAGATATTACACCAATAGTCTCTTTAGATCAAAGCGAGTTTCTAGAGCTGATTCAAAGGCTTTCCGTTGTATTCACCAGTAAGTGAAGAAAGGAAATCAACTACTAAATCAATCTCTTCATCAGACAGTCGACTATCTGATTGGTACTTATTCATCATTACGACTGCATCTTTTAATGTTTCGGCAGATGCATCATGAAAATAAGGTGCAGTTAAGGCTACATTTCTCAAGGTAGGGACTTTCTGTAGGAATTTGTCATGATCTTCTTTGGTGAATTTATAACGGCCATGATCTGCAGGTGTAATGTCAGTGCCCCTATCGTCATAGTAGTCATCATTCAAACCAACGAATTCAAAAGACTGCCCACCCATAGCTTCACCAACATGACAACTCGCACACCCGGCGTTTTTAAACGCTACATATCCTTGCTTCTGTGTATCTGTAATTGCTTGTTCTTCTCCCATCAGGTATTGATCAAAAGGTGCATTTGGGGTGATGAGGGTCTTCTCAAATTCAGCAATAGCGTGGGTAATGGTTTGCTTAGTGATCCCTTCATTGTACAAACTTTCAAAGACTGCCTTTAAAGAATCGTCTTGCATCAATTTATTCACAATCTCATCAAAGTTTTTATTGCCCATCTCTTTCTCATCTAATGGAGGACCGGCAGCTTGTTCCTGTAAATCAGCAGCTCTTCCATCCCAAAATTGAGCAATATTAAATGCCGAGTTAAAAACTGTAGGAGCATTGATCCCACCATCCTGGTTGTGAATTCCCTTGGAGACAACTAACCCATCAACACCTCCTTTGTTCAGGTCGTGACAAGTAGCACAGGAAACTGTGTTATTGGCAGAAAGTCGCTTGTCGTGGTATAAGCTATAACCCAAGGCTACTATACTGGAGTCTAGTACGAAATGATTGGAAATGGGCCTTACTGGCTCATTTTTCATTGATTCTGCTGCCAGGTTCTTTCCGTAATCATTGGCTCTGGCTTCTTTGACCCAGTCGAGAAGAATGGTTTTTTCCTGATCATTTATGGCACTTCCCCAGTGCATCGCTTTATACTGGGTTAGAGGCATTCTATGATGATAAACTGCAAATTCTATACGAGCTAAAACAGCTTCGGAAACAGGTTCTCCTCTTTCTAACTTCTCAACTGCCGGATCAATATTAAAGGCCTTGATACCATTATTAACATCATAAGATACCGGAGGAAATGAGGTGTAGAAGGGTTTTTCAGAGCTGACCGAATGACAATGCATACAACCATTGTCTTTAATAACTGCCAGTGCCTTTTCATTTGGACTTTCACCTGCATTGCTAAGATTGGTAGTGTGATCCTGAAGAATATTGAACAAAACATAAGCAGTGATAAAAACTGCTGCCAATAGAAGAACCGATTTTTTCATGGTGTTTAATGATCAATGACGAATTAAATTTATGATTTATGGCCTTTGAGGATTGTAATGAATGTTACTGATACGGTTTGATGTTGTTTACTCTGATCCATATACATAACATTCTGATTCAACAATTAAATTCACTATTTACAATTCATAATCTCTTGGCTAGCATATTTCTACTAACTTTGTAGCTCATTTAATATTTTATTTTTGAATCATTTCAGCAAACTAGGACTCTCAGCATCGATTATTGAAGTCCTTGACCAAATGGGTTTTGAGAACCCGACACCCATCCAGCAAAAAGCCATTCCATTATTGCTCAGCAAGAACCCGACAGATTTTATTGGGTTAGCGCAAACCGGAACGGGTAAGACAGCAGCTTTCGGACTACCATTAATCGATCTGATTTCGGAGAATGATCCTTCTACGCAGGCCATTGTAATGGCTCCAACTCGTGAGTTGGGACAGCAAACAGCCAAGCAGTTGGTAGACTTCTCACAGAATCGCAAGATCAACGTGGAAGTGGTATACGGCGGAGCAGCCATTGTGAATCAGATCAAAGCATTAAAGAGGCCTACGCAAATTGTTGTGGCAACGCCCGGAAGATTGATTGACCTGATTAAAAGGAAGGCAGTTAACCTGGACCAGGTGAAATACATTGTATTGGATGAAGCCGACGAGATGCTCAACATGGGCTTCAAGGAAGACATAGATACAATCATTTCCCATACATCAGGAGAGAGCGTAACATGGCTTTTCTCGGCAACAATGCCACCGGAGATCAAGCGGATTACCAACAAATATATGAATGCCCCATTGGAAGTTTCTGTGAATACGGAGATGAAGAGCAATGAGGACATTACCCACCAGTTTGTAACCACTAAAACAGCCAATAAAATCGCTGCAATCAGACGTTTTTTGGACATTCAGCCAGACATGCGCGGTGTAATGTTCTGTAGAACCAAGCGTGAAACACAAGAAATTGCGGATGATCTTGGCAATATGGGTTATGGTGTGGAAGCACTTCATGGAGATCTGTCACAAGGGCAGCGCGATGCAGTGATGAAACGTTTTAAGACACGATCAATGCAGTTGTTGATTGCTACAGATGTAGCTGCCAGAGGGATTGACGTGAGTGATTTGACACACGTAATTCACCATACATTACCGGATCAGCTGGAGGCTTACACACACAGAAGTGGTAGAACTGGCCGTGCGGGCAAGAAGGGAGTTTCTTTGGCTTTCATCAACCCGCGTGAAGGGAGAAAAATCGAAGAATTAGAAAAAAAATTGAAAGTAAAATTTGAGCGAATAGAAGTTCCTTCCAAGGAAAAGCTCAAATTCAGTCGCATACACAACTGGGCGAACCTAATCATCAATACGAAAGTTGATGAGCAGACAGATGAAATTCTTGCTGATCTGCATGATAAGTTCGCACATCTAAGCAAAGAAGATCTCTTAAAACGATTGATTACGACCCAGCTTGATCATATTATGTTTCAAGGTGGGGAAGAGGATAACCTGAATGAGACTTTTGGCGGTAATCCAAAGAGCAGAGATAAAGGGAAGTTCAATCGCTACTTTGTGAATATTGGCTCCATAGATGGTATGTCGAAGGGTGACCTGGTGCACTTTTTATCAGATGTGTCAGATGTTGACAGGAAATTTTTTGGTGACATCAGTCTTCAGAAGAACTGTGCATACTTTGATGTTGATAGTGGCTATGATCATGGATTGAACCTGAAGTTTGAGGGAATCGAAATAGATGGACGAAGCATTCGGGTCAACCGTGATGATGATGGCAATAAGAGAGACAGACGTAGCTCCAAAAAATCTTTTGATAAAAAGAGCCGACCTCCCAAAAAAGAAAACGGCCGAAAAGCCCGAAGTGGTGGCAGGCGAAGGAGATATTGATTCTTTAGATATAAGGACGGTCGTCAATTAAATTTGACGACCGTTTGTTTTTTATATTTGGTGCCTTGGTTAAAGTATCCAGTTTGAATTAATTGAACGGTGATCGATTTCATTTAACTATTAAATACAACCCTGAGTAGGCTTGAACTTTTTCCATCCTTTTGCCTGATGTATTAAAGTTGATTTCTGCTCTAATCAGTCCGCTCCACCTCGCATAATAATAGTTGTTGTATCTAGTGCCATATGGGTTGTTGGGATTTTTTGGAGTTACCTTAACTTTGAATTTCAAGGCATTATCGTAGGCATTACCAGACATATCTGTTACGGAATACATACTGTCAGTTAAGTTTCCTGTGAGTTGGTATATGTCATCTAAACTAACCGTTTCGGAGTAGTTGAGAGATTTATCCACTGTCAGAATTACACGTCGGTTCGGGTATGTCCATGTAGTTTTAGCTGAATCGAAAAGAAATTGTTTGAATGGAGTACCGAACTCAGTACCGGTTTGAATATATAGTGTTTTTCCATTGATTAAAGTATCTTTTTCGATTCTGACAGTATCAATGATGTCAGTGAGTGTCCGAGTTCCCTTTTCGTCGATTTCATAATACCTATACGCCCAGACATTGCCTTTCTGAAGTCTGGAATAGTATTTTATGGGATAAACAGGAGCGGCATCATCCTTTTTACCACATGATAAAATGACTAGTGCCAGGCTTATTACTAAATAGGTCAAGTGAAATTTCATTGTTCTTTTGTTTTGATATAACAAGAGAACGTAACATAAACCTCTTTATTATTGAGCCTTTAAAAATCAGTTGGTCTGCACTTTGTTAGAAGCAACCTCCACCATCTTCTGGTAAAGTGCTATATAATACCAGACTCCAACTCCTAAGTGTAGTAATCCGAAGTACCATTCGGGCTTCAAAATCCTTATTGTATAGCCAACAAACATCAGAACAAAAGGTATGTAAGCCTTGCGCTCCAGCGTGATGAGTATAATGAAAGGCATGGCCCAGACTAATAGCTGACGATGTGTGACAAAAGTGAAAAACGCCAGCGTCACCATCAATATTCCGGCGTAGTAGATGTAGTTTTTCTCCGAAGCTTTAAAGCTCGGTATTACCATCAAAGTAAGGAATATGATCAGCCAAACAATATTGCCATAAGGAATGCTTAGGTGTTCAAAGACATTCTTAAGTGTCCCTATTCCGACTTCCTCACTGGCCGAACCTTCCCATAATGGGTGGCTCAATAGGTTTTGGAAGAGCGTTTCCCCACATTTCAATAGGAATGGTGAAAAAGCCAATGCAATCACTCCAGCTGCTGTTAATCCTACCCAGAAAGTGGATTTGATGCTTCGCGTTTTTAACAAGAATACAGGCAGAAGTCCCAATGGAAATTGCTTCAGTAAAAAGCCCATTCCGGTCCATATACCCACTTTAAGGTTCTGATCCTTTTGCATAGCCAACAAACCCAGCATCAGGAAAAGTACCGTAAACCCGTCCCAATGTGAAATGCCTACTTCGATCAAAGCAATTGGGTTCAGCGCATAGAAAGCAGATGCCGCAAATGCCAGCTTTTCGTCTTTCCATCGCTTAATGAGTAAGAAGATTGCAATAGGTACGAGTGCATCACCTAAGGCTAAAGGCAGGTTAATGAGTAAAACCTGGAGGTGTTCGTTGGCTCCAGCCAGCCACAACATAAAAGTGGCCAGATAAGGATAAAATGGCGTATGGTTGTAGGTACAATCGCAATACAGCCATGTCTGATCCTGAATGCACTGTGCAATTGGTAGTCTGTACCGGTAAAAATCAACTGCTGCACCGGCAAAATTGATTGCAATCAATCTTGCTGCCAGCCCGCCAAGCCAAAAGTACAGTAGTTTTTTTGGAACGTCAGTTTTGAGGATTTTCGAGTAAATGCTATTTGCAGGCAATGTTCTACAGTTTGAGTGGAAAAAGAAGATTTCCGATCAGGACGATAAACATCTTTACTCAGGAAATCAGTGTGCAAAATAATCTTATCTGGTGCAGCTTTTCAAATCATTTGATTGTTTCACACAGATAATGGCGGATGATATCTGACAGAATCAAGGGTGTTGTTGGATTTTAACATAATTTTGCCACGTTTTATCCAACCCAATTATTGACAAAATGTCGAAAAAGATTTCCCTCGTCATTCCTGTGATGAATGAAGAAGACAACATTGAACCATTATTGAATGCGATTAAAGATGCTATGGGCGACCGTGACTATGAAGTGGTTTTGGCGGATGATGGCTCTACAGATCGTACAGTTGCCAATATCAAGAAGTTTGCAGATAGCCATGTAAAAGTGGTGGTCTTCAATAAAAATTATGGTCAAACCACAGCTATGGCGGGTGGAATAGCCGAAGCAACAGGTGATTACATTGTCACCCTGGATGGTGATCTTCAGAATGATCCTGCCGATATTCCTTCAATGATAGAGAAATTGGAAGCCGAAGATGTGGATGTTGTTGCAGGAATCAGATCAAAGCGAAAGGATGGGCTTTTCCTTAGAAAAATCCCAAGTAAGATTGCCAATGCCATGATCAGAAAATTGACAGGGGTTTATCTACACGACTATGGTTGTACATTGAGGGTTTTCAAAAAAGATATTGCTAAGAACCTGGGACTTTATGGAGAACTACATCGTTTTATTCCTGTTTTAGCTCAGTTGCAGGGAGCAAAACTTACTGAAGTGCCAGTGAATCACCATCCTCGTATTCATGGACAATCTAAATATGGGCTAGGCCGTACTTTCAAAGTTGTAAGTGACCTGATGCTTATGGTTTTCTTCCAAAAGTATTTGCAGCGTCCTATGCACCTTTTTGGTGTAACGGGAATTGCGTTGTTCATATTTGGAATGCTGATTAACGCCTATCTTCTGATTCTCAAGATCATGGGTGAGGATATCTGGGGACGTCCACTTTTACTATTAGGTGTTACGCTTTTACTTGGAGGTATCCAGCTGATTACGATCGGGATCGTGGCTGAGCTGGTTGTCAGGACTTATTTCGAGAGTCAGAACAAAAAGACGTACAGGGTTAAAGAACTATTCGTAGGTGAATAATCCTAAAAAGCTACTCAAAACACTGCTGAAGTTCCTGCTCTCGGGGCTGGCGCTTTATATTGTTTTTAAGAACATTAAGTGGGAACAGGTCAGTGGTTTGTTGGTTCATGCCAATGCTTTTTATCTGATTCTGGCGGCTATATTTTTCATTGCTTCCAAAGTGCTTAGCGCTTACAGATTGCAACGTTTTTTTGCATGTATTCCTCTTAAGATTAGCAGTCTTTATAACCTCAAGCTTTACTGGATTGGAATGTTTTACAATCTGTTTTTACCTGGAGGTGTAGGAGGGGACGGTTATAAGGTTTACTTGCTCAACAAGCACTATGGGGTGAAGGTCAAATCGTTGATTCAGGCGAGTCTTATTGATAGAGTCTCAGGTCTCACATCTTTACTAATTCTGGCTGGGGCCGGTTTTCTTCTTCCGAATGTTTCAGGTTTGCCTGAATGGCTGAAATATGCGGATATGGCCTGTCTTATTATGGTCCTTCCTGTACTTTATCTCGTCACAAGACTGCTGTTCAAAACATTTGTTCCAGCGCTCTCAGTTTCGATGCTGTGGTCATTGGGTGTGCAGTTGCTTCAGGTAGTGAGCGCTTTTTGTATCTTATATGCTCTTGGCACGAATGGGAGCTACATTGCTTATGGAGTGCTTTTTTTGGTTTCCTCATTTGTCTCGATCATACCCTTCACGATTGGAGGTCTTGGTTCTCGTGAATTAACCTTCCTGATTGGCTATCAATACCTTGGCATCAATGAAAATGTGAGTATTGCCCTGAGCTTGTCATTTACTTTGATTACTGCATTGGTGAGTTTTGGTGGAATATTTATCAAGACAGAACCTGTAGTAGTAGAAGAATAATCTTCACCTCAACCTGGCCTCAGATTGTATCTAAGGCTAATAATAAGTTTGAGTCTAATACTCAAACTAGCCTTATATTGTATCTAAGACATAGTTCATTTCAGCTACCAACCTGGACAAAAGAGTAAAAAACAAGGGCTCGCCAGATTTCTGGCGAGCCTTTGTTGATCTATCAAAATGGCTGATTTTATGCTTTAGCCATTTGGAGTTTGGCATCATGGTATTCATCATATGTTCCGAGCTTGTCCACGAATCCATCTGCATTGATTTCTATGATTCTGTTCGCGATAGTTTGCGTGAACGTGTGGTCATGGGAAGTGAACAGCAATGTTCCCGGGAATGCTATTAAAGAGTTGTTTAATGCTTCAATTGATTCCAGGTCCAGATGGTTTGTCGGGTCATCCATCAGCATCAGGTTAGCACCCTGAAGCATCATTCTGCTGAGCATACATCTAACTTTTTCACCTCCGGAAAGTACATTGGCCTTTTTCAATGTTTCCTGTCCTGTAAAGAGCATCTTGCCAAGGAAACTACGGATATAAACCTCGTCTTTCTCTCCCGGAGAATATTGTCTTAGCCAGTCAATCAGATTTTCATCCGTATCGAAATACTTAGCATTCTCATTAGGCAGATAAGCGTGTGTAATGGTCTGACCAAACTTGAACTCTCCAGCATCGGCCTCCATTTCGCCCATGAGTATTTTGAAGAGGGTAGTGATTGTCTGGCTATTGTCACTGACGAAAGCAATCTTTTCACCTCTATTGACAAACAGGTCAAAGTCTTTGAATAGTACATTTCCATCCACAGATTTGCTCAACCCTTTGATTTCGAGTATTTGATCTCCGGCTTCACGGTTCTGCTGGAAGATGATTGCTGGATATTTTCTGTTCGATGGCTGGATTTCATCCACACTGATTTTGTCCAGTAATTTCTTACGAGAAGTGGCCTGACGCGATTTAGACGCATTGGCACTGAATCGGGAAATGAACTCCTGTAGTTCTTTCTTCTTTTCTTCAGCTTTCTTGTTAGCGGAAGATCGCTGCTGCAATGCCAGTTGGCTGGATTGATACCAGAAAGAGTAGTTTCCTGTATAAACCTTGATAGCTCCAAAGTCAATATCAGCGATGTGTGTACAAACCGTATCCAGGAAGTGACGGTCGTGAGAAACCACAATCACTGTGTTTTTGAAATCCAACAGGTAGTTTTCCAACCACTCGATGGTCTGAAGATCAAGGTCGTTGGTAGGTTCATCCAGAATCAGGATGTCAGGATTACCAAATAGCGCCTGAGCCAGCAACACACGAACTTTCTGTTGGTTGCTCAACTCACTCATCTGGCGATAGTGATCTGCTTCTTTGATGCCCAAACCACTCAAAAGAGCCGCAGCATCAGACTCAGCATTCCAGCCGTCCATTTCTGCAAAGGCTGCTTCCAATTCAGATGCTTTGTGTCCATCTTCTTCAGAAAAATCAGGCTTAGCATAGATAGCATCCTTTTCTTTCATGATTGACCACAGTTTGTCATGGCCCATCATTACGGTATCTAATACTGCAAATTCGTCGTATTCGAAGTGGTTCTGCTTGAGCACGGCCATTCGTTTTCCAGGTTCGATATTGACAGCACCTGAATTAGGAGAAATCTCTCCTGATAATATTTTTAGGAAGGTGGATTTACCGGCTCCATTGGCACCAATGATGCCGTAGCAGTTGCCACCTGTGAATTTTACATTGACTTCATCAAAGAGTACTCTTTTGCCGTATTGCAAAGAGACGTTTTGAGTAGCGATCATAAGCTGTTGTTAAAATTTAAGCCGCAAAATTAAGTGTTTAAGCTGCCAATCGCTAATGAAGGTGGAAAGTTTAGATGATTTTCAAATGATTTACATTGAAAGAAGTTTGTTGACTTCTTCTTTAAGTGGAGAGAGATGTCTGGTTAGAACAGACCAAATGATAGAATCGTCAATATTGTCATAAGAATGGATTAGTCTGTTTCTTAGACTGATTATCTTAAAACCATATTCCAATTGATTATTAGTTGATTCCTTCAAAAATTTATTTACAGCTTCTCCAATAATAGCTAAATGCCTCTCAACAGCACTCTTTGTTTTCAGGTCTTTCTGATATTCTGAAAATGAGTTTATTTCTTGAGTAAAAGCGGCAATTAGATCAATTGAAGTAACAATATCAGACAAAAACTTTTTCTCCTTCTCTGTCATAGATCAGTTTTTTTGTTCGATTGATATTGTCTTTCAGATAGGGGTTTTTAATAGAATCTTCTGTCAAAAGGTCGACCTTTTTGCTAAAGAGTAATTCTAGCTGATCCCAAAGAGAAAGTAAGGCTTCACCTCTGTCAGCGGGATCATCAATGTCAACCTTCACAATTAAATCTATATCGCTATTATTAGGATCAAAGTGATCAGTAATTGATGAACCAAAAGCAAACATCTTACTAACCTGATGTGATTGGCACAAAGCTGTAAATTCGGCTTGCTTTTTGGTAATTAATGTCATCAAATTCATACTACTAATATACTCAATTTTCCGTCCTCAAATCCCCTTCAGCCAACCAGATAGCAGTTCTGGCCAGATTTCTTGTCTGCCTCTGCCAATTGCCAGTCCATATCCATGTCCTCCAGAGGGGAAAAGATGCATTTCTGCCGGAACCTTCTTTTCCTTTAGAGCGAGATACAGTTGAATAGAGTTTTCCACAGGGACTGCTCCGTCATCTTCACTATGTACAATGAAAGTAGGCGGGGTGTCCTTGGTTACATTCAGCTCTGCGCTATAGTAATTAACCAATTCTTCAGAAGGATCGTCCCCTAAAAGATTTTGCCTTGATCCCTGATGGGTGAAATCATTTTTCATGGTCACCACAGGATATATCAGCACCATGAAATTAGGTTTAGTTTCTGGAGTATATTGTGTACCCAGTGTAGAAGCCAGATGTCCACCCGCTGAAAAACCCATTATACCCACTTTGCCTGAATCGAGTTTCCATTCTTTTGCATTAGCTCTTATTATTTCCATGGCCCGCTGAGCATCCATCAATGGAGACTTGTGGGGTATTTCATTACTTTCATTTTCGGGTAACCGATACTTCAGCACTATTCCAGCTATTCCCTTTCCGTTCAGGAATTTGGCGATATCCGTTCCTTCTTTCGTCCAGGAGAGGTTTCGATATCCACCACCCGGACATATCAGCACTGCCTTTCCGGTGGCGTGAGCCCTGGCAGGCAGATATACTTCAATAGTCGGTTCAATAACAAAACTGATATGCTCGTTAGCATCAACCTCTTCCTGATTGCACGGCTTGCTATTTGGGATTCCGTCACTATATAGCGGAATGGTGTGTTGCTGGGCCATAAGAATATTGAATTGAACGAGAAAGAATAGAAGAACTAAGTATTTCATTCTGAAGATCATTAACATCATTAACTGATAAATGGGTAAATCTAACAATTAAAGGTTGTTCAACGTGTCTTGATAATGATCTGAGACAAACCTGATCATAACTTGCTGAAAACCTGCTTTCTGCTCATCAGTAATTCCTCTGAAAGCATGATCCACGTGGGACAATTTTATTAAATCATGTTTGACTGAATTATTCTTCAAAATTTTTTCAAGCTCCACTGATTGACCAAAAGGGACAATATGGTCATTATCCCCATGAATCATCAAGACCGGGGGTGTTTTGTTGCTGACATAGTTTACAGGCGAATATTGGTCCATATAGAGGTTTGCTCTTAACGTGTCCTTTTTAGGGTCGAATCCAAACATTAATTCCGCAATGTCTAAGTGATTCTGTATGGATTCAGGGAACTGATTCAGGATTTTATTGAGGCTGTCGAGAGTAGGCATATGGTAGATACCATGAAGGTTGCTGGGCCCATATACATCTATCAGATATCGAATTTTAATTATGGTTGGTGCTTCATCTACTATTTGTGCATCTGCAAATGTCATCATCATGGCGATATGAGCACCCGCAGATTCTCCGATTACCCCCACATTATTCAGGTCAATGTTGTGCTTTGCAGCATTTGTTTCAATCCATCTTAGTGCAGCGTGAGCATCCTGAATACTTTTAGGGAAAGGTGGTTGTCCCTGGCGAGCAAGCGTATAATCCGGACAGACAAATGTGTAGCCTTTTTCCCTCAAGGTGTTCACTGCATCATTAAAGCGATTTGCATTAATGATTGCTTTACTTCCTCCAATCCAGGCTCCTCCATGAAAATAGAGGATTACGGGTGATTGATCGTAGACCTGCCTTGTAGGAAAGTAGACATCCATTGCAAGCTCATCCTTATAGATTACATGCAGGTTGACTTCCCCAAACAAAACTGGTGCCTTGCTGGTCACCATGAAATAAGCAATTGCTCCAAATAAAAGGAAGAGCAATAGTAAAGTGGCAACAAGCAGGCGTACCAACTTATGGCTGAAACGTTTCATCAAATCGGTTTGTCGAAGAAGTAATTCCTATTTCTGAAAAGCAATCAGCATGGATATGGCCGGAATAGAAAGCTTTCCTGACTTTTCTGTCCAGCCTGCTTCATCCACTTTACCCCCTAATGCTGCTATGCGCCACTTTCCATCTAACTGTATGGTTTGGGGTTTTTGGTTTGCGTTATAATAAACTAAAACTTCTTTCCAACTATCCCCATTGGCGTTATCAGAAATTTGGAAACCAACCAATCCAGGCTGTACTTCTTTGAAACTTAAGTGCTCACGAACCATGTTTCCAGAAGGCATTGAAAAAGCCGGATGTTTTTTTCTGAGCGCAATAAGGTCTCTGTAGTAATCAAACACCTCCCGGTTTTCCAGTTTCCAGTTCCAGTCAATTTGATTGATGCTGTCTGGTTTGTTGTAGGAATTATGTTCTCCGCCTTTAGTACGCATCATCTCGGAACCAGCATGTAAGAATGGTATTCCCTGAGTAGTTAGTACAATGCCATTGGCCAACTTCTGCATAGCTGTTACTTCGGCTTTTGTGGCATCTGGTCGGGACACTGTAAACTTATCGAATAATGTGTGATTGTCGTGGCAGGAAACATAAGAAACTGCTTGCCAAGGGTCGTTGGTCCATGCAGTATCTGAATAATTCACTGCGACATAATCGATCTCAGGGTGAAAAGTAGAGCCCACAACACCAAACTTGATTGACTCTTCAGTGTCAGCAGCACCACTGGCAAAACCAGTGCTTTTTTCTTCAAATACAGATCCTTTGATGCCGTCCCGGATGTCATCACTAAATGCAGTGATATTAGGCATTCTGTAGGTGAATTTTTTGAGCGCTCTGTCGTTTTCTGGCAGGGGAGAACCACCTGCAGTCCAGCCTTCACCATATACAAATATGGAAGGATCGATGGTTTTTAAAGTATCGGCAATTTCATTCATCGTCTCAATGTCATGAATCCCCATTAAATCAAAGCGAAAACCATCTAGATGATATTCCCTTGCCCAATATGCCACGGATTCTTTGATGAACTTTCTGACCATTGGACGTTCCGAGGCAGTTTCGTTTCCACAGGCAGATGCATCTGAGTAGCTGCCATCTTCCTTTTGTCTGTAGTAATAACCTGGTACTTCCTGTGTGAAGTTGGTGTCATCCGGTGTGCGGCCTGTATGGTTATAAACCACATCCAGAATTACGCCAATGCCATTGTCATGAAAGGTTTTAACCATTTCCTTGAATTCGCGAATGCGAACCTCAGCATTGTAAGGGTCCGTGGCAAATGATCCCTCAGGAACATTATAGTTGTGTGGATCATATCCCCAATTAAATTGAGCTGAATCCAGTTTGGTTTCATCAATAGAGTAATGATCAAATGAAGGCAACAGATGTACATGGGTGATGCCTAATTCTTTCAGATGGTCAATGCCTGTACTGATGTCTTCAGGACCTTTGGTACCAGCCTCTACAAGCCCAAGAAATTTACCAGGGTAAGCGCTTCCCGAATTAGGACTAATAGTCAGATCTCTGACATGCAGTTCATAGATGATCGCTTCATTTGGGGTATTGATCTTAAGTCGCTGATCTTTGTCCCAATCATCAGGGTTAGTACTTTCAAGGTCAACAACCATGGCGCGATAACCATTTACGCCGACTGCCTGTGCATAAACTCCGGGTGTTTCATTGAGCCATTCTCCGTTTACTTTCACCTGGAAAGTATAATAAACACCTTTGAGATCTTTTTTAACAGAAGTTCTCCAAAGCCCTTCTTTGACCTTTTCCAGCGAGACATGATCAAATGATGCTCCATCAGTTCCATTTTCATAGAACCGTACCATTACGGCTTCAGCAGGAGGAGACCATATAGTGAAAGTAGTGGCTTCCGGAGTATACTGCGTCCAAAGGTTTTCCTCGGAGTAAGCAGGATATTCAGCGAAAGACGTGTAGGTTTTAGTTTGGTCTTGCATACATGACGCCAGAAATAAGGCCATTATTAAATAAAAATACTTCTTCATACGTTTCAGGAATGGATTGAAGGTTGATGTTTCAAAAGTAAAATCAAATGGCGGGTAATAGGTAAATATACACATTGATAATTATCACTCAATATTTGGTTTACTTAGTGTCTGATAACCAGCTATTAAGGAATTCTTTTGCAAGAAGAATTTTAAATGTTCTAATTTTAGGTGCGTAAGAATGCCAAAATCGAGGGATTTGTCTTGTACTATTCGAATAATGGATGAAATATCGTATTATTACGGATGGACTTATACCAGAATCTTCGGGTTTGAGTCATTCTAAAAAGAAACTAACATTGTAGAAAAAGTACATGCATATTTTTGATCTCATCGCCTTGATCATCTTTATTTCGGGTTTGTTCATTTTTGTGAACACCATGTTCCTGAAGTTGCCATCTTCTTTAGGACTGATGATCCTTACACTTGTTTTATCTATTGGTCTGCTAATTGCTGAGCTGATCGTTCCGTCAATTAATATTGCCAATGAAATTAAGTCATTTGACTTTAGTGATGTACTTAATCAGGTTGTGATCAGTGTAATTCTGTTTGCCGGAGGGCTCAATATGAACCTTAATGCACTGGGCAAACAGAAGCTTCCTGTAGTCATACTTTCTATCACAGGGGCATTAATTAGCACTTTTGTCATTGGGACAGTCATTTTTTATGCTCTAAATGCACTGGGTATTCCTATCAACTATATGTACAGTTTGATTTTTGGGGCGGTTGTTTCTTCCACAGATCCAATTGGTTCTGCAAACATTACTTCAAGGTTCAAAATGCCTCAGATGTTGATCAACAAAGTGGAAGGTGAGTCTTTGTTTAATGGTGCTTTCTCTGTTGTTCTTGCTTTTGTGCTTTATCACCTCGAAATGGTAGCAGAACTCCATGAAATTACAGCCGGAGATTTTTTTAAAATTCTCGGATTAGAACTTTTAGGTGGAGTATCTATAGGCCTGGTAATGGGCTTCATTGGTTATTATCTGTTGAAGTTTATTCCTAATGAAGATGTCCATATTGAAGTGTTGATCACTATTGCCTTTGTACTTGTTGGATCCTTTATCTCCGGTTATTTTGAGATTTATTCAAAGACTGTTTCGCTGGTGATGGGACTCATGATCGGTAATCTGAGTCGTAGTAAAACAGGAGAGGAGAGTGAAGACAGTGTTGGTCACTATGTGTACATGTTCTGGAACTTGTTGGAACAAAGTATGGCCGTGATGCTCTTTGTATTGATGGGTCTTGAAATGCTTATTCTCGATTGGAGAATTGATTATTTCGCGGCGGGTTTCCTTGCAGTAAACGTTGTGCTGTTCGGACGTTGGATCAGTATTTTCATCCCGGTTAAAATCATGAAAATGAGCAATGTTCCTTTTGATAAAAACACAATCTCAGTGATCACCTGGGGAGCTTTCAGAGGTGGTTTGCCGATTGCCTTGGTATTAGCTTTTCATGATTTTCCTGGAAAGGAACTACTCATAACATTGACTTATGTGGTTGTGGTTTCTTCTATGCTTTTCCAGGGATTCTCACTACCAATTATGATGCGGGAGCGCTTCGAATTGAAGTAAGAGGAGAGAACAACTATTAAATTAACAAGATTGTAAAGTTCTGCAATAAAGAAATGCCCCGACTCAACCGGGGCATTTCTTGTTTTGAGATGTCCGAAACTTGTTAAAAATTAGCCTTTAGTGCTATCAGGAAATTTCTACCTGCACCCGAAATACCTGAGCTATAAGATCTGTAGCGCTGATCGGTAAGGTTTTCCATACCTGAGGTTATGGATAGGAAATCACTTAGATGATACATTGCTTTGATATTTAGTGTATACCATGCTGGTGAGTATGGGTTGCCATTGCTATCCAAAGCATAGATTTCAGTTTTTCCGCGCTCTTCTACAGCGATCTTATCAAATGACCTCTTGGCTTGATAACTAGCGTAAAATTGTATCTCAAACTTCTTATTATGATAAGTCAGTCTACTTACTCCAAACATAGGAGCAGCATGTCTTGACGGACTTGTAGTGCCATCATTAAGCTCTTCTTTACCATGCTGCCAGTTGATCGTGGAGGACAATTGGAACCCATCTCCAAGATTAGCTTCTAATCCAGCCTGAATTCCATAAACATATGCATTTGCAGCATTTTGGATTGCCTGAACTCTACTTAATACTCCATCATACATGATGCTGTCTTCTCCATTAAGTTGATAACTTCTCCTTACCATGGCATTATTGAGAATGGTGTAGTAACTGCTTAAGTCTAATTTCACATGATTTGCAATCACTTTGGCCATTCCGATATCAAAGCTATTGGCATATTCAGCTTTCAGATTAGGGTTTGGTACGGTAACGGCTCCAGGTTCTGAATCAAACACTTTGCCCATATCATCAACATTGGGCGAGCGAAAAGCCGTAGCGTAGTTGGCACTTAGTACCCAGCTTTCGGATGGTCTGAAAACCATGCCATAGCTTCCTGTTAATGCTCCATGGTTAAGATTTGATGTAGTAAATGGAAATGGATAAAATGTAGTGTCAAAAGTCGCATTTAAGATATAGCGGTTGTAACGCAACCCTGCCTGTATGCTCCATTGATCATTAAGAATGAATTGATCATTGACAAAAACTGCTATTGACTCCCATGTGGCTTGAGGATATCTGGATGGGCCTTTAGAGCTAAGGCCAGTGCTGATGTTAGTAATTAGTCCTGAACTATTGACATCATCCACTACATACTCCAATCCATAACTTAGGTTATGCTTACCGAAGGATTTAAGCATGTCGAAGTTGATAGAATACGCATTCACTTTCTCTGTGTTAGTGGTTCGATCAGTCTTATTCAATGATCTGTCAATGCGGCTCTCTTCAAAGTACTGACCAGCTAATCTTAATGTGAGCCTGTCATAAAGCAAGGTGCTTTTTTGATGAGAAATAGACAATAAATGCATGTTCCAGACTTGAGGGCCATATTTCCACTCCGAATATCTTGGTAAGCCGTTTTTGATACGATTGTGTCGATCATATCGACCATAAGGAGAGGTTTCGGAATAGTGAAAGCCATACTGGATGTCCCAGTTTTCACTTGGCTTAAATCTAATTTTCTGCATCAGGTTGACCTGAGAATATGCAGAGGGAATTTGTAATAAAGGATCATCCTGAGTAATTACTTTGTCAGTAGAGTCAATACGCTGGACGTAGTATGGCTTCAGATAATCCTTAGGTCCATGACGTCCCTGGCGAAGGTTATCGTAATCAAATGAACTAAAGCTTGTCACGAAAGCCCATTTTCTCCACCCAACATTAACGTCAAAATGACCCGTTTTTTCATTGTTCGCAGCAGAATATCTGACAATAGCCTTACCAAAAACCAGAGGCTGCTTATCTAGGGATAATTCGGGAACCAAAGTTTGAAAGCTCATTACTCCGCCAATGGCATCACTGCCGTATGTCACTGATCCAGGGCCAAACATAACTTCAGTATTTTCAATAGCAAATGGATCAAGTGAAATTACATTTTGGATGTTTCCTGATCGGAAAATAGCTGTATTCATTCTCACACCATCTACAGCGTACAGCAGTCTGTTTGTAGCAAAACCGCGGATCATAGGGCTACCACCACCTTGTTGACTTTTTTGAATGAACACTTTTCCACTAATTCCAAGTAGATCTGCAGCTGTTTGTGGGTTTTGAAAAGCTACCTTCTCAGCTGAGATCGTTTGGATTTTACTAGGAATGTTAGTTGAGTTTTGCTGCCAACGAGTAGCGGAGATCACTACTTCTTCCAGATTAAGGAGTGTTGGTTCCAGAATGATTTCCAGCTTTTGATTGATAATGTGCTCATAGGAAATTTCTTTCGGATGAAAGCCCAGTTTTCTTATCTCGATTTTTTCTGCATTCAAAAAAGGAGAGAGGTCTGCCTGTCCTTTCGCATTGGTAATTCCGAAGGCTTTGGGCTGTTCACTGCTCAGTGTTACCCATTCTAGTGGTTCGAGCGTACCACTTTCTTTGATGGTGACTGTTTGCGCACTTAGTGGAATAGAAAGCACGCAAAGAACCACCAATCCCAAAATTTTATTCATTGTGGATTGTCAATTAATTAATAAACCTGTTGCTGTGGATTGAATAAAGATCTATAAAACCAAGTCTGGTGGAGGGGAAGGGATGCTCAACGTCCATTGAGTGTGCAATGAGTCCCGGAATTGTGTGTTCGGGGATTCAATAATATTCAATTGTAAATGCAAGGTGTAGTCAGCCTCGGAAGGAAAATAGTCAGAAAGGAAAATGCTCGAAATGATCTTCGCAGTGTGATCAGATTCGCTACCTGATCCTAAAGCTTTGAGTATGAGCTTACTTATCTGATTGTTTAAAAATGTTTCACGAGAATCTACCCAGACAAAGAAAGTAATCTGATCTGAAGTTTCCTTTTTAGAAACCAGATCATACATCTGATTCTGATACTCAAACTCGGATTCATTTTCCCAATCCAGTTGTTTTGCCTCATTTTTAGTGAGAGTCAGGGTCATCACGTCTTCAACTGGTAAGCCTTTTTCAAACTGTAGCTGTACCGCATGATGCACCTTTTCCACTTCATGGTATAACCACATGAATGTGCTCAAAGCAGGCAATACTAAAATACCCAGCAACGCTATTGACAATACTCTCTTCAAACTCTGACAATTCAAAGCGAATTTACCTTGATCAATTGTAAAATCAGCCTGTTTTTCCTTGAATGGTTTCAATCAATCATTTAGGAGCGATTGATATAAATTAGCATTTGAAGTTAAATTGAGTCAACATTTAGAATGCGTATTATGGGTTATTACAGGATGATTGTTTTTTTCTTCATTTTTCTGACATTCGATTCCTATTCGCAAAGTCAGGTTGAGGATTACTCATTTGAACGGAATGGGTATACAGTAGCTTTGAGCCGTCATTTTCCTTCAAATTCACTGGAAAGTGGTAAACATATTCTTTTGGTGCACGGACTCACATATTCTTCTCATGAGTTTGATATTAAGTATACGGATTACAGCGTAACGGACTTTTTAGTCAGTAAAGGATATACAGTCTGGTTGATAGATATCACCGGGTATGGACGTTCTGACAGGCCTGAAGATGGTTTTGCAGTCACTTCAGAATGTGCCAGTCAAGACATTGTTCAGGCGCTGAAACTTATTCGCCAGGAATTCAATCCAAAGGAGTTAGATGTTTTAGGATGGAGTTGGGGAACAGTCACTTCATCTTTGGCTATTGGCCAACAACCAGCACTGGCAGATAAACTTCTTCTTTATGCTCCAATTGCGACAGGGTTTGATGGAAGTGAGCCAACGGATAGCTATCATACCAATACCTGGGAGCATGCGGCCAGTGATTTTGTGTTTACAGCTAAAGGCGATATTGATTACGACATAGTTGAGCCGGAAGTAGCTCACTTGTTTCTTTCCAATTGCTGGAAGTATGATCAGGACTCCAGCCCGAATGGAGGAAGAGCAGACCTGATGAGTGGCTCCGCAAAGAAATTGATCAATCTTGAAGACGTAAAGATTCCTGTGCTGTTGATAGCGGGCACAGCCGATCCTTTGTTGAATATGAAAGCTATTGAGGCTCTTGCTAAACAAGCTAATGTCACTCTGAAAAAGGTAGAAGGTGGCTCACATGTATTGATGATGGAAAAAGCACATTACCTGAATTTTCAGCACTCGGTTCTGGGCTTTCTGAATTCGAAAGAATGACTGAACATAGCTATTGAAATCTTTGTCTTCGAAAATAATCTTCTGAGCTCAAGTTTTCAGACTGGTTAGCATCTATCAAGTAATTTCGCTTACAAAATCAGGTACTATGACATATTGCAGGCATTACTGCTTACTCTTATTTTTTCTTTTAATTATAACCCAGCTATCATTTGGACAAACCGGAAATAGCATAAGCGGAAGTGTTGTTGATGAATTTTCAGAGTCTATCGAGTTTGCTAGTGTATTTCTCACCAGCGAATCAGATTCACTGAAAATTATCGACGGAACAACTACAGACAAATCAGGACAATTCTCTTTTCCTGGGTTGCCGTCTGGTCAATATGTTATTCATATTCAGTTTGTTGGATACCAGAGGGTCAATATCCCAGTTTCTTTGAATAATAATCAGCAACTCAAGCTTTCAGAAGTTATTTTAAAAAACGATGAAAACCTGCTTCAGGAAGTTGAGGTGAAAGCATTTCGTGAATTGATCTCAAGAACGGAAGAAGGTATAGTAGTGGATGCATCTCAGAATCTCACGCAAATAGGAGGGACTGTGGCTGATCTGCTCAAAAACACTCCGGGAGTTTTGGTAGGGCAGGAAGGTGCCGTTTCACTTCGAGGCAGAAGTCCACAGGTACTGATCAATGGACGTATTTCCGGAATGGCGGGAATTGGCAATGGAACCAATCTTTCCCAGATTCCTGCAAGTAGTGTGGAGAGGATTGAGATTATCAATAATCCATCATCAAAATACAGTGCGGATGCTGAGGGCGGTATTATCAATATCATTTTGAAGAAGAATATGGATGTTGGTTACAATGGGGCCTATGCGCTCGGTGTTGGGCACGGAAGTCGCCTACGTGTTACCGGGTCCGGAATGTTAAACTATAATGCTAAAAAGTGGAATATTGGCGGATCTTATGACAATTGGTTTACCACCAGAACCCGAAAAATTGAGCGTCATCGTATTCAATACAACTTGCCTTCTCAAATGTATCTGGATCAAGACAGACATGACCGGCGTACCTTCAAAACTCAGACTGCCCGGTTAAATGCCGGATTCAATCCAAATGAAAAGAATAGCTTCAATATGGAGGCTATCTGGCTTTTTACAGGTGAGGACAATGGAGAAACTCTGGTGACAAACAGCGAAGATTCTGTACACAATTTCAATTTTAGAAATAGCCGCTATTCCAATGAGATCAGGAGATTTAATACATTGGAAACCTCACTGAACTACGTTCATAGTTTCGATAATTCGGATCAGCAACTGTCTGTTAATTATAGCACTACATATGAGTTTGATCGGGAACATACCAACATCACCACACAGCCTTTGACTATCGCAAATGCGGAAGATGGAGCTTCTTATTTTCAGCGAACAAGATGGAATGAAAACTCCAATATGCATATTCTCTCACTCGACTATGCTCAGCCCGTTGCTCAAAATGGGTTGTTTGAAGCAGGTTATCGGGCGATTTTCAGATCTATCCGGGTAGATTTCCAACAGGCGAATGATAGGGATGGAACATTGCAGGTGGATCAGGCCAATTCTGATATTTTCACTTTCCGTGGCAATAACCATGCTTTGTATTCTCAATATACCGGTTGGGTAGGCGACAAGGATAACCCAAGATGGAGGTATAGTGCAGGGCTGCGTGCTGAGCAGGTATTTAATAAAGGCGTGACAGCAATAAACCCAAGTGAATACAATCGCCATTATTTTTATCTGTTTCCTTCCGCAAGCCTGGTACATTATGCAGATAACAGGGATATGTACAAGTTTACTTACAGTCGACGCATCAACAGGCCAGAGTTGGATGATTACAATCCATTTGTAGATATCACTGACTCACTCAACCGACATTCTGGGAATCCATATTTGAGGCCGGAACTGGCTCACTCGTTAGAGCTTGGGTATGCTCATGTGGCAGGGAAGTTTACTTTGTCCTCGTCCGCTTTCTTTAGATATACTCAGCACGTTATCATGCATTATACTCAAGTATTCGATAATGGTGTAGCACTCTCAATGCCAAAAAATTTTGGTTCTGCTGCTACCTACGGATGGGAAAACATAGCTACTTACGAACCATTCAGCTTTTGGAGTATCAACTTCAACCTTACAGGTTACCAACTTCAGATTAACAATGCTGACTCCAGTTTGAATATCCAGAGGAAGCAGTTTACGGTGTTTTCCAAGCTGATCAATAACTTTTCGCTATGGAAGAATGGACGATTACAAATCACTGGCAATTACACATCTCCGGTTGCAGTTCCTCAGGGCAAACGCATTGCTGTAAGGTTCGTCGATATTGGTGTGCAACAGCAATTATTCAAAGGGCAGGGTAGGCTGGGGCTTACAGTCACTGACGTGTTCAATACTTTGAAATATGGATCTAACCTTTCTGATCCTAACTTTTCACTCAACAGTACTTTCAAGCTGGACACACGCGCTGTTATGCTGATTTTTGGCTATACATTCAAGTCCGATTTCAAGGAAAAGTTATTGGAGAACAGGTTTAGGAATTGATAGCAGAATGGACTTCAAGCCAATTGGTTTTTGATAGTTTTGCCTAAACTACGTATTATGACCCCTTCAGGAAATAAAAGAAGTAATATTCAAATAGGTGCTGAGGTTGAAATAGTAGAGAAACACAACCAACGTACAGGAGAGCTCACCAGTGGGTTTGTAGAACGAATACTCACCAAGTCTGCCACTCATCCGCATGGAATTAAAGTCCTTCTGGAAACCGGAGAGGTAGGCCGAGTTAAGAATATTCTGGAAGATTGATTGGCTTTATCAAGAATCCTTTTCCAACCACAAGCTCATATAACCTAAAGAAACCCCAACTAATGATGTGATCCAGGCAGCAGTCAGGTTGATAACCGAAAGATGAATACTCACAATATTGAGTACGAGTCCTGAGATCCAAATCAGGTTTCCCTTTTTTGAAAGAGATTCATTTAGTTGATATCCGGAAGCAATTCCAATTAGTCCAAGCAGTTTTTTCCGATCAATGTATAAAATATAGAATGCCATGATCAGTAAAGCGCTTACTACAAATGGTGTCCCTTTCCAGGATTGTGAGATAGTGATTATTAAGATGTTGGCAATAAGTGGAACCACCATGATGGCACCAAGAGTTCTAAACCGTAGTGTAAGTAGGAGGTAGCCAATCACTACCTGTGAATATGCTATGAATCTGGCATAAAAGGCTAATCCATAAGGTTCCAATCGTTCTTCCAGCCAAACAGGTCCAATCCATCCAAAGAATTTATGTTCAAAGTATAGTTTGGCCATTCCTGCCCCGAAAAAAGTGAATCCCAAAAATACACTGGTCGGATTGACCATTTTGGTGAAAAGCCAACGTAGGGAAGTCATTGCTGTTTCTGGTAAGACTATCTTGGTCTGAGAAAGTTACAGTTGTGAAGTATCCTACTCTTTCAAAACAACTCCAGTTGCTGGGTTTTAGGTTTTCGAGACCAACCCATGACTGTTCGCCCGCCATATTTCCAAGAATCATTTCGCTCTTTTTGGATCACATCATCCAAATTTCCTGATGGCTGAAAATCCTTTTCCAAATGCTGAGCAGCCTTTGATAGGGAAGCAACTGCTTTTAGCTTATCACTTCTGTCAATTTTAGCGTGATCAACTGCTTTTCGTAATACAGAAATACTTTCATCATATACTTTGGTAGGCACTGGAAAAGGGTGACCATCTTTACCTCCATGAGCAAAAGAAAATCTTGCAGGATCACTGAAGCGGCTTGGAGTCCCATAAATGACCTCACTTACGAGTGTAAGAGATTGTAATGTTCTTGGGCCAAGTCCTTGTAGCAGCAGCAATGACTCAAAATCACGTGTGGGAAGTTCCTGTGCCATCGCAAGTACAGTTCCCAGTCTTTTGATATCGACATCCTTTTGGCGAACATCATGATGCCTGGGTAACCGGATTTGTCGTATTTCCCTGAGCGTTCTTTCCGGGGATTCTTGAGTCATATCCAGGATTGCTGACTTGGTAGGAGTCGCATCACGGTCTGTCAGATTAAGAATAGAACCCATGTTTCTTCCGTACACAAATTTGTGCGGCTCTTCTGTATAGCTCTTGAGTTCTTTGCTGTGCCAGTGATATCTACGAGCATATCCTGATTGATCATTCATGCCTTGCTGAATCACAGCCCAGTCCCCTTCATCAGTCAGTACAAATGAGTGCAGATAAATCTGAAACCCGTCTTGAATTGCTGTGTTATCCACTTTGGCAGCCAGGCGACTACTGCGTACGAGTTCATTCCCATTCAGACCTGTCACTTGAGCTATTTGCATGAGCTCATCAGGAGTATTCCGGCTATGTCTACCACGTCCTCCACATACATAAATACCCAGTTCTTTACTGATAGGATTGATAGAGGATTTTAACGCTCCCATCACTGAAGTGGTGATCCCAGAAGAATGCCAGTCCATGCCCAAAACACACCCCAGTGATTGAAACCATGCAGGATCACTGAGCCTTCGGATGACTTCAGCTTTACCATATTCAATCACCAAAGCTTCTACAATGGCTCCTCCCAGCTTCGACATCCGCTGTGCCAGCCACTTTGGTACCCGACCATTGTGAAGAGGTAAATCTGCATGCCCTGAACGATTCATTCCTGTAATTTATAGTAAAGCTAATTTAATTAGTAATTATTTTGCTAAAATATTTAGATCGCTATTTACAATCATTTATATTATTTTCGCTAATACCTAAAAAGTATTGTATGGTCACCAGAATTTTGACTTTTGTCTTAACATTTCTTTTTCTATTTAATGCTCACTCGCAAGTCCAATCTCCAAAAGAATACTTTGGGTATGAGTTGGGAGAGCAATTCACTCGTCACCATCAGGTGGTCGATTATTTTCATCAGGTGGCTGATCAATCAGAAAAAGTTATCCTAAAGAAGTATGGTGAGACTTATGAGAAACGTCCACTTTATCTAGCTTTTATATCTACACCGGAAAACTTGTCGAATCTTGAGAAAATAAGAAAGGACAATTTGAAGAGAGCTGGCCTGGTTGAGGGGAGTGCTGACCATAAAATCAGCATTGTATGGCTGAGCTACAACGTTCATGGCAATGAGTCTGTATCTACGGAAGCATCTATGGCCACTCTTTATGAATTGGTAAGGCCAGAAAGCGACAAAACGAGCTGGTTAGAAAATACTGTAGTGATCATTGACCCTTGTGTGAATCCTGATGGTCGCGAAAGGTACGTCAACTTCTATTGGGAGCATGCTAATCAGCCTTTCAATCCTAACCCGGATTCCTGGGAACATCTTGAGCCCTGGCCAAACGGACGAGCTAACCATTACTTGTTTGATTTGAACCGGGATTGGGCATGGCAAACCCAGATTGAAAGCAAGCAAAGAATTGCTGTATACAATCAATGGCTTCCCCAGGTTCATGTGGATTTTCATGAGCAAGGGATCAATTCTCCCTATTATTTTGCCCCTGCAGCTGAGCCTTATCATGAGCTGATCACTGACTGGCAACGTGAATTTCAGGTGGAAATTGGGAAGAACCACGCTAAGTATTTCGATCAGAACAATTGGTTCTATTTCACAAAGCAATATTATGACCTGTTGTACCCAAGCTACGGCGATACTTATCCGACTTACAATGGAGCCATTGGGATGACTTATGAACAAGGCGGGTCAGGCCGAGCTGGAGTTGGAGTGATCAAACAAGAAGGAGATACGCTGACCTTAAAGGACCGAATAGCTCATCATTATACGACTGGACTTTCTACCATTGAAGTGACCGTTAAAAATGCAGACAAAGTGCTTTCTGAATTTGAGAGGTTCTTTCATCAACGTCCGGAAGTGAAGTATAAAACATACGTCTTGAAATATGAAGGACAGGACAATCAATTCAAGGACCTGAAAGCCTGGTTGGATACCCAGGGCATCCAATACGGAAGTGCATCTGCTTCGAAAGCTGTATCTGGTTATCATTACAATTCTGGTAAAACAGAATCTTTTCAAATTGAATCCAAAGACCTGGTTATTAATATTGATCAACCCAAATCTGTGCTGACATCCGTACTCTTTGAGCCTGTTACTCAATTAGCAGATTCACTCACTTATGACATTACCGCATGGTCGGTGCCTTATGCTTATGGAATTGATGCGTATGCGTTGACTTCTTTGGTTCCTGTGACGACAACTTTACCTAAAATAGATTCCAAAATCACTTTAGATCTAGCCTATGGTTATATTTTTCAGTGGCAAAGCATGAATGATGCAAGGCTGCTTGCTGCTTTGTTGAAATCCAACATTAAAGTTCGGTATGCGACCAGTCCTATTCGTACAGGTGGAGTGAGTTTTGAACGAGGCTCTATTCTGGTTACAGGAAGAGATAATCCTAGAATTGATAACCTGAATGAAGTGATGAGTAATTTAGCGAATCAGAACCAGGTAAAGGTCACCTCGCTGGAAACGGGATGGATGATGGCTGGTCCTGATATCGGTTCCAACGATATTGCCTACCTGGCGGCTCCAAAAGTAGCTTTGATAGGCGGGCCCGGAACATCGTCTCTGGACTATGGAGCTACCTGGCACTTCTTCGAGCAGGAGCTTGGCTATCCGGTGACTACACTTTCTACCGACTATTTTAAATCAGTGAACCTTGCTGATTATGATGTGCTGATCATGCCGGATGGCTGGTATGGTGATTTTGATGACGAAGTACTATCTGATATTTCAGATTGGGTAAATAATGGCGGTACGCTTATAGCAGTACAAGGTGCTTTGAAGAAATGGGCGGACAGTGATTATTGTGGACTGTCCAGGTTTAATTCTTCAGAAGAAGAAAGCTATTTTGGAGAGATTGATTCAGAAATTGGCGAGGAGATGGCTCAGGTTCCGGAGGCTGCTCGCCAGCGATACCAGATCAGAGAGTTTGTTGCGGGCGCTGTTTTTAAAATACATATGGATAATACTCATCCACTGGCTTATGGATATAATGAAGAATACTTCTCTTTGAAAACTTCAAGTAATAGATATGCTCTTCTCGATGAAGGTAATGTTGGAATTATTCATTCCAGTGAAGATCATTTAAGTGGTTTTGCCGGTCAGGTTGTCAAGCAGAAAGTAGGCAACTCCTTAGTCTTTGGAGTAGAGCAAAAGGGTAGAGGCAATATTGTTTATATGGCTGATGGCCCACTTTTCAGGTCTTTCTGGCATTCCGGGAAGTTGTTGTTTGCGAATGCTGTTTTTTTTTGTGAGTAATTGATGAACAACTGGTTCAAGCGAAATATTACCAGTCCGCTGATCAATTTTCTAGGCCAAAAGAAAGCTGAGAAGCACTTTACAGAAGGTCCAATCCTAATAGGAGGATGTGGACGATCCGGAACCACTCTTTTGCTTGCAATGATTTCTGCGCATCCAAAAGTTTTTGCTATTCCTGAAGAAACAGATGCATTTACCAACTGGTTGGATAAAGGAGGGAAGCAGGTGCCAGAAAGGTTGGATCGATTTTATCGGGAAATACTTAAGAGTAAAATTCCAAAGACCTGTAACCGATGGTGTGAAAAAAGACCTTACAATGTTCGTTACATCAAAGAGATTTTAGCGTATTTCGGACCTAAGGCAAAGTTCATTCACATCATTAGAGATCCCAGAGCTGTCTGCACATCGCATCATCCAAGAAGATCTAATGAATATTGGATTGATCCGGAAAGATATATTACTGATGTTCAGGCGGGTCTAGCATTTGAGAATCATACTCAAGTGCTTACGATAAAGTATGAAAGACTAATTGATCAAACAGGACAGGTGCTTGAAGAAATCTGTGATTTTCTTGAGCTACAATATGGAAAAGAAATGGCTTCCTGGTTTGATTATGCAACAGTGAGAAAAAACAGAGCATGGAAGCATGGACTTAAACATGTTCACAGCAATTCACTTCACAAATGGCAACAGCCTCAAAATACCGATCGACTGAAAGCAATTTTGTCTGATAAAACTCTTGTTGATTTGGGGATAAGGCTTGGTTATGACTTGAATGCTTAATGAAAATTATGATTATTCAAGCTGAGATTAGTCAGCTGTTTTTCTAAAGCAAACACTTTTTCCCTTTGTCGATAAAGTCTAATTTGCCGGCTCAAAACAACATTACATGAGTTTTCATATAGGAGCAACAAAGGGTGAAATAGCAGAAAAAGTGTTGATGCCTGGAGACCCTCTTCGCGCAAAATTTATTGCAGAAAATTTCCTAACAGATGTTAATTGCTACAATGCAGTAAGGAACATGTTTGGATACACTGGAGTCTACAAAGGAGCCAGGGTTTCGGTGCAGGGAGCAGGTATGGGGATTCCTTCTACATTGATTTATGCGACAGAGCTGGTCAAAGATTATGGTGTAAAGTCGATCATTCGCGTAGGGACTGTAGGTAGCATCAAAAAAGAAATCAAAATCAATGACATCATTTTGGGCATGAGTGCCTGTACCGATTCCAATATCAATAAAATAAAATTTAATGGACTTGATTACTCGCCAACAGCAAATTTTGATTTGTTAGTGAAAGCCAGTCAGGTAGCCAAAGAACTTGCCCTTGATCCTCATATTGGAATAGTATTTAGCACTGATAATTTCTACAATGGTTCCCCTCAGCATTATGATATATGGGCTGAACACGGTGTCTTAGGTCTGGAAATGGAATCAACCGCCTTGTATACACTTGCTGCCAAGCATGATGTGAGTGCATTAACGATCTTGACGGTAAGTGATAACCTGGTTACCGGTGAAGTAAACTCTTCAGAAGATCGTGAAAAGAATATCGAATCAATGGCCAGAATAGCACTGGAAACTATCATTTAGAAGCGCGTGGCTATTATTTATAGCATTAACTCATTTATTTAGTATTTAATAACTAAATATTTTGGTAATTATTAAATTGCTAACGATATTAGTTGTTAAATTAACTATTATGGCGGAAGATGCTAATGTATTTAGGGTGAAGGACCTGGAGTCTACCAGTGCTGATGTCTCTTTTGATGATGATTATGCTTTGAAGCTTTATTCGAAGAAACTTAAATCCGGTAAATGCCAGGTGAAGTTTTATGCATCCATTAAGGAGCGAAAGGACTTGTACGGGTATGTATTAGTAGATGCTGACAAAACATTGAAAGATGTAGTAATTAATATCCGGGAAAAACTACGTACAATTCGTCAAACCAAAGAATTCCATCATCTACATTTGTACTCTATCGGTAAAATCGGAAGAGACGATATGAATTTTATGATTTTTGACAGTTAAATCTTAACAATAATATTGTGAGTATAATATCTGAAAACATCAAGTATCTGAGGAAGCAAGCAGGTTACACGCAGGAGCAATTTGCCAATGTTGTGGGTATCAAAAGGTCTGTAGTTGGCGCATATGAAGAAGCCAGAGCAGAGCCCAGATTGCAGACATTGATGAGTATTGCTGAAGTGTTGAATGTGACTTCTGATGATCTGATTACTGTTGATCTCACCAAAGAGTCTCCAGCTCCAAGAAAGGATAAAGTAAGAGTGCTGTCAATTACCGTAGATGATGAAAACAATGAGAATATAGATTTGGTCCCACAAAAAGCCGCAGCTGGATATCTCAATGGCTACTCTGATCCGGAATATATTTCTGATCTTCCTCGGTTCAATCTTCCTTTTCTTCCCAAAAATGCAACTTATAGAGCTTTTGAAATTTCGGGAGACTCCATGTTACCAATACCATCTGGCTCAATAGTGATAGGCAGATATGTGGAGTCGCTTGATGATATCAAAAATGGTACAACTTACATTCTGGTCACTGAGAGAGAAGGAGTTGTGTACAAGCGGGTATTCAATTATATCAGTGAAAAGGGAAAGCTTTATCTTGTTTCGGATAACAAGTCATACTCTGCTTATGAAGTGGATCCTAAAGAAGTGATTGAAATATGGGAAGGACGTGCCTATATTAGCATTCAGTTCCCAGATCCGGACGCGGCAAATGAGCTCTCATTGGACAAAATAGCAGGTTTGGTTGTGAACCTTCAGCATGAGGTTAACGAAATCAAAAAAAATCTTCAATAGAACAACACCTTCTAGCATACATCACGTAAAAATGACTTTGTTTTGCTGTTTCATTAGAAGGCACCAGTGAAGAATTATATATTCGGGTTTCTATTTTTCATTTTTTTATCGGCACAAGCTCAGACAACTATCGTATCTGGTAAAGTCACAGAAGCGGCCACAGGAACACCTATTCCTTTCGCCACAGTTATTTTTACAGGAACAACTGAAGGTACAGTCACTGATTTTGATGGTAATTTCATTGCTAAGATTTCTAAAGAAGTTGATTCCATTGAGGTTCACTACGTAGGTTATGTCAGAAAAGCCAAAGCTCTTGAGGTAAGTAAAAATCAGATTATCAACTTTCAGTTAGAGATAGATATTCAAACACTGGGAGAAGTGGTTGTTTATGCCGGAGAAAACCCTGCCTGGCCATTGATGAAACAGGTGATCAATCATAAAGAACAAAATGATCTAAGAGCTTTAAGTGCTTATGAATATGAGAGTTATACTAAGCTTGAATTTGATGTGGATAATATCACTGACAAATTCAGAAACAGGAAAATAGTTCAAAAGATCACGAATGTCCTGGATAGTATTGATCAGATTGCAGGAGAGGATGGTAAGCCAATTCTGCCTGTTTTTATTTCTGAGGCTATTTCTCAATACTATTACAAAAAAGATCCGACTTTTAAACATGAAAACATTCTTAAAACAAAAGTTAGTGGAGTAGGAATCACCGATGGAACGCTTACGTCTCAGGTCATTGGCTCTACATTTCAGCAATACAATTTTTATCAAAACTGGCTCAATATTGTTACAAAGGAGTTTGTGTCACCAATTGCTGACAGTTGGAAGCTTTACTATGAAGTATATCTGGAGGACAGCCTGTATATTGGAGACACCTATTGTTATAGAATTGATTTCTTCCCAAAGCGCGAGCAGGATCTGGCTTTTACTGGAACTATGTGGATATCAAAAGAAGATTTTGCACTTAAGCGTATAGATGCTACAGTTCCGAAATCAGCCAATCTAAACTTTATTGAGAAGATTAAAATTCAACAAGACTTAATCAAAACTAATGCAGGGCCCTGGTTGCCTGAGAAGACAAGAGTAGTGCTGGATGTATCAGAGATCACTAATAAGACTGCTGGTATGTTGGCAAAGTTCTATGTCTCCACAAAAGGCCACATCGTCAATAAGCCACACCCTAATAACTTCTATCTGAATCCGGTCTCCATGGAAGAAGACGTCCGTGATTATGATGAAAATTACTGGGCAGAGAATAGGCACGATTCACTCACTTCGACAGAAATCAATGTTTATCAGATGATTGATTCGATGAAGCAAATTCCTGTCGTCAAGAACTATATGGATATAGCTAAGTTTTTGGTGAATGGCTATTATCGAATTGGTAAGATAGTTTATGGGCCATATTCTACTTTCTGGGGCAATAATAATGTAGAAGGAATCAGACTTGGGTTTGGGGCAAGAACCACCATTGATATCAGTAGAAAATGGACACTGGGAGGGCATGTCGGGTACGGACTTACTGATCATCGGTTCAAGTATAAGTTTTATGTTGACAGAATCCTTGACAGAAAAGCCTGGACAACTATTCGCTATGAACAGCAAAAGGAAATAGAGCAGGTCTGGTTGCTGAATCAACAAATTGAACCGAACAGTATTTTCTATTCATTGAGCAGATATGGCACGCTGACTCAGCCTTTTATGATTCATAAATACCGATTGAGTTTTTTCAGGCAAATCAAAACTGGCTTTAGTAGCAGGCTTTCCTTTAAGCATGAAACATTCAATCCGCTTTTCAATTTTGAATATTACAAAGCACCAGGGGAGGTTACAACCTACAATAAATATGAGGTTTCAGAAGCAACATTGTCTTTGAGATACGCCAAGGATGAACTTTTTGTCATCAATGATAATGAAAGGTTGAGTCTGGGAACAGTTCGCTGGCCGGCTTTTGACCTGGATTATACTTGCGGATTTAAAAATGTATTAGGTAGTGATTTTTCATATCACAAAATTGTTTTGGGAGCGGAGAAGAGCCAAAAAATGGGTTTGTTTGGAGTGGGGTATTTTAGATTAACCGGAGGATATATTTTCGGTCAATTACCTTATACACTGCTATACAATACTATCGGAAACCAAACGCCTTATTACGTTGGCTTTGCCTATAATCTGATGAATTACTTTGAGTTCAGCAATGATAAGTTCGTTGCATTGAAGTATCGACAGCATTTTGAAGGCTTCATTCTTAATGCTATTCCACTCATGAAAAAGTTGAAGTGGAGACTGGTAGGAACTGCTAACATTTTATATGGAGGAATGAATTCAACTAATTTCTCTATGACTAAAACGCAACTAGATGCCAATGGCAAACCGGAATTTGCATTCTACAGAATGGACAAAAGGCCATATATAGAGCTTGGATATGGTGTAGAAAACATATTTAGAATTATATCAATTGAAGCCTTTCATCGATTGACTTACCTGGACCACACGAATGTTAGTAAATTTGGGTTGAAGTTTAATTTTCAATTCAGCCTGTAGCAGTGTATATCAAATCAGTCGTTCTTCTATCCAGTTTAATTATTTTTTCTTGCGGGCAGCGTAGGCAATATCCTATTGAAAACCCCCAGATTGACGCAGAGTTCTATGTGGAAGCTTTACATGATGTTAATGATCAGGTTGAAGCCTTTCCTTCTAATAGTGAACTTCGGTTGAAGAGATTGTATATCAATCAAAAACTTAAATGGCCTGAAGATGCCAATGAGGACCTGAATGCACTTGTCAAAAAAGATGGTCTAACGTTGCAGCTTTACCAGTTCGGGCTGGATTTTTACCAGGCTTATCACTTGTATGAGGAATTGTTGAATTTAGTTGACCACTGGGAGCGTATCAGTGGTGAAGCGCAGCTTAAATGGAAGGTGGTGGCATTAAAAGGACTGGGGAGAGAGAATGAGGCGAAGCATTTCCTGTGGCAATTGATACAATCGGATAAACATAATGTTCAGAACCTTGCTTATGCTGGTGAAACCTATTTGGCATATGGAGATACAACCAGATCTATTTATGCGATGAATTTGTTGTTTCAAGCACAGCCAGATGATCCATTTCTGTTTAAAAATTATGTTCCAATATTGCTTGCCAGACATCATCCGGAAATCGCCAGCAAAGTGGTTGATTATGCAAGGTTTGATAGTACAGACTATGAAAGCGGTTTGAAGCGAGCCGAAGTGGCTTTTCAACTGGGACAAACACGTAAAGCGCATCAGATGCTTGGAGCTTACACCAATCAGGGTGTGTTTTATAAACGAGCTGAATGGTACAGGTCTGTAAAGCAATACGACTCAGCGATGTATATGATGGATATATTGATTGCAGATGACAGCAGTCAGAAGGCATTGCTCACAAAAGGAAGCATAGCAGAGGAGAGAGGTTTGTTGTATACTGCTTATGGGCTTTTTGAGGCAGTTTTAGAAAAAGATTCCACCAATTCAATTGCTCAGGAATCAGCACAAAATGTTGCGCGAAAAATTGCATATTTGCGGAGCTTGAGGGAGAGAGAAAGTAAAATCCCAGTATTAGAGATTTCATCAAAGAAAGAAACGGAGAATGAGTGAAATAAAGATCACTTTACCAGATGGTAGTGAGAAACAATACCCTAAAGGTACTACTGCATTAGATGTTGCCAAAGATATCAGTGAAGGGCTGGCCAGAAATGTACTGGCCGCCAACATTAATGGTGAAATAAGAGATGCTACACGGCCCATCAATGAGGATGCGGAACTGAGCCTGCTCACGTGGAATGACAAAGGAGGCAAATCCACCATGTGGCATTCATCTGCGCACCTGATGGCTGAGGCTTTAGAAGCATTGTATCCGGGAGTAAAACTGGGAATTGGTCCTCCAATTGAAAACGGGTTTTATTATGATGTGGATTTTGGAGATCAGAGTTTTGATTCTGAAAACCTTCAAGCCATTGAAGATAAGATGATGGAGCTTGCCCGTCAGAAAAACGAATATATCAGAAAAGACATCAGCAAAGCTGATGCAATAAAATATTATCAGGAAAAAGGTGACGAGTATAAGCTCGAGCTTCTTGAGGACCTTGAGGACGGTAATATCACTTTCTACGAACAAGGCAATTTTGTGGACCTTTGCCGTGGACCACATATCCCCAATACAGGCTTTATCAAAGCGGCTAAAATTTTGAATGTAGCTGGAGCGTATTGGAGAGGAGATGAAAAGAGAAAGCAACTTACCAGGTTGTATGGAATCACTTTTCCAAAGCAAAAAGAGCTCAAAGAATATCTTGAATTATTAGAAGAAGCCAAGAAACGTGACCATAGAAAAATTGGTAAAGAACTTGGGCTGTTTACATTCTCAGAAAAAGTAGGTAAAGGGTTGCCACTTTGGCTTCCAAAAGGGGCGGTTCTGAGAGAACGTCTTGAAAATTTCCTCAAAAAAGCACAGGTTAAAGCTGGCTATGATCAGGTGGTAACTCCGCATATTGGTAGCAAAGAACTTTATGTGACATCTGGCCACTATGCAAAGTATGGTCAGGATTCATTCCAGCCAATTCATACTCCGGCCGAAGATGAGGAATTTTTGCTGAAGCCAATGAACTGCCCCCATCACTGTGAAATATATAAATCAAGTCCAAAATCTTATAAAGATTTACCGGTTCGTTATGCAGAGTTTGGCACAGTGTACCGCTATGAACAGAGTGGAGAACTTCATGGACTGACAAGAGTTCGTGGGTTTACACAAGATGATGCGCACATTTTCTGTCGTCCTGATCAGGTAAAGGGGGAGTTCGCTAAGGTGATTGATCTCGTGCTTTATGTGTTTGGTGCTTTAGGTTTTGATGACTTTACCGCACAAATTTCACTGAGAGACCCGGAAAATCCTGATAAATACATTGGTAGTGATGACAACTGGAATAAAGCAGAACAGGCTATCAAGGAGGTTGCAGAGGAGAAAGGGCTGAATACAGTGGTTGAGCTTGGAGAGGCAGCATTCTATGGACCTAAACTCGACTTTATGGTCAAAGATGCACTGGGTAGAAGCTGGCAGCTTGGTACAATTCAGGTGGATTACAATCTTCCGGAGCGATTCGAATTGGAGTACACAGGAAATGATAATCAAAAACACAGACCTGTTATGATTCATAGAGCCCCTTTCGGTTCTATGGAAAGGTTCGTGGCAATTTTGATTGAAAGTACTGCAGGAGATTTTCCATTGTGGCTAGCGCCTGAGCAAATAGCCATACTGCCTATCTCAGAAAAATATCATGAATATGCACAGGAATTGTATGCTAAATTGCAACAAGTTGATATTCGTGGTTATCTTGACGAACGAGATGAGAAGATAGGTAAGAAAATACGTGATGCAGAAATGAATAAAATACCTTTTATGCTGATTGTTGGTGAAAAAGAAGCTGAAGAAGGTACAGTTTCATTGAGAGCACATGGAAAAGGAGATCAGGGTAGTATGAAAGCGGATGAATTCATCGAGTTTTTCAACAATACCCTCGAACAACTGTTAAATAACAGGAATTAGATTTTAATAAATAAAAATAATCGCAATATTTGCGTTTTGTTTGATGGTAGAACCAAAAAAGGAGGATTACAATTAGCAAACAATTCAGAAGACCGCATAGGGGTCGGGTAGAAGAGCCCTATAGAGTGAACGAAAAAATCAGAACTCGTGAAGTACGAGTAGTTGGTGATAATGTAGAAGTGGATGTCTATCCAACAGACAAGGCCCTGGAAATGGCTAAGCAGCAAGGGCTGGATTTGGTAGAGATTTCACCGAAGGCAGATCCACCTGTTTGTAAGATAATTGACTACTCCAAGTTCAAATACGAGCAGAAAAAGAAACAAAAGGAGATCAAGGCTAAAGCTCAGAAGACTGTAGTCAAAGAGATTCGTTTTGGACCTAACACTGATGATCACGATTTCAACTTCAAGTTGAATCATGCTACGAAGTTTTTGAAGGAAGGCGCCAAGGTTAAAGCCTATGTTCATTTCGTAGGTCGTACGATTGTCTTCAAAGAAAGAGGAGAGATTCTCTTGTTGAAATTTGCTCAAGCCTTGGAAGAATTAGGTAAGGTTGAATTACTTCCTAAACTTGAAGGCAAACGAATGTCTATCATCATTGCACCGAAATCAGTAAGTAAAAAATAAATATTAGGAAATGCCTAAAGTAAAAACTAATTCTAGTGCGAAGAAAAGATTCAAACTTACTGGCACTGGAAAAATTAAAAGAAAGCACGCTTTCAAAAGTCACATTCTTACCAAGAAAGAGACCAAGCAAAAGCGTAATTTGACTCATGCCACTCTTGTAGATAAGAGTGACTTGAAGAATGTTAAGAAAATGCTTAACATCTAATTTGGTTTTAATTGTTTAACCCGATAATCAGGCTCTTAAAAGTTCATTTCATGTGAATGGCGCCTATTGTCAAAAAAAGAGAAATTAATGAGATCAGTAAATCATGTAGCCTCCAGAGCTCGTCGCAAGAAGACGATGAAACAAGCCAAAGGATACTGGGGCAGAAGAAAAAATGTTTGGACGGTAGCTAAGAACGCTATCGAAAAAGGTATGCAGTATGCATATCGTGATAGAAAGGCAAAGAAAAGAGAGTTTAGAGCACTTTGGATTCAAAGAATCAACGCAGCAGCCAGAGAGTATGACATGTCTTATTCTCAATTTATGGGCCAGCTGAAGTCGGCAAACATCGAGATCAATCGTAAAGTTTTGGCTGACTTAGCAATGAATAACCCTGCTGCATTCAAAGCAATCGTTGATAAAGTAAAGAAATAAGTGTTTAACCATACTTACTGATATAAACGAACCCGATCATTTGATCGGGTTTTGTTTTTTATTGGCTATATGCTAAAATCCAGGTGGTAGCCAGTCTCTTTAACCAGCTTATACTTTTCCTCATCAAACCTGTATAGAAATGCACCTTTCTTAGAAGTGGATTTATCCTTTTCGTTTAAGCGAAGTAATAAATCTGTCGAAAGAATCTTCTTTCTGAAATTCCTGTCATCTATCTGTTTGTCATAAATAGCTTCATACAACCTTAATAGCTGTGGAATGGTGAATTTCTCAGGTAACAACTCAAAACCAACAGGAGTGGTCATTGCATTTTTCTTAAGCTGATTGATGCCAACTTGTACCATCTGTTGATGATCCATGACCAAATCAGGCAATTGATGCAATTCAAACCACTGAGCTCCGTGACTAGTGGCAATGTCTTTTTTAATATTATCAAGTTTAATCAGGCTCCAATATAGGATCGAAACCACTCTTCCTCCCGGATCGCGATCATACCGTCCAAATGTTTGTAGCTGTTCCAGGAAAACATCTTCTAATCCTGTAAAAGTATTAAGTACTCTTTTTGCAGCATCAGCAATATGTTCGGTATGATTAACAAAACCACCAATAAGAGACCATTCACCGGCAAAAGGATCAACTTTGCGCTGAAATAATAGTAGTTTGATGTTTTCTTCCATAGTGTCATACCCAAACACCAGACAGTCTATGGAAACCCACATTTGTTCTTGTAGATAAGTCATTTTATGAATGCCTATTTGATATTACTCTATTAAACGTTAAATTTACGTTTATAAAACAACAAATACCACCCAAACCATTAAATAAACGATGGATCGAATCACCACCATAAAGGACATTGCCAACGAATTGGGAATATCCACTTCAACAGTTTCCAGAATTCTTAATGGAAAGAATACCAGTAATTCTGCACTGGCAGAAAAAGTAATGGAGACAGCTAAACGCCTGAAATATCAGGTTAATACAGCGGCCAAAGGATTACGAACAAATAAAACACAATTAATTGGAATAATTGTGCCAGAGATTCGTGATGACTTTTTTGCTTCGGTACTCTCCGGAATGGAAGAGGCAGCCGAGATCAACCATTACAATTTACTCCTTTGCCAATCCAATGAATCTCACAAGAAGGAAGTTGAGCTGGTGAAGTCCTTGATTGCTTGTAATGTGGAAGGAATTCTGGTGTCAGTATCTAAAGAAACATCTGATTTGGGTTTTCTGAATCAATTGCTCGCATTAGGTAAAAAAGCTGTCTCATTTGATAGAACCATAGAGCACCCTGAAGTTCCTTCTGTCACCTTTAGTGATTTCGAAGGAGCTGCATTGTCTGCAAAACACCTAATAGACCTTGGACATAAATCTTTTCTCTATTTTGGGTTCGCTAAAAACCTGAAAAACGATCAAGACAGACATGCAGGGTATGATAGTGTGCTGGAGCAAAATGGCTTGACACCATGTAAAGCGGTCTATGTTGATCAATACAACTTTACAGTAGAGGATGTGAAGGACAATTGGAGCAATGAGTACGATACGATTGTATGTTTTAATGATATGATTGCTGCGCAAGTGCTGGCACATCTCCGCACCCTTGGTATAAAAGTTCCTGAAGAAGTCTCAGTAGTGGGCTTTGATAATCGGGTCTTTTGTGATTTCACCTATCCAAAACTTACAAGTGTTGAGCATTCCACCCGACTGATGGGGAAACATGCTGTGAACATGCTATTGAATCTTATAAACGAAACTGAAACAGAGTCTGTAGGTATTGGGGCGGAGCTGGTACCAAGAGATTCAACTATGAAAAGATGAACGTAGAATTGATGAATAGAGTAACGGAGGCCTTCAGCAACCAGTTTGGTACTCCTGAGGTGATGGTGAAGTCACCAGGCAGGATTAATGTTATAGGTGAGCATACAGATTACAATCTTGGGTTTGTGTTGCCAGCAGCAGTAGGTCAGGCTATATATTTTGCTGTTAGTAAATCTGAGGACCCGGAAAGATGTTCACTTGTATCTCTGGATATGAATGATAGATTTGATTTCAAACTTTCTGAGTTAAAACCTCAGGGACCGGAAGCCTGGCAAAATTATCTGCTAGGTGTAATAGCGGAGATTCAAAAATCAGGCAGAGAAGTGCAGGGATTTAATCTTGTGTTTGCGGGAGATGTTCCTCGTGGGTCAGGAATGTCATCATCTGCTGCATTGGAGTGTGGAACTGCATTTGCATTGAATCAGCTTTTTGAGTTAGTAATCCCCAAAGTTGAAATGGTAAAAATCTCACAGAAAGCTGAGCATAACTACGCAGGAGTAATGTGCGGTATCATGGATCAGTTCGCCAGCATGATGGGAAAGAAGGATCAGGTTCTACTGCTTGATTGTAAGACTTTGGAATATGAGCACTTTCCAATGGCTTTGGAGGACTATACCTTAATGCTTTGCAATAGTAATGTGAGCCATAGTCTGGCCAGTTCAGAATACAATGTAAGAAGACAGCAATGCGAAGAAGGTGTAAGTATCTTAAATGCTAAATACGGGGGCATAGAATCGCTGAGAGACGCTTCTCATGAACAACTTGAGGGAGCAAAAGAGGATATGTCCGAGGTTGTGTATAGAAGATGTAAATATGTGATTGAAGAAAATGAAAGACTTCATTCAGTGACAAAATCCCTTAGAACTGGAAATATTGAAGCCGTAGGAGACCTACTGAAAGCTGCTCAAAATGCGATGGAAACCGAGTATGAAATTACCTGTCCGGAGATCGATTTTATGGCTGCATTTGCTAATAAAAGAAAAGATGTGTTGGGAGCAAGAATGATGGGCGGAGGATTTGGAGGTTGCACTCTCAACCTTATTAAAAAAGGTAGTGAAGAGCTATTTGTAACTGAACTCAATGCTGCTTATCAAAAAGAATTTAATAAAGACATCTCTCCAATAGCCATTGAGATTTCAGATGGTGTAAGTTTGCTGTAAACCTCATAAAAGTTAATCAAATGAAGAAAGTACTCGTAACAGGAGGAACTGGATACATAGGTTCGCATACCGCCGTGGAGTTAATCCAAAAAGGATATGAAGTGGTGATCATTGATGACCTTTCCAATTCCAGGATTGAGGTGCTGGATGCGATTGAGAAAATCACAGGCACAAAACCAACATTCTATCAATTTAATCTATGCGATAGAAGCAAGCTGGCAGAAACACTTGATAAGGAAAATGATATTTCATCAATCATACATTTTGCAGCGAGCAAGGCTGTAGGAGAATCTGTTCAGAAGCCATTGTTGTACTACAACAACAATGTTGTTTCTCTGATCAACTTACTCGAAGAGATGATCGCAAGAAATATTACAGATATTGTGTTTTCTTCCTCTTGTACGGTTTATGGACAGCCGGATAAGCTACCTGTAACCGAGCAAACACCATTCAAACCAGCAGAGTCTCCTTATGGGAATACGAAGCAGGTTTGTGAAGAAATTCTCAGAGATACTACCAAAGCACAGCCACAGCTAAAGACCATAGCACTTAGATATTTCAACCCGGTAGGAGCGCATGACTCTGCTTTGATTGGCGAGCTACCCAATGGGGTACCTAATAACCTGGTGCCTTTTATCACCCAAACTGCTGCTGGCTTACGTGAGCAGTTGAGCATTTTTGGAAGTGATTACAACACGCCTGATGGCACAGCCGTCAGAGATTATATTCATGTGGTTGACCTGGCCAAGGCACACGTAATTGCTGTCGAACGCCTTTTTGAGAACAAACAGAAGTCGGCATTCGAGTATTTCAATCTTGGCACAGGAGTGGGATATTCAGTTCTTCAAACAGTCAAGAAATTTGAAGAAGTCAATGACCTTAAACTCAACTATAAGCTGGTAGACCGCAGACCTGGAGATGTGGAGCAAATCTATGCTGATACAACTTTTGCCAATGAAGAGCTTGGCTGGAAGGCAGAACTTGGGCTTGATGAAATGATGAAGTCTGCCTGGGAATGGCAGAAGACCTTGTAGTATTAAAGACTATAATATTGATATGCGAACTGCTCATAGAGTGGTTCGCATTTTTATTTTACCGAAATGATAAAAACACCAAACTAATTGCAAACATGTCTGTTTTTATCTCGGATGTTAAATTAAAAATGAAAGTATAACGTGAAAGATACAAGAGCATACGTAACAGGTGGAAGTAAAGGAATAGGGTATGGTATAGCAGAATCTATTCTCAAAGAAGGCGGTAAAGTGGCTATTACTTCACGCTCTCTCCAGAGTGCGGAAGCAGCAGCAGAAAAGCTAAAAACTGCAACCGGGAATGACCAGGTGATTGCGCTAGAATCTGATGTGCGTGATATGGAATCACAGCAGCAGGCAGTTGCCAAAGTTGTAGAAGCCTGGGGTGGAATTGATGTAGTAGTCGCCAATGCAGGAGTAGGGAAATTTGCACCGATTGAGGATATGTCAGCAGAAGACTGGCATCAAACCATAGATATCAACCTGACTGGTGTTTTCAACACCATTAAGTCGAGTCTCGATGCTCTTAAGGAGAGCAAAGGCTATTTTATTACGATATCAAGTCTTGCTGGAACCAACTTCTTTGCTGGTGGTGCAGCTTACAATGCCAGTAAATTTGGTTTGACTGGATTTACTCAGGCTGTAATGTTAGATCTGAGAAAACACGGTATTCGTGTAAGTACCATAATGCCAGGATCCGTGGCTACCTATTTCAATGATCATACGCCTTCACCGGAAGATGACTGGAAGATCCAGATAGAAGATATTGGAGAGATGGTGGTCAATTTAGTTAAACTCAATCCAAGAACTTTACCTAGTAAGATTGAGGTAAGGCCTACGATGCCTCCATCGGCGAGGTAAATGATGAGCTATCCAAAGAATTGAAAAAACCCAGGAGACTAAGCTCCCGGGTTTTTGGTTGATTAGCGGATGATCATTCTTTTGGTTAAGGTCTGGTTGTCGCTTTGTAATCTGTAGAAGTAAATTCCTGACTCCAATTCATTCGTATTCAAAATGAACTGATGTGCACCTTTATTGAGTGATCCACCATGAATCGTTTTGATAACTTTTCCCTGGATATTGTAGATCGAAAGGTTGATCGATTGCGATTGTGGCAAGGTGATATCAATGATTGTGAAATCATTGGCTGGGTTAGGGTAATTCTGGCCCAGATTAAATGTGAATTGCTGTGAACTAGCTGATAGTTTATCAGCAACCCTTGCTGCAGTTGATGACCAGGCATTGTTGTACCAGCCTTCTCCACAGCGAGACAAATCTCCAGTCTGCGAACTACCATTGTCATTGAAGACTATATTGGCACAGGAAGCTCCAACGATCGTATAGCTCCACCAGCCTGTACCATCATCATTCATTGATACTCCTGGCCAGCTGGTGTCAGGTATATTGTTTCCGGAATTAATTGGTGTTACACTCCAGTAGTGCATGTTAGCAGTACTCCAACTGGTAGGCTTGTAGAAATGAATAGTCAATCCTGTTGGAGCGGCTGGCTTGGTGTCATACCAAACTCCGTCCTTATACCAACCATCTGAGTTTCTGGTCAAGTCTGCAGTTTGTGAGGCTCCATTGTCATTGAATAAAAGATTAGTACTGGTTACCCCTGTGAAAGTATACTTGTACCAGTTGGCGCCTTCTTCCGGAGCTAATGTCATGGATGGGCCAGGCCATACGCTTTGTGGAAGTGCTCCGGCAGGAGTGTAGTTCCAATAATGAACGTTGGCAGTAGTCCAGCTAGAGGGTTTGTAGAAATATACAGTCAGTCCACTTGTTGTGTTTACTGTCGCACTGGCTTCATTAGAATAGGCGGTCTCAGTGCCTCCGGAACCAGTTGCCTTGACACGGTAATAATAGGTGCTATCTGCAAGTCCGGTATCAGAATAGGTTGTTACATCTGCTGCCAGGGTAGCAATCACAGTGTACCCCGTACCCGAAGTATAAGATCGTTCTACAACATAACCGGTTTCAATGGTAGTATTATCTGACCAACTAAGATCTACCTGAGAACCAGATGCTGTCGCGGTTAAGTTGGAAGGAGCGACAAGTTGTGGAGCAGCCTGAGTCACATCTACGAAGATGTCACTGCCTCCAGGTCCTTTGCCGGTATTGGTGCCGGTAGCATCTCTGAAGACCATTGCAAGACGATAAATTGGCTGACCAGCAGCTACACTGTAGTAACTTCTTGGTGTCAGTGAAATCTGCCATTTATCATTGCCAATGGAAGTCATTTGTCCTACACCATCATCTGCTCCCCAGTTACCGACCACATTGCTCCAGGTGGTACCAGTTGCACTATCTAAAACGACCCCCGAATGCATATAAACCTTAGTGGCTCCAACTAAATTCCCGGTAGCCTGAGTAGCATCAAAAGTGATGGTGATATTGTCATCAGCAGTGAATCCCTGAGGTGTTACATCCACAATTTGTGGCACTTCAAAACCGGCAGGAAGAGGAAGCTGTACATCAGTCAGTAGCATCCATTCACCAGCACCAAGTGTCATTGTTCCGCCATTGTACTGCACTTCAGAACCAGTGAAGTAGTCATACCAGGTGCCAGTGTGAGGGAAGGTAGGAGTGAAGGTAATATTGTGAGTATCAAAATTACCAACGATCACTACATTCATGTCCTGATGGGTAATATTGATCCAGCGAGCTGAGCCAATATCATTCCAGGTGAAATAACCCTGATTGAAAACCGGATGGCTATTGCGTAGGTTGAGTAGTGCAGCAAAAGTGTTTTTCAAATCAACACGATTGGGGTCCTGCATGTATTGCTGCCAAACGAGCGGCTTGGCACTAACTCGTCCACCATAGTCTATCGAGTAGTCATACCCTTGTTCACCAAACATCCAAATCATTTTTGGGCCAGGCACAGTATAAAGAAATGCTGCTCCCATTGCCACACGATCCAGAGCGGTAGGCAGATCCTGGATGTTGTAGCTACCTTCCTGATTACCATAGGTAAGGTTTTGATACATGATCCGCTCTTCATCATGGCTTTCCATATAGACCATATGGCCGCCATCCTGTGCCGATCCAAAATGCTGTGTATCTAACTGCCAACCAGAAATCACATTTTTGTAGGCTTCATCCACACGTTTCCATGGAAGCATTCCATAACCAGAAAGCACACTTTCCTCACTGGGGTCAGTCAGGTGCTCAAGGATTACATAGGCATCAGACTTTACAGACCAGATATGATTGGCCATTCGTTCCAGGATATTGATCCTTGATTGATCATAATTCCATCCACAGTTGCCATCGTTGACGTTTGTAAAACCTTTGGTGAAGTCATATCTGAATCCATCTACATGATATTCTGTGAGCCAGTAGGAGTTGACACTGTCTACAAAATTCTGGGTATACGGGCTTTCATGGTTGAAATCTTCACCCCAGTAATAACAGGTGTTAGGAGAAGTCTGGTTAAACCAAGGGTTGTCAGCAGCCAGTTGGTTATTGACATCATCCCAATACAATCGAGCCATTACATTCTGACCAAAAGCATGATTTAGGACCAGGTCCATTACCACAGCAATACCATTTTGGTGAGCTACATCAACCAGTTCTTTCAACTTGTTTTTTGGTCCGTAATATTTGTCCGGAGCGAAATAGAAGGATGGGTTATATCCCCAGCTGTCATTACCTTCAAACTCATTAACTGGCAACAGCTCAATAGCGTTAATTCCCAGATCTTTGAGATACTGAATGGAATCAATCACAGACTGATAGCTATGCTGAGCAGTAAAATCTCTTAACAGCAATTCATAAACCACCAGTTCATTTCTGGCCGGACCTGAAAAGTTAGTTGTCTGCCATTGGTACTGTTGCTGTGCAGTTTGCAGCACACTGGCAATACCATAGCTTGTATTGGTCCAGCTAATGAGTCCTGGGTAAGTTTCTGAAGGAATACTGCTATCGTTCCACGGATCTGCCACCTGATCAGTATAAGGATCAGCAATTCTAATGTTGCCATCTACGATGTATTGGAAGATATATTCTTGTCCGGAGGTCAAACCACTTACTTCCAACCAGAAGTGCTCTCCATCAGGCGTCTTCTTCATCTGGTAAGCAGGATCTACCTGCCAGCTGTTGAAGTCACCTACAACATGCGCATAGCTTTTGCCTGGTGCTAAGAGAGAAAATACCACCGTACTGTCATTGATGTAATTCACCCCATCAATTACTCCGGCAGGTCTCGCAGCTACAGGAGAACTATCATAAATATTGATGGTAGCTGTCTTCTCCTTGAGGGTGGAGCCATCATTAGCATCCACTCTTGCTGTGTGAGAGCCAGCTGAGCTGAAAGATGTAGCATAAGATAAACTGGTGCCTGTAGTGCTTTGAACCAGTACATTATCTATATAAAGATCAATACTGGCACTGGAGGGAGTAGATGCTGAAATGGTAAAATTTGTATTGGCCTGCTCGAATAGTGAACCAGAAGCCGGATTGTCAAACAATACATAAAATCCCGGATCGATATCCATGAAAATGTCATTTCCACTGGCATCCTTGCCCACAATATCGCCGGCAGGATTTCTAAAAACCATTACCAGCCTGAAGATATTGACGCTTGGATCAACACCGTAATACGAGTCAGGAGTAAGCGTGAATTGCCAGACATCATTGCCAAGGCTGGTCATTTGTCCGACACCATCATCTTGTCCCCAGTTGCCAATGGTGTTGCTCCAGGTAGTTCCTGTAGGACTGTCAAGTATTACACCAGTGTGAATGTAGACTTTAGAAGCACCTACCAGTGCCGCGTTTCCTTGCTTGGCATCATAGGTGATTGTAATCGATTGGCTAGCCGTAGGCCAGGAGGGCGACAGAGTCACCTGTGCCATCATTTGTGTTGATGAAAGCAGAAATGCAAAAAGTGATGCAATTCTAATAATTGTGTGCTTGTTCATTAGGTCAAAATTTGAATAATGGTTTTTGTTTAGGAGATAAATGCTTCGCAATGAAGCTTACCAATCTTCAATTATAGGGTGCTGACAATTGCCAGTCGTCCCAACTGATAGGGTGCAACCCACTTCAATATCGACTAGGTGTCATTTCATAAATTAATACTTCGATGAACCTCTTAAGTAATTGATATGCAGAAGCTTAAGGGAGATTAACTTTGAGGAATCAAACTAAAATTATTTGTAAGTTTTACAGGTGAAAATTACTTTTTGAAAAGATGGCACCTTTGAATCCTTAATTGGAAGAATGCTAAATACATCAATCTGTGCCTGTTGATATTTGAAGAAGCCGCAAGGAATAATAGTTCTGAGTGAAGAATTTGCAATCAATTTTACGGCTGTTAAATGATCAGGTAGATATAGCGATAATGAATAACTTTATGCTGTAAATGAATGCAATATCATGAGCGGGATCACCACATTTGGAGCAACTATTAAGAAGCTGAGAGAGGACAAAGGAATGGCCATTGATGATGTAGCTACTCAGCTGGAAATCTCTGTCAGTGATCTGCAAGAGATCGAAAATAACCAACGCTCTGCCAGTCGTAAACATCTCCCGATTCTGGCATCTGTTTTAGACATAGATAAGAAAAAACTTAAGCTTATTTTTCTGAGTGATAAGAGCGCGTGCTTGTAGGATGGAACATGAAGAGCATGAGCGTTAATCAGTCTTCAAATTCAACCTCACAGGCATACATATTTTCCGATCTGTAGATAGATGGTCGTTCTCCTAGTTTTATAATGTTTTTAGCATCGGCTTTTTCGAATAAGCTTTTCAACTCTGAGAAAGGAATCGGGTAGGGAACCCATGGGTTGCTTTCACGGGTGTTATATTCCACAATGATAAACTTCCCTCCAGGTTTCAATGCCTTTTTCCATTGATCGACAAAAGCTGCTTTGTCCTTTACATAGTGTAGGGAATTGGCCATCAAAATACCGTGCAGACTTTCCGTGCTGAGCATTTTATGCTGAAAGTCGAGCAGCTTAAACTCCAACTCAACATTAGATATGGTACGATTAGCGAATCCCTGTGACACCTTATCACAGCAAAGAATATGGCTTTGATCCGGCAAGAGGTGAGCCAAAGCCTCGCTGAACAATCCACTACCACAGCCCAGGTCTGCCCAGTGCTGTGGAGTTGAATTTTGAAGAGCTGCATGGCTTATTAAGTCGATGGCTTCCGATACTTGCATATTGGATTATTTAACCTTTCAGTAATTGACTTGAAGTTTGTCGGGCTGTATCCCAACTCTTTCTTGAAGGCAAAGTTGTCCAAGCTTTGACTACAATGAATGTCAGTTGGCTACTTTCTTCTTGCCTGATGTCTTTAGCCTCATCTTCATCGTTCACAATCCTGAAGCCACCGAAAAAGCCATGTTCGAGTGAGCCTGCACCAGCTCTCTGAATGCGCTTTGGTCTCCACTGATACAGTCTTTGATAAGTTGGTTAGTATTCACTTTTGCGGTGCCTGTTTAAGTATAATACGCAAGGGAGAGGGGAGGTGAAATTTTAGGAAGAAGTTTTTGAGGGGAAGAGGGAATAGAAACCTTCGTCACACCACAATGCCTTTCCTAAATCCCAGAAGTGCTCTGCGCACTCATGAACCACCTTCCCTGAAGTCTAGGGAAGCCCGCGCACTGATAAAATAGTAAATAGTTTTAGTAAATAAAAAAACAGAACGTACAAAACGTAAATGGTTTACTAAGAACGGAACAATAAGTGTGAAGAAAGTTTTTTTGAATAATGTTTTATGGAGGAAAATGATTGAGTTGTGATGTTGAATTCACCCCACTTGAGTGGCGATTAGGTTTATAATTGTCGTGAGTTTAAAGAAATGAAATAGTAACCCGAATTTAGCTGCTCCCCAACAGGGGAGCTGTCCTGTCGAGACAGGACTGAGGGGTATTCAGTAGAAAAAATTACAATTCGTCCGGCAGCTCCCACACAAAATCATTAAAGCTGGATGCTGACTTTAAACGAAATACGTATTTATCAATTTGAGGCTTATAATCCATCAAATGGTCTTCATGTAACTTTGTTTTGATCAGTGTGATCAATCGCTTGAGTGTTTGAGCTACGACATGGTCATATTTGGTCCAGCAGGTGCCAAACCTCACATCTGAAGGCGGGCGATCAAAAACCTCTTCCAGAATAACCATTAACAATTCAGCTTCTTTTTCTGGCCGCTTATCGATCTTCTTAAATTCATTGATCACCTTTTTAGCTTCGCTAATGGCCTTTGCCAGGATCAATTCATCAGCTCTGGCCCTGTAATAGTCAAATAATTTAGCTCTTACCAATTCTTTGTATTCGTCATATCTATCATCTAACCCATCCGAACCAGCGATATGATTATAGTACAATTTCTCGACAGTGTCCTGATCTTTTTTCAAAATTTGATAGAGCAATTTGTCTTTTTGCTTCGGAGAAAGGCTCTGTAGATAGGGTTCTATGTCTTTGATAGATATTTTCATACGGATTTATATAGATTGGAAATGGGCTTTTAAGGAATGAGGCTATTTGAGTTGGTGCTCAATTAAAATTAATCCTCCAGACAAAATGTGCCACCACCATTAAATGATCTCAGATGTTTGATAAATGTTAGAGATGATGATCTATTGAAGGATAATGTCTGCATCAATATTAAGCTTTTGGTGTAGCCTTTTCGCCACATCTAGTGTGATGTCTCTTTTCCCCTTCAGATATTCACTAACTCTACTGGAAGGTGTCTCAAGAATTTCAGCCAACTGCTTTTGGTTGATCCCCATTTCACTCATTCTAAGTCGGATTACATCTATTAGTCGAGGTATCTCTACTGGAAAGTTTTGCTCTTCATACGCTGCTACTAAATCTGAAAGCTCATCCAATTCTATAAATGCCAGATCAGTAGGAGGGGTGTCATTACCTACTATTTGCAACAGTTGTTCTATACGTTTCTGATACTTGTTGTATTCTTGCTGCGTGATCATATTAGCAATCAATTATATTGTTGAATAATTCTTGATCTTGTCATAGTCCGAATGAGTACCAATAAAGCGGATATACACTTTTTGTGAAGCGAATATCACTATGGCAATCAACCTAAATCGATTTCCCTTGATGTTGAAAATAAATCGGTTATCTCCAGCATAATCCACACTATTAAACGTTTGCTTCATGTCCTGGAAGTTTTCCCATTCGGCATTCTTAGTCTTATGATACCATTCTTCCAAAGCCGTTTTTGCTTCGGGCACCTCTTCAGAATATTCTTTAATCCTTTTGAATGTTACAATTCTCATAACACTACCCAATCACACAAAGTTACATATTATGTAATTTTTATGTCTTTAAAATTGAATTTTCTTGGATTCTTGTTTCTCTTGTTAATCTCTTTAGTATAAATGCCTGAGCAGTCCAAAGGTTCTAAATAATCAGCAACTACTTCCCAATACAGAAAGTTATTTTTGGTGATTATCATTTAGTCAAATACTCTGGGGTACAATAGAGGCACACAGATTACTCTGGTTTTGGTTAGTTTTCTTTGTTTTTGGGTGGTTGAGGTGGTTTTTGAGTCAAAATCGGAACAATATATGAAGTGGAACAATACCTACCTGCCGGCAAAGGCAGGTTTAAAGTTGAGGGCAATTTGTGATCTCAATTGAGGCCATCTGCGCCTTGGTTTTTGCAGGGATATTGGCCTTCTTTAAAGCCTTTTTGTTCTTGATCCGTATCTTACGATTTCATAGGCAACCTGATATTTCATCCAAAATTCCGCTTTGCTGCTATTGGGATCTTCCAAGCGCATGGCTAGTTCTGGAGTGATATTACGCTTGCCAATTTTCTGATGCTACTCATAATGCTTTGATAAGCTTCGCTGATTAAGAAAACTATCTCCAGTTCTCAATTTTCAAATCTTGAACCCTCGTAAATTCCTTTTCATTTGATGTTACCAGAATCAAATCATTGGCTAATGCTGTAGCAGCAATTAGAAAATCATAGGGGCCAATTGGTGTTCCAAGCGCTCTCAGGCGGTTTCTAATTTCCGCTGCTTTTGTGGCTTCTTTTGATCCAAAATCAAGAATGTTAATTTCTGATAGAATGGCTTCAACGATACTTTTGGATTTACTTTTGAGTTTCGAAGCCTGTTCCATACCATACCTCAATTCAAATTCTGTGATTGTAGATATGCTTGCCTGATCAGGAGACTTTGATTTCATTACTTCAATAGTATTTGCATCACCCTTAACAAGATCAATGATGACACAAGTGTCTAATAAGTAATCCATGCTAAAAGAGATCCTCCTTAGGTGGTTTCAAGTCCATTCTAAGGTCTTCAATGCTCGGAAAGTCAGGGTCGGGCTCCAATTGATTGATCCAATCGCCCCATTTTTTGTTAGACTCATTCTTTAATAGCAATTCAACAGCTTTTCGAATGGCACCATTAGTCGTCATTCCTTTTTTCTTTACATAGGAATCAAAACGACTCTTAAGCGTATCTGGTAGATAAACTGATATGTTCATACCGAATATGTTATATTATAATATATTACGAATATAGAAAAGTTTAGTTATTCTTTTGCCATCTTCTGCAATTTCAATCCCTAACCCTCCTAAACTAAGAACCTATAAGATCAGCTCTCCAATATATTACAAACAGAAGCTGAACAAGTGGATTGACCAACTTTCTCTTCTTTTTGCGCTACTTGTAGGCTCTCTTGGCGCAATTGACACTGCAGTATTTGGTGACTGTGGTTCTTGCGGTGAATTCATTGCCGCAATGTTGGCAGATTCTCAGGCGTAAATATTAGAACTCAGATTATCTCTCTATAAGCATTTCTAAAGGAGAGTATCAATGTGTAACATGATTTCTCCATTTTTGTACCTTTTATAAGGATATACAATTAGGTACAAAAGGCCACTGAAAATCGAGAATATGAGCTAAATAAAAACAACCTAAAAACATCTATAAATGCTTAATTAGGCTATTTTTTAGGTTTTCTCAGTGATGTTCATGAGGTTACTTCCCAATACAAAACTTGCTAAAGATGTTATCGAGCAGGTCTTCTGTGGTGATCTCACCTGTAAGTTCCCCAAGATGGTGCAGGGCATTGCGGATGTCCATGGCCACAAAGTCATTCGTGACTTCATTGTCAATGCCTTCCAGCACCTGATCGAGTGCCTGGTTGGTAGACATCAATCCTTCATAGTGACGAAGGTTCGTAACAATGGTGTTGCCGGATTTGAATGCATCCAGTGAAACCAATTCTTTGAGTGCTTCCTTTAAGTTTTCCAGATTATGTTTTTGACTTGCCGAGATAAATAGTGCTTTTTCCTGCTCCAGGGCTTTTTGTAGTTCCGGGTGAGCCTTGTCAAGCTTATTGCCTATGAGTAAATAGGGCACTTCCAGTTCTTTGAGGTAGTTGATCTGTGTTTCCAGGTCATACACAGAATCATGGATCATATCGATGAGATAGATGATCACCGCAGCGTCTTTCATCTTAGCATAGGTGCGTTCCACACCAATAGCTTCTACCTTGTCATCTGTGGTGCGAATGCCTGCAGTATCTGTAAATCGAAAAGCAATACTATCCACATTGATCACATCTTCTATTACATCACGCGTGGTGCCGGGAATATCTGAGACAATGGCTTTTTCTTCGTTGAGTAATGCATTGAGTAAGGTGGATTTTCCAGCATTGGGTTTTCCTGCGATGACGGTCGGAATACCGTTTTTGATAGCGTTTCCAAGTGTAAAACTTTCTGTAAGACGCGTAATAAGCCCTTTTAGACTATAAACGAGTTTCTTCAGGTCCTCACGGCTGGCAAACTCTACATCTTCTTCTGAGAAATCCAGCTCCAGCTCAATCATACTGGCAAAATGGATGAGTTCTTCACGCAGCTTTTTGATTTCTATGGAGAAACCACCACGCATTTGTTTGATTGCGGCGCTGTGCATGGATTCGTTTTCGGAGGCAATCAGGTCCGCCACGGCTTCTGCCTGAGCCAGGTCAAAGCGACCATTGACAAAAGCACGCTGAGTAAACTCTCCGGGTTTGGCCAATCTGGCGCCATGTTTTAACAGTAGTTTGATCAGTTGCTGAATGATGAAATGACTACCATGACAGCTGATTTCGATCACATCTTCTTTGGTATAGGAATTCGGTGCTTTGAATATGGAAACCAGCACTTCATCGATGATTTCTTCCCCATCCCGAATCGTCCCAAGGTGAATCGTATGACTGTTTACTTCTTCGAGGTTTTTACCACGAAAAACTTCATTGACAATTTGAATGGTTTTTGGTCCGGAAACCCGAATAACTCCTATAGCGCCTACACCCGGCGGTGTAGCTAGTGCAACAATCGTATCAAACATGCTGCAAAACTAGCATGCTCTACTAACAAATTCCTGTAGATTGACATAACATCGTCAACTTCACTCTTGCTTAGGGGAAGTCAATGAAATCAATTTACTCCCTTCAGTTTGGGGTGCATAAATTGATTTCAGACTTAGTTAAATCAAACCAACAGCCTCCAAAACTGAGCAACAAGAAAGCAGACTACCAGACCAAAAATAATGGGGAGTATAGTGGCGACAGTGGTCCATTTCCAGCTTTTAGTTTCCCGGTAAATGGTGAAAATAGTTGTGCTACAAGGATTGTGTAACAGGCTGAACAGCATCAGGTTAATACCTGTAAGCAGGGTCCAGCCACCAGCCTTCAGTATCTGAGCAGTTTCATTAGCTGAATCCAGTTCGAACATCACCCCATCCCCTGAGCCAACTCCCGAGATACCAAAGTAGGATACGGTCAACATCAATACGGTTGGAATCACAATCTCATTAGCAGGAATAGCTACTACATAAGCTAGCAAAATCACACCATTCAGACCAAGCAAGAGACCAAATTGATCTAAAAATTCAATAGAATATGCCGCAATGGATTCACCTCCAATATGGATATTGGAAATCAACCAGATCACAGCTCCAGCGGGTGCAGCAAAGACAATAGCTCTCCATAACACGATGATGGTTCGATCAATCAATGAGGTATAAATGGTCTTCCACAATCTTGGTGGACGATAGGGCGGAAGCTCAAGTGAAAACGTAGAAACTTCACCTTTTAGCAAACTTCTGGAAAGTAGCCATGAGGTAAAGAAGGTAAAGAAAATCCCCAAAAAGGCAATGGCTATTACAGCCAGAATAGAGGCAATGTGTGAAAAGCTTTCTGGAACCACAGCGCCAATGAAAATTGTGGCAATAAGGATTTGAGTTGGCCAACGACCATTACACAATGAGAAATTGTTGGTGATAATGGCAATCAATCGTTCTCTGGGACTATCAATGATCCTTGTAGCCACCACACCAGCTGCATTGCATCCCCAACCCATACTCATTGTAAGGGCTTGTTTACCATGTGCGCCGGCTTTCTTGAAAAGTCCATCCAGATTGAAAGCTACGCGAGGTAAATAACCAAAATCTTCCAGTAGGGTAAACATGGGAAAGAAAATAGCCATAGGAGGGAGCATCACTGCAATCACCCATGCTACAGCCATATACACCCCATCCAACAAAAAACCATCCAGCCACCAGGGCAAACCAATACTGGCCGATAGAGATTTTAATCCCGGATAAACCATCTGTAGTAGTAGAGTATCCAGTAAGCCGGAAGGATAGTTGGCCCCTTCGATGGTGAGCCATAGGATAACTGCCAGCACCAAAGCCATGATCACAAAGCCATACCTGCGACTGGTCAGTATTCTGTCGAGCGTTTGATCCAGGTGATAGCTTTGGTTGCCTTTATCATCCTTAACCACACGGCTGGTAATTCCTGCTGCATCGGAGTAAATAGCCTCAGTGAGTTTGTCATGAAAATCATCACCTACTTTCCACCTCAGGGATGATGCGTAAGAGAGTATATCTTCTGTAGGTTTTTTTAATTCTTCCTCCATGTATTATGCAGTTAAAGTACCATTTTGCAAAGCTTCCATCACTTGCTGATCTCCATCAAGAAGTCTCATAGCTACCCAGCGGCTATTGGGTAATTCAGGATACTCTGCTATGATTTTATTGCTCAGGTCTTCGATCGCTTCTTTTACTTTGGAACTTAAGTTTTTGATCCTGTGTGGCTTACAGGCAATTTGATTAGTAGCCACCTGATGAATTACTTTGATCAGTTCGGCTATGCCTTTATTGCTTCGGGCGCTTGTCGCCACTACGGGTACACCTAGATCTTTGGCCAGTGTACGCTCATCAATAGCAATACCATGTCGAGTGGCTTCATCCATAAGGTTGAGGCATAGCACCGCCTTATCAGTAATCTCCAATACCTGAAGGATCAGGTTGAGGTTACGCTCCAGACGAGATGCATCGGCTACAACAACAGTTACATCAGGTCGGCCAAACAGTATGAAATTTCTGGCAACTTCTTCATCTTCCGAGGTAGATAAGAGCGAGTATGTTCCTGGAAGGTCGATCAGTTTAAATCGCTTATCTGCATAGGTCAATCCACCTTCCGCACGACTCACGGTTTTACCTGCCCAGTTTCCGGTATGCTGGCGCAAACCTGTCAATGCATTAAATACAGTGCTTTTTCCAGTGTTGGGGTTTCCTGCTAATGCAACTACAAAATCAGAGTTATCTACATTCACTCCCAATTTCTTCAATTGTGAGGCGCTATTCAGTGCGCACGTTTCACATGCTTCCGGCATTTGATTATTCATTTCCATCACGCTATCTTTTCTATCAAAATCAAATCTGCCTGATCATTCCTCAGGGCTATTAATGTATTCTTAATCATATATGCTTTAGGTTCTTTCATAGGACTATTCATGCTGGTTTCAATGGTGGCTCCATTGATAAACCCAAAATCCAATAATCGTCTGCGGCTGGCTCCACGACATTCTCTGGAAATACCCACCACTTTTGCTTTTTCTCCAACCTCCAAAGCACTTAGTCTTACTCTTTGATCCTCAAAAATCTCCTCTGTATCTGGTATTTTCACACCGATATTACTGGCCACAATATTGGATAGGGAATAGGTTTCTCCCTCCGATGTGAATGTCACCTTGTGCTCGTCTAATTCAAGCATTTTGATATGCTGTCCTATATGAAGCTTTTTGTCGATGATTTGTTTATAAATGACAGCTGGTTCATCTTCAATATGAATGATTTTGGCCTGGCTATTTTCCTCAAGATTGCAAAGTGGAGTTCCTGACAAAGAAGCTATTTCGCCTGTCTTTGTTGGAATAGGGTCACCATGCGGATCGTACCTCGGATTTCCAAGCTGCTGATACAATTTTTCGGTTTCTTCAGGGCTTAGCGCATGCTCCATCTTTTCAGCTCGTTTGTGCCACTCAGATTTATGAATTCCGGTTTTCTCTGACAGGTACTTTTCCCATAGGCGATGTATTCTAATAATCTTTAGCGCATAGTCTTTCCCCTCATCCGTAAGTGAGATGATCTCTCCGGAAACTTTTATGAGCTCCAGTGCCGACATATATTCAATCAGTGCAACAAGCTTTTTATCATTGATTTTCAAAGCACCAGCCATCGCATTTAATGTGGCTTTTTTACCACTATACTGTACATGATAGAGCTGTTTGAGCACATCTTCAGTTTGGGTCTTAAGCTGATATCCCCCTTTAAAATTACTCTTCCAAAAGCCTGATTTGATCAGGTAACCGATCAAAAAAGCAATGGCCGCTATAGCCAGGAATATAAGTAGTGCTATTTTAGGATCTGGTATCATTTTACTCTACACATTATATTTCTTGCAATCTGTCCTGATAAATAAACCTCCTGTTTGTCATCTATGGCTACCAGTACGGACTCGTCAAAATCAACTTTTTCCTTTACCAAAACAGCTGAACCAAGTTTCATCATGATCTTATCAAGGTGACGTAAAAGCGAAGGGTCTCCATCAGGCACTTTCACCACAAAAGCTTTGGTATCAGGCTCCAAATCAGTCATAGGAACCTGAGGATGTTCTTTGAATTCACCATTTTCATTGGGGATTGGATCACCATGTGGATCCATGGTGGGGAATCCCAGAAACTTATCCAGACGACTTATGAGCAGGGGAGATTTAATGTGTTCCAATTGCTCTGCTACTTCGTGGACTTCATCCCAGTTAAATTCCAGTTTATCCACCAAAAACACTTCCCAGAGTCTGTGTTTTCTGATCACCTGGAGCGCTATTGACTTACCCTTATTGGTAATTTGTACGCCTTTATATTTCTGATAGTCAACAACCTTTTTTTCTGAGAGCCTACGGATCATATCTGTAACAGAAGCAGGCTTTGTCAACAGTACTTCTGCAATTGCATTGGTAGATACTCCGGATTCACTTTGCTCAGAAAGGTGATATATAGCCTTTAAATAGTTTTCTTCTACAAAACTCAACTTCATAACTTAAAGCTATAGAAATATTTTTAGATTTATCTAAATATTATTTTCACATCATTTCTAACAAGGATTTATCCGGGTAAGTTCATTGGTGAAGAGCAGTTTTGATTAAGACATGTAATTGTCTTTTCTTTCAAATAAATTCCAATATTCTTTTGGCATCTCATCGAGCTGATTAATATTGCCAAGGATATTATTAAGGTATTGTCGAATAAGCATGGAATTAAAAGAGATAATAGAGTCAGCATGGGAAGATCGCTCCCTTATCGAAAAAAAAGAAGTGTCAGTAGCCATTAAGACCATCGTTGATGATCTGGACAATGGTAAAAGGAGAGTGGCCGTTCCGCTGGAGAATGGTGAGTGGCAGGTAAATGAATGGATCAAGAAAGCAGTGATCCTTTACTTCCCTTTAATGAAAATGCAGCTCATTGAGGTGGGGCCATTCCAATTTCATGACAAGATCAAATTAAAGTCAGGCTATGATCAGCTGGGTGTACGTGTGGTTCCTCATGCAATTGCCCGCTACGGATCTTTTGTGAATAAAAACTCCGTATTGATGCCTTCTTATGTAAACATTGGAGCTTATGTGGACGAAGGTACCATGGTGGATACCTGGGCTACTGTAGGTAGTTGTGCGCAGATTGGCAAGAATGTTCACCTAAGTGGTGGAGTTGGAATTGGCGGTGTTTTGGAGCCGGTTCAAGCGGCGCCAGTGATTATAGAAGACAATGCCTTCATTGGTTCCCGATGCATCATTGTAGAAGGAGTAAGAGTAGGCAAAGAAGCTGTACTAGGTGCCAATGTAGTACTCACAGCAAGTTCTAAAATCATAGATGTAACCGGCGATGAACCAGTGGAATATCGCGGATATGTGCCGGAACGATCTGTAGTCATCCCAGGGACTATTCCTAAAAAGTTTCCTGCTGGCGAATATCAGGTTCCATGTGCATTGATTATAGGAAAAAGAAAAGAAAGTACTGACAAAAAGACCTCATTGAACAATGCATTGAGAGAAAACAACGTTTCCGTTTAAGGCTTGGCACATAAGTTGTGAATCAAATGCACGGAATACGATCGAATGCTATGCGTTTAATTACATTATTAATAGTTTCTTCACTCAGCATTGTTGCTCAACCCAGGAATGAACCCAATGTTGATCCCACAACCAACTATAATTTTAAGCTTGGAGAGCACCTTGAATTCAAACTTAGCTACGGCTGGTTTACTGTAGGCAAAGCATCCTTGGATATAGATGGTAACTATCACGATTACAGTGATGAAGATTGCTATAAAGTGGATATCAAAGGAGAAACAGCCGGGCTCCTGGGAGTCTTCACGCATGTAGATGACCGATGGGGAGCTTTTGTAAACAAGAATAATTTACTTCCTCTTCATGCTTATCGCAATATAGAAGAGGGGAAATACATGCGAGAAGAGCGCACGTACTTTGATCATCAAAATGGCAAGGTAGAAGTGCTGAGATATGACCCAAGGAAGGAAGAGAGAAAGCCTAAGAGGGTGTATGACATCAAGGGGCAGGTTTATGACTTGATGGGATCCTTTCTCCAACTCCGTAATGAGAATTTCACCAAATACCAGGAGGGTGACACGATTACCATCAATACTTTTTATGAAGATGAGCTTTACCATTTTAAAATGGTATATGGTGGATTAGAAATGCTCGACTCTAAGGTAGGTGAAGTTTCATCACATAAATTACATTTTTTAGTACCTCCCAGTGAAATATTTCCAAATGAACAGGGAATCGTGGCCTACATTTCAGCAGATCCTAATCACCTCCCTTTAAGGATAGAAGCAGAAATGTTTTTTGGTAAGGGATATTGCGATTTGACTGGTTACAGAAATATAAAATACGGCCCTGATTATCACTAGGCTCGTCTTATATTTGCGACCTAAATGAAAAATATGCGGTTTTTAGGAATTTTAGTAATAACAATTTTATTGTTTGGTTGTGGCGGTGGAACCACTAATCCGGGAGATCAATACTTTGAGTCCGGAAATTATAAGAAAGCCATCGAGGCTTACAACGAGATTCTGGCTTCTGACCCAAGTAATGTTTCAATTCTTTACAATAGAGGAAGATCTTTTGAGGAAGTAGGTGACCTGGAAAGTGCAGAACAAGACTTCATTAAGATTCTCGAAATTGATGAGAAGAATGTTAGTGCAAATTTGAGTTTATCAAAGCTTTACTACACAAAAGGTTCATATAACCAGGCAGTTATTTTTGCCGATAAGGCGCTGGAACTAAATGAAAACTCTGCTCAGGGTCACTTTTTAGCAGCAAGAGCCAAACACAAACTTGGATATGTGGAAAGTGCTATGGAGTCTTACAGCATGGCTATCAATATCAACAGTGATTATGGCGAGGCTTATCTTTACCGAGGTGCTTTGAAAATACATGAAGGCAAAACCAGATCTGCCTGTAATGATATCCGCAAAGCTGTTAACCTGGAAGTGCCAGGAGCAAAAGAAGCATTAGCCAAATACTGTAACTGATTATTCTCAATGCAGCTCAATACTTACCTTCCATTTTTTGCAGAAAAAGAAACTCCTTTCTATTTCTATGATCTCGAACTATTGGATCATACACTTAAGGCAATCAAGAAGGCCAATAAGTATGGTTATCATGTTCATTATGCATTGAAGGCCAACAATAATCCAAGAATTTTGGACCGAATTAGAAAGTTCGGATTTGGAGTGGATTGTGTAAGCGGTAACGAAATAAAACTTGGGTTAGCAAATGGTTTTGCTCCGGATCATATCGTTTTAGCTGGAGTAGGTAAGACAGATAAGGAAATTGAAGTAGCGATAGACAATAACATCTTTTCCTTCAATGTAGAATCAATTCCTGAGCTTTTGGTTATTGATGAAATTGCTGGAAAGAAAGGTAAGCAACCAAACATCTCAATTCGTGTAAATCCGGCAATTGAGGCAGGCACTCATCATTATATCACAACTGGTGCCAAGGAGAATAAGTTTGGTATTTCAGGAGAGGAGTTGTTTGATTCTTTAGACTTGATCAAGTCACTAAAAAATATCAATTTCATCGGCTTGCATTATCACATTGGAAGTCAGATACAGGATCTCGATCGTTTCAAAAATCTTTGTAACCGGGTGAATGAAATCCAAAAAGATCTTGTTGGCGCTGGTATTTCGCTTCCACATTTAAACGTAGGTGGTGGACTTGGCATAGATTATGAGGATCCTTTGGGTAATTCCATACCAGATTTTGAAGCTTATTTTGAGACGTTTCATCATCACCTGGAGTTACTTCCTGATCAGCAACTTCATTTTGAATTGGGGCGATCTGTTGTTGGTCAGTGTGGTTTTTTAATGACACGTGCACTTTATATAAAAGAAGCGCCTCATACCAATTTTCTGATACTGGATGCTGGCATGACAGAACTAATGCGCCCTGCACTTTATCAGGCCAAACACAAAATTATTAGCTTCTCTCAAGTAGAACACATCAAGACTTATGATGTCGTTGGCCCAATCTGTGAATCCTCAGACACATTTGGTAAAGCTGTAGAGCTACCAGAAACCAAGCGAGGTGATTTCCTTGCAATTTGTTCTGCAGGTGCTTATGGAGAAACTATGAAAAACACCTACAATGCCAGAGATCTGGTGCAAGGATTCTACAGTGAAGATTTCAGCTTAGACAAATAACAATCCTAAAATCAGGTAAGCTACTACTGATAATCCGCCGGTAACAAGCGCATAAGGTAACTGCGTGCGTACATGATCAATGTGATCTGATCCGGATGCCATGGAAGCGATCAGGGTAGTATCAGAAATAGGAGAGCAGTGATCTCCAAATACACCACCACCCAAAACTGCCGCTACAGCCAGATAGATATTTAAATCTAAAGCTTGAGCTAAAGGAACAGCTATCGAAATCATGATCGCAAAGGTGCCCCAGGAGGTGCCAGTACTAAATGCAATAAAGCAACTCGTAATAAAAATTATGGCTGGTGCAAAATGTGGTGCTAACCACGATTGTGTGACATCTGCTACATAAATCCCAGTTCCAAGATCTTTACAGAGATTCCCGATAGCAAATGCCAAAACCATTAGGATAGCCATTGTTAGCATATCCTTCATGCCCGTGATACTTTCATCCATAAACTGGGAAAGATTGATCTTCTTCTGAAAAGCCAGGTAGATTCCGGTAAACAATACAGCTGAAGCCACTGCATACAAAACAGCAGCTGATCCCGATGCATTGCTAATTGCGATCCATATATTTTCACTGAAACTATCTGTATTTGCAGCTTCCCAGCCAGTCATGATTAAAAATATAGGCATGGATAAAATCATGACTGCAAGAGGTAGCAGCATGTTTCTGGCTTTGTCAGAGTTTGCAGATAGTTCCTCTTCTGATTGCACAAAATCAGATTGACTACTGTCGAACTTCTTCATTGCACCAAAACTCTTGTTGGTTGAAGCAAGAAAAAATACCAGCCCCAAAGTAAGCAAAGGGTAGACGTTGAATGGAATGGAATATACAAGTGTTTTGAAAGGTGAAATTCCTTCATATACAGAAAGTAGTCCAACAATATAAGCTCCCCAGGCATTGGCTGGGAATAAGATACAGGAAGGAGCAGAGCTGCTATCTGCAAGGTATGCGAGTTTTTGTTTGGAGATTCCGAACCTATCGAATAATGGTCGAAAAATAGTTCCGACTGTAAGAATTGAGATATTGGATTCTATGAAAATCAGAAAGCCTGTCAAGGCCGCAGCTACCTGTAACTTGGATGTTGGCTTTTTGCTTTTCAGAATGTTGCGTTGAATTCGACCAACAAATCCTCTGACTCCTCCGGAATATTTGATCAGCTGAATAAGCGCTCCAATAAGTAAGGTGAAAAGAACTGTTCTGGTGTTGCCGGCACTTTTAAAAACGTTGACTAATTGCTCTACCGTGTTAATTGCTCCATCCAGAACATTTCCTTTAGCGATAATGATGTAACCGAGCAGCAGCCCGACCAGCAGAGATATGATGACCTGCTTGGTTCTGATGGCTAATACGATTGCAATAATTGGGGGAAGAATGGATAGAAAACCAAAGTCTGTCATTTCGGCGTTGTAATCAGGGATTGATCTTGTTCATTCGAGTTAGCCCGGTAAAGATATGTATCAAAGATTTTATTAATCGCATCCCTGAGGATCTGCTGTTGCTTATTGGATTTGTTGTACTGAACCAAGTCTGTGCTGGCCTGCCAGATCAGCTTTTTAGTCTCCAGGTCATACATTTCTACCAGCAACGCAGATTTTAATATACTTCGATAAGAATAGCCGCCAGGAAACATTGAAAAAGGTGAGAACCCGTAATTGAACATACCCGGGTTATACATTCCAGGATTAAACATTCCTGGGCCATACATTCCATTGTAGTAATTACTTGAATTGTTACTGGTGGTTTGATTCGCGATGATTTCGTATCTGATAATAACATCTGGCTTTTTGCCAGAATAGGTATACTCTCTACGAAGCATTTGTTCGTCTATAGTGGATTCAATTTCGCGAAGTACTTTAAGTCCTTCCTGGGAAATGTTAGCGTCGTTCGAATTGAAATTGATTACAGCAAAAGAGCTGTATTTAGAAAAGTTAATTGAATCGTTTACGAAGTTGACTACTTTGGCGGAGGAGCAACTTAAAAATAGCAGAAGAAGTGAAAAGGTCAGATTTGAGAGACGCACCTAAGGTCAGTTAGTGGTTACTGTTTCTTTTCTTACCAAATTAAGTGAATTCAATATTTTGTCAATCAAAAAATCAGAAGAATCTGGGAATTCATACAATATATCAAACCTGTCACTGTTCTTGCTTGATTCTGACAGGCTTTTGTATGTTTCCATACCTCCCTTTTGATAGGAATCTTCATCAGGATTGTACCAAATAAATTTCATTAGTGTTATAGTGGTTGTTATAATGTTGTTCTAGCTACCTAAAACTAAATACTAAGATACGCAAAAAAGTAACCGCTGGTTTGGGAATTTATTGTTTTACCTAAATAATCATTCTCCAGCCCGCACCCAGATCTCATCTATAAAAGTTGAGTCACGCTTTTCCTGTCCCGTTTCATCATCAACTGTTATGCTTGGAATATAGCCAGCGTGTTTCCATTTTCCTGAATTTATTGATGATGTAAACTTTATGTTGGAGCCCAGTTGACCAGAGTTTCCCGGATAAATCATTCGAATATTCTCAGAATACTGATTGTCTTTATATCCATAAGTTCCTGACCCTGCGGCATAGATTTCATCTCCTTCATTATTATAATAGACCCAAGTAAAATGAGTAGGAGTGATCATCTTGATATAATCGACAAAACCAGGGTATTCCACAAAATCCTTTTGGTTTTCATCAAGATATTTATCAAGTTTCCACGTGCCTAATAGCGACTGATCGTTTGAGCCATCTTGCTCTATCTTGCTCCATTTTTCCTCTATTTTATTTGAGTCAATGGCAATAATCTCGCCCGTCTCAGCATCCATATCCATGACTTTTGCATATCCCGTATGGTACCATATTCCATCTTTCATCTGGTAATCAAAAGGTATTGATTGTCCTAATTCACTACTTCCGGGAGGGTAGAAGAATTTAATATCTTCAATATATTGACCATTGGCGATGGAGTAACTTCCGCCACCCATACCCAGTAGCTTTTCGTTTTTCTTGTCATACTTGAACCATGCAAATTTGTCTGGGGTTAAGTGCTTTTCATAGATGATTGAATCACCATTTGTTTGCCATTCATTATTCTCCGAGTCTGCGGGGATGAATTCAGACAACTTCCAGGAACCCTTGAGGTTCACTTTTGAAGCCACTTCTTTTTTCTCTGAAGTTGGCTGCCTGGAAGAGCACTGGCTAAAAATCAGGATAACGAGGGTGAAATAGGTTGTTGTTTTTAGGAGATTCATAGTGCCACTTTGAAGGATGATTACATAAAATTTAAAGGATTCTTGGTGCAACTCCAATTTTAAGTGCCAAAATCAACTAGAAGAGAAGGAAATGTGGTGGTGGTGATTTGTAGTATCATATTTTTATTTAACTTCAAAACATTCACTGAAGTCAGCAGGTTTGTGTCAAAAATCGCCTTAATACTTGTGCTTGCAGGGTTCCACCTGTATGGTCAGGAAAAGACCGCAACTCACCTGGCTGGTGTTTATAAGGGAAAGACCCTTTTCATTCAAAACCCCTATAACCCAAAACTCAAAACCTTTTGTGTCTCATCGATTGCTATTAATGGTCAAGCGTTAAATGTTCCTTATGATCGTACTGCTATCAAGATTGATTTTAATAATTTGGATGAGTACACACCTGTTTCTATCGAAATCAAACATGATTCTCTGTGCAAGCCGATTATCATAAACCCTGACGCTATTCAGTTTTACAGTACGTTTTCTTTTGAGTCAATAAGTTTCGATGATTCTGTGATGACCTGGAGTGCTCATGGGGAGCATGAAGGGAGCTACTATCTGGTGGAAAAATATGATTTGGGCATTTGGAGGGAAGTAGACACTGTTCAGGCAACTGGAAGTTTCGGAGAAGATACGTATCAGCATTATCTTAAAGTAGAGGAAGGGGCTAACAAATACAGAATCAAGTATGTGAAGGCAAATGGAGAATACCTTTATTCCAGAGAATTGGATTTTCACTACTATCCGGAGCCTGTTATCTTCAGGCCTGCCCAAACAGCAACAATGCTCACCTTATCCCGCACAGCAAACTATGATATCTATGATGCCGGCGGTACTCTGGTTCTTTCAGGTCAGGGAAATACTATAGATGTCAGTAAACTTCCTTCAGGAGATTATGTGATCTACTTTGACAAGAAAGATCCTGGTGTTTTCAAACGCCAGTGAAGATCAGAATAATGAAATTCCAAAGAAATTATTTAGGAATACCAAGACGAACAAAACAGACAAGATTGCAGGGCAGATGTAAAGAATGGCTACATTCAAAGCTTTCTTGACAAAGCTCGAATGATAACCTTCAAAACCCAGTGCAAGCTCTTCGTCCAGGTTTTCTTTCTTCCAGATATAGGCTGCAAATGTTACTATCAGGAACCCACCGAGCAGCAACAACACATCTGCAACGTTGGCAATGAGTGATAGAAAATCACTGGAGCCAGGCAATGTGAAGCTGTTGGTAAAAAAATCACTCGCTCCATTGGCAAGCAAGGAAGGTAATCCTACCAGAAATATTATAATAGCCACAATAATAACAGCTCTTTTACGCCTCATATGCATCTCATCAACCACATAAGAAACTGGAACCTCCAGCAAAGAAACTGTACTTGTAAGTGCGGCAAAAGAAAGAAGCATGAAGAAGAAAGCACCAACAAAGACACCCATGTCGCCTAGTGTGGCAAATACTTTTGGAAGTGTAACAAATATTAACCCCGGACCTGCCTGACTGCTGGAAACCATGGTCATGTCTCCTCCATTGTTGTATGCTACCAGAGGAAAAATCATCAAACCTGCAATAAAGGCGATACCAACATCAGCTAAAGTGATAAATGCACTAGAGCTAACAATATTGTCATTTTTAGAAAGATAACTACCATAAGTGATCAAAGCCCCCATACCTAGACTCAGAGAGAAAAAAGCTTGACGAAGCGCTCCACCCATGACACCTATATTGATTGCCTTAGAAAAGTCAGGAACAAGATAAAATTTGATACCCTCAAAACTATTTGGTAATGTGAGCGAATAACCCACCAAAAACAAAATCATGATTATCAATGAAGGCATCAAGATTTTGGCCAGTTTTTCGATACCTCCAGAAACACCTTTCGCTACAAAAAAAGCTGTAAAAAACATGAATACGATAGAGTAGAGGCCTACTTTGATTAAATCTGATGTGAAAGCACCAAAGTTGTCGGCTACATCAAAATTACCCATCAACATCTCCAGGAAATAGCCAAAAGCCCAACCGGCTATGACATTGTAAAAGGATAGAATAATTACCCCGGCCAAAAGACCAAGTTTCCCAATGAAATTCCACTTTCTAAAACCCAAAGCATTGAAAGCACCAACTACGTTTTTTTGAGTTTTTCGTCCTATAGCCACTTCTGTAACCATCACTGGCATGCAGAGGATGAAAGAAAAAAACAAATACATGATGACAAAAGCAGCACCACCACCTAAACCAACTTCAAATGGGAATTTCCAAATATTTCCAAGACCAACTGCCGATCCTGCGGCTGCAAGAATAAAACCCAACTTATTGGTAAATGAACCTCTGTTTGCCATACTGCTTTGTGAAAATTATAAAGCGCCAAATATAACAAAACAGTAATAAGGCACTAAACCGCTTATATAAATGATTCGGACTATAAGTCTTCTTCGTCCAAAGGAATTTCGTAAGGATAATCGAACAAGTGTTCGTTTTTAATGGCATCAGCTACTTTATTAGGAACAAATTTTTCCCAACCTTCCTCACCGGATTGTAACATCTCCAAAATATTATCTGAGATAATATGCAGGTTTTCGAGCTTGGCACCTTTGATGTCCTGGATTTTATCATTGTCAAGTAGGTACTGATAGAGGCTTTTAAGATGCGGAGACGGCTCAAAGTGCTCTTTGGTTACCACTTCTTTGGCACTATCAAGACTTAAGGAAGGGTAAACATAGAGTTTCACATTACTTCCAAACAGCCTGCTGAATGATTCCAATATGCCACCGTTGAGATTCTCATAGTAAGTCTCATCAAAAATTCTGACCAGGTTGTAATAACCCAATACAATACCCAACTTCTTGCGTCTGGTAAATTTGCAGAGGTAGGAAGCAAGCTTGTAATGTTCCTGGTAATCAGAGATCATCACATTTTGCCCAAGAGAACACAGCAAATCCACCCTATCCAGAAAATCTGTTTCATCTACTTCACCACCCATTGTCAGATCATTCAATGTTAGCTCTACAATGGGCATTACATTGCCAATTTCCACATCTGGCTCTTTTCTGAATGCTCTCATGCCTGTAATCATCATGTCTACATTCACATGGGTAACAGGCTTAAATCGACCTCTTAAGACAAAAATATTTTTCTTATAAAGTACTGCTGATGGCTGCAATACATTGCCTTTTGGACCAAACATGGTAGCATGTGTCAGACCATTTTTGACGAGTTTCAAGCTCATCAAGCGATTGTCTACATGATGGAAGTCCGGACCTTCTATTCTAAAGGTATCAATCTCCAAACGACTTGGATGAATGTTTTCTGTCAGGGACTGAATAATATCCTCGGCTTCAGAAAAATTGAAACAAGCATGGATCAGGTTTACTCCAACTATCCCAAGCACCTGCTGCTGCCATAGCGGGTCATTATCTTTCAAAATCACGTGAATTACACAGTCATTCGGATCAGAGTTAGGATGCTTTTGGAACCTGAGACCAATCCACCCTTGTCCTTCGTTGGTTCTTTTGAAGTTGAGGATTTCTACGGTATTGGCAAAGGCAAAAAATTGTGACCTTTTTGCTCGATGAGTAAGTCTCTGAGACAGGAGAGAATACTCTCGGTTGAGCATTTTTACCAGTTTGTCCTCACAGACATATCGGTCACTCTTTCCATAAATCGCGTCACTAAAGGTCATGTCATAGGCTGACATGGTCTTGGCAATAGTTCCGGACGCTGCTCCAGCCTTGAAGAAATAATCTGCAACTTCCTGACCACCACCAATTTCTGCTATGGTCCCGTAAATTTTTTCGTCCAGATTCAGTGAAAGAGCTTTTTCCTTAGTCGTAAGCTGTTTGAATGATTCCATGTGATTACCCGCAATTTTGACTTAAAACTAGACCATCTAAACTTGAAAATAAACCTATAGGCCTGATAAATAAAAAAGCCGGCAATGCCGGCTTTTGTTCATTTTTGGGTAAAATTTTTAATTAATTGTAAAGTGTGTAAGGAAACTTGTTTTCTTCTATCATTTTCTTAGCAATAGCCTGTCTCAAGTCCCTGGTATTTACAGGATTCATTTTTGCAAATCTTTTCATTCCCATTAGCATTACTTTTAGTTCATCTCCGGAAGTAAAGCAAGCCACAGCTTCATCTCCATGATTTTTGATCTTTGTTACTGCTTCATGCAGATAAAGTTTAGCCATGTTTTGATAGAGTTGACTGCCTTCATCACCATAAAGTGTTTGTAATTTCTCTGTTCTCAACAAGGTAGATTCAGCTGCATAGATTTCAATCAGCATGTCAGCTATGTGCATCAATATTTCCTGTTCGTCATTTAGTTTAGGGCCAAATGTCTCTGCTGCTTTTCCTGCAACCATCAATGTCGCTTTTTTGAGCCTTTTCAACACATCTTTTTCCTCAGCAAAAGGAACACTCATGTCCAAAGACCCAAATGATGGAACTGAAGTCAATTCTTTGGCCACTGCCATTGCCGGTTCCATCAAGTCCAGTTCACCTTTCATTGCTCTTTTGAAGATCATACCAACAATCAACATTCTGTTGATTTCATTGGTACCTTCATAAATTCTTGTGATTCGGGAGTCACGGTAGGCTCTTGCCATCGGTGCTTCTTCAGAGAATCCCATTCCACCATAAATCTGAACCCCTTCATCTACACAATAGTCCAGCACTTCAGAACCAAAAATTTTGATAATGGCCGCTTCAATTGAAAATTGCTCTAATGCTTTCAACTTAGCCTTACTGGAATCCATACCTTCAGCAATCAAAGATTCAATTCTGTCATCAACATTCTGACCAGCGCGATAAGAAGCAGATTCTATCGCGTAAGTCTTTGTAGCCATGTTAGCAAGCTTGGCTTGTATGGCTCCAAAGCTGGAAATTGATGTGCCAAACTGTTTTCTTTCATTGGCATAATTAGTCGCTTGATTGATGACCGATTTACATCCATTGATTACACCACAACCCAACTTAATACGACCTACATTAAGTACGTTTACAGCGATCTTAAATCCGTTTTCACGATCAGAGAGCATATTTTCAACTGGAACTTTGCAATCATTGAAAAATACCTGGCGGGTAGATGAACCTTTGATACCCAGTTTACGCTCTTCATCATTCATAGTGATGCCGCCAAATGTCTTCTCCACAATAAATGCTGTAAGGTTTTTATCATCATCTATTTTGGCAAACACAATGAAAAGGTCAGCAAATCCAGCATTAGAGATCCACATTTTCTGACCATTGATCAGGTAGTGCTTGCCATCATCAGACAACTTTGCTTTTGTTTTTCCGGAATTAGCATCGGATCCGGCATCTGGCTCAGTAAGACAATAGGCAGCCTTCCACTCTCCGGAAGCTAGCTTCGGAAGGTATTTCTGCTTTTGCTCTTCTGTACCGTAATAAAGAATTGGTAATGTCCCAATTCCCGTATGAGCACCGTAGCTGGTAGAAAAACTTCCTGATGCAGCAATGATATCTGCCATCAACATACTGGTATTGAAGTTCATTCCAAGACCACCATATTCTTCAGGAACAGCTACACCTAGCAAACCAAGCTCTCCAGCTTTATCCATGATCGATGGCATCAAGCCTGGTTCCATGCTATCAATACGGTCTACATTCGGTAAGATTTCTTTATCAATGAATTCCTGTGCGGCTGAGGCCATCATTTTTTGCTCTTCTGAGAATTCCTCCGGTATGAATACTTCGTTGGCTTCTGTTTCGCGAATGATAAACTCGCCTCCTTTGATTGCTGATTTTTGTGCTACTGCTTCCATTGTTGTGTTAATGCTTTAATAATGGTTGAATATGTTATGCATGCATACTATTTCAAAGATATATAAATTTTGTTATGCATGCATAATATATTTTTAAATATTTATCCAATACGTAAAATGTCCAATTATGGATATCGGTTTTTGCATTATTGTAACGCTCAGTGAAGAATGTAGAAAATATTTTTCATTAATAGTGTTTCCATTCAACTTGAAATTATGCTAATAAATATTGATTTATTATAATGCAATTGAATTCAAGAAAATGCAATTCATCTAAATTTGACTCGGATAATTCATTAGACAATCACTGCCTATACTGGCAGGTAGGTATTGTGTCCATAACTAGCTTATGACCACATTAGGAAGTTCAAATGCATCATTCAAATTCTATACGGCACTAATCTAACAACCACTATATGAGTTTTAGAAATCTGAGCATTCTGCTCTTTGCTTTCTTTTTGCCAAACTTCATGATCGCACAAGAACACGATGTGGATTCATTGATTTCGATTTTAAACCAGGAGATCACCCAACAGCAAGAAGTTGAAATACTCATTGAATTAGCGAAGGCCTATAAAGATATGGATACCTTGATGGTTCATCAATACGCCGAAAGAGCTCTGGACATTTCAACAAGAGTCAAATATGACAAAGGATTAGTTGATGTCTGGATGATCAAAGGAAACATTGCTCTGGATATTGCCCAATACACCAAAGCAGAAAAGTTCTTTCAACAGGCCTATGATCTTGCTAAAAAGGATGAATACTTATTGGGTATGTCTGATGCTTTGACCAATCTTGGTAGAATTAAGTGGAACACGGGATTGTATAACGAATCACTGGAAATATATCAAAAGAGCTTAGCAATTATCGAAAGAGTAGACGGTCCAAAAGACGTGGTGCCTTTATATAACAACATTGCTCTGGTGTACTATGCTCAGGGGCTTCATGACAAAGCAATAGAAACTTTTGAGCAATGCCTTAAAATTTATGAAGAGGAACATAACCAGAAGGGCAAGAGTAGAATCCTTGTGAATATAGGGTTGATGCATCTTGGCAAAGGAGATATGGAGCAGGCATTGAAATATTATTTTACTGCTCTCAATAATTAGATGAAGTATGATCAAAAAATACTCATGGGGCCAACCTATAATAATATAGGTACGGTTTATAAAGGCATTAGTCAATACGATAGTGCTATATATTATTACCGGAAGGCTGGTGAAATCAATCAAGAATTAGGCTTGAGAGGAAAGCTCGCTCAGAATTTTAATAACATAGGCGCTGTGAATGGAGATCGTGGTTTCAGTGACTCAGCTGAATATTATTATAATAAAGCATTGACAATCTATGAAGAGATTGATGATCGATTAAATGCTGTTTTGACTAACCGAAATATGGGACAGATTTATTACAAGCGAACTAATTATTCTCAAGCACTTGAATATTATCTGAAGTCATTAAGAATTGCCAGGGAAATTGATGTGAAGGCTGAGATTGGCAAGACATTAAACCTGATTGGTAATGTGTATGAAGTTCAGGAAGAGCTTTCAAAAGCCCAGGAAGTCTATATGGAAAGCATTCAAATAAGTCAGGAGTCTGGTGAATGGCAATGGATAGCTGATGTTAGGGCCAATATGGGAAGTGTCTACCAGCGCCAGAACAACTATGATTCGGCAAAGGTGGCATTTGAAGATGCCTTGCAAATTTATCAGGGTTTAGAGAACCTCTATGGCAAAGCCTTAATGATGACAAAACTAGCAAGCTTATTGGTAGATGTGAAAAAATATGAAGAAGCAATTGACTTTTGTGATAAATCATTGGAAATCAGTCGGAAGTTAGGTTTACAATCAATAATTGCGAACGCTCTGGTCATTAAAGGAAGCATTGCATTTAGTCAAAACAGACTGAATGAAGCATTGGAATTCACACTGCAAGGAACAACACTTGCTGCTGAAATAAGAGCTGTTGAGATTGAGGGTTATGGACGTACGCTATTGGCTAAAATTTATAAAGAACAGGGGAATTACCGATTAGCTTATGAAAATCAGGTTATTGTGGCGGCCTTATCTGATAGCATAAACGCTGAAGAAGGGATTAAAAAATTGGCACGACTTGAGTCTCAATATGAATTTGAAAAAGAAAAAGATTCTATCAGGTTTGCCAATAAGGCTGAAAAAATGATTCTGGAGCAAAAGATCAGCCGACAAACGACTAATCAATGGATCATTGGGTTAGCTCTTGTATTTGTGGTTGTACTGCTTGGACTTCTTTATTGGTTGTATCTGATAAGGGTGCGATCCAACAGAAAGCTTAAGGTTTTGAATGAACGAATTCTGGAGCGAAATGTGGAAATTATCCAGCAACATGACCAGCTTGATCAGCTAAATAAAAGTTTGGTAGCAATTAATGAAGATAAAAACAAGATTCTGGCTATTGTTGCTCATGACCTGCGAAACCCTTTGCAGGTCATTAAAGGTTTCATTTCGATGGTGAAGGTAAAAAAGGGCAGTGTTTTGGGTGAAGAAGAAGAGTTTTTGGATTTTGCCTTGCAAGGAACAGAAAGACTCAATGCCACTATTTCGGAGCTATTGGATGTTAGTGCCCTGGAATCCAGAAAAATAGACGTTCGTCCGGAAGAAATTAATGTAACCACATTGATTGATCAGCTTGCGATCAACTTTATGGTTTATGCCAGAGAAAAAAAACAGACAATAGTTAAGGATATTAAAGGCAGCAATCTAAGGATTCAGGCAGACAAGAACTATCTGATCAGGGTTCTAGAAAACCTGATTTCTAATGCTCTGAAATTTTCAAAACCAAACACTTCAGTAACCATTGGTTCTTTCCACGATGGTGACTCCATTTTTATTAATGTTACCGATCATGGACCTGGAATAAGTGCGGAAGATCAGAAGAAGCTCTTCAATGAATTTGCGCAACTAAAGGCCAGGCCTACTGGAGATGAGAAGTCTACAGGTTTGGGGCTGTCGATAGTGAAAAAGTATGTTGAGGCAATGGGAGGGACGATTACCTGTCGTAGCAAACTTGGTGTAGGCACAAAGTTTGTGATTGAGTTTAAAGCATTGGATTGATAGTGAATGTTCATAATTCCCAAATCCCATTACTCACTCCTCAAACTAACCACTGGGTTTCTCAATGCTGCACGAATGGATTGCCAGGAGATTGTCAGCAATCCCAAAGTTAAAGCGATTATTCCACCTAGAATAAAAGGCCACCAGTCAATAGCAATTCGATACGCATAATTGTCCAGCCAGTTTTTAGTGATCAAGTAAGCAACTGGTATGGCAATGATGAATGCAATAATGATTGGACGAGCAAAGCTCTGTGAAAGTAACCTGGTGATATTGGATACAGAAGCGCCAAGAACCCGACGAATACCAATTTCCTTGGTTCTTCGTTCGGCAGTGAAGATGGAAAGTCCATACAATCCAAGACATGAAATAAACATGGCCAACACAGTGAAAATGGAAATGGCTTTTGAAAGTACTTTTTCCTGCTCTACAAGATGGTTAAAGTTCCCATCCAGAAAGTAAAAATCAGGTTTATCATCTACTCCAAACTCAGTCCAAAGGGAATTGATATCCGCAATTAAATCAGTAGCGTGTTGACCTGCGAATTTGATGGAAAGATAGTGCCCGGCATCAGGTTCCAGTTTCAGCATTGCCGGACCAATTTTATTTTTCAGGCTTTCGTAATTGAAATCACTAATTACACCAATTACCCGGTATTTTCCATTATTCAGTGTCCGATTAATCGGATCTTTCAACTCAAGAGACTTAACTGCTGATTCATTGAGAATTAAAGCAGAGGTGTCACTGGCAATATCTTGAGAGAAATTGCGACCGCTCAGCAACTGAAAGCCCAAACACTCCAGCATATCTTCGTCACCAGCGAACTGCTGAATCCAGACTTCTTTGTCTTGTTGCTTGATGGCTGTCACAGAATAGGATGTAGATGCCGGCAAGCGATGATTGATGCTGGCTGATTGCACGTATGACTTTTTGAGCAATTCCTCCTTGAGATAAACCGCATGGTCTGGAACCTTGCCAAGGTTACTGATCACCATTACATTATCCTGATCAAAACCCATGTCCTTGTTTTCAATAAACCTAAGCTGATGAAATATGAACATGGAAACAATCAGCAAACTGATGGAAATGGCAAACTGAAAGAGTACCAATCCATTTCGCAGAAGGCCTTTTTCTCCTGTACCAATTTTACCTTTAAGAACATGAGAAGGTTCAAATCTGGTGATATAAAAAGCAGGATAAATGCCTGCAATAATCCCCAAAATCACGGCTCCCAGGTAAACGATTATAAATTGACCTGACTCGATAAACAAGGTTGGCAACAGCTCCAGTCCGGTAATTCTTTCAAAGGAATTAAGAAAGAACTCACCCAGGCCAATAGCCAGCGTAATGGCTATCAGGCAGACAACAATAGATTCAACAATGAACTGGAAGATCAATGCTGAACGATTGGTGCCCAGAGCTTTCCTGATGCCAACTTCCTTGGCCCGGGTGGTTGCTCGAGCAGTAGAAATATTGATGAAGTTGATGCTGGCAAGGGTAAGAATCAGTATGGCTATACCTGCAAAAACATCTGTAGTTTGTTTATTGCCCGTAGGAGCAGGCTCAAACTTAAAGTTTGAATTGAGGTGGATATCGGTAATGGCCATTGGAAGAAATTTGTACAATCCTGTTGCTTCGAATTCTTCAGGTGTCTGATCAGGAGCCAGCATGGTCCGGACTTCATCCATTTGGTCTACCAGGATTTCATTTAGTCGATGACCAGGATACTGACCATCTACAAAAGCATAGATATAAGAAGAAGCTGATGTCCAGTTGACCTCAGCAGGTTGGTTTGCTTCAGCAATCCAAACTTCAGCTGGAATATGTGATTTTCCCTGCACTTCCACCACACCTGTAATGGTATAAGGACGCGTTTCATTTTTCAGCTCAATGACTTCATTCAAAACATCATCACGCCCAAAAAGCTGTATCGCCACATCAGTTGTTACTACAATGCTCTGAGGCTCGGACATGGCCTGATCAGGATTGCCATACTTGAAGTGATAAGAAAACAGCTTAAAGAATGTAGTATCTGCGCTGAAAACATTTTCTACAGGAATTTCCTGATGGTTGATGACGGCAATAGCATCTCCAACAGGAGCCAAAGAGGCTACATGCTTCACTTCGGGATATTGTGCCAATCGCTCTTTGAGAATGGATGGTCCGATGGACATGTCACCGATATTGAAGAAGTTGACTCCAATACGATAAATGTGATCAGCATTCCGAAAATGCTTTTCATAGCTGTATTCCTGAAAGACCCAAAAGCCGATGACCAATGTACAAGCTAATCCAACAGTCAGTCCGAAAATATTGACAAACGAATAGGTAAAATGTCGTCTGAGATTGCGAAGTGTAACAAGTAAGTAATTACGAATCATTGCGTTAATATTTCTTCCCGATTATATACCCAAGATTTATGCCATCACTTTATACGCAACAGGAGCGTGTTTTGGTAGCAAGAAGTGTCCAGTAGGGGACACTAAAGCTGTACGCAGATGATACAATTGACTATACCTAATCCTACTTTACGAAGTTGGCTCAATCAAGTCGTTTTACCCTAACCCACTGGTCGTGCACCTAAAGGGAATCGACTTGATTTTTCGGCTTCTTCCTTTAAGGGCGCCCGGCTTAGGGAAATGAAGGGTAAAAGAAGCCGTGAGTGGAATAAAGTTGAACTTCGTAAAGTAGAACTAAATATATCATTACAATTCATCCACTGAATCCAACAGTTCGGTAATACTGAATTTGACAAGAGTCAGACCCAGCAGACATTTGGAGCATACAAAATCCCAACGCGATGTTTCAAAAGATCTACACAAGCCTGTTTTGCCTTTTTGCTTTTACCGGCAATGCTCAGACCATCCTAAGCGGGACTGTAACGGAAGAATCCGGCGAACCGCTTATCGGAGCTAATGTCTTCTTAGCAGACACTTATGATGGAGCGACCACTGATGTAAATGGCCATTATCAGTTTGAAACCTGGGAAGAAGGAACGCAAACCCTGGTAGTAACTTTTGTTGGTTTTGAAAAGGTGGAGCAGCCAGTTGCTCTGGATCAGAATCAGACCATTGATCTCCGATTGAAGGAGTCCTTCAATACCATGGATGCTGTTACGATCTCTGCCGGAACCTTTGAAGCCAGTGATAAGAAAAAAACGGTAGTGCTGCAAAGCCTGGATATTGCGACAACAGCTGGAGCCACAGCAGATATTACCGGAGCGCTGAACACCCTGCCAGGAACGCAAAAAGTAGGAGAGTCAGGCAGATTGTTTGTGCGTGGTGGCACTGCCGATGAAACACACATCTTCGTAGATGGAGCCGAGGCTTCTAATTATTACAGCACTACAGCTACCAACATCCCAACTCGGAGCAGGTTTTCTCCTTTCTTATTCAAAGGCACCTTTTTCAGCACTGGCGGATTCTCTGCAGAATACGGCCAGGCCATGTCATCGGCATTGATCTTAAATACCCTGGATGTTGCTCCAAAAAGTAAGGTTGATATTTCCCTGATGTCGGTTGGAGTGGATGTAGGAGTGACCAAAGCCTGGACGAACCAGAGCATTTATGCCCAGGCGGCATACATGAACCTCAATCCATACAATCACCTGATCGATCAGCGGATCAACTGGAAAAATAGCACCACCAGCTGGAATGGTACACTGGCTTATAAATGGAAGTTCAAAAATGGTGGTTCCATCAAGTCTATGTTTACCGGAAACAGTTCAGGTTATTCTTTTAATCGACAGACGATTATTTCACAAACAGGTCAGCAGTATGTAGCAGTAAACAATAAGAATATCTTCGGAACTGTCAATCTACAATATCCGGTGGGGAAAAATGATCAGTTATATATCGGAGCTTCTGCGAGTAGGAACCAGGACCATTTCAATTATAATGAAACCGAGATTCAAAGACCGATTGATCATGAGCACTTCAAGGTGAAATATGTTCATGAGTTTACGCCAAAAACAGTGTTAAACACCGGTGTAGAAGTGTTTGGACAAATCTATCATGAATCGATTGTTGATACTACACATGACTTTGAACTGGCATTTCACAACACCAACCCCGCGGTATTTGCAGAACTAGATCAGTACCTGAGTGAAAAATGGATGTTCCGGTTGGGAATGCGAAGTGAGTTCATTAAAGTGCTCAACAGCTACGTGTCTTCTCCAAGATTTTCCATGGCTTATAAGCTGGATGAAAACTCGCAAGTTTCATTGGCTGCTGGAAAATATGCCCAAACTCCGAAAGCCGATTACTTGAAAATTACACGAAATCTGGATGTTGAGCAGGCCAATCATTACATCCTCAACTATCAGAAAGTAAAGGACGGTAAAGTGTTTCGGGCAGAAACGTATCTGAAAGACTACAAGCATTTGGTGCGGTATCAGTCCATTTATGATCCGCGCACATACGCTAACACGGGTTATGGATATGCTTATGGTTTCGATGTATTCTGGAGAGACAGAGGAGGTATCAAAAATGTGGATTACTGGGTGTCTTACTCCTGGATGAAAAGTGAGCGATTGTTTCAGAATTATCCGGTAAAAGCTGCTCCGGGATTTAGTTCGGCTCATAACCTGTCGGTAGTTTTTAAGCAATTTTTCCCGGCCATCAAAAGCCAGATCGGAGCTACTTACTCATTCACCACCGGACGGCCTTACAACAATCCAAACCTACCTGGATTCAATCAAAGCAGAACCAAAGCATATCAGGATCTTAGTTTTAACATGGCTTATCTGCCAACACCTAGAGTGATTCTGTATTTCTCAGCTACAAATGTTCTGGGCTTCAACCAGGTGTTTGGCTACAATTATTCACCAGTACCGAATGAAAACGGAGTTTATGCTTCTGAGGCAGTGAAATTACCTGCCAAACGATTTCTATTCATTGGGTGCTTTATCACCATCGGAGCGTTTAACAAGCAACTTGAAAACTTATAATCTCAATTATTTAAATACTATGAAAACAATCTATTTATCCTTGATTCTGATGCTGTCGGGTACAGCACATGCTCAGTCCCAAACCAACCTTGAAGTGAAGGTTCAAAACTTCAAAAATCAAGACGGAAAATTGAGAGTAGCACTCTACAACAACCAAAAGAGCTACCTTAAAGAGACATTTAAAGTGGCAGACACGATCGTTTACAACCTCAATGAAGTCACGGTGATTTTCAAAAATATTCCGGAAGGAGAATACGCTATTTCAGTTTATCATGATCAAAACAATAATGATGACCTGGATTCCAATTTTATGGGAATTCCCACAGAACCTTATGGCTTTTCTAACAATGCTCCGAGCCGCTTTGGCCCAGCTAGTTATGAGGATTCTGCTTTCACGCTTTCTTCTTCCAATAATGTCCAAATCATTCAACTGAATTAATCATGAAGACTTTAGGAATTTTATTCATACTACTATCAAGCCTGGCAACTGCACAGAGCAGATATGAATCAGCTGTTTTGAAAGGGAAAAGCATGCTGTTTGCCGATAATGATATTGCAGGATATCAGAATGCTGCTAATTATTTTGAGCGTATTGCCAACAAAGAAACCGATCAATGGCTTCCACTTTACTATCAGGCTGTTGCGTTGGCATTTTTATCAACCAACCAGGAATCCAAAGAAGAAAGAGAATCAACTTTGAATAAGTCTCTGACATTGATCGAAAAAGCTGAACAACTTGCTCAGAACAGTGAGACTCTTGCATTAAAAGGCTTTGTACAAATGCTTCGGCTATCGGTAGATCCAGCTACCAGGGGGCAGGTTTTGTCACCGGTTATTCTGGGGTTGTTTGAAGAAGCGCTAAAATTGGACGATAACAACCCAAGAGCACTGTTATTCAAAGGTCAGATGCTTTACGGAATGGCCCAGTTCTTTGGCCAGGGCAAAGAAGAAGCCTGCGGATATTTTGGGAAGGCCATGGCTATATTCGAAACAGATTCTACTCAGGACAGTATTTTTCCAACATGGGGTGAGTTGACAGCCCGTCAAAGTTTAGCATCTTGCAATAATGAATAGAAGTCCAAAAATCAGAAGATGGGATAAGGAACTGATCCAGTATGTATTGATATTTTTTCTGGGTGGTTTTTTTCAAGAGCTTCTTCTTGAAGGTGGGATTGCAGATATGACTCATTTCCAATGGAGGGATGTGCCCATCAATGGCTCCTTTTGGCTGCTACTTTGGAAGGGCAGCGAGTACATGGTGATACTGCTGGATCGTTTGGAGATACACTGGAATGAGCAGCCTGTCAAGCGTTTTCTGTATACTTTCATTTTGACCGTCATCTATGTGGTTTTTGTGATTTTGTTCATATATCACCTCTTCCTGGTAGTACTTGGAAATATGACGACAGATCAACTGTGGTCTCAAATGGATTTTGGTGATTTTATTCCTACTATATTTCTGACACTGGCTATAGGTGCTTTTATGCACGGCCGGGCATTTTTACTTCAATGGAAGTATGCCGCTGTAGAAGTGGAGAAGCTGAAGAATGAACATCTTAAGGTTCAATATGAATCTCTTAAGAACCAGGTCAATCCACATTTTCTCTTCAACTCATTAAACGTATTGAGCGAATTGGTTTATGACAATCAGGATAAAGCGGTTGATTTCATCCGTAAAATGTCACAGGTTTACCGATATGTGTTGGATAATAAAGATCAGGAACTGGTCAGTCTTCAGGATGAACTAAGCTTTTTGAAAAGCTATGCTTACTTACAGCAAATCAGGTTTGACAAGAACCTCAAAATCAACATTGTTCAAAATCAGGAATCAGGAATGATTCCGCCTTTGTCGATGCAAATGCTGCTGGAGAACGCCATAAAACACAATATCATTTCGGACTCAAAGCCACTGGAAGTCAAGGTTGAAATTGCGAATAATGAAATACGAATTAGCAATAATATTCAGGAGAAATTGTCCAAGGATTCCACAGGAATTGGTATCAGCAATTTACGAGCCCGATACCATTATTTATCGGACAAGCCAATGCAGGTTTTGAATGACGGAAAAACTTTTGAAGTTGTATTGCCCATATTGAATATCAAATGATGAGATATATAATTCTGGAAGATGAAAAGCTGGCCTCAAACCGGCTGAAAAAGTTGATTACCGACCTAAGGCCTGACTATAATTGCCTGGTGACAATAGATGCTGTAGATGCTGCAGTGGTTTCTTTGCCACCTTTACGACCAGACCTGATTTTCATGGATATCCAACTGGCAGATGGTTTGTCTTTCGACATTTTTGATCAAATCAAACTGGAAGTACCGATCATTTTTACGACTGCTTATGACGAGTATGCTTTGAAGGCTTTTAAACAAAATAGTATTGACTATCTGCTCAAACCTATTGATCCTGAGGAACTTAAAAGTGCTCTTGATAAATTCGAGAAAGTAAGACTGAAAAAACCTGTTTCCAGTGAAGAGCCATCCAAAAAGATGAACCAGTTGGTGAAAGCGATGAATCCAAAAGGGAAGGAGCGCTTTGTGGTGAAAGTTGGTGAACATCTGAAATCGGTGCTGACCAAAGATGTACAGCTAGTCTATAGCCAGGACAAAGGCACTTATCTATTTACCAATGATCATCGAAGGTTTTTGGTGGATTACACCATGGACAAAGTAGAAGAGCTCCTGAACCCAAATGATTTTTATAGAATCAGTAGAAAGTTTTTGGTCAACATCAACTTCATTCAAGATATGGTGGCGTTTACCAATAGCAGGTTGGAGATAAAGGTAGAGGGCTATACTGATGACCAGGTGATCGTAGCGCGCGAAAGAGTAGGGGATTTCAAAGATTGGTTGGATCGTTAAAAATCAAGTCAATTCCACGCCTTTGATATATTCCAGAATCTGTTGTTTATCAAAAGGTTTCTTGAAATACCGATCAATTAGATTAGCATCTAAAGCTTCCTGGATTTCCTGAGTAATACCAAAACCAGTTAGCAGACAATAGGTTACATCAGGGTATTTTTGACGTGCTTCTTCTACAAACTCAAGGCCATTTTTTACGGGCATTCGCATATCGGTAATGACCAAACCAATGCCTTCATATTTACCCATCAATTGTAATGCTTCATCTGCCGACTCTGCCAAAAGAACATCCAACTCATTGCGATAAGTTAATTGAAACATTATCCTGTTAGGATATTCATCATCCACATATAGAATTTTATTCATTATTTTTCGGCTGCTGAATCGTTTTAAAAGTAATAAAAACTGACGTTCCTACACCTATTTCTGATTGAAAATCAATATTGCCTGTGTGTTCGTTAACGATCCTCTTAGCAATAAAGAGTCCCAATCCTGTGCCTATTCCCGGAGCTTTGGTGGTGAAAAACGGATCATAAACCTTATCCATATCTGCCTGGCTGATTCCTGACCCTGTATCCTGTATTTTCACAACAACACTTTGATTATCCAGATTATACGTTTCAATAGATAGTTGCCCATATTCCTCTGTGGCATGAATGGCATTGGAAATAATATTCACAAAAAGCTGATGAAGGGTGCCTTCGTCTCCCTCAATAGTGAAATTTGAAGCGTTCAGAGACTTGGTTATCTCTAGCTTTCCTTTGATCTCATGCTCCAGGATCAGCAGACTGTTTTCCAATATCTCATGAAGGTTACAAGGGAGCGTGTGATCCCCACTTTTTCGACTGTATCTGCCCAGACCATTGACAATATGAGTGATCCTGTCCATGCCTAGTTTCATAAAACCCATCACTTCCTGCAGCTGCTCCATGGCATCAGGATCATCTTTGAGTTTTTCTGTTTCCAGAATAAGTTTGTCCAGGCTGTAGAGCCCACCTTTCAGGTAATTGACAGGGTTATTGATCTCATGGGCAATCCCGGCAGTTAATACTCCCAGAGATGCCATTTTTTCTGCTTGAATTAAGTGGTTTTGAGTGTCTTTAAGTTTGTCTAGTGTTTCTTCCAGCTCAGCCGTTCTTTCTTTTACAGCTATCTCCAGGTTATCCTTGATCAGGCTAAGTTCCTGTGTTTGTTCTGCAACAAGCTTTTTCAAAGTAGCCTGCCTGCGTTTTTCTATTGATCGGGTAATGGAAATAGTGCCAATCACTGAGACACCAAGTGCCATGGATACTAAAATGATAAAATAACTGGTCTTGTAGAATGGAGGCTTTACTGAAAATGCGTATTTTCTTACCTGGCTCCACTTGTAGTTTCCCATTCGCTTAGCGCGGACCTCAAATACAAAATCACCTTCTTTTAATTGATTAAAAACTGCTTTGTTGGACGATGATGGTGTGCTCCATTCATTTTCATTGATGCGATAACTATACTGTAGGTCATTAGCAGGATAGGTTAGTGATGAGTAGGAAATATCCAGATAGGTGCTGAAATCAAAAACCGGAGACACTATTGGGTTGATCTCTTCCTGCTTACCGTTTACTTCTATCCGTAACAGATAGGGGGTCTTCGTTTGTTTGAAAGTTGCATTTTGTTCATAGTTGGTATGCGCAATACCTTGTGATGTTCCTACCCAAATCTGATTGCCATCAATGATAAAGCAATCATGATTTACGGTATTGGCTGGTAGTCCCGAATTTTCTGTAAAATGAGCATAATCTCCTGATTGATAGTCATATCGGAGCAGACCTGAAGTGGTGGCAATCCACAGATTTTCACCATCTTCCTGAAGCATTCTTATCGCACTGTTATCCAGCGAAGAACTGATGTGAATTTTCTCAATTTTGTCAGGAAGTTGACGAAACAAGCCAAAGTTGGTTCCAATCCAAATACCTGCATTGGTAACTGCTACATCTTCAATTGTCAGTCCATTTCTAAAAGGCTCTGGAAAACCAGTACTCAAATCCTTAAACCCTTCAGCATCATACGGTTTGTAGAATAAATAATGATCTGGGTTTGAGGTGCCTACATAAATTCCAGATTCATCTGCTGATATGGACGAACCCTCATAAGGTAAGCCCTTATCTTTACCATAGGTAACAAATGAAAGATTTTCAAAGTCAATTTTTTTAACACCAATACTGGCTTCTTGACTCACCCAAATTTCTCCCTGGTAATCAAGTGCCATATAAAACAAATAGCGTCCATATTGTGATAAATCAAGGGTGGAAACCAACTGATCATTTTGGACTTTGTATAGCGAGAAGCCGCTCGATATCACGGCATAATCGTCCTTGAAAACGCCACTCAGAAAATAATCTTTTGAATCCCCAAAGAGTCGTCTTGCTTTGCTAAAATCTTTGTTGTAAGAATAGAGACTTGACTTATTCAATACCAGGATTTCATCATTAGTTGGGTTTGCAACAAGCCCTTCGATATAATTATTTGAATCATCCAAAGTATTTCGATGAAAAATGGGCTCTTTCATGGTGATCAGACCTTTATCTGAACTCAACCAAATGGTACCATCTTCACTTCTGAAACACTTATTGACATGCATGTCAGACTGTAATACAGACTTTGCATAATGTTTTCCATCTTTTATTTCAATAATAGAAGTGTTCTTCTTTTCACTGCAAATAAGGAAATTATTGTTGTTCAATTGAAGTATGTCCCTGATTGCCCGTGGGGTTTCCAGATTATTGACATTAATTTTTTCAATCTCCAAATTATTGCCAATGTGTAGCTTGCTAAGTCCTGTTTCGGTACCAAGATAAATCTCGCCATTGATTTTTCTGATCACATAAGTTACCTCAGTAGAGCCTTTAAATTCCTGCTTGCTAATAGTTTTATTTTTATAATCATATATAAAAAACAGTCCTGTGTTGGAAATAATTAATAGCTCTTCGGATGATATTTGATAGAAAATGAAAGATCTCACAAATGAGGTAGTGTTGCATTCGGAATCAAAATGAAAACGCTTCCAGCTATTGTTGCGATATAAAACAACACTCTGTGGTTCAGAGATCCAAAGATTTCCATAGTCGTCCTCGTAAGCTTCTTTTGGATACCAGAGCGTAGTGTCTGACAAGGATCTTGTTCCGGGCAAAAACTCTCTGAACTTTACACTATCTAATTCAGAAATGATTTCAGTAATACCCAAATCATGAATGGCCAAAATCCTTCCGTCGCTTGTCTGAATAAAATCCTTGAAAAATTTACTGGGCGCGCCATCCGGATATCGGGTAAAGTGAGATCCATCATAGCGAAAAAGTCCATCATCTGTGCCCATCCACATAAAACCCAAATCATCCTGTATGACGCATTTGATGATGTCAGTATCCAGACCATCAGAAGATCTGAATTGGTTAGTGAAGTATGGCTGGCCAAAAATGGTCAAAACCATTAACTCAAAAAAAACAGCAAACGCCAGACGCATTAATAGGTTTTCTTAACAGTTGATCTAGTTAAGATATGAAGTTAAAACGACAATAAATGCAATTAATGCGGATTATCGACCAACAGGCTAATATCTCCGATTTCCTGTCAGTGATGACTTATCAGGCTAATTCGCGAAGGTCAACTGGTACTACACGTGACACACCTTGCTCTATCATAGTGATACCATAAATCACGTCTGTACTGGCCATAGTGCGTTTATTGTGCGTAACAATGATAAACTGTGACTCTTTGGAGAATGTCCTGATGATCTCATTGAATTTATCAATGTTAGCATCATCAAGAGGAGCATCTACTTCATCGAAAATACAGAATGGCGCTGGCTTGATCAGATAGATTGCAAATAGGAGGGAAGTTGCTGTGAGGGTCTTTTCACCTCCTGATAACTGATTGATAGTCAAAGGACGTTTGCCCTTTGGTTTTGCCATGATTTCTATGGCAGAATCCAATGGTTGATCCGGATCTGCAAGTTTGAGCTCACAGTCATCTTCTTCGGTGAACAGCGTGCGGAACACTCGAATGAAGTTTTCTCTTATTTTTTCAAAAGCATCCAGGAATGTGGTTTTTGCTACTTCGTCAATCTCACTGATTGTGGTGAGCAAAGATTCTTTGGCTTTGATCAAATCTTCTTTTTGCTCAGAGATGAAATCATGGCGCTGTTTAATTTCCTCATAAGCTTCCATCGCCATTGGATTGATTGGTCCCATGTTTTCCAGGCGATTCTTCATCTTGTTTACACGCTCACGAAGTTCTTCCTGTGGCTTGGCAAGGAGTTCTTCATTTTCGAACTTTTCTACTTCTGTCAAGTCAAGATTGAATTCTACCGAAAGCCTGTCCTTGATAGAGTTGAGCTGCATTTTGGTTTCATTCAGCTTGTTTTGCCACTCCATCAGAACCTGACTGGCAGACTCTTTCATCCGTTGAAGTTCACGGAGGCTTTTTTCCACTTCATCAATATCTCCTCTGGCTCGATAGTATTCCTTTTCCGCTTCATTAACGCCAGATTCGATTGACTCCTTCTCTTCATACATCTCAACAAGTTCGTCATCACTTTCTTCAGACTTCTTCACTAACTCATTGATATCTTCATTAGCCTTCTGGAGTTCCTCAGTGTTTTGCTCAATCCTTGCCGAACTGGAAACAAAAGTTTCCTCTTTATAACTGATTTCCTGGGTGATGCTATTGATTTTGTTTTGCTGACGGTGATAAAGCACATTTTGCTCATTAAAAGCCGCAGAGCGAGAAGAAAGCAACTGGTTCAGTTCATCCAACTTTTCACGCTGAGTAGTCACCTGCATCTCTAACTCACTGAGTACTCCAGCAGACTGGTCGTATTCTGGTTGAAGTGTTTCCATTTCCTTGTTGAGTACCTCAATGCGTTCCTCAATGTCCTCACGTCGTGTTTCATTCGAACTTAGAAGTGTGTTGAACTGCTCTTGTTTAGTCTGAAGCGAAACATATGTTTCATTGATCCTATTGATCTCCTGTTGCAATTCTTCCAGCAGGCTTGTTTGGGTAGATTGCTTCAGTTGTTCCAGCTCTGTCTGATTTTCACTCAGATTACTTTTGGCTTGTTCTTGTTTCTTCGTCAGACTCTTGATTTCAATAGCCAGTTTCTCCAGATTCTTGGCTCTACCGATTCTCTTTCCTTCAAATAATCCCACAGAACCACCAGACATGGAGAACTTGCGATGCGTAATTTTCCCGCTTTTGGCTACAAACACCACATCATTATCCTGTACTTCAGGGGCTTCCTGCTCATAGATATAGACATTGTCCAGCAGGTGTGCTATCAGCTTTCGATACTTTTCATCATATTCCAGTACCTCGGTAGCCGGAATCACATTAGGGAAAATATGAGAAGAGCTCGCATGGTAGCTTTCCAACTGATCCAGGATAAAAAAATGAGCTCTCCCTCTGGAAGCATCACTTAGCAGGTTCACTGCTTTGAGTGCATCGTCATAAGTGTCCACCACATAGTAGTTCATGAAAGGCTCCAGGAAGTTCTCGATAGCGATGCGGTAATCTTCCGGACAGGCAATGATATCAGAAAGGAGAGGAGCATCTTTCCATTGTTTGCTCTTACGCAAAAACTTAATGGCTTCTGGGAAACCTTCCAGGCTGTCTACCAGCGATTTGGTAAGGTTGTATTCATTCTGTTTGGAGTCCAGCTTTCGGTTAACCTGTGTTAGTTCTTCGCGAATGATTTCAATACGCTGCTGGTAGGATTCAATCTTATCTTTCAGTGCGGTTTCTTTCGCTTTCAGAGCCTGGTATTGTTCATTTTTTTCATTTCTTTCAACCTCTATTTCGGCCAGTTTCTGATCAAAGTCCTTCAGGCTTTCACTTTGTACTGAAGAGTCTTCGCGTGATTTAGTTAACTCACTTTGCAATGATCTCAATTGTACTTCTTTGATTTCAAGATCTTTACCTACCTGGTAAACTTGCTCTCTTTTATTGTTGAACTGTTGGCTGTATTCTGTCAGTATTTCCTGAGCTTCCTGAGTTTCAGACTTCTGTTGTTCATAGGTGCTCTGCAGTTCTTCCAGCTTTTGACTTATATCCGAAAGAATTTGCTTGGCCTGATCGCGCTCTTTGTCAAGGCTTTTCAGTGAGAATGAAGCTCGCTCGTTGCTCAGTTTATCCTGAGAAAGTTGCTCCTGAAGCTTCTCAATCTTATCCTGGAGGTATCGCTGGCGTTCATTCTTGATCTTCTTTTCACTTTCGTAATTTCGGATCTTGGTAACATGTTCATTGAGCGTCTTCTGTCGGGAAGCGAGTAATTTCTCCTTGGAGACCAGGTCAGATTTTACTTTTTCAAGAGCGGCTTCTTTTTCCGCAACCTGAACATTTAAAGAACTCTTACGATCACTTTCAGATTCTATTTGCTTCTCGATATTCTGAAATACCTCATTCTGATTTTCAATACTTTTCTTGGCAAGCGCTACGCTGTACTCTTTGTATTCCTCCTTGATCTCGTAATACTTCTTTGCCTGACGCGCCTGTTTTTCTAATGACTTCAGGTTCTTATCAATCTCAAATAATAAATCCTCAACACGATCTAAATCCGCATCTGTATCTTCTAGTTTTTTGAGCGTTTCCTTCTTTCTAATCTTGAATTTGGAAATACCAGCTGCTTCTTCAAACAAACTTCGTCTTGAATTATCCTTGTCATTGAGCAGGTCATCCACCATCTTAAGCTCGATGATCGCATAGGTATTAGACGCGATTCCAGTGTCCAGGAAAAGATCTTTGATGTCCTTCAGACGGCACGGAACACCATTGAGCAAATACTCGCTTTCACCAGATCTGTAGTAACGACGAGTGATAGTAACCTGGGTGTATTCAGTAGGAATGAGGTTTTTGGTATTGTTGAAGGTAAGTGAGACCTCAGCCATTTGTGTGGCTTTGCGGGCTTTGGTGCCATTGAAGATTACGTTCTCCATTTTATCAGATCGGAGGACACGCGTTTTTTGTTCGCCCAAAACCCATCTGATAGAGTCAACCACGTTAGATTTGCCACAGCCATTAGGGCCTACGATACCAGTAATGCCTTCATCGAAATTAATCGTAACTTTATCAGCAAAACTCTTAAATCCCTTAATTTCTAAACGTGTTAATTGCATGAAGTTCCCGCGGTTTCTTCCCTAATACAAGCTAACAAATTTAGAATTAATTTTATATTCGAAGTATATGGATGACTTATCATTTTGGGTTTATATCATATTCGCGGTGGTGATGTTTATCATTCGTGGAATAAAAAAAAGAAACGAATCAGATTCCTCTACTAGCCAGCCAGCGAACCGACCTGCTCAGCCACAGAAAAAACCTGTATCATTCGAGGACTTACTTCGTGAATTTACGGAAGGAAGAGAAGCTGAGGAAGCTACTCCTGAGCCAGAGCCCAGACAAAAACCAGTGGAAGCCCGACAACTGGTGAAAGAAAGAAGATGGCAGGAAGAGAACAAGCCAAAAACTTACGAAGAAGGTAAGACACGAAGATTCTCTGATGAGGACAGCAAGAAGGTATATGAGGACTCCATCAAAAGGGCTGAAGAAAACAAGCTTGACTTTGAGCGTGCAGATAACTTCAAATCCAAAATGAAGAGGCGAGAAGAAGAGCAAGAAGAGCACAGTGCTGCTGAAGAAATCAAAAACATGCTACAAGATCAGGACCAGGCTAAAAAAGCTATAATCCTCAGTGAGATTTTGAATCGAAAGTATTGAATTCATGGTATCAGTTGATCAGATTATCGCAGTGGAAGATTTGAAAGCCAGTCTGAATATTTGGATTTACAAAAGCTCATTGTGGAGAAGATTTTGTAGTACTCAAAAACAAAGCTGACGAAATTTATCCTTCTATTTCAATAGCTACTCATGATTGACTTCCATTTTAACGCCATTCTCAGTTGTTAATTGCAACTAAATATAGTTACTTTTGGTTATGTCAAAGAAGGAGAAACTTATTGCAAGATTTTTGAATATGCCTTCTGACTTTCACTATGACGAAATGGTGAAATTGTTAGGATATTTTGGTTTCAAAGAAGTGAAGAAAGGGAAGACCTCTGGTTCCAGGGTAAAGTTTGAAAACATAGATGGTATTCCAATAATGCTTCATAAACCTCACCCTAGTGGAATTATGAAGAAATATCAAATGCAACAGGTAAAAGAAATATTGGGATTATGAAATACTTAGAATATAAAGGTTATACCGGTAGCATAGAATACAGCCCTGAAGATAATTTGCTATATGGAAAGGTGCTGGGAATTAATGGGTTGATTTCTTATGAAGGGGAGACTGGAAAATATCTGGAAGACGATTTTAAAGGAGCCATAGATGCTTATCTGGAAGACTGCAAAGAATTAGGCAAGACTCCTGAAAAGCCTTTCAAAGGAAGTTTTAATGTGAGAATACCAGCATCTTTACATCAAAGGGCAGCACTTTTGGCAATTGAGGCCAAAACATCTCTAAATAACTTTGTGGCAGAAGCAATTCGTTCCAGAGTTAGTGAAGGCTCAATATAGTTAGTCTTATCTGAAGAATTTATTCAGGGAGAAAGGTTGTTTTCTCAAATGGACATTTACAAACCACTCCCAATGATTTGATGAAAATGATCACGATAACTCTCTGAAATAGTGAGTGTTGTGTTTTCTATTTGCAGTGCATTTCTGGTCACGGATTTCACAAAATGAATATTAACGAGGTAAGACCTGTGGATTCTCATAAATTGCTTTGGGTCCAGCTTTTCCTCCATGGATTTCAAACTGGTCAAAGTCAAAACCGGATGCTTTTCATTGGCCAGGTGAACCTTGACATAATCCTTGGAGCTTTCGATATACTGGATATCTTTCAGGTAGACTTTCACTAATTGGTACTCCACTTTCAAGAAGATAAAAGCATCTTTTTCTATTGATCCTGAAGGCTTCACTTCAGGAGTATTGGCAGTGTTTAACCTATTGAGCGCACGAGTGGCAGCTTTAAGAAACTCTTCATAATTAAAAGGTTTGAGCAGGTAGTCAACTGCTTCTACTTTGTACCCTTCCAGTGCGTATTGATCAAATGCAGTGGTGAAAATCATCAATGGTTTGCGCTGGTCACTACCACCATCCAGTATTCTGGCAAGCTCTATTCCCGTAAGGTCATTCATCTGAATATCAAGAAAAATCAGGTCAATAGGCTCATCAGAGTTCAGCGCTCTCAATGCATCAATTGCATTGTCATAGCTAGCAGAAAGCTTTAGAAATGGCGTTTGGTTAATGAATCTTTTGATCAGATCAAGTGCCAAAGGCTCATCATCTACAGCTATACATTTGAGTTCCATGACTAAATCTTGATTTTGAAATGAACCTTATAGATTTCGTTTTCCTTATGGATGTCAATGTGATATCTTCCGGGATAAAGCAACTCTAATCTACGCTGAGTGTTGGTCAGTCCGATACCACTTCCTTCCATTTTCAATCCAGAATTTTTGATGATTGGATTACTAACCTCAAGAATAAGCTCGTCAACAGGACATTCAATTTTGATGTCAATTACTGAGGATTGCTGAGAGCTGATTCCATGTTTAAACGCATTCTCAATAAATGGAAGCAACATCATTGGTGCAATTAAACTGCCCGGAGGATTTTCAGGTTTGTGAAAATTGACAGTGACTTTGTCTGAAAGCCTCAGTTTCATCAGTGCAATATAATTTTCAATGAAATGGATTTCCTGACTGATTCTGGTCAGTTCTTTTTGAGCATCATAAAGCACATAGCGCATCATAGAAGACAGCATGTGAAGTGATTGCTGCGCTGCTTCCAGATTGACCATGGTCAGTGAATAGATATTGTTCAGGGTGTTGAAAAAGAAGTGTGGGTTGATTTGAGCTTTGAGGTAAGATAGCTCCGCACTGATACGCTCTTTTTCCAATTCTTCCCTTGCCAATGCGTTTTCCTGGCCTTGTCTTAAAAGTATCATGATTGAGCTTACACCCAAAGCCAATAGCATCAACAGTAATGCCGGAAAATCAAACCTGAACCATCCATGTGAATGATAAGGTTTGCCCGGCCTGATGATTTCATGTATAAGGCGAGGAAGGTCCAACCAGTGTTCGATCGCCCTGTTGATAATCAGGCCAGCAATTACCACCAGTATTATGATGGTGAAGTATGTGAAAACTTTGTGTTTTGAGAGCCACAATGGAACCAGCCAGTAAGAGTTAATGAAGTAGGTCAGCGTAAGAATCAAAGCGAAAACAAACTGCTTGAACCAAAACTCCACGGGCCAGTCGATGCCCCAGCCCAAAGGAGCCAGTGCAAGTAGGATTAGCCATGTGAGTGTGACTATTGCTGATTCCAACCAAAATCTACGTGTTGCTTGAAGCTTTATCATAAGGTATAGGCTCTGTACAAACCTACGATAGTTTTTTAGTTGAAGGTATAATGTTCTGCCATTTCCTGGTTTTTCCAGACAGGCACGCATTGTTTGCCGACCAAACAGGCATATCTGTAACTACACACATTTGGTCGGTAGATAGTCGGGTTTGGCAGATATGATTTCAGTAGCAGTCTAGTGTTTCAATCTTATTAACATGGATACCGTCTCTTTGAATGAGATTGATTGACAAACACTAACACGACAAATAATTGAAACGACTCCTTACAACTATACTGACTTTTTTTATTGCCGGGATACTATATGCCCAGCCAACCGTAGGCGGATCATATCAGGAAATGAAGGGACAACCTTCTAATAGCTCCAAAACCGGATATGGTAAAATCTCAGGACAAATCATTGATGAGAATCAGCAGCCTGTTCCTTTTGCAACTATTTCTCTCATCAATATTTCAACTTCCAAAACCATTGATGGAACCATTGCCGATGATCAGGGAAAGTTCAGCATTAGAAACATTCCTGCGGGTACTTTCAAAGTGAACATTTCTTTTATTGGTTATGATCCAGTTGTAAAGTCTTCTTATGAAATAACCGGAAAAGGAGAATCATACGATCTGGGCATGATCTCTTTAGCTCCCAATGTAAAAGAACTGGATGAAGTAGTGGTAGAAGGAAAGAAGGAGTTGATGGAGGAAAAAGTAGACAGGATCATTTACAATGCCGAACAGGACAAAACCACTTTAGGAGGAGACGCTTCAGATGTCCTCAGACGAGTGCCAATGATCAGTGTGGATCTGGATGGAAACGTATCCTTAAGAGGAAGTTCAAACATTAAAGTCTTAATTGACAACCGACCATCAACCATTAGTGCCAGCAGCATTGCAGATGCGCTCAAACAAATACCTGCAGAGCAGATCAAATCAGTAGAAGTAATCACCTCACCTTCGGCCAAATATGATGCGGAAGGAACTGGTGGGATCATCAACATCATCACTAAGAAGAATAATCTGGAAGGTGCTTCTCTGAACGTCAATTCAAGTTTTGGTTTCAGAGGATCTCACCTTGGACTAAATGCTGCTTATAGGAAAGGAAGATTTGGGATGACTCTTGGTGGTGGCGGACATGCCAGTTACAATGTAATCAGCGACTTTTATAACAAGCAAAGTGTAATGAATGCAAATGGAGATGTGCAGTCTGTTACCTATCAGAGAGCCAGTTCTCTTACAAGAAGAATGTTTGGACGATACAACCTAGGCATGGACTATGAAATCAATAAATACAATTGGATCAACGCAACGGTAAGGTTAGGTATGTTTAATTTCAACACCCATCAGAAAAACAGGTATACTGACACATATGTGGCCGATACGCTCATGAACAGCAACCTTCAGGACATCAAGACTCTGGCCACTTCTACCAATGTGGATGCTAGTCTGAACTACATCAAAACGTTTGAGAAGAAAGGTAAGGAGTTTAGCATATTGACTTTGTATTCAGAAAATGAGCGGAATAATGATTTTGTCAATAAGTCACTCAATGACACGGATCGTTCACTATCGAGTGCTCAAAAGAACAACAATGCTGCTTATAACAAAGAATTCACCGTACAGGGAGATTACATTGATCCAATCAATGACAATAATATCATTGAGTTTGGCGCCAAAAACATCATGAGAGATGTAACCAGCCAGTATAAGTATTACTCCAGTGGGAGTGATGGACAGTATTCAGCAGTGAATAATAAAGGGTTGAACAATTCCTTTGATTACAAGCAAAACGTAACCGCTGGTTATGTCTCTTATACTACTAGCTTTTGGAAAGATTATAGCGCGAAGATTGGAGGACGATATGAGTACACAACTATCAATGCGCAATTTGCAGATGAGACCAAAGTACACGTCCCAAACTATGGTGTATTTGTGCCAAGCATCAATTTGTCAAAAAAGCTGTCAAAAGGAAATACGATCAAGATGGCTTTCAACAGAAGGATTCAAAGGCCATCATTAAGATATCTTAATCCGAACTTAAATGCTTCTAACCCGAGAAACATTAGTCAGGGTAACCCTACGTTAAACCCGGAATATACCAGCAACTATGAAATTGCTTATAGCACTTACAAAAAGCAGACTTCTGTCAATTTGTCTGGATTTATGAGGAATACTACCGGCTCCATTCAGCAAGTGCGACAAGTGGTTGGGTCTGACACCATTTTGACCACATACAAAAACATTGGAACTGAAAATGCCTATGGTCTAAGTGTATTTGCCAATGTAAACCTCAATAAGAAGCTAAGCCTGAATGGTGGAATAGACTCATACTATGCTGTACTCAATAACAATGTGAAGGACCCACTTTACAATGCAAGTAATCAGGGTTTTGTCATCAGTGGAAGAGTATTTGGAAGTTATAAACTGACTGATAAATGGGCTTTGCAGGCTTTTACTTTCATGCGAGGCAGACAGGTTCAGCTACAAGGTTACCAAACAGGATTTTACATCTACAGCTTGAGTTTGAACAGGTCGTTTAAGGATGACAAAGGAAGCATTGGTTTTGGGGCAGAAAACTTCATCACCGGAAGAGTGAAAATGATCAATGACGTGCAGTCCACTTTTATCAATCAACACAATTCCAACACGCTTCACAACCTTAATTTCAAGATTAATCTGAGCCTAAAGATCGGTAAGATGAGCGTGAATGATAAGAGAAGGCAAAAGGGAGTTCAGAACAATGACCTCAAAGATGGCGATGACAACAGTAGCTCAGGCATGAAATAAAGACATTTCTTCATACTATTGAATGAGAGAAGACCGGATATTCCGGTCTTTTCTTTTTTATCAAGATACAGAACACACTTTTCTCAATCGCGTAAACCATAGAGCAACGGGTGAAACAACTGGTTTAAGTAATTACCAAAAATAAATTAGTAGTGATGAAAAAGATAAGTGTGTTTTTTCTGTTATGTCTTCCTCTTTTGAGTATTGCCCAACAAACTCAGGATGTGTCATCTGCTGACTTTGAAATAAATGAAAACCAGTCGCTTCTATTATTTCATTTAAAAACGAAGTATAATGATCATGGTATAACCTATCGATACGTTCCAATTCAATTTCATCATCACAGTATTAACTGGAATGAGGTCGATACTGCATATGTTCGCTCATATAGATGGTTTAGGGAGTATGGTGGAAGGGGCATCAGGCTGAGTTTTAAGAATGGGAAGTGTATCAATGCCAAAGGCGATGAAGGTTTGCAGCTTATTCTCAAGGATGGCGATAAGTTTTTAATAGGAACTGAAAGGCCCGAAGAACTTAAGGCATTTATCAAAGAACTTTTAGAAAAGGGCATTTTGCACTCATAGTCTAATGTGCTGTTGATCATTGAGATGAATTATTAACCTCACTGTTGTCCTATAGTTTTCAAGTACTACATATTTTAGCAATGTGGATAAATATTATAGCCAATAAATTTAGTAATACTATATATATTGGTATTTTTACGAAATGAAAGGTAAAGGTGCTCAGTACAATCCATCCAATCCATTTGCAGAGCTACAGCTTGGAAATTATCACGATGAGGGGATTGATGAATACACCATGGAAGAAACTCCAAAGACGAGCATCTTTTATGAATCACCAAAAAATGTACTGAGCAAGAATTCAAGCCCGGATTTGCCATTCAGTTATTCAGTGAATCCTTATCAGGGCTGTGAGCATGGTTGCGTGTATTGCTACGCACGCAATTCACATACTTACTGGGGATTCAGTGCCGGACTGGATTTTGAGAGTAAAATTATTGTCAAGCCTGATGTAGGCAAGACTTTAGATAAGCAATTGAGCCATCCCGGGTGGAAGGTTCAGCCTATTATGTTATCCGGAAATACAGATTGCTATCAACCAGTAGAAAGAAAACTCCGTTTGACAAGGAGTATTTTGGAAGTGATGCTGAAATATCGGAACCCGGTCAGCGTTATTACCAAGAATGTCCTGATCCTTCGGGATTTGGATCTGATTCAAGAGCTGGCGAGGTTGCAGCTTATTCATGTGTATTTTTCCATTACAACATTGGATGAGTCACTAAGAAGCAAGCTGGAACCCCGCACAGCCACCAGCCAACGAAAGCTGGAGGCTATCCAGACGTTATCACAAGCCGGAGTGCCAGTAGGAGTGATGGCTGCTCCGATCATTCCCAGCCTAAATCAACATGAAATTCCAATCATTCTCGAAGCTGCTGCCAGCAATGGAGCCATCTCAGCAGGCTATACTGTGGTAAGACTCAATGGCCAGATCAAAGAGATATTTGAAGATTGGGTGGAAAAATCCTATCCAGACCGTGCAGACAAAGTGATCAACCAGATAAAAGAGCTTCATCATGGCAAACTCAATGATACCAATTGGGGAGAGCGGATGAAAGGCTCCGGAAACATTGCCTTGATGATTGATCAGCTATTCCAACATGCCTCCAGGAAGTACTTTGGTGATAAAAAAATGCCTCCTTACAATCTGGAAATATTCCGTAAAGGAGGCAGTTACAACTTGTTTGAGGCCTGAATTAAGCTTGAGTGAGTTCCTTCAGTATCCGCTCTTTGATTTGATTCCCTTTTGGGCGGGCTTGCTCATCAAAACACTGAAAGCCAGACATGCCATCAGGATCAATCCAAAGACCTTCTTCTTTAGGTGTCTGTACTGGTTCCTGATCGAACTCAATCGTATAAATATCAGCGATTATCTCATGTAGCTTATCCCAGGCAATTGGTTTGTCATTGATGGCAGCACTTCTGTGCTCAAAGCTTCCGGTAAGTATATATTTATCCTGTTTGCCATCATTGATGTCAAGACAAGTCATTTTCAGCTTGTCCTCAATGCCTGCCTTTTCATAAATCGCCTGGATTACTTCCTGCAATCTATAGTCCCAGTCATCCGCAAGGACTACTGTGCCTGACTCCACATGCCCATCATCATACTTGATCTCCATATGGAGATAGATATTATAGTCATCGCCTTCTTCTTCCTCCAGGTCAACATCCGCCAGATCATTCATCAGGTCATCCACCCATTCTTTGCCAAGGGAGCCTTCCCAGCTAAAATCATCATTTTCACTAAATCCTTCCTCTTCGATTTCCTCTGGGCTGATTTCATCACGATTTAGAAATTCCAGATCGTATTTGATTTTGACTTGAGAAGCCTCAAAATTGAGCTCTAAAGTATAAGCAAATGCAAATGGTGGCGGCTGTACGAGTGTTTGGTATGAAATATTTACAATCATAGTTTTATCTTTTTCAAGGTGGCCTTACGGTTTATTTTGCCACTCTCAGTGTATTCAAATTGATCAACTGTTATTATTGTTCTGGGCTTGTGATATGCCGGTAACGCCTCAAAGTTAATCATAGGAACCTGGTCGGTTTCAATGAAAAGGACAGCTTTTTCCCCCAGATGTTCGTCAGGTATTCCTGAAATGAAAAATGGCACATTTATCTGAGGCGAAAGAAGCGATTCTACGATTTCGGGGTGAATTTTTACTCCTCCGGAATTGATCACAAAATCCGCTCTACCCAGCCATTCAAACTTATCATGTGCTATGACCTTTACCACATCATTGGTTTGAATCCAATTATGATCAGTAATTGTCCCTTTGAGTTTCAGGCAACCTCGATCATCAGTAGCTATTGCCACATCGCCTAACGTCCTGAAAAAAGACTCTCCATTGCTTAAGTTTTTTAAAGCGACATGAGAAGCTGTTTCAGTCATACCGTATGTGTGAAAGCACCTCACATTCAGGTTCCTTAGTTGAGCTGAGTCTTCGTTGCTCAGAGGCGCTCCACCGATGAGAACCGTGTCAAAGTGAACCAGTAAACCCGGGTCAGTTTTCAGCAAATGTTGAACCTGCATGGGAACCATTGAGACCAGGTCATAATGAAAAATGTTTATGCTATCTGAAATATCAGTTGCCGGATCAATGACCGTCAAATCCAAATCGTGTAGCAGCGCCCTCACAAGCACCATCATACCACCTACATATTGTGGATTAATGCACAACAGAGCACTTTTGAACTGGTTATTGGGATCAAGAAATGCCATACTAGATTTTGCGCTGTAGATGATCTTTTCCCTCGAAAGGGTAATTTCCTTAGGTTTGCCGGTAGAACCCGATGAATGGATTGGAAAACTGGCTTGTCCATTCTCCCAGTTCGTTACAAATTTTAGCGCTGCACTAGCTGAACTAGAAAGAATATTTTCTTGTATTTTTCCGCTTAGAAGCTCGCTGATTGAAAGTTTCTGATTTTTTATAATTACTGACATAACCTAACTGAACATTGCAAGACCCGGATCCGATACTGGTAGAGCGATTACGCAACAAAGATAAGCGTGCATTTGAACTTGTCTTCAATGAATACTTCAACATTCTCAGATCATATGCCATGAGATTTATGGACGATGTGGAAGATGCTGAAGAAATCATTCAGGATGTTTTTGTGAAATTTTGGGAAAAGTGTGACTCACTGGCGCCTGATTCATCCATCAAAAGTTATTTATATCGCTCAGTACACAACACCTGCCTCAATACCATCAAACACCAAAAGGTAAAGGATACTTACAGGCAGTATGTGATCGGGTTTATGGAAGCATCTCATGATATGCCTGATTTTGATCGGGGAGAGGTCAATACACAGGAGCGTATATTTGATGAGGTGAACAAGCTTCCGCCACGATGCTCTGAGATATTCAAGCTTAGCCGCTACGAAGGTCTCAAGTATCAGGAAATAGCTGAGCACCTCAATATTTCTATCAAAACTGTAGAAGTGCAGATGGGGAAAGCATTGAAGATACTCAGGGAAACCCTGAGGGATTTAAAATAGAGCGATGAAGAGAAAGTTGTTATTTATAGTGTTGCTTATGGGACTTGCTGGATTAAGTGCGGCTCAAGACACCAATGATACGCTTTCTATCTCTTTCAAAGACCTACCTCTGGAGATCGTACTTGACAGTATTTCTTTTAAGACGGGCTATTTTTTTTCATATGATGCTGATGCCATACCAAACGGTAGTTTGTTCGTTCTTAAAAAAGATAATATCCATGTAGATGAACTTTTGAATATCCTGTTGGTTGGAACCAACCTCAGATTTAAAAGGGATGATGATCAGATTATTATCAGTAGAATGCCCGGAACCCGGACTTATAATCCAGGTGTTGGTACAGTACAGATTAGTGGATGGGTAAGGGAATTCCAAACAAAGGATCCTATCGATGGAGTGAATGTATTCTTAAATGGGACTACCGTGGGGACGGTTACTGATGAACATGGGAACTACAATATCTCAGGTATTTCCGAAGGGAATTACGAATTGGTGTTTTCACATGTGGGCTATCAGTTGGCTTCATATTCATTTCATGCAGAAGAACATTCTCACATGACCATCAATGGCTTATTGGATTATAAGATAAATACACTACAGCAGGTTGAGGTGGTATCTGATCCATACGTAGAGACTGATGATTGGCCCAAATATTTTAAAGTCTTCAAACGAGAGTTTTTAGGGACATCATCTAATTCAGTAAGATGTGATATTCAAAATCCTGAAGTACTGGATTTTTCTGTGAATGGAAATACCGGAATATTAAAAGCTGAGGCCAGTGAGCCACTGATCATTATCAATGAAGCAACAGGTTATAAGATTAGCTATGAACTTCAGTTTTTTGAAAAAGATTATGATCAAACCAGTTACTATGGAAAAGCACTTTTCACTCCGCTGGAGATAGAGAATGCCAAAGAATGGAAGAAGTGGAAAAAGAACAGGCTCAAAACCTACAGAGGTTCCATTTTTCATTTTTGTAAGGCGTTGACGAGCAACAAACTTCAGGAAGAGGGTTTTAGAATGTATCGACTGGTAGATTTGGCAGATGCCGGCAGAAAGCTACCACAGCTTAGTCGCTCTAATGTATTGAGGCCAAGCAGGGTAAAGTATGAGTGGAAGCTGGATTTCAATGATTATCTGATGGTAACTTATGAGAAGGAACTGGAGAGCCTCCAGTATCTGTCTTATCTGGCCAGTAATGATGTGGTAATCCATGGACTTACACCCAATAACAAGCCAGACAGTCAGAAACCATCAGCACAGAAATCAATCCTTCAGCTGAAGAGGAGATTTGTGACACTGGATAATCATGGACAGATTAAAGAACCTTTGGGGTTGACCACCATCGGGTACTGGTCCTGGGAGAGAGTAGCAGATTTGATGCCGGTAGATTATGACCCCAAAAATGATAAACTGTAAAAAAGAATATAAGGGGAAAGCAGGTATTATTTGTTTATTTGTCAGAGCATAACAAGGACATGGAAGAATTATTAGTTAAGTTTTTTTCTGGGGAAGCCACACAAGATGAAAGAAATCAGGTGCGGGAGTGGAGAAGTGCCACAGAAAATAATGCAAAAACTTTCTTTGACTACAAGAAGGTTTGGCTGCAAACGGAGCCTGAAGTTGAGCCCAACAGGGCTATCTTGAACCAGATTTTGGATGAAACAACCGTAGAAGAGGAAGAACAAATAAAAATTATTCCACTTTGGGAGCAAAAACTTTTCAAAATTGCCGCAGCTATTGTTTTGATTTTAGGAGCTGTGTTTACAGTTTTCCAAATGAATAAAGCTGAGCGGGTTTATGGAGAACCTGTTGCTGAAGTCACAGTATATACCCTGCCTGACGGCTCTACTGCTACATTACAAAAAGGAGCTAGCATTACCATTGGTGATTTCAAAACAGTAAGAGAAGTTACACTTCAAGGTAAGGCGTTTTTTGAAGTGGTAAGAAATGAACAAAAGCCATTTACAGTATCAACAGAAGAGGTTCTGGTTAAAGTATTGGGAACATCTTTCGTTGTGAATGCCCCCAAAGAAAGTGATGTGGAAGTGCTGGTGAATTCCGGAATCGTAGCATTCGGACATAATCCTGCTAAATACGGCACCCAGTCCATGTCCATCAACCTTGAAAAAGGAGAGATGGGAGTATTACGCAGATCGGAAAAGGGCATCAAAAAACTTAAAATTGAAGATGAAAACTTTCTATCATGGAAGACCAAAATTCTGAGTTTTAGAAAGCAAAGTCTTGCGGAAGTCTCCAAAACCATGGAAGACGTTTATGGCATCACCCTTGAGTTTGAGAATCCTGCTGTAAGAAATTGTAGCCTGACTGCCCGCTTCAAAGAGAAGTCTGCAGATGAAGTAGTGGACATCATTGCCAAAACTTTTAACCTGACTTATGAGAAGAAAGGAGATACTGTGAAATTCTCCGGCCAGGGGTGTGGTGAGGAGTAATTCTAAACATATCTAAGAAATTGGAAGAGGCTGTTTCAAAAGTATTTTGAGCGGCCTCTTTTTCTTTTTGGGAAACTCTTTTATTCTCGTTCCTAATGCCTGGAAGAAATAGAGCCACAAGACTTCAATAGTGAAGGGTTCATTTCCGCAAATTCAATATTTGACTTTAAAACAACTGAAAAACAATATTCAGAAACCATAAGTAGATAAAAGGGGTATACTTGATAATTACTGTTAGGATCAAAACTCTCGATTCGAGTTAATTAAGGCAATTTGCGGTTTGGCAATACGATACACAAAACCTAATTAACTAATGTTTTGGAACATTTTTGAGATTTCAAGTGTGGCCTTGAAGAAAAAGCGTTAAGAATTTCAAACGTTGGGACGAAAAGAAAATCATGTTGTTTGAAGCCCGACGAAGGAGGGCAAGTTTTATGATTTTCTGTCCATACGATAGAGATTTAGATTTTTTCTTCACAGTGCAGACGGCATCTATCAGAGCTGTTTCGAGAAAACAGAATAGAAGCGCTCAAAAAACTCCCTGATCTTCAACTCAGACTCTTCAATCATCAACTCTGACTCTGCGGGCTTAAACTCCAACTCCGCAGCCTTCAACTCAAACTACTCAGTGTCTCACCTGAAATAAGTTGAAACAACGAGTGTCAATTATGAAAACGGACCTGGAAGAGAACGACCTACTACGCGTTATTTCTTATGGATTCTTTTGAGAAGAGTCCGGGATTGTGGAAATTATTGCTTTCCAAATAAACAACCATGTCACTCCCCACAGATAATAACCCTTACAGCTTCGAGCAATTCCTGGAAACACGCAACCAGATTGATTATTATGCGGATGATGCCTTTATCCAAAAAGTACTCAAACACTTTGCTGGTGATGCATTTGAAACCATCAACCAGTCTGTCCGGCAAATGTCTGCCAAAGCCTCTACCAAATGGCGCAAGTGGGCAGAAGAAGCGGCTTATCCGGAAAAAGCTCCTTATGTGATCCACTATGACGGCATGAACCGACGTGTAGACAGGCTGGTACGGCCCATGGAAACACTGGAAATGGAGAAGGAAGTTTATGCAGAGGGCATTTTCTCCGACAAGGTGTCCCGCTGGGAAAGGATGACTAAGCTTTTCATCATCAGTCAGAATGGAGAGGCCTGCACACTTTGCCCGATGGTTTGTACGGAAGGACTGGTGGAAGTACTGAAGAAATTCCCCAATCCGCAGTATCAGCACATTCTCGATCATGCCAAAGAAGGCAATGAAGAAGGCTTTGCGATTGGTTCGCAGTATATCTCGGAGATCCAGGGTGGTTCGGATGTTCCAGCCAATATGTTGCAGGCGCAAAAGGATGGAGACCATTGGCGGCTTTATGGCACTAAGTATTATGCTTCTGCCACTCATGCTGACTATACCATCATTACGGCCAAGCCGGAGGGTTCTGATAAGGTAGGGCTTTTCGTTACACCGACTTACCTGCCGGGAGATCAGGAAAAGGAGCAGCGTAATGGAGTTATTATCAATCGTATCAAATACAAAATGGGAACCAGGGAACTCACCTCGGCGGAACTGGTGTACGATGGGGCGGTGGCTTACCAGGTTGGAGAGTTAGATAGAGGCTTGCAGAATGTAGTGGGTACGGTGCTCACCTATTCCAGGATGTCGATAGGAGTAGGCTCTGCGGGATTTATGGCCAGGGCAGCTCGGGAAGCCAGGCTTTACAGCCGTTTTCGTAAAGCTTTTGGTCAGCCGATTGGCGATTTTCCAATGCTTGCCGGACAGGTAGAAAGCATTGAGCATCGTTACCAGCGTACCGTAGCAGGGCTTTACAAGCTGTACAATGAATTCATCAACCTGCCGGTTGGTACAGAGGTGAGTTTGTCGTATGAAAATGAAACTGCGGAGGCCAAAAAGCATCGCTTCAATGTTCGGGAGCTGATCATGTTCCAAAAGATCACTACGGCCATTGACAGTACTCATACGCTAAAAGACACCATCTATATTTTTGGAGCTTACGGCGTGATGGAAGATTTCTCCTCTATACCCAGACTGTTTCGAGACTCGCTGGTCAATGAATTGTGGGAAGGTCCGCGCAATGTATTGCTCACCCAGATCCACCGGGATTTTCAGCGTGTAGCTTCCTGGCATAAGCCTTCTGATTTTGTGAAAAGTGTACTGAATGGTTACGATCCGGAAGAAACAAATCACTTAGCTGAGCAAATGGATGAATTAGTGGCTTATCCCGACCTGAATGAAATGAGTGAAACCACCAAAGCTGTTTGCCAAAGATGGGACAAGTTTGCTGAGGACTTCTACCATGCTTACCAGGAGCTGGCTTTGCAGGAGGTTATGCAGTCAGGTTGAGGTAACCCGTTATGCTAATCCTACTTTGTCAACTTTGCCTTTTTTTACCCTTTGATCCCTGAAGGGAAAGGCAAAAATCAATTTGGCTCCCTTCATCCCGATAGCTATCGGGAGGGGTAAAACAAATTGATTTTCTAAGATGACAAAGTAGGATTAATTAGAAATTAATTGGTATTAATAAGTTACGTCATTACGAGTGGAGCGAAGTAATCTCAAAAAGATTGCTTCATGCGTTGCATTCCTGCCTCGCCGGCAGGCTGGCGCAATGACGAGCATTAATTAGCACAACAGGTTAAGGAAGTCCTACCTTTTATTTTTCGGCTTCTCAATGATGCATGATCCTTGTCTTATTTGAATATTTTACAAATTAGTATGGCAGGGTTGAATAGTCTCTTAGAGTATTATACGTTTGCTCCCATAAAACCTAAATGTTTGAGACCATGAAAAAGTCCATTTTTTATGCGCTATGTGGGCTCTCATTGCTGATCAGCACCACTACCAGCGCCCAGTTCGGTAAGCTCAAGGACAAAATAAAAGAGAAAGCTGAGCAGCTGATGGAAAGTGAACCAAAGAATCTGCTCAACAGTTCTGAGGAATTGATCAAAAAGGAATTGGTCAAAAAGACAGATGCTAAACAGGCTTCCTTCGACACATCATCATTTATTTATACCATCGCTTTTCTGGATAAGACAGAGTCTTTTGAAAACCAGCAGGAAAATGAAAAGCTGTTCAAAGCTGCCAACTTTCTACTGACCAGCGAAGAGGATCAAACTGAGCAGGACCAGGCCAGGTCTCTGTATGAATTGGGACGCTATAATTACCTGAAGCGAAGCTACCGGCTAGCGGAATTTAACCTGAACGCGGCCCGGGATGCTTACATAGCCTTGAGTCTGGAATCGGATCCAGTCTATCTGAAAACATTAGGAACGCTTTGTTTGCTGTACAATGATATGGGGCGTTTTGACCAGGCGCTGAAAATGGCGGAGCAAACCGCCGGTTCCTGGAAGGAGGAATATGGAGCAGGAAGTAAAGGCTATTTGTCTGCCATGCACAACCGCGCAGTGATTCTGATGAACCTTGGTCAGTTTTCGGCAGCTGAAAAATCATTCCTCAACCTGAGAGATCAAATCCAACATTCTGAAGGGGAGCATAGTATGCCAACAGCCATTTTGCACAACAATCTGGCAATCTTGTATCTCAAGCTTGGCAGAATGGAAGCTGCAGCTGAAATGATCCAAAAAACCATCAGCATTGCGGATCAGGCATTGAAAGAAAAATCAGGCACCTACATTCAGCTACTGACCAACCAAGCATTGATTTACCAGCAAAACCATTCCTACGACAAGGCGGAACAAACCTACCTGAAGGCTAAGGACCTTCAGGAAAGCAGACTCAAACTTAACCGTACTTCTGACCCGGATTATGCGCATCTACTCAGTAACATGGCTGCTTTGTACATGTATAAAAATGACTTGGGTAAAGCCGAAAATTACCTGAAGGAATCTTTGGAGATTCAGGTGAACAAATATGGCGCAGTATTCCCGGAAGTAGCAGCTATTCAGTATGAGTTGGGCAACCTGTATCTCCTCAAAAAGGACTGGACTTCAGCCAAAAGCAACTACAATACGGCCTATGCTTCACGAGTGAAGTTATTTGGAGAATCGCATCCTACAACTATTCAATCACTCTACGGCTTATCGGTAGCTGAATGGTATACAGGTGATGTGGGTCTTGCCAAGCAACATCTTGAAACAGTACTGGACGTTTCTCTTGGGTTTGCCAATGACTTTTTTGGCTCCATGAGCGAAGTGGAGAAAACCAGTTATTGGGATCAGATTCAACCCTACTTTTTGACTTATTACAACTTTGCAGCTAAGGCCAAAGTGCCATCAGATTACCTGAGTAAACTTTTTCAATACAGAACGGCAACCAAAGGTATTTTACTGTCCAGTACTACCAAGCTGAAATCTACCATTCAATTAAGTAATGATCCGAAGCTGATAAGCCTCTATCAGCAGTGGGTGGATCAGAAGAAATCGCTTGCTGTCTATTACAGTTTATCCCGAAAAGAGCTCCAAAACCAGCGGATCAATCTGGATTCTTTGGAGGAAGCAGCCAACCAAACAGAGCGTACTTTGTCTGAGCGAAGTGGACTGTTCAATGCTTCAATGTCCCAGCAGTTGAGTGTGTCTGTGGAGGATATCCAGGCAAAATTGAAAGCAGGGGAAAGTCTGGTAGAAATCATTCAATACCCGATCCTGGATGGGTTTCTTTCTAAAGAAAGTGGCTACATGGCAGTAGTGATCCAGCCCAATAAATCTGCGCAGCTAGTAATTCTGCCAGAGGGAAACGAACTTGATTCAAGGAATTATGCTTCTTATAAAAATCTTATCCGGCTCAAAGTGACAGATAAGAGTTCCTATGAAAAATTTTGGCAACCAATTGATCAGTTGCTCTCCGAAAACGCTGATGTTTATCTGAGTACAGACGGCATTTATCATCAGGTCAATATATCAACATTACTAATTCCTGATGCAGGGTATGTGGTGGACAAGTACACCATTCACTTACTTGGCCATCCTCGTCATCTTTTGGAAGAGGAACAGCGTTCCCGACCAATGCAAAATGCTTTTTTGCTGGGTTATCCGGATTACGGAACCGACAACATTGCTTCATTACCAGGTACGGATGCAGAAGTGAATGCTATTGGAGCTGTGCTCAAAAGATCTGGTATCAATTATGATATCAAGGAACGTTTGCAGGCCACCGAGTCATCTGTCAAAGCTCAGCAAAGCCCATCGATTTTTCACATTGCAACCCATGGATTTTTCCTTGAAGATGTTGGTGGTGGATCAGGAGAAGTCTTTGGTGTGCGGATTGATGAAGCCAATAAGAACCCATTGCTTCGTTCAGGACTGCTGCTGGCGGGTGCAGGTTCAGAACAGAGCAGCAATACAGCCTCTTTTGAAGACAATGACAATGGCGTGTTGAATGCTTTTGAAGCGGTTAACCTGGACTTATCCAATACGCAAATGGTCGTGCTTTCAGCTTGTGAAACAGGCAAAGGAGACATGAAAAGCGGAGAAGGAGTGTATGGACTGCAGCGTGCTTTCAGAATAGCCGGAGCAGAACAACTCATGATGAGCTTGTGGAAGGTGGATGATAATGCCACCAAAGAATTGATGATCAACTTCTATGACAACTGGATCGAAAAGCACATGTCACCAGTTAAGGCTTTCAGAGCGGCTCAGCTGGCAGTAAAAGCCAAATTTCCGGAACCTTATTATTGGGGAGCCTTTGTGATGGTGGAGTAGGCTGATAAGATTTTTCTTTACTTAACTGCCTCCTTAACCTTTTGATAACCCTCACTGTTGGCTTCAGGCTTAGTAAAGATTTCTAGTAGTTTCGGAGTTTTCTCATCTTTGACCATGCCTTTCATACCTTTCTGAACAGCTGCCAGATCTTTAGCTACGAAGTAGTCAAAGTTATATTCCATAGCTGTGAACTTAGCCGAATGATTGTGCCGTGTTTCGAAGTGCTGCTCCAGCTCTGGCAGGTTAGCAGGGCCAGGGATGAGTCGGAAAATACCACCACCAGCATTGTTAAATACTACAATCTTGAGATTACCCATCGGGTAGTGGTGGAAGAAAGCATTGCGATCATAGAAGAAGCTAAGGTCTCCCGTCAGCAACCATGTTGGTTTATCTGATACCAAAGCATGACCAACAGCTGTTCCATTGGTGCCATCGATACCACTGGTTCCACGGTTACAGAACATTTCTGTGTCAGGTTTGAGCTGCTGGATAAAATTGGCAAAGCGCACAGGCATGCTATTCGCCAGGTGAATGTCAGCATTTTCGGGAATCAGGTTGAGTACTTCGGCAAAAGCCTGAAACTCACAGAAATCTACTGTTTTCAATGCTTCTGGGAATTTTCTGCGCACCTTGTCATCTTCCACTTTCCAGTTTTGTACAAAGTTGCGGCTGATCTGCTGGTTGAAATCCGGTTTTACTGGCTGCAAACCAGAAACAGCTTTTAAAAATGGTTTGACATCCGATTGAATAATCTGTGTCATATGCTGAAATACATCTGCATGATGCATTCCAGTATCAAAGTGCCAGTGGGCTTTAGGCGGATTCTTTCTTAAAAAGATTTTAAGGTTCTTGGAGATCACAGACCGGCCAAAAGTTACCAGCAGATCAGGTTGTAAACTCTCGGCCAGTTTACCGGAAACACCAGCCAGGAAGAGATCCTGGTGTCTGATGCATTGTTCACCGCTTAGGTTAGCAATCACATCAGCTACTACTACTGCATCATTTACTCTCAATAGCATCGAATTAAGTTCTTGATCAAACGAACCCTGACCGGCCACAATCAGCTTCCGATCATATTGTTGCCAGGTTTCTTTAAATCCCTCGAAATCAACCAATTGAGTGGCTCTAATGGGTTCAATAATTCTGATGTCATCTGAGAACTCGAGTACGTCATCAGCCTTCGGGTAAAAAGGCTCCCTAAAAGAAATATTGATATGAACCGGACCTTGAGAGCCGGTTGTTGCCAGGTTCACAGCTTCGTTGAGCTTGCGATTGTACTCCCAGACATCTGTTTCGGTTTTTGTCTCAGCTGGGAGTTGATAAGTCTTTTTCACAAAGTTACTGACTGCACCGGGCTGATTGATCGTTTGCCCATCTCGCTGATCCAGCCATTCTACTGGTCTGTCTGCTGACATCACAATCAAAGGAATTTGTTGATAATAAGCTTCGGCTATGGCCGGAGCATAGTTAAGTAGAGAAGTACCGGAAGTACAGCAAAGTACCACGGGTGTTTTGGTCTGCTGCGCAATGCCCAAAGCAATAAATCCTGCAGAGCGTTCATCCACAATGTTATAAAGCTTCAGGTTGGGATTACGGGCAAAGCTGATGGTCAATGGAGCATTCCGCGAACCAGGCGATAGAACTATATGCTTTACGCCTTTGAGTTCAAGTAATCGTGAAGTATCAAATACGGTTGGGGTCATCATGAAAGCAGCACTTTAAGCAGTGTTTGCATTTTATTATCGGTTTCTACGAGTTCATTTTCAGGATCAGAATCTTCAGTGATTCCGGCACCAGCATACAATCGTGCTTTATGCCTGAAAAGCTGCATGCATCGCAGGTTAACGAACAAACGACTATCTCCTGAAAATCCTACCGGGCCGAGAAAGCCCGCATACAGTTCCCGGTCATAGTCCTCGTGTGTCCGAATGAATTCGTTGGCAAGGTCTCTGGGTAAACCACAGACCGCAGAAGTAGGATGGAGGAGCTCCAGCATGGTGCTACCCAGCATTGGGCTGTTGGTAGCTTCCATGTCTACATTAAAAGAAGACTTTAAATGAGCCAGGTTACCCGCTTTGGCAGTACGCGGACCGATTTCATCATACTCTCTAAGCCTGATCTTTTTGAAACAACTGATGATGTATCTGCCAACTATTGCTTGCTCTTCAATTTCTTTTTGTCGCCAGGCAATTTCCTTCAAATCCTGGCCTTCTTCGATGACCTGTGTTCCTGCCAGCGCTACTGTGCTGAAATACCTGTCCTGTTCTACAGCGATGAGCTTTTCCGGGGTAGCGCCCATCCATGTGCCATAAGTCTGCGTTTGTGTGAGGTAACAAAAGGCATTCGAATATCGATTGGTCAGTTGCTCAAACATACTGAGTGCGTCGAAATTTTCTGGCAAATCAAAATCCTTGTATCTGGAAAGCACTACTTTGTGCATTTCACCAGCCTGAATCCGGCCAACAGCATCAGCAACCATCTTTTCATAGTCAGGATGCTTTTCCTTTCCGTCATTGAGCTTGCGCTCGAACATTTCACTACCTGACTGAACAACCTCTTCGAATGCTTCCAGCTTGTGCGCAGGAACAGTTGGGCTGATCTGCCATTCAGCATTGTTCCCCTCAATTTTGATCAACAAATCACCACTAAGCACAAGGGGCTTTATGGGATGGTTTTGATGGTAAGGGTTGATGAAAAAACTCTGGTGCACATTTTCCAGGTCTTTGCCATATCTCTGCTCATCACTTGTCAGATCGATCAATACTTTGATAGTATCTGTTTGAGGCAAGCGCCAGATGGCAAAAGGAAAATGAGTGTTCAGTACTTTACGGATCAGCTCAAATGCATCGGTTCTGTTGCGAACCGATTGAAGAAATGCTGAAGTAATATTGTTCATTCAATCTATTTTTTGTCCAGAATTGCTACTGTGATCTTACTCACAGCAATCAATTGTTCCTGTTCATCAGTAATCTTAATTTCCCAAAGATGCGTACTACGGCCAACATGCACAGGGGTCACTTTTCCAAACACATATCCGTCCCGTTTTGATTTCAAATGATTGGCATTTATTTCCAATCCTACCGGAATTTTACCTTGGGGAGTAACAATCAGGCTTGCAGCCACACTGCCTAGTGTTTCAGCTAAAGCTACGGATGCTCCTCCATGCAAAATACCAAAGGGTTGCCGGGTCTTTTCTGAAACCGGCATTTTGGCGATCAGATAATCTTTACCAATCTCAGTAAACTCGATATCCAGATGCGAGACCATACAATCGGCACTCATTTCATTCAAAGTCTTAATCGTGACACCTTCTGGAAACATACTTTTTGATTTTGCCTTAAAAGTAATCGGTTTAAGAAAACAGCCATATAACTTTTATCATAATACGACGTGGAGGATTAGTGTTTTCATTTTGAGTTAAGTTTGCGGCTTATTTTTTTCACCAAAATCAAATCTTTTTGAAGAAACTATACATTATCAGGCACGGAGAAACGGAGTATAACAGAAAAGGAATGGTGCAGGGGAGCGGTATCAATGCTCCGCTTAACGATACTGGTGAAAAACAAGCTGAAGCCTTTTACGAGGCTTATAAGAACATCACATTTGATAAGATTTATACCTCAAGCCTGATTCGCACACAGCAGACTGTACAACGCTTCATTGATCAGGGAATTCCCTCAGAAGCTCTTGCGGATTTGCGCGAAATCAGCTGGGGGCGCCAGGAAGGCAAAGCCTTTACTCCTGAGACTTCTACAGAGTACCAGCGTGTCTGCCAGCGATGGACGGCAGGCGAGCTGGAAACGAAAATAGATGGGGGAGAAAACCCGATTGAGGTCTCTGAACGCCTGGCTCGTGGATTCGAGTATATTGTATCACAGCCTGAAGAGGAAACCGTGCTGGTTTGCGTACATGGACGAGTGATTCGCATTCTTATGTGCTGGATGCTCAACTATCCACTGAGCTACATGGACAACTTTAAGCATACCAATACCGGGCTTTACCTCGTCAACTGGACAGGTGAGCAATACTCACTTGAAATTGCCAATGAAGTAGGGCATTTGGAGGTGGTTAATTCGTGATTGGTTTATTGGTGAATAGTGAATGGTTCATCTGCAAAATCAATATTCACCTTTAAAACAACTGAAACCCTACATTTAGAAACCACAAATAATTTCTAACAAGTGTATTGTCTGTTCTGAGGCTTGGTGCCAGATCATAGTTCATCCCAAGCTCCAGGTTCAGGCGATTCATCCAGTATCCAATACCTGTGAGGCCACCAAAGCTCCACCGGTGATAATCATTCGGGTTGATTGGTTGGTTGTTGTTAGGGTTGGTTTGGGGCTGGTCTACGGACTTTTTCAATAACCGGTCATTTCTTAATCCTGTGAAAAAGTAAACGCCATCAGCATTCCAGAGGTGAGGGAAAAACTGGATGACATTATCCAATCCCAAATAGTCAAGCTTGTTGGATCGGCTATCAAATCCCTTTTGAGAATAGTTGACCCGATAACTGAGTGAAAAGTATTTGTTAAGTGAGACATCATATCTCAATCCACCTCCATAACCCTGTCTGGAGGAGTAAGCCATTACATCAGATGAAGAAGCCGGATCAGAGACCCATTGACTGGCAGAAGATCCTTGCAGGTAGGCGCTAAACTTGTTTTGAGCAAATGATCCAAGGGATAAGAATAGTAATATTACAGATAATCGTATCATTCGTGATAATTCGGTTTGGTTTTCGAGGTGTCAACGATAACGGATATGAAAAAAGTATATTTCTGTTTAAATTCTCTCCTTCAAACCCCACGACTATGAAATTTGGAGCTCCATCAAACCTTGATGATCTGGATCAGATTGATTTCACACTACCGCCGGATCATCCTTCAAACACATTGGTTCTTTCTAAAACTGAAAAGCCGAATGTCTATGTTGGATGTAGTGTTTGGGCTGAGGATGCCTGGGTAGGAGATCTATATCCTGAAGGCACCAAAAAGAAGGACTATCAGGCCGAATATATCAAACGGATGAGTTGTATTGAACTCAATAGCACTTTTTACAATGCCAAGAAAGTAGTCTTTCAAAAGTTAGCCGATGCTGCACAAGGTCATGATTTTAAGATTTGTCCGAAATACAATCGACAAGTCAGTCACTTCAAGCGCATATCGGAGGAGTCTTATGAGTTTGTAGATTATTTCGTAGATATGTGTCTCACTTTTGGTGATAATCTGGGGATGCCATTTATACAGATGCCTGAGAATTTTGCTCCGAAATGGTTTGAACGAGTACAGACTTTTGTAGAACGATTGCCAATGGATTTCTCAACAGCTATTGAGTTGCGTCACCCTGAGTGGTATCAGGGAGAAGTTTTTAACGAACTTTTTCAGATGCTTCAGGAAAATAATAAAGTTGCAGTGATCACTGATACAGCCACCAAACGTGAGATCATTCATCAGCGACTAACAACTGATAAGGCTTTCATTCGATTTGCTGCTTATGAGCAGCATCCTTCCAATCTCAAGCGTATGGATGCGTGGGCTGAGAGACTTTCAGAGTGGGTGAAACTTGGAGTAAAAGAGGTCTATTTTTTCAGTAAACAAGAAGATGAAACCTATGCTCCACGTCAGGCAGAGTACATGATCCAAAAACTGAATCAACTAACTGACTTGAAACTCAAATCACCTTACACTGCATAATCATACATGGCCAAGCAGAAGATCCATGTAGAAGTTGGTAAGCAGACTTTAGAACTTTCCAATCTCAGCAAAGTGCTTTATCCCGATGATGGCTTCACAAAGGCGGAAATCATCGAATACTACCTAACCCTGGCACCAACAATTCTCCGGCATATCAAAGGACGACCATTGTCATTGGTACGCTTTCCGGATGGGATATATGGAGAACAGTTCTTTCAGAAAAACCGTCCAGACTGGACGCCTGATTGGATTGATTATATCAGGCTGGGCAAAGAGCGAAAGAAAGAATATGTAGTAGCTACTCAGGAAGCAACGCTGGTTTGGCTGGCTAATCTTGCCTGTCTTGAACTGCATCAGATCCATAGTTTCACCGACTATGCTCAGAAACCAGACTATATCGTATATGACCTGGATCCTCCGGAAGGAAAAGACGATTTTGAAGAAGTGAAAGATCTTGCTTTCAAACTCAAGGACGAACTTGAAAACTACGATTATCACGTATTTGTGAAAACTACGGGAGGTAAAGGATTACACTTGATTACACCTCTGGAAACGTATTATTCATTTGATGAGTGTTTTGAGGTGGCTAAGAAAATCGCTGATGGCTTTATCAAAAAGCATAAAAACACCACACTTCACCTCAACAAAGAAGCCAGGAAAGGTCGTGTGTTAATCGATATATTTCGCAATAAGTCTTCTCAGACGATTGTGAGTCCTTATAGTTTGAGAGGTCGGGCGGGAGCTCCTGTATCCACACCCATTCACTGGGAAAACCTCAAAAAGATCAATTCTCCCAAAGAGCTGAATTTCCAAAAGGTAAAGGAAATGGTTCTTGAAGAGGGAGATCCCTGGGAAGCAATCAGAAGCTGGGCAGTTCCTTTGCACACTGATAAAGAAAGGCGAGCCAGTAAGAAGGTCTTGCCTGAAAATAAGAAACATAAAAGTCCGGAGCAGTTAGCAGAGTATGAGCAGAAAAGAGATTTTAGCCGAACGCCGGAACCATATGTGCCGGAAGACGATGGAAGGGGAAATAGGTTTGTCATCAATCGACATCATGCATCTCATCTGCATTATGACTTGAGATTGGAGCAAGATGGTGTTTTGAAAAGCTGGGCGGTACCGCGAGGTATGCCGCCGGTTCCGGGAGTGAAGCGATTGGCGGTGCAAACTGAAGATCATCCACTGGAGTACCTCTCTTTCGAGGCAGAAATCCCCAAAGGAGAATATGGTGGGGGAATGATGTGGATCTATGCTTCCGGTCGATATGAAATCACCAAAGAAAAGAAAAACGGATTCTATTTTCGGTTGTCTGGTCCACTGATCAACGCGGAATATCGAATGCATTTGATGAAAGACAAAGAATGGTTGCTGGAGCGTGTGGATCAACCCCAACTCAATCTGTTGGAAACTGAAGTGAAACCAATGATGGCTGAGACGCTAAAAAAGCCACCTATAGGTGATTATCGCTATGAAGTAAAATGGGATGGGATTAGGGTAATGATAACACTGAATGAAGGTGAGATGACGATCAGAAGTAGAAATATGAATATCATCACTGAGCAGTTTCCGGAGCTCGATATTCCCGAGGAAGTCTTTCGGGTGAATAATGGGGTGTTTGATGGAGAGATCGTTTGTTTGGATCATGAAGGAAAAGCTGATTTCAGAAAGGTGATCAAGCGACTGATGACGAAAAAACAAGTAGAAGTCGACTATCAGGTGAGGAAATCCCCGGCTTATTGTTACCTGTTCGATGTGCTTTATCTGGATGGTAGATCACTTTTGAACGACCCGTGGCTAAGAAGACGCGAATGGCTTAGGGATTCCTTCAGGAAAAACACTCCTTATCGTTTGAGTGAAGACATTGAAGATGGGAAAGCACTTTTTGCAGCAGCCAAACAACTAGGCGTAGAAGGTGTAATGGCCAAAGATCCCTTAGGTAAATACTACCCGGGTAAGCGCTCGGATGTCTGGTATAAGATCAAAGTCAAGAACCTGACTGATGCGTTGATCATTGGCTTTACGGAAGGACAGGGTGATCGGGAACCTTACTTTGGAGCTTTACATATTGCAAAAAAGCATGAAGGAGAATTGATTTACCGTGGTAAAGTAGGCACAGGCTTTTCTGACAAACTACTGAAAGAACTCCGAGAACTGATGAATGAATGGGCTGGGGGAGAGCAACCTATTGATGAAAAGGTTCCTGATATCAGCACATGGCTTTCGCAATTCATCCCATGTGAAATAGAGTACAGCGAGTTGACCAAAGACCAGCATTACCGTGATCCGGTGTTTAAGAAGGTGAGAGTGGATTTGATGTAGTTCTTTTAATACCAACTTTACGAAGTTGGTTCAATCAAGTCTTATTAACGTATCGACAATGCTGTAACAGAAAGTAACATTTCTGAAGAGGAAGCCAGGGCTGCCCGATCCCAAAATGATGCTGAAGGACAAAAGTTTGTTTGTGATACCATCTGATTCTTTAGTCCTCAAACCTTCAAGTGAATTAATTAACTTTATAAGAAGTTTAAGGAATAGATATGGAAGAACTAAGAAAATTGAAGCAAAGTGTAGCTATGGCAAATGCCAAAATTAGCTACTTGAGTGACGGTTTTAAGGAACTAAAGGATCAGTTTGAAACTATCGGGCATGACCTTGATGCCTTCATAGATGTCTTTGAAATCACTCAAGACAAAGTTGAAAAGAGACTTGATAGGATTGAAAAGCACGTAGGTCTGTAATGAGGTAGATCAGAGGTCTGATGAGATATCCTTTCATTTGACTTATTTGCTCCAAAAATGTTAATAACCTGCTGATAAACAGATAAATAAATACCACTACTTGATTTTATGCTTTAGTTTTGGTTAACTTTGGTTAAAGTTAACTCGACTAGTCATGCGTGCAATCTGGAAAGGACACATTCGCTTCTCTTTGGTTACTATCCCTATCAGGATCTACAACGCCATTGACAATAAGCAATCCATCAGCTTCAACCTGCTCTCGAAAGAAACTCACAATCCTGTAAAATATGAGAAAAAGGATAAAGTAACGGGGGAGACACTCCGAGCAGAGGACATTGTGAAAGGCTACCAATATGAACCCGGTCATTTTGTGATTGTAGACCAAACAGACTTTGAAAAAGTCAAATTGAAGAGTACTAAAGTTATTGAGATTGAAGGTTTTGTGGATGCTTCTGAAGTTCATCCTACGTTATTTGATTCTCCATATTTTGCAGGCCCTGATGGTGATGTGGCTGCCAAAACCTACACTTTACTGTCAGAAGCATTGAAGGCTTCTGGAAAAGTTGGTGTAGGAAAAATTGTGTTGAGAGATCGTGAGAATGTAGTTTTGCTCACGCCTCATGAAAAAGGCATTCTTCTTTACAAACTGAGATATCCGGAAGAAGTGAGAAACATCACTCAGGTTCCAAAGTTGGATATGGATCAGGAAATTGATGATGCTCAATTGAAAATGGCTAACACGCTAATTGACTCGATGACGAAAAGTTTTGAAGACATCAAGCTGGAAGATCGATATAATGGGGCGCTTCGTGATGTGATCATGAACAAAATCGAAGGAAATGAAATTGTATCAATAGAGGAAGAAGAGCCTGAAGTAGTGGATATTATGACAGCCTTGAAAGCAAGTATTGAGCAGGCTAAGGCAGAGAAAAAACCAATGAAAAAGGCTGATCAGGAAGAAAAAACAGAGAAGAAAAAGCGAAAAGCTAGTTGATGACACGCATTGTCAAATTTCCGGTAGCGCCACCTCAGAAACTGGGGCCTAAAAAGGTGAAACGCAGACGTAAACCCGATCTTGAGGATTACGGTCAGTTGAACCTTTTTGCTCAGTTTGAGAAAGAAGCAAGAGTGGTTAACCTTCCTCAGAGTAGTAATTTCTTTGAAGAAGCTCTTCAGCTTGATGAGAATAACGACCCACAAGCAGAAAAATATTATTTACTAGCCATCGAAAACGATCAGTCCAGAGAAGATGCTTATTGTAATCTGGGCATTCTCAAAAGCCAGCAGGAAGACTTTGCCAGAAGCATCGATTACCTGACCAAATGCCTGGAGATCAACCCGAGACATTATGAAGCTCATTATAACCTCGCCAACGTGTATTCTGAAATGGGCAACTATCCCTTGGCAAAAACACACTATGAAGTTTCCATACAAATAGATCCGGAATACCCAGATGGTTATTACAACCTGGGACTTGTTCTGATCTCTTTAAAATCTTATAAAACAGCTATTGAAGTGATTAATCAATATATCAATCTGTCACCAGATAATGACCACAAAGTAGCTTCAGAACTCATAAAAACACTAAAAGCACTCGGCTAAAATGAACAGAAGAAAATCTATGCTCAGCGACCATTTCGAAAAGCTCAAAGAGCTTATTCCGGAGGTGTATTCACATCCATCGCTGCAAGAAGAATCCAGTGAAAACAATCCACTTTTCAAAGTTGTAAAACGTACCCTCAGCATTATTGAAGCTTTGTACCTCCAAAATAATGAAGCTTTGCGTCCGGCCACAATCGATGAGTATGCCCAGATCATTCACGACCTAAAAAACATGGGCTATAATTACAATGGTAACACAGACCTTCTTGATAAGGCAGCAGGCCAGCTAATCATGAAAGCCAAGAAGCCTATGAAGAAAGCTCAAGGCAAATCGAGAAAATCTGACCAGGATGATCACAAACAGGCAATGTAATGGGTAAGTATCTGTCCGGAGTTCTAATTGTTATTTTCGCGATCGCATTTATGTTATCCTTGACCAGCTGTACACAGGATGAAGAAGTACATGGAACCTGTGCCGGTTGTCCGGATGATTCCCCTTGGTCGCTTTTTGGATCTGATCAATGTTATACAACACAAGATCTTTGTCAGCAAGCCGAAAAAGGAGACTGTGTCATTTGCAAATAAGACCCGTATTTTAGACCTTCACCTGAAAGATTTAGATTATGAAAAAGGCAATCAAATTCACTTTTTTAGGAATTGCCATGCTGACAGTTTCTACCATGATTTCTTGTGGTGATGACTCTGAACAAAAATGCGCCGGCTGCCCCGACGATGCTCCTTATGGAGCAGTAGGTGGTGGTTGTTACTCTACACTCAGCGATTGCAATGACAATGAATCAGGCAACTGTGTGATTTGTCAGTGATCCGTACTACCCAATATTTTTTCCAACAACATGCTCGTAAGTTGATCTTCATTTACGGCTTCCAGTGTAAATGAATCCATTTCAATTCCATCTGTCACTAATGTGATTTCTGCTTTGAGCAAATCATTCAAGTCAGAATAGCGTCCATTGATAACAATGGCTCCACTGAAGATTTTATCATCCACATAGACCATTTTGGCATCTTTGACATTTGCTGCATCGGAGAGCTTGCTGTCCATAAGATCACTTATGTGCAGAGGATCATAAATCGCAGATTCGTCCTGAAACCTGGTATTGACATAAACTGGCTTTGGTGCTTTGATCCTGATCTGTTCACGCTCCGTTTCGGTCAGCCGTCCAATATCAAAACTCTTACCGTCTTGAGGCATTCTGATTTCGGGCTTTTGAATACCTCCGATTTCTTCTGCCAATTCTGGCACTTTATCAGCCGCAAACTGAAAAAGCTCCAACACATCCACAAAACCATCATCTCGGAGCGCTGCACCTTTCATTCCAAAGAGCAGAGAATATGTTAGCAATCCTTGTCCGTAAAGAGTTGTTTCATAACTCACTGCATCCGCTGCTGAGCCCGCCAGTACAAACATGCCAGTTCGGTCTTTCATTCGTTCCAAAGCACGAATTTGTGTCGAACTCATTGCATCTCGTGAAGATGCAATGGATGATGCCAGTCGTCCTGAGTGACACGCATCAATGATTAGGATTTGCTTCAAGGCAGGTACCGATTTGATGTATTCAGTGAATTCCGCACTGGAAATGGCGGCTTGTTCTCGCTGTTCAGCGTTGTCCATATCTCCATCTGAAGCAGTGCAGGTCAGGTAATAAAAGTCACTGTTCTCACCACCTTTATTTACACCATGACCTGAGATATACACCAGCAAGAGGTCATTGGCTGTAGCTTGAGTAGCATAATATTTAAACGCATTTTGAATGTTTTCCTTGGTTGGCCAGAGTTCTTTACTTTGATCTGTGGTTAGCAATGTCATATTTACATTTTCAGCTCCCAAATATTCAGTTGCACTTAGTTTAACCGCGTCTGCAAGGTCCGAAGCATCCTTTGCTGCATATTTCAGATCCAGATTGTCACCTGCATAATCCGAACTACCAGCTACCAAAGCAAACAGGCGAGGGGCGACCGTTTTCTTTTCCTCACCAAATACATAAATACTTTTTTCATCTGTGCTCAAGGTGCCATCTTCATTGTATGCCATCACGGTGATCTTGCTCACTTTGTCATTGTAGAGAAACGGGTGATTGGCCAGGTCATAATTGATTTCCAGTGAGTTGCCTTCCGGCACTGCGGCGCTTCTAACATCGCTGCTCACTTCTTTGCCATTGATGAGGATGACCACCCGACCAATGCCACCACCATTAGAATGAAGGTCTATCCCCAGCATTCCATTGTTCTTCAATGGATGTTTGATTTCCAGTTCAGGATAAAGTGAAACACTGGACAAATCGTCCACCGAGCGGATTGGCTCTTTATTTAGGCCAAGAATCTTAGAGAGTAGCTTTGGTTCATAATAAGTGTCCTTGAGCTGATCCAGATCAATCTTTTTTCCTTCTTTGATATAATGGAGTTCCTTCATGGCCTCACTGGTTGCGTCGAACAACCCTTCTTGAGTTGTGATGACATATTGGCTGTTATTCAATGGAATGATCGAGCCTTTTGGTTTTTCATCATTTTTTGAAAGGTCCCAAATATTTATTTTTCCATCAATTGAAGAAGTAAGCAGGTAGCCATTAGCAAACTCCACGTCTGTAACAAATCCATCGTGACCAGGTAAAGTAGTTTCCAGTTTTCCTGTTTTAGCATTGAATATCTTGATGGTAAAGTCCGTTGATTTTTCTCCACGTTTCACTGAGTTTCTAATCCCAATAAGATGTTTTTCATCTGGTGATTGGAAAATTTCATCGGCTGGAGCTTCAAGTGTTATCTCTTTCTGCTTGTTGAGATCACCATCAAAAATCAGAACCGTAATATCATCCTTAAGTAAGACGGCCAGATTATTTGTTCCTGATATGTTCAGATCCTGTACATCTGGTAAACTGAGTTCTTTTAGCTTCTGCTGAGTGATTGCATCATATACAGCAAGTCCATCTACAGTGCTGAAAATCAACCTTCGACCATCGCTGGTGAAGGCATATTTTTTACCATTTTTTACTTTGAGATTTTTAGGTGTTTTGGTTTTGAAATTATAAAAGTCAAAATCATTCTCACTGCTTTTTCTCAGAATGTATCTGCCAGTTGGATCAAAAGTGATAGGAGTAGAGCTGTATTCTCCTTTGGCTTTTAGTTCAAAGATTTCGTCTCCATTGGTTGTGTTCATGACCCTGATGCGATCATCCGTTCCATATACAGCTAATACCGGAGTTACAGGATGGAAATCTACGGCTCTGGAGCCCAACTTATTTCCTATCAGAAATCTATCTGATTCAATACCTGTCAGGTCGAGTACTTTTACCTGTTCATTTCCTGAGGCTATAGCCAACCATTTGCCAGTGCGATCAAGCGACATGTCATAAATGGGTGCCGCTTTGCCGGTGAATGATTGACTCCATAGGTCATTTTTCAGATCATACGTTCTGATATTTTGATTGTAATCAGCAATGACCAAAAGTGAGTCATTAAAGATCTTCATGGCCCGTAAACCAAATTTAAAAGCCTCCGAGTCTTTGTCGATATCAAGTGTAAAAGGCAGCTCACGCGATTTCAAATCATTGTCTGAAAATACCTGGATATTATGCTTGTCATCCCGTCCACAAGCATATATCAAGTCATTGGCTGCATCATAGGTTACAGCATAGTTTCTCAAAGTAAATGGTTGAATGGTATTGTGCTCCCAATTGTTCAGGTTAAGTCTGATCAATTCACCAGCATCAGAGCCGAGTACTACTTCTGTTTCAGATAGTTTAGTGATACTGCCAACTCTACCATTAGCAATTTTGTTTTTGCTTGGTTTTCCTCCATTGACAGCCATTGTAGCAATGTTTCCAAGCTGATCTCCAAGTATTAACTTATCACCCAATAGAATACCAGATGATATGCTTTCCAAGCCAGTTTTCAGCTCTATTAATTGAGTGCCGTCTTTGGCATTTAGGAGTGCCGCTTTGCCGGAAGAAATCACAAAAAGGGAGTCTGTACCTTTAGGTATCAATGTAACGATTGCTCCTTTACCTGCCTCGACCTTTTTGGATCGAGAGCCATTTTGGTTCCAGAAATAGATATTTCCTGAATTATCTCCAGTTACGATAGTGGATTGAATAAAGCCCACTGCTTGGACTGGTTGATCATGTTGCAGGTGATAATACTCTCTTGCTGAACTTGTTTCCCAGAGTTTCACTGTCACCGAACCATCAGCCGAAGCGAACCATTTGCCATCGGGCGAAAGCTGAAAATCAGTTACCCTGCGAGTATGTCCAATAGGGACAATTAGTTCTATGCTTTGAGCAAATAAAGAAAAAGAAACTGCCCAGAGAATAAGGCTTAGAAAAGTGGTTTTCATGGGTAAAAGAGCAATGATTTTACCCTTCGAAGTTAGTTTAATTTATTGATCGGAATGTTTGTTAGAATAAGGAAGTGTGAGATTTTAAGGCATAACATTCCTGGCTGCTAAGGTTTATCAATTACAAATCTCATAAACCTAAAATAGCAACTGGTTTACTAAATGGTGACTTTGAGCCAATCATGCATGATGATGCTCACCACCCATACTCAAACCAGCAATTAGCAGCACTAATGCAGCAACAACACCCATTGCAGCGATCAAAGGCATGAGAATAAAAGCTATAGGTGTGAACACAAGCATTAGAATGAATAGGAAAATGGGGTTTTTAAATGTGGTTTTCATGGTAATTTCCAGGTTTATACACTTATTAAGTTAAAGCAGGTAAAGGTCTTTTCCTATGACGCTTATCATGTGATTTTGAGCAAAATATCTAGCGGAAAAAATACTCTTTCACACAAAACCATTCCGGTTCATACACACATTTGTACGATTAAACACTTAGCCTTCCCGGGCATTACAAATGATTGGTATTTCCACTAGGTTTTGAATACTATTAGACTGTTTTACCCGCTATTTATGAGATCCTTACTTACCGTTATTTTTTTTCTAAGCGGCTTTGGTCTGTTCGCAGAGGACTCATGGACTGATGTCATTACAAAAAAAAAGGGGACACTTACTTTTTATTGGTATCCCAACAACATATCCACCAAAGACTCACGAAATATCCTTGATGGCATTGAGCATGATCTGGCTCTTTCATTTGTAACATATCTTGAGAAGGAATATCAAGTTCAGTTGGACTTGCAGTGGGTGGAACTTCAGAGCTTTAGTGCAGTTCTGAATACAATAGCTGATAAACAGGGAGGTGCTTTTGGGGCCTCATCCATTTCTATCACGAATGAGAGACAAACATTCCTGAATTTTACCGCTCCGTACATTGCAGATATTGCGGTTTTGGTTAGTAATGGCAACATTCCTCTGGCACAAACTGCTGAAGAGTTCGATAGGATATTTAACAATAAGAAGGCAATTACGATAAGGAATACCACGCTGAGTTCATCCATAGATCGGTTGGCTCATGACAGAAACTTAAGATTTACCAAGAAGTTTGTTGGTAATAGTGGTGATATCATTTCGAACCTGAAAGCGGATACAACCTGCTTTGGATATATAGACCTTCCCAATTTTCTGATCGGATTGGACAAAAATTCCAATGTAAGGAGGCAGTTTTTTTATCCAGTTAAACTCCAGGGACTGGCATTTATCTATCCTAAAGAAAGTGATTGGGAACTACCGGTAAGTGATTATTTTAACAGCGAACAGTTTGAGCTAGACAAAATCAATATTATCACCAAACATCTTGGTGCGGAAGTGACAGACGCTATCAGGCAAATAGCCAAGTCTGCAGAATTGGGCCCGCTGGAAGAGATTGTGATTTCCAATAGAGAGCGCGAATTGCAATATGAAGAGCTATTGAAAGTTGCAGAGAGGGAGAAGTTGAGTATCAGAAACAATACGGTTTTAGTGGCGATCATTACTTTGATTACATTTTTACTGATTGTCCTATATCTCCGCTATCGTTTAAAACTCAAAACCAATCAGGATTTGATTGACCAACAGCGAGTAATTGAAGAAAGAAACCAACAGCTCCATCAACTCAATCAGGAAAAAAATGAATTGATCCGATTACTGGCTCATGATCTCAGGTCCCCATTAAGCCGGGTTTTGGGGATATCTCAATTGTTTAAGGCAAGAAAAATAGTGCCGAAAGAGCAAGAACATCTCAACAATATCATGGTGGAGAGTTCCAGAAAGATGCATGAGATGATTGCCAAAATACTGGATGTAGATGCAATAGAATCAGGAAAATACAATCTTCATATTGAGATTGTGGACCTCAACCAGGTGGTGCAGTCCGTAAGTCATGAATATCAGCAACAGGCTGAACAAAAGCAAATTAATGTTGTAACAGAATTGGGTGAAAGTGTCAAGGCTATGGCAGATAAATTTTATACCTCTCAGGTTATTGACAATCTGGTCAGCAATGCCATAAAATTCAGTAATCCGGAACAAACAATCACTTTGAAGACTGATGTTCATGAAGAGTTTGCGCGAATAGCTATTTCGGATGAGGGGCCTGGATTAAGTGAGGAGGATGAAAGGAAGATTTTTAAAAAATACCAAACGCTAAGTGCAAAGCCCACGGCTGGTGAAGGTTCAGTTGGATTAGGACTAAACATCGTGAAGCAGTATACAGAACTGATGGGAGGTAAGATCAGTTATGAAACGGAGCTTGGTAAAGGCACTACTTTTTTTATTGATTTTTTGAAGGCATAATCTGAAAAGAAGATTTTTCTTTTTTGGGCATGATAAGCCTTCGCTCCAATGATTAAAAAGAACAACCCATTGCTGAATACAAATAGCCCGATTAGCATGTTGATAAACATAAGCCTTGATTTTTATTTCAATATTATTGAGTATTAGCCTATTCGAAGTGAATGGTTCGATGGTTGGTAGGATGTATGGGATTTCTGGCATGTGTATTAATTCCAATATGGTTTTGAGGAAAACATTGATCGGATTTATGCTTGTAATAGCATCATAGATTATATTAATAAGCAACGATACTGTGTGTAGTATCGTAAAAAATCAGTCAAATAAAATGTATTAAACCCCAGGTCTCGTCTGCTCTTTGGCGGAACACGAATGAGGATTAAAACTCACAATAAATGCGAAAAGTATTGGCCATTTGCGGCAGCACCAAACAACATTCCAGCAGTCTCTCAATACTGAAATATATTGCTGAAAACTTCCAGAATAACTTCCATTTAGAAATCTACGAGGCACTTGCTGCACTTCCTCATTTCAATCCGGATTTGGATAATGAAGATCGCCTGCCAGCAGAAGTAAGAACACTTAGGCAAAAGATTCAGGAAGCTGACGGAGTTCTTTTCAGCACACCGGAATATGTTTTCAGCATGCCAAGTAGCTTGAAGAATGCTCTGGAATGGAATGTTTCTACCGTCAATTTCTCCTCAAAGCCCACCGCAATGATTGTTGCCGCGGCTTCCGGAAAGAAAGCCTTCGAGTCTTTGGCTTTGGTGCTCACCTCCATTGAAGCTGTTTTGCCGGAGCAATCTCGTCTATTGATTGGTGGAGCTAAGGGAAAGATAGGAAAGGGTGGAGCAATCCTAAATGAAGAAACAAAAGCTCAGATTCATACTACAGTGCAGTCATTCATTGATACGATGAATGTTGAGCGAAAGCCTACAAAGTATGAATAAAACTGGCCCAAGTTTGCAACTTGGGCTAGAGAATAGAGTGAAGTTTATAACTTCAGAATACCAGCTTTTTTGCAAGACCGGATTTCATAATTTCACTTCAAAATGATAACCTTTTACAGTAGGATTCATTTCGCCAAAAGCCAAAAGCCAAAAGCCAAAAGCCAAACACATAACACCAGGTCATTCCTGCCGCAGAGAATCAGTTGGATTAGCCAAAGACGTTTTGATAGTTTGGAAACTAATGGCAACAGCTCCCATCAACAGCACAAAGAATGTTGCCATAACAAAGAACCATGGACTAATGCTCAGCCGGTCTGCAAAATTGGCCAACCAATAATCTGCTGCGAAGTAGGCGAGAGGCCAGGAAATCAAAGTGGCAATGGCAATCAACTTCACAAACTCACTGCTCAGCAGCATCACCAATGATCCGGTGCCAGCACCCATTACTTTTCGGATACCAATTTCTTTCTTTCGTACGGAGGTAGTGAAAGTAATCAGACCGATCAATCCCAGGCAAGCAATGAAGATGGACAGTCCGGCAAATACCATAAACACATTGCCAGTGGTGGATTCGGACTTATACAACTTGGCATAATCATCGTCAAAGAAGAAATACTGGAAAGGCTTGTTATAGCTGTACTTGTACCAGCTTTCCTGGATCTGACTGATGGTTTCCCGCACATTCTGCGTGTTTTGAAGTTTTACCAAAAGGAAACCTTCCCAGTTCCCCGGCATCAATCGCAGCGATGAAGGCTCCAATGGAGTGTGAAGAGATTTGATATTGTAATCCTTCACCACGCCAATTACCGTCCTTTTGATCACGTTTCCATCTCCATCTTTGTCTACAAAGGCTTTCCCCACCGGATCTTCCCAGCCGATTGTTCTGACCGCTGTTTCGTTGATGATCACTGCATTAGAATCGGAAGGATGATCTTTCGAGAAGAATCGTCCGTCTACAAGCTCCAGCCCCATCAATTCAGGATAGCCAAAACTCACCCAGTTTTCCTGAATCAGATATGGGGAGTCAGGATTATCCTCTGTTAGATGGGCGTTATTGCTGTATCGACTTTTTCCAGGGATAGAATTCGCATTGGCAACAGCCGTCACAACTGGGTTGGTCAATAATTCATTTTTGAAAGTTTCCAGGTTTTTTCTCAGCACATCCGGCCGACGAATAACCAGGATTTGCTCTTTGCTAAAACCAAGGTTTTTGTTGAGCATAAAGTCAATTTGGTTGTAAACGACCATTGTTCCAATGATGATGATGATGGAAGCTGTAAACTGAGAAACTACCAGCAGGTTTCTGAGCACTCCTGATTTGGCACCAGCCTTTAGCCTTCCTTTTAGCACTTCAGTAGGGCGGAAACCAGCCAGCACAAATGCCGGGTAGAATCCTGCAAGAACACCAATTACGATAGCCAACCCCAAAAGAATTACAAAGCTTAAATAACTGGATGACAGATTAATAGCTAAAGCCTTATCGATTAAAGTTTCAAACTTAGGTGTCAATAGAAATACCAGTATTCCGGCAATCAAAGTCGCCAGGATCGCCACAAATACGGATTCAAAAATGAATTGATTGATCAGTGCTTGCTTATTAGAACCCAACACTTTACGTACCCCAACTTCCTTTGCCCGGGCAGCAGATTGCGCTGTAGCGAGGTTTACAAAATTGATGATGGCAATAAACAGTAAAATAAACGCCGTAAGCGTATAAATGTAGATATAAGAAATGTGGCTGTTCGCTTCCAGTTCTTCTTCTACATCTGAGAACAAATGAATGTCTGTCAGAGGCATGATATAATAGCCAAATGAATTTCCGGCACTTTCCCATTCCTCCATGGTTGTTCCCAGGAATTTGGAGATTTGTGGACCTACATATTTATAAACGATATTCTCCAGCTTAGCTTCAAATGCTTTAGGATCAGCGTTTTCATTCAATTTCACATAGGTATAGTCATTGTGGCTTACCCATTGATTGTTATCCCAAACTTTATAAGTGACATGTGAGCCCAGCATGTCAAACTTGATATGCGAGTTTTCAGGAATGTCCTGAATGATTCCTGTTACTTCATAAAAAATAGTGTCCTGCTCAACCGTGATTCTTTTCCCAAAAGCTGGCTCATCACCGAAGTATTTCTTAGCATAAGATTCTGTTAAAATTATTGACCTTGGCTTGGTAAGTGCTGTCTTTGGATCACCTTCTATCAACTTGAAATCAAACACATCAAAAAAGGTGGAATCAGCAAATAACACTCCATCTTCATTGAACTTCTGATCGGCATTACCAATAAACCAGGCACCACTTTCCTTCACACGTGTCACATGCTCTACTTCAGGATATTCATCTTTCAATGCTTTCCACATCGGTGAGGCAGTCACCGCCATGTCCAGGTCCTGGCCCATCATCTGGCCTCTCACATGGATGCGATAAATGTCCTCTGCACGATCATGAAACCGATCATAGCTCAATTCATTGATAACAAAAAGAATGATGAAAATAAAGCTGGCGATCCCAATAGCCAATCCGCTCATATTTAGGAAAAAGTAGCTTTTGTGCTTGAGCAGGTTTCGAACAGCAGTCAGGTAGTAATTGCGAAGCATAGTAGGATAGATTGAATAAAAAATTGGTTATCTGTTGAATAGATGCATATACATGGCAAAGGTTGCATCGGTTGATTTTTTTTGATGAATGGTATCAGCGTTAAAGACTGGGGTCAAGATTAAAGAATCCTTACATTGCTTCCGAATAGCTGAAGAAACAGTGATTTAGAAAAATTTCATCTTTTTTTGATTTCTTAGGCCGCGTTTTGAAAACGTACTCCGTATAGGTGGCAACATTAATTTTTGATGTCTAAACTAAATTCACGAGATCATGTTAAAACGAATTGCAATGATTACTATGGTAGGCGCACTGTTTGCTGCTTGCCAGGAAGACACCTCGATAACCAGTGCCACACAGACAAGCACCCCCACTGTGGAGTCAATAGCAGCGGAAGATCTTCCCGCAGCTTCTCAGACTTTTATCGAAGATAATTTTACAGGGGAAATGGTAACCAATGCTTATAAGGTTACTTCGAGTGCAGATATTAGCTATGAAGCTTATCTGACCAACAATATGAATTTGGTATTTGCTGCTGATGGAAGCTTGAATGCTTATGGAGATGCCAGCTCTTTGGTAGACTGTTCAGGAATGCCACAAGATAGTTCTCATATGGGACGAGGACCAGGTATGGGCGGCCCACATGGCCCTGGTGGCCCGGGTGGACATGGTCCTGGTGGTGATCATCATGGAAATGGCACAGGAGTTCATCCTCCAAAGCCAGTTGAGGTAACAATAGATTCATTGCCAACTGCGGCTGTGGACTATCTGGATGCCAATTACGCTGATGCTACTATAGATGTGATCTTATTCATTCAGAATGACAGTATAACACAATATCATGTGCTTATCAAGGGCGTTGGAGCAGTAATCTTTGATCAGGATGGTAATTTCGTAGAGCTGCGCACACCTCCAAGTCGGGATTGTGGAGACTTCACAGACCTTGATGTAGCAGACCTTCCAACAGCTGTAACAGATTATATCACAGCAAATTACCCTGATGCAACAATCGTAGGAGCGCGTACAGGTACAATTGATGATGTAGCTCAAATTCATGTCTTGTTAGATGAAATTGGAGTACTCATATTTGATCAGGATGGAAACTTTCTTGATCTTAAGACCTGCGGGATGAATAGAAAGAGAGGGTAAATAAAGATTTTATCGTTTGAGTGTCGGAAGGTAGGTTATAAGGTTTGAGTTGGTTAAATGACCTACCTCCCGGTATCAAACAAAAAAGAGATAAGTGGTTCAGGAAACAGAACATATCATAGACGGATGTAAGTCCAACAACAGAGCAGCTCAAGAGGCGCTCTACAGACAATATTATGGATACGCTATGAGTATTTGTTTGCTATATTCTAAAGACCGAACAGAGGCTGAGGAAATCGCCAATGATGGATTTATGAAGATCTTCACCCGAATAGCACAGTACAGTCCGGAATTGGCTTTCAAGAGTTGGATACGGAGGATATTTATCAACAGTGCTATCGACTATTTCAGGAAACACAAAAAGCACTACGGGCAGGCAGATATCAACGAGATTACTGAGCCGGAAAACTTTGATGAAAATGTGTTGGATAAGCTTTCGGCAGAGGAGATCATGCGGGCAGTGCAATCACTGTCACCAGTCTATCAGATGGTTTTTAACTTGTATGTAAAAGAAGGGTACAAGCACAATGAAATAGCTGAGCAACTGGGAATTACAGAGGCTACTTCCCGGTCAAATCTGGCAAAAGCCAGAAACAAACTGAAAGAGACATTGCATTATTTGAGCAATTATAATTGAATAGACAGATGAGCGATTTTGATAATAAATGGAAAAACAAACTTGATGCTTATGAATTCAAGGAAGAGCCTTCCGATGCTTCTGTCCAAAACATGATGCAGATGCTGGACAAGGTAATGCCACAGGAGCCAGGTATTAAATCTATGCCAGTTTCTACCAAACCTGAAAGCAAATCCTTCTATCTGAAAATAGCCGCATCATTCGCATTGCTGGTTGTATTTAGCTATCTGGTGTATCAGCTGAATGATGTGACAGTCAGCATTGGTAATAGAGCAAGGCAACACGTGACTTTACCGGATGGTTCTGTTGCTACTTTGAATGCAGCTTCTGAACTTTCATACAACAAACTGGCATGGCACCTCAGCAGAAATGTAAACCTGCAGGGAGAAGCATTCTTTGAAGTGAAGAAAGGAGAGAAGTTCACAGTCATCTCAGACCAGGGCAGTACTCAGGTATTGGGCACCAGTTTCAATGTGTTTGCAAGAGACAGAAGATATGCGGTGAAATGCAACACAGGGCGTGTGCAGGTAACCAGTCATGATCAGACTGCAATTATTATCCCTGGCGAAGGTGTGGAGCTGGATGGAGGATCATTGGAAAAATTTAGCCACAATCACAGTGACCAGAAAGATTGGAGAAAAGGTGAGTTCAACTTCGATTCGGTTCCTTTTGGAAATGTAGTGGAAGAGTTTGAGCGACAGTTTGCTATGAAGGTTAAGTTTCCTGTAAGTCTGAAAGATGCGACTTATACAGGATATTTCAATAATCGAAATATGGATCAGGCGTTAAAGTTGATTTGCGGTCCATTTGATCTTACTTTCCAGATCAAAGACGAATTGATCACACTTAAACCCACCGAGGAATGATATAAACCTTACTACGCTTATCTTTAATCCCAATTGTTGTCAGCGTTTCTCTCAGTAAAAGGGAAGAGCACCACCCCAAACAGATGTGAAGTATCACCGAACCTACATAACGCTAATTAGTGTATTTATTTCCCTGTACCTGAATGCTGGCACAGGGAAAATCACTATTAATGAGGATTTTAAAGATCTGCCGTTGAAGGAGGTTTTCAAGATCTTCGATAGCAAATACAATATTAAGGTAGCCTTCGTCAATAAATACGTGCAGGATGTAAGGATCACTGTTGCTCTTGAAAATGTAAACGTTCATGATGCATTCGAACAGCTGCTCAGATCAACTTCTTTATCTTTCGAGCTCATTACGGATAATACCGTCATTCTCAGAAAGAAAAAGGAAGTTGAAGGCATTACCAATAACAAAATATTTCCGCTCACTGGAGTAGTCAGTGAATCGGGGACTGGAGAACGTTTACCGTATGCTTATGTTTGGATGGAGCCGGGACATAAAAGCTTCACAACGAATGTTGAAGGTTTCTTTTCGATCCCCGAAGTTTCAGAAGGCACTAAACTGCGCATATCTTATTTAGGGTATGAAGATGTTTATATCGACATATCGGATGCTAATCGTGAACGACAATTACACGTTTCGCTGATGCCATTAGTGAATCAGCTGGATGAAATTATTGTTCAGGATGAAATCAGTAAAATCAGGGACTTCAAAGTAGAACAGGTTCCTGGTAAGTTGACATTGAGTCCCACAATTGCCAAACGTGCTCCATCAGCTGGAGAGGTCGATGTATTCCGAACAATGCAGCTGTTACCTGGTATCAATGCCACCAATGAAGTTTCCTCCGGGCTGAGGATTGAAGGCGGAACTTCCAATCAAAACCTCGTGCTTTTTGATGGGTTTACGGTTTATCACGTGGATCATTTCTTTGGTTATTTCAGTGCTTTTAACCCATTGGCCATTAAATCATTACAGCTTTATAAAACAGGTTTTGAGGCTAAGTATGGCGGGCGTGTTTCCAGCGTGGTAGATATCACGGGAGTGGATGGCAACAGAAACAAAACCAGTGGAACTATAGGTCTGAACTTGTTGAGTGCCAATACATCCATAGAAGTGCCGCTCTCGGACAATGGAGCTACACTGTTTTTCTCAGGCAGACGATCCTACACGGATATCTGGAGTTCTTCTTTGTTTGAAAATATATTTTCCATTTTTAAAAGCACATTAACCGGAGCGGAGACTTCTACCGATCCGAAAGCTCCGGTTCCAACTTCTCTAAACAGCACCATCAAACCAGACTTCTATTACAGCGATTTAAACCTGAAGTTTTCGTCCAGGCTTGGTGTCAAGAATCATATTGCTTTTAGCTTTTATGACAGTCATGACATCCTCAATTACACTGGGACAATCAATGCTGGTTTTCAGGATACACTGAGCATTGTGAAGAAAAACATTGGTTTGGTGAGCTGGGGAAATGTAGGTAGTTCGCTGAAGCTTTCACGGCAGTGGAATAACAACCATTATTCGAGTATGCTGATGTCTTATTCTTATTACAAAAGCAACTTTGATCAACAAACCACAACTACCTCTACCTCAGTTAGTAATGGTGAATCAGTAACGCATGCGATACAAGCACAGAACAATGACATTGAAGACATATCACTGAAGCTGGATCATATCTGGGAGTTTAACACTACTGATAAGATTGAAACCGGACTGGCTGCATCCTTATACAGTACCCAACTTCAAAATAACCTTGATGATTCAGTTTTAGTCAATGAACAAAGCGGTAATCAAATGCTGATTGCTCACTATTTACAAGGCACTGTTACACCCAGTGAAAAGTTGACAATAACTCCGGGATTGAGAAGTAGTTATCTCACGCTTACCAATAAATTCTACATAGAGCCAAGACTATCATTCACTTACAACATCTCACCAAATTGGTGGGTGAATGGTGCTTCAGGTATTTATTATCAATTCATTAATCAGTCTTACACGAAAAACGTGCTTGATGGTAGTCGCGACTTCTGGATACTGGCAAATGGTAAGGATGTTCCTGTGCAGAAGGCAACCCACTATCTGTTGGGTATCAATCACCGAAAAGGCCCATACACCATCAATGTGAACTATTTCCAAAAGAATTTCACAGGTTTGATGGAATATGCATTTCAAAATGGCAGTATGATCACCGAGTTTAAAGATCCACATCAGGTGTTTGCAGTAGGCCAGGGGAACTCAGAGGGAATGGAACTATTAATCAAACGGAATTTTGGACGATTTGAAAGCTGGGTAAGTTATACCTTGAGTAAGGTGAGATATCAGTTTCCACAGATCAACGGAGGACAAAGCTATTATGCTGATTTTGATCAGCGACACGAGATCAATTGGATTGGGATTTATTCCGTAGGAGATTTTGAATTTTCAGCCACCTGGATTTATGGCTCTGGCAAACCATACACGCCACTTTCCGGACTTCAAAGCAAACCACCAATGGGTTCACCAATGAATAGGAAGGAAGGTCCGCATATTGATCAGTTTACGGTTCAGGAAAAGAACAGTGCCAGACTGCCGGCTTATCACAGGATGGACATAAGCGCCAGCTACAAGCTCAATCTGGGAAACACGAAAAGTCGTATCTCTCTAAATATCTTCAACCTTTACAATCATCACAATGTATTGGATAAAAAGATCCAGGTAATTCAACCTGGCAATACTGGCAGAATGCAGAGACCCATTACAACATTGAATAATATCACGCTAATGGGAACCACAGTGAACATGGCTTTGGAGGTCAGTTTTTAGCCTGAATCTCAAAACTTCAGAGAGACCAAGAAGACAGAGAATCAGCAACTTTTGGTTGCTGCTCACATGCTCTGAATCACTTTTCTATGTGGAGAAATGTCAGGAAAACAATGATACAAGAATTCCTTTTGATTCACTATTCAGTGATTTCTCTTATGCTTTGAGAAAAGAATGAGAGAAGAATTAACAGAAGATTTGTTTCTCTGTTTACTTTGTTTCCTCTGCGATTAAAAAAGATTGAAGTTATACAGGCTCACTGTTTCATAGCAAAGTTGCATCCCTCGCAAAATCAGGTTAAGTTTAAAATCCATGAAATTCAAAAAATTATGGGTTTTGGTGCTGCTCATGCTCATTGGGGAACTGACTTTTTTATTACCCTTTGTCATCATCAGGATCTTCCGCCCAACTTTCCTTACAGTATTTGATATCAATAATTTTCAGTTGGGGTCAGCTTTTGCGGTTTATGGAGTGATTGCAATGATCTCATACTTTGTGGGAGGACCAATAGCTGATCGGTTTGTACCCAGAAAGCTTTTGCCAGTGGCGCTTTTTTCAACAGCTATAGGCGGTGTAGTCATGATGTCAATCCCGTCAATCCAAACATTGCCATGGCTGTATGGGTATTGGGGATTAACAACTGTCTTGCTGTTTTGGGCAAGCTTTATCAAAGCACAGCGAGAGTTTGGTGGTCACAGTGCTCAAGGCAAGTCTTTTGGTGCTGTAGACGGTGGACGCGGACTTATTGCAGCGATCATTGCATCCTTTTCTGTGTTTTTACTCGATAGTTTTCTTCCGGTATCCGCTGACAAAGCCACACCTGATCAGCTGGCTCATGCATTGCAATGGATCATCGGGTTCTTTGCTTTACTGACTGCCTTAGGAGGTGTGCTAGTTTGGCTTTTTCTGAGAGATCAGGAATTTGAACAAAACAATCTGCCTGGGTTATCCATATCCGGAGTAAAGGCTGTTATGAACCGTCGGTCTATCTGGTTGCAATCTATCATTGTATTGTGCGCTTATGTTGGTTATAAAAGCACTGACGATTTTGGCTTGTTTGCCAAGGATACATTTGGCTATCACGATGTGGAATCTGCTTATATCGCTACGATCACTTTTTGGGTGAGGCCGGTTGCTGCGGTTTTCTTTGGGTTTATCGCCGATAAGTTCATACCCTCGAAAATCATTTTTTGGTGTTTTGTTCTTATGCTGGCAGGAAGCCTGATCATCAGCTTGGGGCTGCTGGAAGTAGGAGTGAAGTGGTACATTTTAATGACCATTTCCAGTATGAGTGCAGGGATTTATGGTCTTAGAGGTGTTTATTATGCCTTGTATCAGGAAGCAAACATACCGGTGAAAATCACGGGGAGCGCTACGGGAATCGTAGCTTTTCTGGGTTACACTCCGGATATTTTCATGGGGCCATTAATGGGAATTATTTTGGATAGTAATCCTGGTGCATTAGGACATCAATATTTCTTTGGTGTGGTAGCGGCTTTTGCTATTCTCGGGATAGTCACTTCTTTGTTTTATCAAAAAACAACCTGATTAAGCATTCAATGCTTATCCAAAAAAGTCTAAGAACCTAAGGGTGTATTCAAGTAACCCTGGACTATTGACTGTCGGCCATGAACTATTCTTTATGATTCTCATGTTTTCCGGAATTTATTTGCCGCATCAGGCCAACACTGAGTAATTTGGGGCTTTCAAATCAAACTTCAACCTTTATGAAATACCTGATCTATAGTTTACTGATAATCACTATGATCACCGCCTGTCAATCACCATCCTCGGACAAAGCACATAATGCCAGCAGACCTTTTGGGGCAATGATGGAAGCTTATTACCAGGATTACCTAAAATTATATCCGCTGGAAGCTACCGCCCAGGGGGACAATAGATACAATGATCAACTCCCGAATAATTTAACAAAGGCCTTTAAACAGAAAGAGAAAGACTTTTATTCTAAATATTTGGGCCTATTGGAGGAATATGATCCGGAGAGATTGTCACCTGAAGATGCTATGAGTTACAACACGTTGAAATGGCAATGTGAAATGGCACTGGAAGGTCTTGAATTTCCTACAGAGCTAATGCCTGTAGATCAATTTTGGTCACTTCAAATAACCATAGGGCAGTTAGCTAGTGGTAGCAGCTACCAACCTTTTGAAACGCCAGAGGATTATGACAATTGGCTCAATCGAATGATTGGGTTTCTTGCCTGGACGGATACGGCTATGGTCAATATGAAAAAAGGTATGGAACAAGGGTATGTTTTACCAAGGGCACTTACTGAAAAGGTCATTCCACAGTTTAAGGACTTTACAAAGCTTCCGGTAAAAGAGAATATCTTCTATTCTCCAATTATGAATCTTCCTGATTCTTTTTCTGCCTTGAATAAGACGCGCCTGATCAACGTATATCACAAGACCATTGAGTTGAGAATGGTGCCGACGTTTGAAAAATTCGTTGATTTCCTGGAAAACGAATATTTGCCTGCTAGCAGAAATTCAGCGGGTATTACGGCCACTCCCATGGGAGCTGATTACTACAAATACCGCATCAAGTACTTCACTACGACGGAGATGACTGCCGACGAAGTGTTTGTTTTAGGCGAAAGTGAAGTTGCACGGATCTCAGCAGAAATGGAAAAAGTCAAAGAGCAGGTTGGGTTTGAAGGGGAATTGATTGATTTCTTTGAATATGTAAGGACCAAGCCGGAACTGATGCCTTACACGGAACCAGAGCAGGTAATTGAGCACTTCAATGAAATTCATGAGCGCATGAAACCTAACTTGAACAAACTGTTTAGTCTAAAGCCAAAAACACCATTTGTAGTAAAACGAACAGAAGCATTTAGAGAAGCTTCAGCGAGCGCTGAATACATCCCTGGTTCGCTAGATGGCTCCAGACCTGGGACATTTTATGTGCCAATTCCGGATGTGACTGAATACAATATTTTCTCTGATGAGAGTCTCTTTTTGCATGAAGCTATTCCCGGACATCATTATCAGATTAGTTTGCAACAGGAAAATGAGGATCTTCCTTCATTCAGAAAAAGCTTGTGGTACAGTGCTTATGGGGAAGGTTGGGCGTTGTATTCTGAGTCATTAGGCCAGGAGTTGGGGCTTTACACCGATCCATATCAGTACTTTGGAATGTTGAGTGCTGAGATTCACAGAGCTATCAGATTGGTAGTGGATGCAGGAATACATGCCAAAGGATGGACCCGTGAGCAAGCGATCAGATATTCTCTGGAACATGAAGCTGAATCTGAAGCCAGCATCATCAGCGAAATAGAACGCTATATGGCTGGACCGGGACAGGCTTTGTCTTACAAAATCGGTCAGCTAAAGATCCGTGAACTTCGCAAGAATGCCCAAGAGGCATTGGGTGAAGATTTTGATGTGAAAGAGTTTCATGCCCGAATCCTGGAGTCCGGTTGTGTTCCATTGCAATTGCTGGAAGACAAAGTCAACAACTGGGTGAATGAGGAGCGAAAATAGGTCTTGAAGTAGCCTGATCATGTTTAGTAGATATGGTCAGGCTTCCAGTAATGAAGCGCATACTCCACATATTTGGACCTGGTTTACTGATAGCCGCTACAGGTGTTGGGGCCGGTGATCTGGCTACTTCGGCGCTTGCCGGTGCAAACATTGGCTATGTAGCCATCATAGCTGTATTCATTGGAGGAGTCTTCAAATACTTTCTCAATGTTGGCCTTGCCCGCTGGCAATTCACCACGCAATCTACCCTGATTGAAGGCGCTGTTCAGTATTATGGTAAATGGGCTCGATATGCTTTTTTGATCTATTTGATCTTGTGGAGCTTTACTGTTGCGGTGGCGCTGATGAGTGCTGGCGGCATTGCACTACATAGTCTGATTCCTTTACTGTATGATGCTGCCCAGGCAAAGGTCATTTATGGTATTGGGTTGAGTTTGGTAGGCTTGCTAATGGTAAGAGTAGGAGGGTTTCGCTTTTTCGAAAGGCTCATGGGAATTGCTGTGATGCTAATGCTTGCGGCCATTTTCTATGCTGTTTTCAAGTTAGACATCCCATTTAGTAGTCCGGTAGCATTCGAAGCAAGAGGCAACCAATGGGAGTGGTTTGCAGCTGTTCTCGGTGGTGTTGGTGGCACGGTGACTGTGCTATGCTATGGTTACTGGATTCGTGAGCACAATAGGGAAGGAGAAGTCGGCTTGAAGGTTTCAAGAATAGACCTGATGATGTCCTATTTGATTACCGTACTTCTTGGCATCAGTATGGTTTTGGTTGGTAGTCAGATACGTTTGGAAGGTGGAGGTGCTGGTTTGCTGGTGAAAATTGCAGGAGTGTTGGAAAGTAATGCTGGTTCAGGCGCCGCCTGGATTTTTAAGACTGGAGCGTTTGCAGCTATTTTCAGCAGCCTGCTGGGAGTTTGGCAGAGTGTTCCATACCTGTTTACAGATCTTTTATTTCATTCTGGTGATAGATCTGGCCAGGAAGCTATCAATGATAGCAAAATCTATCGCTGGTTTCTGTATGGGTTAGCTATCATTCCAATGTTAGGATTACCATTCGGGTTCGCCAGTATTCAAAAGCTTTATGCGCTTACTGGTGCTCTATTCATTCCTATGCTTGCTTTGACATTGATTTTGCTCTCAAGGTCAATAAATAATGCTTTTCGAAATTCCATCTGGCTTAATCTGGTCTATGGGTTGATTTTGATTTTTTCCGTCATTATGGTGCTTAAAGTCATGCTTTAGTTGAGGTTTGATAGAATCAAGGCACTGGTCGTTAAAAACTATTTTCTGCAAATTCAAAAAGAAATACAATTAAATAGTTGAATCCATAAATTAAAGACATACATTTGCACATTAATAACGAAGGAGTAGCCTTAAGTATTCAATCCTACAAGGTTTTTATATCTAACTCTTACACCTCCCTTATTTCAAACACGGGCAATCTTTTTTAGCATACATTGTGTTATCAATTATTTTGAGATTCCTTTTAATAGTAGAACTACAATTGGCCTTTTAAACATTTAGTCCGTCCATTTAAATTAGTAAAATCAATAATTAGTACAATGCAAGAAGGCGTAGTAAAGTTTTTTAACAACTCAAAAGGTTTTGGGTTCATTAAACCATCAGATTCAGGTGATGACATTTTTGTTCATGAAAGTGGACTGGTAGATGAAATACGTGAAAATGATCGTGTTAAATTCAACATGGAAAAAGGAAAAAAAGGAATGAATGCAGTCAACGTAGAGTTGATCGACTAATTCCTGGAAAATATATTCCGGTCTTATTAAAGAAGCCAGGTAATTGAATTACCTGGTTTTTTTTGGTCGAGACTATATTCAAATTGAGGAACCAACCTGAAAACCTGTGGTGTGTCTTGAAAAACGTCAATTCATCTTTTTTTTATAATTGAAACCACAGAGATAGCCATGAACACAGAGATGAGATAGCCTCTCTTTTGCTCAATAAGTTACTGGGAATACCATATTGCCAATGAATGTTTAACATTCAACTTCTTGTGTTAAAAAGCACAGTTGCCTGCCTAGCCTGCAAGGCGGAGCTCAGAGTCCTCTGAGGTTTTGCTTGAATAGTCAAGTATCTTTCAATAATGCAATTACCTCACACTAATTTTGCTTGATCTAAATTAAGCTGCCAGGAGTTCCCTGACAGCTCCGAATTAGAGAAAACTAATTTAATAGCCGCTTCAAGGCTGTAAAAAGTGGTGCGTCAACACCATTATTCAAATCCTTAAGAGTGATTGGCACCCAGACATCCGGAGGAACTCCCTTTCCCTCATAGGACTCGCCATTGAGATATCTAAACTGTGCCGATGAGGTATAAACATCCATGTAAGGCTTTTGCTGTGAAGTTAATTCCCCAACCGTAAATTGTCCGCCATTGGTTTCTGAATTAGTCGTTAATGGACCATTAGCACCCCAGGTAGTTTCCCCAATAAATAATCCATTAGGCATTGCCTTGGCAGTCATCGCAAATACTTCAGCCAGGCTCACCGAAAAATGGTCGGCAATGACAATGAGTGGTTTAGTGTAATTCAAAGAGCCTGAAGGAGGGTTGATTTTTGCCGGCATCCACGGGCTGTAGTCAAGTCGTCCATTCCCCACTTTAGTTCTTGTCTCACCAATCTTGAGTGGTTTTTGGAGCATCTGCCCCAGGATAGTACTTAGGTGGTCCACAGATCCGCCTCTGTTGTTTCTGACATCAATAATGATCCCTTTGTAAGAAGGGTTTGTCTCAGCAATGTTGATGTTTTGGAGAAACTTATTGAGAACAGGCAATGTGTTCTGGGTACTGATAGTATCACTGAAAGAAAAGGAGTTGCAATAAAAATATAACACCTCACCCAGGAAAGTGCCAGTCACAGCTGCCATTGGATATCCATCACTTAATGTATCCACTCCAGCCATCGCAGTAGTAGAGTCCAGTATGCTGTAAATGGATTGAGTGAAGAAGCCCGGAGGAAGTAGCACTCCCAAACTGTCCGGATACTCTTTAAGGAGTTTTGCTTTGCGATGTTCTGCCGGGCTGAACTGATTTCCTGAATAGTAAAAAGACAAATTGAAATGTGAATCAATCAGGTTTGAAGTCATTTCTTCAAAATACTTCACGGCTTGCTGATCAGCATAAGGGTCATTGACACTTAACTTCGCAAACTTTGGCTGATATCGGGTATACATTTTATCCCAGTCCACCGTGTCGATGCTCCAGAATACATAGTTATTATTTACTCCATTCCAGAATCCCTCAAATATGCTCGAATAGCTGGTAATAGGATACTGTGAGGGAGGAGTGATATTCTCCACATTGTCACAGGCTGTTAATACAATAGCAAGGTAAAAAAAGGTTCCTAAAAGGAGTTTATTGAATGTTTTTAGAATCATAACTGAAGAAGATTTTCGAGTTTAGAACCTGGTTACTTGATGATCGAACCCAGCTTGCTGAGCTTCATGGAAACGCCCACCGAAATCCTGTAGGTAAGGTTGTAGCGGGCTACCTGATTATGCATATACTGTTTTTGCAGATCAGTAAATGAAGGCATGTATCTCCCTTCTACAAAAACCTGGTACAAGGGAGTCAACTGGTAGCTAAATCCAGCACCCACAACCATACCCATTTCCATTCTATTGTCACGGGTTTTGTCAAATGTTCCTTTTTCAGAAAAATGGTATGACTGCTCTTTAGAAGTTGTGGTTGAATTAGGGTTGTAATTGAGTGCGTTGAGCAGGTTGCCATTGATATGTGAACCACTCCAATAGCCTCCGAATACTCCCATATTCATAAATCCTTTCAGCTTCTGTCCGCCAAACCGAAACTGTGCCATTACCGGCAACTGCAGGTAAGTGTTTTTGAACTCTTCAAAATATCCGCTGTAGGGACCTGTACGATCGTAAACGTAGCCTTTTTGAGTAATGTTAGGGTCCGCCTGTATACTGAACCAATTGTTGAATTCATACCGAACCGGCAATCCTACTGCATAACCAGTGACCGGTTTGTAAGTGGTAAAAGAGAGGTTTGATGCTGAAGTGATTACTGTGTTGCGGGTGATGCCCGTTTCTACACCAAGTGACCACTGTGCCTGGAGTCCATAGGACAATGAAAATAGGAATAGTAAAAAACTAAGCTTTCTATACATGCTCTGTATCTGGTTAAAGTAAACTGTAAGAATTACGCTTAGTCGAAATGCAACCTTTTAAACTGACAATTGGACGAAAAGGTTAGGCAAAATCCAATCAATTTAAGAGGCTTTAAAAATCTGTTCGAAGATAATTTGTAATTAGTTGGTTGAACTATTTTTTTATTGAACAAATCCTTATTCAGGAGCATTACTTTACGAATGCTCCTGATTACTAGATTTTCATGGTATGGAATTTATTGCCATATCAAAACTCAACAATCTCAAATTCAGTACGCCTGTTTTTGGCTCTTCCTTCTTCTGTATTGTTATCGGCAATAGGTTGGGTTTCTCCATATCCTTTGGATCGGACACGACTTTCATCTATTCCTGCCAGGATCAAATATTTCTGGACCGCATCTGCTCGTTTTTGGGAGAGTGCCAGATTGAGATCGTCAGACCCAAGGTTGTCTGTATGACCACCAATCTCAATGACCATCGTCGCATTGTCTTTGAGCAAGTCTGCAGCTTTGTTGAGCTCTACATAGCTGATAGGCTTCAATTCTGCGCGTCCACTTTCAAAGAAAATATTGTTCAAAATCACTTTGGTTCCTTTCTCTATTGGCTCCAGAGCTATATTATTGATGATCTCCTGGTAGCTGGTATCTGCGGGCAATTCAAAGCTTTGGGAATAGAAAAAGAAACCCTTGCTACTGGCAGACACACTGTAGTTTCGGCCAACAGGAAGCACAACCAGGTATTCGCCACTGGAAGAGTTGCTTTTGTTCACACTGATCAGTTCTCCTGAATTGATGTCTTCTATCAATACAACTGCTCCAATAGGTTCCTCGGTCTTTGAGTTAGAAACTACACCTTGCACTACCACTGTTGGTTTAGGCTTGAGTTCATCCGGTAGCTCTATTTGAAAGATGTCATAGTTTGAACCATCCAAACGAGATGAAGAGAAATAGCCCATGCCTTCAGCTGAGATGCTGAAGTTGGTATCATCACCTTTAGAATTGAGCGGAGCGCCAAGGTTGATTGGCTTTGACCACTTGCCATTTTCGAAGTTGCTGTAAAAAATATCCATTCCTCCAAAACCAGGATGACCATTAGAAGCAAAATACAATGTCTTGCCATCAGGAGCCAGGTATGGGCTATTCTCACTAAAGGGTGTGTTGACTATTCCTCCCAGGTTTTGGGGAACTCCCCATTCTCCGAGTTGGTTCTTTTCTACCATATAAAGATCTGAGCTTCCGTAGCTTCCTTCTCTGGAGGAAGTAAAAATAATACGCGTGCCATCAGAACTGATTGTAGGTTGGGAATCCCAGGCTTTGCTGTTGACTACATTGCCCATGTTTACAGGGCTGGACCATTCAGTACCAATGAGCTGCGTAATGTAAAGGTCACAATTGCCTATGCTCTCAGCGGCACCACAGCGAACGTAAACCATGGTTTGGCCATCACCAGTAAACGCAGAACCAAAATCATCTCCTGGAGAGTTAAGCGGTTCCGGAAGAAGCTGTGGAGCACTCCACGCACTATCTACAAGGACAGAGAAATACAGATCTTCACCAAAGTCATTAGGAACATCTTCGTTGGGGTCGTCAAATCCACCTTGCCTCACGCTCGTGAAGTATAGCCGAGTACCTGTAGGAGAAACTTGTGGCATATAATCTCCCGAAATACTATTGATAGCTGTCAAAGGAACAGGATCTTTCATTGTTCTTTCCTTAGCTCTCACTTTTCCACTTTCCCGAGCATAGTTGAGTTGGTAGATGCCCTGGTGTCTGAGCTGCGTGTTTTTAGGGATGTCTTCAACTTTTGATAGGTACATGTTTGCAGCGTTTTGAGCCTCATCCATCTTATCAGATTCAATCAAAGCCTTGCATGCTTCAAAGTACATGGATGGATCATAGTTTGGGTTGATTGCTTTCAGCCTGCTGAATGAATAAGCCGCCTCATCCCACTTTTTGGAGTAATTGAATGCCATACCAAGATAATACCAGGCGTCCTGGTAGTCGTTTTTGATATTCACGGCTTCTTTTAGTTTGTTGATGGCAACACCGAAATTGCCATTATTCATGGCTCGGATACCTTCTTGATAGGATTCTCTGGCATCCTGGGCATAGGAGCTTAGCATGCAAACGATCAGTGCAACGGTTAGTGCTGGTTTCATAAGTTTACTAGTTAGGTCTTAAAATTATGATAGAAATTAAAGAATTAATACCAGTAAACAAAGTGGCCTTGATGCTCCATACATTAGCACCCACAGTTATGCATTTGGTTATGATGATGACTGTGGGTATTCAAGCAATAAAATAATTGAATTTTCGAACGGATAGGGTGCATCTATTTTATCTGTTTAGGAAATCATGATATCTCACGGAGAGCTCATGTATCACATTATCTTTGAATTCCAAAATATGATAATTACCTCAAAAGGGGTATTGACCTTAGCGAATTAAAGCGGATTTTAGTAACTCACATGTATTAAGAACCAATTTTATTAAGAACCTAAAATCCAATGGAAAAACTAAAAAGGTACTTTTACCATCTATTGTGGTACAGCATTCCGCTAAGCATGATTAGCTGCAAATCCCTGGTTACAGTCAATGCGGAGATCAAAGATCAGCCAATTGCTCAGGTATCACTTGACGAATATGCTAATGTACAAAAGAGAAAAGATGCCATCTATCAGGACCCGGACTTAGCGCTTGGTTTGTCAATTTCCGGAGGTGGATCCCGAGCAGAATATTATGGATTGGGAGTGCTAATGGGGCTGGAAGAATTAGCCTTGCAGAAGGATTCTGTGGTAAATCTTACCAGTACCGGCACAGCTAACAAGCGCAACTTTCTCAATGATGTCGACTACTTTTCTACCGTGTCTGGAGGAGGATTTGCAGGAGGGTATTATCTGGGGGCACGCAAAAACAACTTGATTGCTCCAGGGCAGAGTCTTCGTGCTTTTTGGCTTTCTAGAGATGAAGTTTACAAGACCAATATTCCTTACAATGCCAAGGTTGGAAACCTATTTACCAATTACAAGAAATACGAAAAGGATAAGAAGCACCCAAGCTTCCCAGACATGGTGGATGAAGTAATCCTCCAGAAAGGGAATAAAGACTTAAGTGGTAAGCCTATCAATTCGTTGGTTTTGAATGACTTTTTTGCCAAAAAAGGAGAGCAGGCAACCATGCCGATGTTTGTTCCTAGTGGCACGATCTATAACAATTCGGAGCGTATTCCTTTTATGCCTCACATCATCAGTCAAATGAAGATTTTGAAGTCTGAGATGCCGCGACAAGATCTGTCCGGAGATCCCTATAATGATGGCTTTACTTTACCACTTAAATATGCAATCGCCGCAAGTTCAGGTTTTCCAGGGCTGGTTCCGCAAGTCAAGCTCAAAGTTGCTTATAAGCGATATGAGAAAGACACCAAGGATTATTATGTCAGAATCATTGATGGTGGAGTAGTGGACAACCTTGGGTTTACCACTCTGGTGGAATTACTCAAATACGACAATGCTGCGGATAACAAAAAGCGAGCTTTAATAATTGACTGCTCGGGTGAGGGTTTGGTAGAGCGATACGCACCTAACAAGCTCGGTCAGGTTAGTCTATTGAAGCATTCACTCATGTTTACCCTGCAATCCAAGTATGCCACATTTGACAGAGATATTGTCACGCTGATGAAATGGGCAGGCATCCCTGATCCTGAGAATAGCTACCTTAAGATTGGGATCACCGATCTGCGAGCCATTGCCCAGGCGATTCGCGATGAGGCTGATTCCTTGTCTGATGAAGCAAGAACCATCAACTCAGAATTGTTAAGGATTAAGAATAACCCAAAATTGACCAAACGTTATGAGGATGAGTTAAAAGAGCTGCGTCACAGCCTGGATTCAATGGAAACTCAGGAACTTTTCACTGATGCTACCCTCAGATCATCACAGGTTCTGGATTCCCTCAGAAGGGATGAAGGCAAGCGTCTCACCAAAAAACAGAAGCAGAAACGCTGGAATGATTTTTACGAAATGTTTGAGAGAATGCTGGACAATAGGATTCAGGATTACAATCTGGTACTTGACGATTATCCGGGAAAGCACCACAACATGGATCTGCTAAAGACTGCCGACTTTGCCAAGTTCAAAGAAAATGACAAAGCCTTGTTGCTGTTACTGTATGAATTGGCTTCTCAGGTTGATACCAATGTAGAATTACCTTCTGACCGGGAGCGATCTATTTTGATCCTGGCAGGAAGATATACGGTATTTGTTCGAAGGGATAAAATTCTGGATCTCTATGCTAACTGATCCAGGTTAATTCCTGGCAATAAAGCGGACTTTGAATGGATCACCTTGTTCAGGGTCCGCTTTACCTTACTTAATCGACATCCCACTTTCCAAAAATCCAGTTTCCCGCAGCTTCAGGATCTGATGAATGAAAGAACTCACTAAATGCCTTGATCAACTCCTGCTTGCTAATCTGTCCATCACCATTTAGATCAATCAAATCAAAAGCCCTGGCAGCATTGGCTTTGAAAAGGCCATAAGCATGAAACATGTCCATGTATTCTGTTTGGTCTATGTATCCGTCCTGGTTTTGATCAAAAAGTGAAAACAAATATTCAGAAGTTTTATGAATGTAGTTATTGGATTCCTTTAGAACATATTGTTCGAAAAAATCAAGCCAAACCTCCGGAGCAATGGAGGCGTCTTCCTGTCCAATATCTTCCAGAATCTGAAGAAACAGGCTGTAGGCTTTGACTTTCAGTGATAGCCTGGAGGTGGAGTGTTCACTATGTCCTACCTGATCGCTGAGGCTTTCTGCAACTAACGAGAAGTCACTTTCATGGAGCATGCCATTGCCATCCCGATCCAGAACGTTAAAAAAATGCAATACTTTTTGTCGCTGAATATCTGTCATAGAAGCATGAATTATTGGAGTAATAAGTTACAAATTCATTTGCTCAGTAAGTATTTTTTTGGACAGACTTTAATCAGGAAAATTTCGGGAACAACAACCTTGTTCCCGAGTCCCTCTAATCAGGCTGTTACAGGAACTGGCCTTCGCAATAAGAAAGTACTATAAAATATATTGAAGCCTACAGCTATGCTGATCGCAATGGTTGACCAATCCGTATAAAGTGAAATACCGGAATGATGAAGCACATAAATCAAGCTTCCTCCCATAAACAGAGACCGGATGATCTCTATCGGCACAGCCCATTTTTTCGATTCGAGAATACCACTCCAGCTAATGACCATCAGGAAGATAGCGATGGACAACAAAATACGGTCAATAGCAGTAACTGGCATTTGCAAATTGATGGTAATGAACAGCACGATCATGGCAAGCCCAATTTGAGTGATTAAGTAGGTCTTGGCATTCAGCATAGGTTCGCTTTGATACTTTACTTGCTGAGATTTGTTATAGCCTCCTTTTCCATAAGGTTCAAGTCCTCTTGGTCTCCAACCCAAAGGCATGAACCAAATCCTGATCTTATCCCAGAAGTAAGGTGCTGCAACAGCGTCATCCCATAGTTGTTTCCAGAACTGAAAGTTGATCGCTATCGGGTGCCAGGTTCTCGGAGGATGCGTTACCCCGTAACAAACCTCTTCAACTTCCGGCTCAAAAGAACCGAACCACTTATCCCAGATGATCAGAAACTCTGAGAAATTTCGATCCAGATACTGTGGATTTACACCATGATGCACACGGTGATGGGAGGGAGTCACAAAGATCTTTTCAAACCAACCCATCTTGTTGATGTAAGCGGTGTGATGCCAATAGGCCAAAAGCAGGTGAATGCCGGCCACAGAATAAACAGCTCCCGGGGTGAAGCCAATGAATACCAACATCCAGTCGAAGAATAAAAATTGAAACAATCGCTGTGTAAAGCTCGCCCTGATGCCTACCGACAGGTTCATTTCTTCTGAGGAATGGTGCGGCATATGTGCAGCCCAAAAAATATTGACGGTATGTCCCAGTCGATGGAACCAATAAAAGATAAAGTCCTGAAGCAAAAGCAACAGTATTCCGGTGTACCAGGTCAGCTCAATACTAAACGGGGAGATGCTATGGATAAAGCCATACCATTTATACACAAAAAAGGCTACTCCGAGGTTCACACACTGGTTGGCAATACCAGTACCGAGGTTAGTTACCGTATCCTGAAAAGGATACTTTCCATTTTGTAGCCGCCAGGTAACGATGATCTCAGCGATCAGCAAAACCAGCACTACAGGGACAATAAATGCATATACGTTCATAGTTATAGTTGTTCAATTCAACAACCAAACTAAATAACACAGCATGTTCGATTATCATCAAAACCTTTGATTGTGGTGAATAACAGGGTTTTTGTGGTGAATGATTTAACCTCATTGTAATTGCTATACTATTGCACAGAGTCGCACTAAGAAGTCACTGAGGTACACAAAGGCTTTTCTAAATCATCCTCTGTGAAGCTTTGGGGTTCTTTGTGAAACTTTGGGAAACAAACACATAGCCAGGATCAAACTATTACAAAGTCACTCAAAGACTTTTCTAAATGATTCTCTGAGAAACTTTGTGATCCTTTGTGAAACTCTGTGGCATAACCAGGCATCGCCATTCGCCAGTTACCATGCTATTACACAGAGTCGCACTAAGAAGTCACTGAGGTACACAAAGGCTTTTCTAAATCATCCTCTGTGAAGCTTTGGGTTCTTTGTGAAACTCTGGGAAACAAACACATAGCCAGGATCAAACTATTACAAAGTCACTCAAAGACTTTTCTAAATGATTCCTCTGAGAAACTTTGTGATCCTCTGTGGCATAACCAGGCATCGCCATTCGCCAGTTACCATGCTATTACACAGAGTCGCACTAAGAAGTCTCTGAGGTACGCAAAGGCTTTTCTAAACCATTCTCTGTGAAGCTTTGGAGTTCTTTGTGAAAATCTGTGAAACAAACACACAGCCAGGATCAAACTATTACAAAGACACTCAAAGACTTTTCCAAATGATTCTCTGAGAAACTTTGTGATCCTTTGTGAAACTCTGTGGCATAACCAGGCATCGCCATTGGCTAGCCCCCATACTATTGCACAAAGAAGGCGCTGAGATTCACGAAGAGATTTACGTTTTGGCCGTTTCTTTTATAACAGCGCTCTCTCCGGTTTAATCAGCAGCAATTGATTTCATATAAGACCTGGAAACCGGGATGACCTCATTGGTCCATTTCAGCTGAACAGAAGCCTTGGTTTGTGACTGGTTCACTTGGGCTACATTGTCCATATTGATGGCATAGCCTCTATGGCACCGGGTCAGACAATCAATTTCCTTCACCAGATCAGAAATTTTGATTCGAAACAGTTTCTGCGAGACCTTGCCATTTGAGTCCAAATATATGATTCGGCAATAGTTGTTATCGGCCCTTGCATAAAGCAGCTTGTCGGTGGTGGTATGCAGAACCTCTCCGGATGATGCTCCTTTGATGATGATTTCATTTCCATCCTGATCCGGACTTTGTTGCACAATGATTTTGGCCGCCCTTGCCAGGTAAACCATGGGCAGTACCAAAAGACCAAATGGAACCAAAACTCTAAGGACAAAAGAGAGATAATATTCCCATGTGAAAGGGATGGATTTAATGACTAGCAGATCATAACCGTAAATACTCAGTGAGCTCAAAGCAAAAAGTGAGATGAAAAATGCCCCGGTTCGATTGGCCCAGACGGGTTTTAGCTTTTGAAATAAAAAGTATTCTAAAGCATATGCGATGATATAACTTATCAGAAAGCATAAGCTGTAACCAAGCACCAGGATTTTGCTGCTTTCGGCTGTCTTAAAAGGCTCCAGAAATAAGTTGATGAAGCTGATAAAGACCGCAATCCCACACCCGATCAGCATCGACCTTTTCCAATCAATTGGCTGGACTGGAGATGTCTGTATCACTAACATAGCATCGGTCTGGGTTTGAGTTAAAGGTTGATTGAATCTAAATGAAAATTCTAATTTAACCTCACTTTAGGGTTTAGACAAACTGCTTTTGGTTGTTAGCCTTTGGCTCCAATAACTAAATTTCCAACTCCAATCAACCATTCAACCAATACTAACTATACCGCAGAGAACCACAAAGGACCACAAAGTTTCACAGAGAGCTTATCGTCAAAATCTTAGTGAACTCTTTACTTTTCACCCTTCAATGGTCAACCATTTACCATTTACCATTCACCAATTAACCATACTAAACTATACCACAGAGAAACTCAAAGGATCACAAAGTTTCACAGAGAGCTTATCGTTAAAATCTTAGTGAAACTCTGCGCCTTCTTAGAGTCACTTTGTGTAATAATCCATGGATCAGAATAATGAATTAAGAACACCGAATTTTGAGTGTAGAAAGGTTGGGTAACAGCATTTGTGTTGTATTGTCCGTCACTCACTCCTCACAACCCACCATTTAACTATACCACAGAGGACCACAAAGTTTCACTAGTGAACTCTTTACTTTTCACTCTTCAGTGGTCAACCATTTACCATTTACCATTCACCAATTAACCATACTAAACTATACCACAGAGAACCACAAAGGATCACAAAGTTTCACAGAGAGCTTATCGTCAAAATCTTAGTGAAACTCTGCGACTTCTCAGTGTCACTTTGTGTAATAATTCATGGATCAGAATAATGAATAAAGAACTCCGAATTTTGAGTGTAGAAAGGTTGGGTAACAGCATTTGTGTTGTATTGTCCGTCACTCACTCCTCACTAACTCACCATTTAACAATACCACAGAGAACCCCAAAGGACCACAAAGTTTCACTAGTGATCCTTAAATGGTCAACTGATCACCGAATACCGATCACTGCTCAACCGATCACCAATTACCAATCAACCATTTAACTAGTCAACCAACCATCAAATCAAAAATGAATCTTCAAACCTTCATGATTCAATTCCAATAATTCATGCTCCTTTAAGGCATCAACAATTTGCTGCCAATGCTTCTCAAAAGATTCGATAATCGCAGATCGGGATTGGAGATTGTAGACGTAAACAAGCTTTTCCGGAACTTTCCGATTAATATAACTCCTTACAAAATCATAGTCTCGGGTGATGATGATCCAGTCTTTATGGAGGGAAAGTTTGCGCAGCGCATTGTCACTAATGGAAGAGGTGTTACCAAAGTCATTCACATGCCTGGCTTCAAAACCTGATTGACGAATCTTCTCAGCCAATACAGGCGGTAAGTTCTCGTCAACCAGGAATTTCATTTTTATTAGAAGTAAGTGTTTAGGTGATTAAGCGTTAACTTAACTTTCTTGGTTCAATTCTCCCCTATTTTAGGGGAGATGTCCGCAGGACAGAGGGGTCCACTTCACCACCAACCGATCAACTGTTTACTGCTCACAGTTTACCAATTAACCACTTAACTAATCAACCACTTAACCTACCACAACAACCTTCTCCATTACATCACCTTGTGCGATAGCGTCGATTACATCCAGGCCTTCTACCACTTTACCGAATACGGTATGATGTCTGTCAAGGTGCGCGGTATTGTCTCTGCTGTGGCAAATGAAAAACTGCGAACCACCAGTATTTCTTCCTGCGTGCGCCATAGAAAGCACCCCTCTGTCGTGGTATTGATTATCACCGTCTAGCTCACAGTCGATGTGGTAACCTGGTCCACCAGCTCCGGTACCATCAGGACATCCGCCCTGGATCACGAAGTTGGGGATTACGCGGTGGAAAGTCAGCCCGTCATAAAATCCCTTTTCTGCCAAAGAGATAAAGTTGGCTACAGTGTTTGGTGCATCTTTTTCAAAAAATTCGATTTTCATCACACCTTTCTTAGTGTGGATTTCTGCTGTCTTCATGTATGTGTTTAATGTTTGTTTTAGACTCACGCCCGGCTTTCGCAGCCCGACTGTTCAATAAAGCTGCAAGATAAAATGACTGCAATAAAATCCGGTTATGAATGGCTGCAATTACGTGGTTTTCGTCTTTGCCAGGATTCCGATGGCTTTTGGGAGAGAACAATCAGGCATTTTCAATGAAAGTATGTTAGTTTTCCCCAAAAAACAGTCTTATGAAAACTTATTCATTGCTTATCCTAATGTTTATTCCCGTACTGGCTTTTTCGCAGAAGGTGAGAGTTCACATCGTAGAAGGAGATACCAATGTTTATTACAATGACTATATCAAAGGGCATTCCAATAGAGAGCTGATTGGTCAGCTGAATAGTTATCCCTATCGGCGATTGATGGAAGTGATGTTTTATTCAGAACCATCTGCGGCCTTGGTGGATAAACTTCGGCTCAACAGGGTAAGGGTGGTTGACCGCTTTTCTGATCCTGTTTATTTACATCAAGCCGAAAGTCAGCCAGAGTTTACATTGAATTTGCCTGATGAAGAGGCGCTGAGAGAAAATGAAGATCGACAACTGATATCAGCACTGGAAGGAAAGCATGGAGCTATGGCCTTTGAGGTAATTGGCATTGGGCTGATCTCTACTGCCCTGGTACATCAATTTGACAAATATAAATCTGCCGTCCCTTCAGTAAGTGAACTCCAAAAGAGAGAGAACCAGGTAAAGACACTGGCCATCATTGGAGGAGCTTCGTTCCTGGTAGGATGGACCATCAACATCTCCAGTGACCGGGCCATCATAGATGTCTTGAAGAAGCGAAGCAAGTAAAGATGATATCAGCCGCAGAAATATCTCCATAAAGTCTTTGAAGAATATTCCCGTCACCCGAAAACTACCTGAAAGTGGGTATAGGAGATAGGTGTGGGAAGTTTTATCTTGGGAACTCAATCGGTCATGTTATTACCGTCGTTAATCGTTTAACAACGATTATAGTCCTGAAAATCAACAAACAAGGTTGAAAAGCTATATAGTGAATAACATGATTGGTATTATTACAACTTTGTTAGCAGCAATGAGGGCAGATATACAATAAATGAAAAACAATAATCTTTTAGCATCGGTCACTCTTTTCGGTGAATTGTATAATAGTGAAACTTACAAAGGTATTCCTGACATTCTTGCTGAATTCATCAAGGGAGCACTGATAAATCAAAATACTTACAGCTTTAACTCCTATGAACTAAAGCTCTTGCTTAAGAAAGTTTATGGTTTTGAAATTCCTGAATCCGTACTAAGAACGGTTGTTAGAAATAGACTTAAAGAACATGTAAACATTGAAAATAAAATTTTCCACATTGATAAAAATTCGATTTCAACATTTGGTGGTTTTGATAAGGAGGTTAACGCAATTAACCTAGGGCATGATTATATTTTTAATAGCCTCAAAGCATATGTCGAGAAAAAAAATGGAAATGAATTAAAGGATGAAGAAAAAGAAAATTTGTTTAGGTCTTTTGCTGGATTCTTATTGGACAGTACTTATTCAAACGAATTCAGCAATCTTATTAGTGCATTTCTAATATCGAACGAATCAAATAATCATTTTAAAGAGCAACTACATCAGATAAAAGAGGGAGTAATATTATATCAAGGAATAACCTACTCTACTGATATTTCTCAATTAGGAAACTGGGATCAACCAATAACTATTTACCTAAGTACAGAACACCTATTCAGCTGTTTAGGCTATAATGGAGCGCTATTTGAAGAGATTTTCAACGATTTTTACCAGCTGGTCCTAGAAATCAATAAAAAATCCAAGAAGGACGAACTTATAAAGTTGCGGTATCTGGAAGAAACACGAAGTGAAATATCGGAATTCTTTCAAAATGCGGAAGACATTAAACGGGGAAAGAAGCGTCTCAACCCAACAAAAGTGGCAATGAAAAAAATCACAGATGAGTGTAAAACTCCAAGTGAAGTTAAAATTCATTTATCCCAATTCTATAATGCGCTAGAAAAAAAAGGTATTGAAAAGAAAGAGTACCAATTTGATATTGAGAATTCTGAATACAATGTTGTTGATTCAAATTTAATAGAAGAACTCAAAAAAGAATTTGAAAATAATAAAAGGTATTTTGATGAGAATTATTGCTACAATACTCTCCGAATATTTACAAGAATCAACACTTTCCGAAAAGGGAAAAATGACCTCCCCTTCGAACAAATTAGACACATCTACATAACCGAAAATGGTTTCGCTAAATATTTGGCTCATAATGTAAAAGTTAAATTTGGAGAATATGATGTGGCCTTTGCCAAAGACATAGATTTTATAACTTCGAAATTCTGGTTCAAACTAAAGAAAGGTTTTAGTAAGGATCATTCTCTTCCAAAATCATTTGATGTATTAAACAAGGCGAAAATTGTAATTTCTTCTCACTTGAAATCAACATTATCTGGAAATTTCGAGAGACTACAACGAGACTTCAAAGATGGCAAGTTGACTGAAGAAGAGGCAGTTCTGATGAACGAAAATCTGAAAGAGACTCCATCTGCACCTGAAGAAATGAACGCAGATCTTATCGACAAGTCGCTAGATATACTTTTCGATGAGAATCTCCAAGAAAGTATTTTACGCGAACATTCAAAGAAAGATGAATTACTTAGAACCACAATTAGTGAAAAAGAGGCTCTTGAGGCTCAATTAAGAGAAATTAAGGAGAGAGAAATGGCGCAAAAACTTGAAGATGAGAAAGTCAAGGCAAACAGAGAAATTGAAAGAAAAATTGGGGATCAAGTGAAATTAATTATTCAAACCAGTATCATGGAAAGAAACTATTTTCTCAGAATAGTTTCACTGACTGTCGCGCCAATTCTAATTGCATTATGTCTAAAACTCATTCCTAATTTTAACAATGTCATTGAATCATTGGGGAATTTTAAATACTTGATCTACGGTATTCTGATTCTTATAACCTTAATTGAAATCTTAGGACGATCCTATTTATTTGAAAAAGATAAAGTCAAAAGAGGTTGGTCATTTGTTCTTATTGAATTGAAAAGAAACAAAAGGAAGTACGCTTTTGAATTAACAGAAGAGCTTAAGAAAAAGCTGCTAATCGAGTAGACGGCCGTGAGCCATAAGCCCACGGTGCGCCTCTCACACCACTCCCGCATGTGCGGGATACGGGTCTCGTATACGGCGGTTCGTAAAGCATACATTGCCGCTCTTTACACCAGCAATGCTATCCGCTACTTTTTGGAAAGGGCTACACAAAGGCTCCTAACCCAATTTTCACCCCCCACTAAGTGTAGATTCTTCTACACTTAAATATTTATCTAACTTTCATAGCTGCAAACCAAAGCCGGAGAGAAGCCCTGAAATGGACCCAACTAAGTGTAGATTCCATCTACACTTTCATATCTAATCAGCTTTCATAGCTGAACAGAGTAAATCGCAAATTCACAGCAAACACTTTTGTGACTTTCTCAGGCTTTCGGATTATCACACTAAAAAGACATGTCCAACATCAAAGACATCAACCTGGGGTTTAGCTGTCCGCTGGATCAATCATCACTCCAAAAGGAAAATGGAGCTTTCCATTGTGCCAACTGCTCCAGGCTAGTCGTTGACTTTACGCATAAAACTCAATCTGAGCTCAATCATGTACTCGAAACTGCTGACAGCAAAGTTTGTGGCGTTTTTAAACCAGATCAACTCAGCAAAACCTTTCTGAAATATGCTGCGATGACAGCCTTAGTCGGAAGTTCGTACATGGCCACCGCACAGGGACAATACCACATTCAAACTGATTCGATGGAAGAAGTAACCACATTGATGGGTGAAGTTGTATTTGGTGAAGTAGTTGGGTATCACCAACCGGAGCCCGTTGGCGGAATGAACCAACTTTACGAAGCGCTCATGCAGGAAGTCAAATATCCGGATTCACTCACGACTGATGGAAGAACCTACCTTCAATTCACCGTAAAAACAAATGGCAAGATTGCTGATGTGACTGTGATCAAGGGATTTGATCCATTAGCAGATGCAGAGGCTGTGAGAGCATTCAAAGCGATTAATCATCCTTTCAAGCCAGCCACAGAGGGCGGGGAGCCTATAGCAACCAAAATGGTTTTACCTGTTGCCTTTAGTAATTACAAAGGTGATTTGCCAGGGGAGAAGTAGAGAAGTTTTCGCATTACCAATTTAGCTACTATGATCACCTACTTCACCATTAAAGGCTGAAGCCAATCAAGAAAGATATTTCATCACAGGGCTGAAGCCCTGTGCAAAGCGGACAAAAATATCGCAAGGATCAAATTGCACAGGGTTTTAACCACATGTGTCACCCTCACTAAGTGTAGATTCTTCTACACTTAAATATTTATCCAACTTACATAGCTGCAAACCAAAGCCGGAGAGAAGCCCTTAAAAAACTCATTGATCTTCAACTACAGCTCCTCAGCCTTCCACTATCACTCCTTGATTCACGACTACAGCTCCAGAAACTTTGACTATCACTCCTTAGACTTTGACTAAAGCTCCTTGATTGATGACTATCACTCCGGGATCTTCCACTATTGCTCCTTGATCGATGACTACCTCTCCAGAACCTTCGACTACAGCTCCATGATTTACGACTATCGCTCCATAACCTTTGACTATCAGCACGCAACTTCCATCTACTGGAGCGCAGGTATTGACTATTTACCCGCAGCTTTCAACTAACTAAGCGCAGGTATCACCTACCAATATGCGATCCATGACTTTCCAGGCATCGTTTCTTCTTTACTACTTTTAGAGTAAGGTAAGAATACCCAAATATGGGTATAGGTAATGATAAAGGTAAATTTTAATTTGAGCGACTAATCAGTAAAGCTAATAATGCCCCTTTCCCGTAAAGGAAAGGATAACCTATCCACACTATGAGACCAACAAACTTAGAACTCATTGAATCTTTTGCTCAGGGAACCGTGAAGCTACCACCTCCGGTGGGGTCAGTCGGCAACTGTGCATCCATTGCTTTAATCAAAGCCGCTATTGAAATTTTCGGGTTAGACAATGTTTTTCAGCACACCAAAGAGGGCAGCAACCACACCGTTACCTTCAAGAATTGGAAGACGGTAACGTTTACAGATGCGGAGCTGGAGCGAAGTAACCTGGTAGCTGGTTTCGAATTGAATATCAATGATCCTGCAAAAGTGGAGCACTACACGAGAATTTATCAATATGCGCAGCTGGCTCTTTGTGCTATGGTCAAGCGTGTGATGGAAATCGGCGAAGCTGGACAGGGTAAGGGCGATTTTGAATCGGCACTCCGGGCTTTGAATGATGGCGCCAATACACCGAGTCTCCCGGAAAAACTTGGATTGGAGAATTATTGTCTTAAGAAGAAGTGGTTGAGAAATGCCAATGGAAAAGGATTGTTCGGGTGGTTTAGTGGCCACACCGTTTATATTTCGCAGGGAGTGAGAGATGATTATGGTTCTCCATCTTCAGATGTTTACAGATTTCCCAAGCGTATGCAAATTGTAGAAAGGGCTGTTAGGTAAGTAGCGCTTGTCAAGTAGGTTTTTTAAGTATTGTCTGAGGTAGTTATTTCAAGACTTGTACTTCCCTAATGATTTTTTGCTTCACAGAAACATTCTGTTCTATTTATTCCTGAAATATTTATATCGTTAAGTGATAATTACCACAAACTAGGTATTGACTTACGATCAAAGTCTCACTAACTTCTGATCCATTACCAAATTATGCATTAAGGCATAATTTGCCCAAAGGGCAGACGAAAGCTTTGCTTTGTCTGGGTAATCCGAGATTAAGAATTACAGCTAAACATTTTTAAAACCATGCCAGAGCACCAATATGCCTCACTGCTTACTGCTCTAAGGGGATTTGATGAACCAGATACCTCTTCAGCAATAGAAGGAAAAGTACCACCCGGAAAATATCGGGTCATCGAGTTGAAGAAAAATCACCCCAATCAGGACACGGATTATGCACTGATAGACGTGCCGGCATTGGGTGATGAAGAAACCTGGATCTGCACCCGCTGGAAAAAACAGGAATACGCTACCATTTCCACTGAAGTTTCAGAAGCTCCTCCAGCGATGGATTTTTCTGATGATCCCATGGCAATTGACGAGTCGGAGTTGGTGAAGTTGCTGCCTGACTTTGATCCCTTTACTTACGATCTGGATGTGGCTCGTTATCCTTACGAGCTGACAGGTTTTAAAGCACCACAAGCTCCACCACAATCCAACAACTGTTGCACGTTTGTGGAAGCACTCATTGCTAAAGCCTGGGAAAATGCTCATGGTTACCAGTGGAGTAAAGGCAAACATGCACAGATGATGATCTTTTCCGCAGATGATTACTATTCACCCATTACAGCGCTGGTGGAATCCCAAATAGGCATAGCAGCTGTCAATAGTGACCAGGCGCCTCAACCATGGTCAGTTGTGCAGGGCTGGCGTCAGCAATGGCGTGGTGGCCATACCTTCATTATATTGAGACATCATCCGGAGACCGACAAAGTCCTGACACTGGAATCCAATTCCGCATACAAGCTAAATGGACCCGGATATCGGATGATTGGCAATTTGAGAGATTTTCCATCTCCACCAGATCAGTGGTGGGAGCGTGAAGACCTCTGGACATGGGAGCGCATTAAGTCTGTCTATCACAACCGGAAGCTATGTACTCTTAAAGTAACCAACCAAAACTGGGTAGTATAAATCAGGCTCGTTTGGTTAAGACCTATTGCTCTTTCTTGAGAGAGGGTTGGGAGAGTATTAAAAAGCACCTTAACCAAACGGCCAATTACAAGAAATGAACTTAAATCATGAGCAAAATACTTGACGCACTGAAAGAGAAAATTGATGACCTGGTCACCATTGAGTCAGCTACTTTAAAGCAGCATGATGATCAGTCTGTAGATGTGGTTGGATATTGCCGAACAGAAATGGAAGGAGATCAAGTGGCTTTCCTAACAAGTGTTGATTCTGAACTCACAGAACTGCACATTCAAGTGGCCTCAGAGGCTCAAAAATCACGAGCGATTATGCTCAATCTTATTACAGAAACTATTAAACAACTTTAAATAAGCACAACTATGGGAGATTTAAAACAAAAACTCACCGAAGCAGTACAGGACTTGTCCACACTAGAAGTGGCAACTTTCACTAAAGACACCGCTTCTACACCAGTACAGGTCGCCATGGACTTTGGATCAGGTGATGATGTAAGTACCAATAACATTTTTAATGGAATCAGAGCTGCGCTGGCTAGCAAGGAGTTAATTGGTTATGTCCGCTTTGAGTTGGATGGAGACACCGTGGCCTTTGTCAACAACAACACAGACTATGCCGATGTGCTGGAATACCACAAAGAAATGATCAAAGCTGGTCAGCAAACACGGAAGGATCTTTACGATACCATTGTAGGACTTTTCAAGTAAGACTGATGCGGTATTTGAGAAGACTGTTTTCGTGGACCAGTTCCATCCAAATGAATCCGGCAGCAAACAGTATTCGTCAGGTTTTGGGTGACATTCGTGCCGCACTGCTTCCTCAATCTTCAGAAGTAGACGGCCCACATCCGTGGAAAGATTACCTGGAAGACTCTTATGAGCACATTCGTCCATATTTAAGGAGGAAAAAATGAGTGTGACAAATATCCTAACGGCATTGGACGATGACCTGAATACTCATCTTACGGACCTTCCCAAAGACGTCTTTACAGATTCATATCTGGATGAAGCGGTGGATTTGCTGGATAACCTTGGTTATGTGAACTTTTCCAAAGATGATGATCAAAACCTACCAACGCTGACTGATATCAGAAAAGGTATTACAAAGTTCAGGGCAGAATACAAGCGCTCTGTTGTCTTTGAGGCAATACCAGAGGCTGGTAATGAGCTGTCTGAATACGAGCTTGACAAACTGGGGGAATTTAGCGATCTGGAGGGTGGCTTCAAGCTGAGTAATTATCCCGATCAATGGCAGATTGACCCTGTATTGCTGCGCATCATGGTTTACAGGATGAGTCTGCTGGGGCTTTTTGTTCCAACTTCAGATATTGATCTTCAGCTTCTTGCTTCTGCGCTGGAGACTTTACAAAAATATCTGAAGTTGACAGACAAAGAGAATGTACTGGAAGTTCTTGACGATTTCAATGAATTGATCAAGCTGGCCGCCAATCGGGAATGGCAAAAAGGAGAGGGCTTCCACAATATGATGATCCTGCAATATGACGGTCATCGTGGTTTCGATCGTGATGAAGCCATGATGAAGGAAAACATGTGGACGATACCTCAGCGAGATCGTGATTTTTACAGTCATGATGTGCTGGATAAGCCATGGTTGACTAAAAAAGTCCGGGCACATTGTGATCACATCATTGCCAATCCTTTCAATACATTCATGGCCAGGCTCATTCAAATCAAGCTATGGATGGATGGCTTTTATCATCATGAAATTGATGGTGACATGCGTATTCGTAGTATCGAAGCAATGGTGGACCTTCACGAATTGGTCCTCAACTCGCAACCACCAGAGCAGGAAGTGATGATTCGGCCTACCAGGTTTCTCTACAAATTGGGAAAGGGTTATTGGTTGGTGAACTACAAGTTTTTCCTGCTTCATGGACTGATCAAAATAGAAGATTATGCCGATGCGCATTCTTCATCCACAAAGGCAGTTTCTGCTCAGTTGGAAGATCTGCTGGATGAAGCTCCTGACGAAGCGCACAAAAAGGCTTTACTAGAGTCAATCAATGAAGCACTGAATCCCAAACAAAAGGAGAGCAAGAAATCCAGACGAAAAAAACAAAAAGTACGGAAATCAAAGGGGTTCATGCGGATGGCCATTGGTTTCCTCAAACGGATCAGAGATGTAGTGGCAGGGGCTTTTGAGAGAATCAAAGAGATGGTCTTACTCTTCTTCAAAAAAGTAAAGAACGCTGCCGGATATGTGATCAGGGAGATTCGGGAAGCATTGGCCAAAGTGAAAATCGCTTTTAAGTTTTTCTTCAGCAAGAGGGTGATTCAATCTGAGGGGATAACTACTGATTTTGATGGAGATTTTGATGTGGTTTCTGTTGTTTCAGGAAATCCAACCGGAGATACTGTTGCAGCTCATCAAGCCAAAGTCCACGAAATCGTTCAGGCAATGAAGTCTGTTTTTGAAGTATTGCCAAAAGTCATCGGCGTGATCATTAAGATTGCCGCAGGGCCTGTTGGATGGGTTCAGTTAGGAATGCGTCTGGTGAAAATTCTACTGAAAGAGCAATTTGATCTACGAATGGGGCCAGTGTTGCGCTGGGTTTAGGTATAGCAAACAAAATGATCTTTGATTCTCAATAATTGAATCGCAAAGGTTATTTTTAAGCTCAATGCTAAACCTAATTCTAATGAGAAACATCCTGAGTTTTACCATCTTGTCTATCATTTTCCTGATCGGATGTACCACAAAACCTAAAGAGCAAACAACCAAAGAAAACAGCTATTTTGACTACTCTGGCAAGGATGATCAATGGACTGGCGGGATCAAAATGATTCCTATTACTACGCCAAAGGGTACTTTCAATGTGTGGACAAAGCGCATGGGCAATAATTCCAGAATCAAAGTTTTACTTCTTCATGGCGGACCTGGTGGCACTCATGAGTTTTTTGAAAATTTTGATGGTTATTTTCCTAAAGAGGAAATTGAATATATCTATTATGATCAGCTGGAGTCACATTACAGCGATCAACCCAATGACTCTACACTTTGGACGATAACCCATTTTGTAGAGGAAGTAGAGCAGGTAAGGCAAGCGCTCAATCTGGATAAAGACAATTTTTATTTGTTGGGCCAATCCTGGGGAGGAATGTTGGCTATGGAATATGCACTCAAGTATCAGCAGCACCTCAAAGGCCTGATCGTTTCTAATATGATGGCTAGCCTGCCTAAATATGAGCAGTATGCCAACGAAGTATTGGGACCTCAAATGCCGCCTGAAGTATTTAATGAGATCAGAGAAATGGAAGCCAATGAAGACTTTGCCAACCCTCGATACACTGAATTGGTCACTCAGTACTATTACACTGAGCATGTGCTGCATTTGCCTCTTGAAAAATGGCCAGAGCCGGTCAATCGAGCATTTACACACCTAAACCCAAATATTTACATCTATATGCAGGGTTATAGCGAATTTGGGATCACCAAAAATGCCAGCTTGAAAGGCTGGGACATCTCTGATCGATTAAAAGAGTTGACTGTTCCTACTTTGATGATCGGAGGTAAATACGACACCATGGACCCTCAATATATGGATTGGATGAGTCATCAGGTACAAAATGGAAGAAGTCTGACAACCAATGGCGCACACTTATCTCAGTTTGATGATCCTGAAACATACTTTTCAGGCCTCATTGGCTTCATCAAGGATGTAGATCAGCAATCTGTTAAAAACGGAAAGTAAAGGATTTTCAAACCTTTCAATAACCTGTGCTTATATTGAAAAAGTCAATTCAACTTTCTTTAAAATAGAAACCACAGAGAATGCCGTGAACTCAGAGAGGGGTTATTTCAAAGGGGTAAGCATATTTGGATATCTACCAAAGCGTTACTCTGAGTCCTCAGAGAGATTGCTTGAATAGTCCGTATTTTCAGTGATACATTTTTTTCACAGCAATATTGCTTGACACCCTGTGATAGAACCGAATGCTTTGAAGGGTTTATGGGAAATCAGGTTTAATATTCGTGCTCGCAGAGCTCTCTGCGGATTGATGCATAAATTTTAGACAAACAGACGTGTTTCGGGTTTTGATCCGGCAGGCCTGGCTTTTTTAATACCCAATACGACAAGGAAACTTGAAATAAGCAAAATGATTGCTGTGGAGATAAATCTTTTCATGGCGGTAAAATTTGGCGATAAATAATTTTATAAAATTAAGCATTCATCCAATGCCATGAAATACCCACTTTTAGGGAATTTTGAAGTTATTAGAACGATTTTATATGTCTTTTACTTCTACAAGTACTGATAATTAATTGGTAAGTTTGATAAAATCAATTTTCAAATGACATTAAGAATAGACAAGGATAACTCAAGAGATATTGCCAAGTTGCTTACTAAAAAATTAAAAGAAAGTAAAGAGAAGGGAAATTTAGCAAAGCACTATGGCAAGCTTAAAAGGAATCTAGATGGGTTGAAATATCAAATGGCAATAAGAGACAATGAAGATTGACTTTATTGCGGATACTAATTTCCTGATTTACATACATGAAGGAAACAAAATCGTTGAGCCTTTTCTGGAATACAACTTTGGTATTTCATTCATATCAGAAGTTGAATTATTAGGTTTTAGCAGAATTACTAAATCTGAAGAAATCAAATTGAAAAGCCTGATTAGTGATTGCTTTATTGTAGAAAGGCGTTGGCTGAACTTAATGAAAGGTTCTGGCTTTTAAACTGTTTACCCTACTTTTCCATTGATGAAAAGTAGGCAAAAATCTAGAGCTGTGTTCATTTCTTAACGTTTTATGAACGCCAAAATCAGGAAATAAAAGAAACTCGTCTATTCAATTTCCGCATATAATTGCCATGCACCTTAAAGACTCAGACAGCTTTTATTTCTATCTGATTTCAACATTCATAAATCTAAAATGAACAAGGCTCATCCTCAAAGGATCATATCGAGTCACAGCTTCTCGAAATTAATCCCTTTATTATCTTTCTCTGTTATTTCAGAGTTCTTAGCGTTTAAGAAAAAAAGCCACCACCGATAGAAAATGGAAAAGAAACCGGTGATGGCATTTGTATATGTGTTGTTTAGTGTTGCAATTCAAGTTTTTCAACCTTGCCGACAATCTTTTCCCAGGCCATGAACCCACCCGCAATATTGTAGACCTGATCAAATCCGTTGCTATTAAGGATCAATGAAGCCAGGTAGCCTCTCAGGCCTCTTGCACAGTGGATATAAATCTTTTTGTTTTTATCTAGTTCATCGATACGGTCGCGAAGTTCATCTAAAGGAATATTTACAGCACCTCTCAGGACTCCAAGTTTGTGTTGCTCAGAAGCAGTTCTCACATCCACAATCGTGTATTCATGCTCGGGAGCTGTTTCGAAATACTCATCTGCTTCAGTAACACTCACTTCTGTGTAGTTATCTCTTACAGAGTTCTGCGCTACATATCCAGCTACTACGATCGGATCTTTTGCCGGTGAATATGGAGGAGCATAAGCCAGATCAAGGTTTGGTAGATCATAGATGGTCAACCCGGCATAAATCGCGGTAGACAATACATCCACGCGTTTGTCAACGCCTACTTCACCAAGGAATTCTCCTCCGTAAATCTTGCCTGTGTGCTCGTCATAGTAAATCTCCACAAACATGTCTTTTTGATCGGGGTAGAAACTAGGAGTGGAGCCCGCGATGATCATTGTTGTCTTGAAAGGGATGTTAGCCCTTTTCAACGCCTTGGCACTTTTACCTGTTCTGGCAATGGTATAATCAAACAGCTTCATGATAGCGGTACTGTAGGCTCCCTTGAAAGTTTCATGACTACCAGCTGCATTAGCCCCTGCAGCTCTACCACCTTTGTTAGAGTGAGTGCCCATTGGGAACCAACTGTGCTCACCGGTAATCCTGTCGCTAATACTGGCACAGTCTCCTGCGGCATAAATGTCTGGCAGGGTAGTTTCCATGCGCTCATTTACGAGCAAGGCTCCGTTAGGCAAATGCTCGGCACCTTTGCTGGTAAGCATTTGCGTATTTGGTCGTACACTAATGCCTATCAGCATGTAATCAGTAAAGATCCTTTCTCCGTTGTTCAGAACCAGCTCCTTAGTCTCAGGATCAATACTTTTCACAAAAGTGCCGAGGCGCAGATCAATTCCATTATTGCGTAAAATAGTTTCTGACATACGGGCAAACTTCACATCCCAGTTCGCCAATACTTGATCAGCAAACTCAATCACGGTTACTTTTTTGCCAGCGTGTATCAGGTTTTCGGCAGTCTCCAATCCAATAAGGCCTGCACCAACAATGGTCACATGATCTGCCTGATCGATGACACCACGTTTCATGATCCTGTCAAAATCTTCGATGGTTTTAGCATGTGCCCAATTATTGTAAGTTTCCAGATGATCAATAGGAGGAACTGCTGCTGTACCACCAGTGGCAAAGACCAGTTTATCGTATTCATACGCTCCTTTGTCGGTGTAAACCATATGTCTTTCTGGGTCGATATTGACTACTGGTTCGTTGAGGTGTACTTCTACACCAAATCGTTTTTCCAGCATCTCCGGACCAACAACAAGGAGTTTGTCACGAGATTTGATTTTGCCCGAAAGAGCATAGGGGATACCACAGGTTGCGTAGCTTATATGAGAGGTTTTTTCGAATAAAAGGATTTCTGCGTTTTCGTCTATACGACGGGCTTTAGCTGCTGCTGAAGGTCCTGCAGAAAGTCCGCCTACTATGATAATTCTGTTTCGTTCCATTGCGTTTTGCTTGGTTTCAATTTCAATACAAACTAACGCAGGCAGAGGCTTGGTTTCTGTAACAATTGTATCACTGAAAAGTGACAAACATCAGTGATACAGGTGATGAAATTAACCGCTCAGAACTTAATAATTACAGGAATTTGGGGATCAATCCGAAACCTGTGGATTATCTTGAAAAACGTCGATTCAACTTTCTTAAAAAATAGAAACCACGGAGAACGCGGTGAACACAGAGAAGGTTTCCCAAAAAAGGATAAGCGTATTTGGATAGCTACCATAGCGTTACTCAGAGTCCTCTGAGGTTTTGGCTCAAATAGTCAAGTATCTGTCAATAATACAATTTGCCCACACAAACCTAGCTTGATTCGAATATGGCTGAGAATAGCCAGAACTAAAGCTTGATCTCTGTGGTGTAATCTACCGGTACGGTCATTGGGTAACCAAACCTGCTGACTTTTAAAGAACCTACATACCTGACCTTTACCTTTTTTCCGCCAAGGAAACTAATGATGCTATCGAGCAGGCCAGCTTCTCCAATATCTACCTGGGCCTCAAGTGGCACGAAAAAATCAGCTACTGCCGGCACTTTAGTGTCCAGTTCGTGTTTGATAGTTCCGGTGGGTTTTCCCTCAACTTCCACTACAATGTCAATGTATTTCAACTTCAGCTTGTTTTTATTGGGGTTATGGAAATGAGCATTTCCATTGAGTGAGGCTTTTGAACCATTGATTTTGCCTACTTTGAGATTACTGATTCCCAGAAATTCTGGTTCCTGGTCTGGTTGATTGCATGCTAACAGGCCAACAGTCAGCAATAGGAAAATAGCTAGTTTTTGCATAGTGCTTTTGTTTTTAAATGCTGTGATTAACAGGAATGATGCCAGATTAGGCATTACCATTCAATGATCAGTACTTCTTTCAACCGATCTAACGCATCAAAGCGAAGACTCAGTCTTTTTGGTTCAGGACAGTCTTTCAGGGTGAGGTTGTAATAGAAGAATTTCTGGTTACGCTGATACAATTCATGCTCGTCCGGACTGCCCAGGAGTCCTTTGATTTCGGCTTCACCTTCACTATAAAGTTTATCCACCTGATCAATGAGTAACTGAGCCTGGTCAAGTTTATTTTCCTCACAGTTCGTTATTTCGGACATCCATTGGTCTTTGTCAAATCCGTCGATTTGAGGAATACTATAACATCCATTAAGAAGAATAGCCATAGCAGCTATCAAAGCAATTCTCATACTTTACTGAATCGGTTTATTGAAGTTTGAGATTTGGAAATCATATAGAACCAAATAGCAGTAATGATCGCATAAGCTCCTGCTGCCAAAACAATCCATTCTACTGGTGCTATATAAGCCAAAACCAATCCGGCGAAGATAATGCGCAGATATTCTAAAAACATCCATTTGGAATTGTTTTCCAATAACAGGCCATATTGTGCTACGGACCATATGATCACAGCCGAAAATGCTAGTTTTTGGGTAAGAATGAGGCTTTCCTGCATAAAGAGAAAACCAGAGGTCATACCTAAAATCAGTATGAACTGTACCAACACATAGACATTCATCTTCAAAGTCGGATGAGCATCATATTTGGTATAATTGGATTTGTCAACTTCCGGAGCGGACTGATAACCACCCAATGACTCTGGTCGCCAACCTGGTTTGTACCAGAGCACCCTCCATTTATTCGCCAATCCTGGAGTTTGACCAATTTGCCTAACCATATCAGTGTAATGCTGCAGGTTGGCCCAAACCGGGTTCCAGGTGTTGATAGGCTTGGTAATTCCATAGGTTGGACGTTCTTCTTCCTCCTGAAAAGTGCCAAACATGCGGTCCCAAATAATCAGTGACCCGGCATGGTTCTTATCGATATACTTGGGGTCACGGCCATGATGTACCCGGTGATGAGAAGGGGTATTGAAGATGAATTCGATGGGTTTAGGCAACTTCCCAATTTCCTCCGTATGGATCCAGAACTGATAAACAGTATTGAGAGCCGAAATCAGCAAAAACGTAACCGTGTCGAATCCCAAAAATGCCAACGGCATATAGAACCAAAAAGTCCATACTACCTGGAAAGTACCTTGTCGTAACGCCACAGAAAAGTTGTAATCTTCACTTTGGTGGTGTACCACATGTCCACCCCAGAAGAGATTGATTTCATGACTCATTCGATGAGCCCAATAATAAAAAAAGTCAACACCCAGAATCAGCAGAATGACTGACCACCAGGTAACAGGGATATCAAAAAGTGCCCAGTTCTCAAATACAAACTGGTAAGCTGCAATGGTAAATACTTTGAAAAATGCTCCCGTGACCTGTTGGGTAATGCCGCAGGAGATGTTTGTTACAGCGTCGTTTAGCCTGTAGATGTGTTTTCTTCCAAAAGCCTGGATCAGGAGTTCGATCCCAATAAGCAGGAAGTAAACAGGGATGGATAAGATAATGGGGTTAATGTTCATACTACCAAATATATGAAGTCCTTGTCATGTATGGTAGATTTCAAACATTCAAAAGCAGTAAGAAATTCCGATTATCGTTTTCTACGCTCTTTTACAACCACATTTTTTTTGCAATTGCAAATAGAAAAGTAGTGGGTTTTGCAGTCTTGCAGATTATGCCTTTCTTCTAAACATAGTATTTACTTTTCCACTGATGTATTTTTGATGTAGTCCAAAATCACAATACCTCTGAATTTCTGAGATAAATTACTCCAGTAATTGCATTACCCATTCAGCATGAATTCTTTGAATCTGCTGAATCAAATTCTTACCCTATGAGAAATGTCTTTTTGGGATTGATTGTATTGTTATCCATGCCTGCCTATTCGCAGGTGGATCATTATGAAAGCCTAGTGCTGCCTGGTGATAACTGGTCTTATCTTGTTCCCTCATCACAGCCTGATCCGGATTGGACAGCTTATGGTTTTAATACTGCCGGCTGGGAAACAGGAAGTTCTGGAATAGGATATGGAGATGGTGATGACAACACGGTGATTACAAATACTATTTCACTTTACATGAGAATTGAATTTGACGTTATTGATATCGATCAAATCGAAACGCTGATTCTTGATATGGACTATGATGATGGTTTTGTGGCCTATCTCAATGGAGAAGAAATCGCCAGGTCTAATGTATCAGGAGAAGTTCCAGGTTTTGATCAGGTTTCTGATGGAGATCATGAAGCACTTTTATATCAGGGTTTGCAACCGGAGCGATTTATCATTGATAGAAGCAAGCTTTATCAGGGAACCCAAATTTTGGCCGTAGAGATTCACAATCGGGATATCACCTCTTCAGATATGACTTCAATTCCTACTCTTTCTGTAGGTGTCAATAGCTCAGAATACAATTATCGTGATGTTCCGGATTGGTTTCAAGAACCGTATCAACATGTTGATCTGGAGTCTTCCAATTTGCCGATAGTGATTATCAATACCGAAAATGGAAGTGACATACCGGATGAGCCTAAGATCAAAGCAATAATGAAAATCATTTACCAGGAGGGAAGTGAACGTAATTATCTGGCCGATCAGGATAACCCGGACATGTTGGATTATGACGGAGACATCATGATAGAAGTTCGTGGGTCATCTACACAGATACTCGACAAAAAACAATATGCGTTTACCACTTATAAGGATGATAACAAGGACAATGTAAGTATTCTGGGTATGCCTAAAGAAAACGACTGGATTCTCAATGGTCTTGGTTTTGATACTTCACTGATTCGGGATTTTATCAGTTATCATTTGTCAAATCAGTTTGGACAGTATGCGGCAAAAGGTCAGTACTGCGAAGTTATCCTAAACGGAGATTATCGTGGATTGTATATCCTCCAGGAAAAACTCAAGATTGATGATGATCGCATAGACCTTAAAAAAATGGACTCGGAAGATATCAGTGGAAAATCTCTTACCGGAGGATATATTATCAAAGCCGATAAAATAGAAGGATCTGATGTAGTCGCCTGGAGCATGCCCAATTACTCTGGGTGGCAAACGGATTTTGTCCATGAAAATCCAAAGCCCAATGAAATCACTCCTGAGCAGCATGAATATATTATGAATTACTTCCTGGACTTTGCAAGCAAGGCCAGTACCCGTAACAACCTAATTGCAACGGGTTATCCTGCATTGATTGATATACCTTCCTTTGTTGACTTTATGATTCTGAATGAGATTGCCAGCAATCCTGATGGCTATCAATACAGCACTTTTTTTCACAAAGACAGAAATGGAAAACTCAGGGCCGGACCGATCTGGGACTTCAATTTGACCTATGGAAATGATCTGTTTTTCTGGGGATTTGACCGAAGCAAAACGGATGTATGGCAGTTTGATGACGGAGATAATGTAGGAGCGGAATTCTGGAAGGACCTTTTTGATGATAGCGTATTTCGATGCTATTTCAATAAGCGATGGCATGAACTTAATACACAGGGAAGTCCTCTCGATGTAAATCAGATTCATGCATTGATCAATGAAACGACGGCTAGGATTAGTGAAGCTCGTGACCGAGATCGGATGCGCTGGGCAACACCAGAGGATTACACCTCAGAAATCTATGCTATGAAACAATGGATTTCTCAGCGCATCAGGTGGATTTCGGATCAGTTGGGAGATTATTCTAAATGTCAGGGAGAAGCCGTTCCAAATCTGGCGATTACCAAAATCAATTATCACCCACAAGCTACTGATGAATTTGATGGTAGTGATTTGGAATTTTTGGCCATTACAAACCTGGAAAACACAGCTGTCGACCTTACTGGTATTTACATTGGTGGAACAGGCCTGGTTTATCAGTTTCCTGTTAACACAGCCCTTGAGGCAAATGCAACACTTTATCTCGCCAATGAATCCATGGCTTTTGCACAATCTTATGGCTTTTTTCCATTTGATGAGTTTTCGAGAAGCCTGGACAATGGAGGTCAGAAAATCCAGCTTCTCAATGCTTATGGGAATATTGTGGATGAAGTGACCTATAGCGACGAATCGCCCTGGCCACAAAGTGCGGATGGTGATGGCGATTATCTGGAAATGTTAGATCCCACAAAAGATCACAATGATCCAAATAATTGGAAAGCCGTGAAACTTGAGATTAGGAACGTCCTGTATTCGGAAATTACACCTGTGATAAGTATTTACCCTAATCCGGTTACTGACCTGTTAACAATACAAATGCAAAGTGAAGTATTCCAAATAAGGATTCTGGATCTGAATGGTAAGACTCAGTTGTCGCAGCGTTTCATCAACAATGCGGGCAATGTCCAGATGAATGTAAAAGGATTGAGCAAGGGAGTTTACCTGCTGGAAATCTATTCAACACAAGGGCGATTTGTAAGAAAGCTGGTTGTAGAAGGTTAAGAATTTTTACTTCAATTTTTCTTTGATTGCTATCAATTGCCCTATCGGTTCCAAATCTACTGGGCTTGAAACCTCTACGGTAATTGCCCTGATTTTTCCATACCGCGTGCCATTGAGATACTGATTGACATAGGCTTTATCCAGATCGCTATTGACAATAAGCTGTTCTGCCTTATCGCCAAAATAGAAAGTGGTCTTGAAGAAGCCCGACCAGATGGATATCCAACAAATAGTCTTGGCTTTTTTGGTGATTTTGCATAGCCAGTTGTGGCCGTCTTTATAATAACGCCAGTTTACCTCAAACGCTGCATGATCTGTAGCTATATGCTTCATAAGTTCATCCCAGGTCAATTTGACTTCTTCAAGGTGCTCACTCAATACTTGACCATCGGGATATTCATCGGGGTTGCTTAAAACTGGCTTGTCCATGATATGACTGTTGATTGTTCTCAAGTTCGGACACAGATGAATCTATTCAAATGACTTGCGTCAAGGTCTGTACCATACCTCAAGAAACTTTGATAGGTCAATTAATAAACCTCATTCAATAACAAGCTGATTTTCTCCAGTAATTATAAATTGCTTGCATATTTTGAAGCAAACTCTTAACAATCAATGTTCGACGGATCGGATTTCCCCAAATCACTGCAAGAAACACAATTTGAAGCCTGGCTGGAAGAAGGTCGCCAGAGTAAAATAGGCTATAGCTATTTGTTGATTATCTGGGATGATTTTGAAGCGGATTATCAACCAGTGTACACGGAGAGCAGAGAAGAAATTCGTAAGTACGAACGGTATCAGACAGCTACAGGGCGAGAGTCGATTGTAGCTGCTTATGATCTGTATTCAGAGTCGAGAGTTAACCTTGAGGATTGAGCCATGTCTAGATTCATACATTTCGGTATTTCAATTGTATTGGGAATCATATTAGCAGCAAGCTGTACAGACAAACCATCAGGATTAGAAGCTATGAATATCGCTGACAAGTATCAACAGGTAATCCTTGTTTTGGTAGCTGACGATACTGCAACATCAGGCAAGCTACAGTACTTTGACAGAGTGGGAAATCATTGGAATCCAAAAACCGAACCGTTCAAAGTTTCCGTAGGGAGAAATGGAACCGCCTGGGGGCAAGGACTTCATAAGATCCCGACAGGAGCTCAGGTGAAAAAAGAAGGCGATGGCAAAGCACCCACTGGAATTTTTGAGTTGGGAACTGCCTTCGGTTATCAGGAACATGTGGGTTTTTCTTATCCTTACCGCCAATCAACAGATCGTGACTACTATGTAGATGATGTGACTTCTGGAGACTATAACTCCTGGGTAACAATCGATACCAGTGAAATCAACGATCCAAAAGCATTTTGGAAATCCGTGGAGCGAATGAAGCGACCGGATCACTTATATGAGTTGGGATTGGAGGTAAAGCACAACAAGGAACCTGCTGTTTCAGATATGGGAAGTGCTATTTTTCTGCATGTCTGGAAAGCTGAAAACGTATCCACAGCGGGCTGCACGGCTATGCCAAAGGCACAAATTCAACAAATGCTTGAATGGTTGGATGCAGCTAAAAATCCGCTATTGATTCAGGTCAGAGAAGATGACCTTGAAAATTTGGAATTCAAAAACTGATCTGCATTTTTGGTAATTCTTAATTCAAACATCTCGTCTTCTTTTCTGAATTCACACAGTTACCAATTATTTTAGTGGGCTTACCGACGAATTTATGATGCGCCTTGTAACTTTTATACTTTTCTCCTTGCTAACCGTGAATGTGATGGCACAGGGAGGTGATTTTTTTGTATCACATTTTACCCCGACTCTAAATCAGGAGGAGCAGACATATTTTGACATTCTCTTTACACCAACAGACGAGATGGTGGCCGCCAATAGGGCAGGGATTGTGAGTTATGATGGAAATGAGTGGCGCCTGATTCGAACACCGAGTGCTCCGCTTTCTATCGATCTGGATAGTGCTGGGAATCTGTATGTAGGTTGTGCAGATGATTTTGGCAAGATTTCGATTGTAGAGGGGCAGTTAAGGTTTGTGTCATTAGCCGATGAAAACACACGTGGGCTTACACTAAAAACGTTGATTCACAAGAATAAAGTCTATTATCTGCAAGGCTATGCATTGCACGAATATGACCTGACATCAGAGACTTTGAAAACTCATTATCTCGAAAATGGTGATGCAGATTTCGTCAATATGTTGATTTTAGATGGTCAGCTGAGAGCTGAAACCAGTGCACAGTCTTATGCTTTACAAGACTCATTGATTGCAGCAGATTATCTACTGCCCGATGAAACCGCGGTGCTTACTTATAGCCGAAATGCGAAAACCGGTGACATCATTTTCGCAGGAATGGGCGGAAAGGTTTATAATTACAATGGTTCTTTTGATGAAATAGACGCACTTAACGAGCTATCTATCAATGATATATCATGGGTTTCTGAAAGACTATTTGTAGTAAGCACCTTGTCAGATGGCATGTACTTTTATGATATAGTTTCTAATCAAATGATCGGGAGGCTAGACAGTGACAATGGATTGTTGGATAACGAGATTTTCGCCATAGCAACTGATGGCTCCAATGGAGTTTGGATTGCGAATACATTTGGTTTTACTCGTGTGGCTCCACTGTTGCCAATCAGAAGCTTTAATCATTACCCGGGGCTGGAAGGAAACTTGACCACAGCGGCATATATTGACAACACCTGGAATATTGCTACCAGCAGCGGGGTTTACTATTTTGATCAGGTAGACAAATACAAAAATGTGGTCTATTATGTACCTAAGGCAACTACAAAACCGGTGAATAATACCCCGGTCACTAAAACTACTCCGGCAGCAGTTGACACGAAAAAGAAGCAAGAAGATTCTAAACCGATCCTTGGAGGATTATTTAAGAAAAGAAAAAAGGATGACGATGAGCCTTCTTTGAAAGCAGGTGATAGCGAATCTGAAGAGAAGAAAAAGCCCGTTTTTGCAAAGTTGAAAACCAGTATCAATAAAGTCTTCCAGAAAGATGAAAACGAAGGAGGGTTGATATCTCGTATCAAACATCTGGTTGGTGCCGAAAATAAATACGAGCGAAAGATCAGAAAAGAATTGGTATCCACTCAATATCTGTACAAACAAATCCCTGACCTGACTGATAAGGTCAAGCAGCTGATCCCATTCGGCAATTCTATCATTGCGGTAACACCATCCGGAATCATGCAGGTAACAGAACAGACTGCTGAGGAAATCTTTAATGAGCCGGTACGATACGTTTATCATCCTGAAGGAACAAAAACACTGTGGATTGGTACCACCAATGGAACCGTGATCCGCCTGGATGAAGTTGGAAAGGTCTGGATGGAATATCAGGAGCTCAACACTACCGGTGATGTGATTCTGAGTATTTATCAGGATCGAAAAGGTGTGTATTGGATGGCTGGAGCCAATCAGCTTTTCAAAGTAATACAGACTGATACTGCTGCTTATATTGAGGATTCATATCCGCTCCAAAACCAGTTTTTTGATAATATCAGAATTTCTGAGATCAACGATCAACTGTACCTGGTGAACAACCTTGGTATCTTCACCATGGATACTGTTCAGAACATACTTGTGAAAGACACAGAGATGATGGAAAAAACGGGGCAGGTGAAAAGACACCTGATCCAGTCAGATGGTCGTGTTTGGGTGCATAATGGCAACAACTGGATGCGTATTGAACCAGATGGCCAGCTTTCAAAATTTACCTATCTGAAGCTATTCCCGGAAATGACATACATCGAACAGGTAGAAGAAGAGTTTTGGCTGATCAATGACCATCAGTCACTGTTTAAGTTTTCTCCCAAACCTAACGATAGCATTCCTGCGTCGCATATGTATTTTAGAGAAATAAGCGATCCTGCGGGTTTGCTTCACTTGAATAAGGATGAAATCAGTATTTCTTATGAAGAGAATTCTGTAACGGTAGAAATGGCCCGTCCGGATTATCTCAATCTCATGAACATTGAATATCAGTACCGATTGGCAGGCTTGAATGATGAATGGTCAGAGTGGAGCTCAGACAGCCGGTTGGAGTTCAATTACCTGCCACCTGGCAAGTATGTATTGGAAGTCAGGTCCAAAGACGCATTTGGAAGAATACAAGAGAGTGATCGGATTACATTTCGCATCAAACCACCATACTGGCAAACAGCATGGTTTAGTGCCTTGCAGGTATTGTTCTTTACCGGGCTGGTTTTTATTGCTTCCCGTCTCAACCGGAAACAAACTGTCAGTCGAAAACAGTTGATCCTTTCTAACCTGCTCACCATCGTAACCATAGTGATGGTAATAGAATTACTACAAACCATCGCTGAGTCATTTTTTGGAGATCTGGGTTCTCCTGTTCTTGCTTTCGGACTGGATGTGATTGTGGCGCTGCTGATCTTCCCTGTGGAGACACTGCTGAGATGGGTGGTTACCGGACGCGGCAAGATCGATATCAAGGCATTTGAATAGATTAACCACGGAGAACACAGTGATCTCTGAGTGAATTATATTTTGGTCAATAACTTAAATCTTGCCGATATTATTATTCTGTCGTTATTTAAAGAGAAAATGAGCAGCAATCGATAGTTACCATCTAGTAATTGATACTGAAAGTTCAATTTCTTTGAATTTGTTGTGTGACTTTTTCTGAAGGTCGGATTACAGTTATAAAAGCATTTATCACTTTAATACAAACTGTAATGGAACTAAAGAAGAATGAATCCCTCGATTTAGAAAAAAAGAGACCCTTATTTTTCAATATTGGTCTGGTAATAGCACTAACAGCGACTGCTGTAGCCTTCAACTGGAAAAGTGAATATGAGAAAGTAGTTATTGACCGACCTGAAGAAATATTTAACGAGTTGTATAAAATTCCCATCACCAGAATACCCGAGCCACCAAGACCCAAGACACCAAAGCCTAAAAAAGTAATAAACAACCAAACTCCGGTGTTGGTGGAAACGGATATTCCAAGTGAAATCCTTGAAAAGACCACAATTATTGATAACGAACCGGATGTCATACCTACCGACTTCTTCATACCCGAAGAACCACCAGTCGAAGTACCTGAACAACCCTTTGATATAGTAGAAAATATGCCTTCATTTCCCGGAGGAATGGAGGCCTTTTATCGGTATGTGTCTAAAAACATTGAATATCCCCGTGCAGCCAAGAGGATGGGTATAGAAGGTAAAGTTTTCGTTCAGTTTGTGATTGATAAGGATGGTAAAATCATAGAAGCAAAAGCCATCAAAGGAATTGGGGCTGGTTGTGATGAAGAAGCCGAGTTGGTGCTATCCAATTCTCCAAAATGGAACCCTGGTAAACAACGAGGACGAGAAGTGAAAGTGCGAATGGTGTTGCCTATTTCGTTTAGATTAAACTGATTGAAGGTTGGTGCTTAATGAAAGAAGACCGGCTGGTAAAGCTGGTCTTTTTTTTGTCACCCTTAAGGATTTATGTAACAACAAAGGATGATAAAAATCATGTTACCCAAGCAGTTAATATCAACTTGCCCTGGTGCTTTCTTGTCATCTTTGTAAGCTTAAAATAATATTGTCTGCAAAGGGATACTAACTTTAGGTCGCGTCCTATGAGCTTAACTGCTCGTGACCAAGAGAAAAATCTTTTTGCATCGTTAACAACCTTTAAATGATCAGCTAATACTATGGTAGTTTGGGAAAGTAAGTATGAAATAGGGCTTGAAGAAATAGACGAACAACATCAATCACTATTCAGGTATATCAATGAATTGGAAGAATGCCTGATAGACGAAACTTTCGAAGGAACACGAATCGAAATTATTCTCAACTTTTTCCAGATGTTCTGTGCCACACACTTTAGTCTGGAAGAAACGTGCATGCTTCGTGGAGCTTGCCCGGCGTATGAACAGAACAAGAAGGCCCATGAGAAATTTCTGGCCTATTACAAGGAGTTCAGAGTGAAGTACAAACCATCCGATGATAAGAAAGCATTGCTTCAAGAGTTTCATGGCGTCTTGATCAAGTGGTTGGCCAATCACATCATGAAGATCGATATGAACCTAAAGAAAAAAGTAGAAGAAGGTGAGTTGGTAGGGGGTTGATTCTATTAAAATATTGGTCAAAATCATTGATTTCAAGTACTGTATATTAATTTATGCAGTACTTTTTTTTAGTGATGTCCGAGAAAAGATTTTGATATAGAATTCGTCAAATCCACCCCTAAATCCCCTTCTATGTTGTAAACCAAGTTTAGTTGAAGAAAAGTGATATTTTTCTTTGAGTTTCCCTATTCATAGGCATAGAACATTTGAGAGAATAGGTTCTGTCAAGGGTTCAGGAGTAAAAACCGGTAC
>Ga0209692_10000221_pt1 | contig 178513 bp, 179 predicted proteins | sample tdDd472_FD_187129 | JGI IMG/M metagenome (GOLD analysis project Ga0209692, IMG submission 187129) | Marine sediment microbial communities from the Atlantic coast under amendment with organic carbon and nitrate - tdDd47.2 (SPAdes)... | ecosystem: Environmental > Aquatic > Marine > Coastal >... | reverse complement strand
TTATCGATTGTTTGATAATTGTACCGATTAGATGGTATTTGGCAAAAAAAGGTTGATATATTTTTTCGTTATATCAAAGGGATAGAAGAACAAGTGGGCGTTTTAGACCGCTTTTGTAGTTAGACCCGGTGTTGAGGTATCAATATTATCGGTCAGACTTTTGAAATGTACCCCTCGTTTTTCAAGTTCGCCAACCATTACCACCAGATCTTTCACGCTACGACCTAAACGGTCTAACTTCCAAACAACCAAGCTATCTCCTTCACGCAACACCTCTAATGCCAAACTTAAGCCTTGTCGGAAAGCTTTGGCAGCACTGGCTTTATCTTCATAGATTTTGTCACAGTTCGCCAGCTTAAGTGCTTCATATTGTAAGTTTAGTTCCTGATCTTTAGTGGAGACTCTCGCATAGCCGACTAGCATTTTCATTCCTTATTCAGTTTTTCTGAAGGTATGATGTCCCCCATTTCTTTGCGGATCTCATCTTCCAGTTGTTTAGCATCCGGTAGCTTGTTTTTGAAATCTTCGGGTAACTCTCGCGTTAATAAATAACCTGATACGCCGACTGGTTTATCGAGACCCCGTAATGCATATTCCACTTCAAAGTCATTGCGCTCCTTACAAAGGATAATCCCAATCGATGGGTTTTCACCCGGTTCTCGAACATAGTCGTCCAGTAGATTAAGATAAAAATTCATTTTGCCGGCGTATTCCGGTATGAACTTGCCCATCTTTAACTCGATGGCAACCAATGCATTTAGGCGGCGATTACTGAATAACAAGTCAATAAAATATTCCTTATCATTGGTGGCAATTCGATACTGGTTGCCAATAAAAGCAAAGCCATATCCGAGCTCTAACATCACAGCCTGGATTTTAGATACCATACGAGATTCCAGCTCAGCTTCCAAAACTGGCTTCTCAACCCCCAGCATATCTAGCATATAGACATCCTTCATTGCCTGGTCAGCCTGTTCTGCCAGGTGTATGGGGAGCGCTTGCTGAAAATTGTGTTGTTTGTTGGCTACCTGATGTCGTTCATAAGCTTGTGACTCGATTTGGTGGATGAGTACATTGCGACTCCATCCCATTTCTAAAGTTGCTTTGAGGTAATAACTGCGAATATCCCTGTCTTTAACCTTCGACATAATGGCTAAATTTTGCCCCCAAGGAATTTCTGCAACAAGCTGTTGCAGTTCTTTATCATCACGATATTCTAGGTAGAACTGTCTCATGCTCCATAGGTTGCGTACGGAGAAACCACTGCGGCTTTCAAAGGTTTTTTGGAGATCGAGGGCGAGTTGCTCTACTACTGATTTACCCCAACCAAGTTGTTCTTGTTTCTCGGTGATGCTTTTCCCAAGAGCCCAGTACAATCGGATCAATTCATGATTGGCTTTTCGTGCAACTTGGACACGTGCTTTTCTGATCTCATTTTTAACATCATCTAAAAATAATTGATAATCTTGCTCGTTGGAAATTATCTGTTGGTTCATAATTTATCTTGTCAGCGGGACTGAAGAGTTTCAAATACTTCAATATTGGGTAATAACTCGGATGGGGCAATCTCCGGATCGATATTCTTAAAACTCATGTTATAGTAAGCAATTGAGAATGCAATTTCAAGAATGGTTTTTGATAATGGTAAATCCCAATTAAACCCGCATTTTTATCAGGGCTGGATTCTTTATCAAAAACGAAGGTTTTTGATAACTTATTGCTAATTAGACGTGGGCCTAATGCCAGTACAATTTCTTACCAAAGAACAACGGGCTCGTTATGGCTGTTATGACGGCTGTCCATCAGAACTCCAGCTATCACAGTATTTCCACCTAGACGATAGTGATTTAGTCCTGGTTCAAAAACGAAGAAGAGGTTTCAACCGTTTAGGTTTTGCACTTCAACTTTGTACTGTTCGCTTTCTGGGGACATTTCTATCCAATCCCATCGATGTACCAAAGCCCGTCATTACTTATCTTGCCAATCAGATCGGCATAAAAAGCCCTTTTGGCCTTAAACCCAGAAAGCCGCAAAATGTCACACTTATTCTGTAACTCCTTTCTACATAAGGGTTTCAGCGCATGATGTAATTTCAAATATTACTGTCTCTGAAGGCAGAATAAATCATTCTGCTCCACAATAATACGGTACAATCCTCATTTTTACCTGGAGGATTGATGAAAAATCAAGGTAACCGGCTTTCGATTCTTTCGTTGCCAGAAGCACGAGAATTCTATAGTGTCCCTAAATTCTTGACCGACGAACGTGATTATTTTTTCAGGTTCACTGATGAAGAACTAAAAATAGCGAAACGGTTTAATAAGGCTCCAAATAGAATTCATTTTTTACTGATGCTCGGTTACTTCAAAGTGAAGAAGGTTTGCCTGGTGTATGGCTGGAAAACTATTGAAGCAGATTATCATTATATCGCCAAACGATATTTTCCACAGTCAAATAAACATAACAAAAACATCGATCGTGAAACACGAAGGCGACTTTATAACATTATTTTTGACCTTAAGAATTATAATCGTTGTGATCAAAACGTTAAAAATGCCTTACTCTCCGATTTAACAGAGCGTGCAGCTATTTACGTTGATGAAACTCAATTATTTAAAGATGCCATTAACTTATTAAAGTCAATGAATGTGGCTATACCCAGGTATTCAACTCTCCAAACGCTACTATCAAGGGCTATTGGCCATGAAGAGAACCGCCTGGCGAGACTGTTCCAAAAACACCTGCCAGAGAAAACACAGAGCGAGTTTCTACGATTGATCAATAAAGATGAGTCGCATCATCGGTTAAAAGACCTGAAAAAACTACAGAAATCCTATAAGCCAGGTGATGTAAAAAAGGAGCTTAAACGTCATAAGGTGTTATCTGAATTATATACTGATGCCCACAAACTGGTTCAGAAACTTAGATTATCCCAAGGCAATATCCGTTACTATGCCACACGTTGCACAAAATATAATATTAACCGGTTAAGTGAGCTAAAAAAACATAAAGCCCTGCTGTATTTAACCTGTTTTGTAACGACGAGGTATCAAATTTCCAATGATTCACTGGTACAAGCATTTTTGGTCAGCTATAAAAATTTCAGTGATGAGATAAAAGTATGCCGGGATGACATGAACCAGGAACAAATCCTTAAAGCCTTGGAGAACATTGAAAAAGTACCGTTTGTTTTGGATTTATTTATAGACAATAAAATTAATAATGACACGTCTTTCGGTCTTGTCAGAGAACGGGCATTCAAGCTGATCCCAGAGGAAAACATACCGTTGGTACGTCAGAATCTGGCCAATGTAAAACCCAATAAACAGGCGATACACTGGGAAGCCATTGATAAGCATTACAGAAAAGCTGTTGCCAATCTGCGCCCTCTGTTATTAGTCCTTGATATGAGGTGTCGTAGTAATACAGTATTAAGTAACCAAATCGCCACAACCAGAAAACAGCTCGATACCTATAAAGAATCCTCCGTTATCGATGGCCGACTTATTAAAAAGCGAGATAAACCTTATTTTAAAATAGATGACCCATTGGATGTAAAACACAAAAAGTGCGTTTCAAAAAGAAGTGAAATCTACCTGTACAGCCTGATAAACCAGGGATTACTCAATGGAGAGGTGTATATTAAGGACAGCATGGAATACCGTAATTTTGATGACTATATGGTGAGCAATAAAATATGGAAAGAACGTCGTCACCACTTTGTTGAATTGGGCTTGGAGAAACTAAATCGACCTGCCGATGAGTATTTAGGTGAACTGGAGACGGCTCTTAACGAGAGACTGGAGCAAGTTGGGCAGCGTATTTTAGAAGGCAAAAACAGCTACGTGAAACGTAAACCTAATTCAGAACTATTGATGTGGTCACGTGCCGTAAAAGGAAAAAACGAACAGACCACTGAGCGATTTTTTAATAAATTTGATCGTAAATCGGTTGTCCATATTCTGCGAAGAGTCTATGATGAAACTGATTTCTTGCAACATTTAAAGCCAAAATCATCGCGAAATAAAAAAACTACCGCCAGTATCGAACATTTATTGGCCTGCCTGATTGCTAATGGTACGTTCCAAGGAACACGCAAATTTTCTACGATGTCTGGCCAACAGTATAAGCTTCTGCAGAGAACCGAAGACGATTGCTTTTACGAAGAAGCATTACGCCTGGCCATTGATGAGATCACCGGTGCAGCAGTACATCTACCCATCTTTGATGAATTCAGACTGGATGTTGAGAACATCCACGCCAGTGCGGATGGACAACGCTTTGAATCAAAATATGTCAACCCACTCGTTGATTATTGCTCTAAGTATTTTGGGATGAAAAAAGGTGCCATTGTGTATACCTTGGTTTCATCACATTTTGCCATTAATGGCCGGGTGATTTCACCCAGAGCACATGAAAGTCATCACCTTTTTGACATGATTTACAATGCAACATCCGATCTGAAAGCCAATATTATTTCAACCGATACCCATGGCACTAATCAGTTTAACCACGCTATACTCAATACATTCAACTACCAGTTCACGCCGCGTTATGCAGGTTTTAAGAAGCGTTTTCTGGACGAATTTAATGTTAAATTTGATAAGGAAGACATTTTGTCACTCAGTAAGGGTATTAATTTTAAGCTGATAAAAAAAGAGTGGGATAATATTGTAAAGATTATGCTTTCATTGGGTATGCGAAGCGTCCAGCAATCGACTTTGGTAAAAAAGCTCTGCAGTTATAAAAAAAATAACTCTATAACATTGGCACTAGCTGAGTACAATCGGCTGTTAAAGTGTCTTTATTATCTGGATTATGTCGATGACACGCAATTACGCCATGTGATTCATGCGTCATTAAATCAAGGAGAAGCATTGCATGGCTTAAAAAGAGCTTTGGCAGCATTGGGAGGTAATCAGTTCCGTGGTAGCAGCCCAGAGGAGATGCAAATCTGGAATGCCTGTGCTGACTTATTGGCAAACTGCATCGTATACTATAATGCAATGATCATGTCATCAGTCAAAGAGCATTGCCATCAAAACGGTAAAGATGATTATATTAGGTATCTGAAAACGATTTCACCGGTATCATGGGAACATATTTCGCTTAATGGATTCTATGATTTAGCTGAAAATGACGAGTTTTGGGATGTAAAGGAAGAAATCGAATCCATTGAGTTCGTCGCATAATACTAGAAAATGGTTAAAACAACAGGTTCATGAAATGACATCATGCGCTGAAACCCTTATGTAGAAAGGAGTTACAGAATAAGTGTGACATTTTGCGGCTTTCTGGGTTTTAGGCCTATAGTAGCGGCACCCATAGCAAGGTAACCCGAAAAACCATCTTTTGTAGGAATCGCATCAATTGCAAATGACATTGATGGTAGCGTTAATAAAATTGAGCCATAGATAAAACCAAAATTCGTCTTTGACATAAGTGATCCTTTTTTAAAATTTCCACGAAGCATTAATGGTTAGTATATGTAAGTAGTTGCTATCAAAGTCTCCTTTAATCGTGTCATTATCCAGAATCCCACGAGTCTGATTGATACTAGCATCTCCCACATCAACCAACTCATAACCAGCCATAATAGTGACATCCTGACTTATATGGTACTCAGTACCAAGACCATAACGAATCTGGCGATCAAGAGGCATATCCAATGTCCGATCGGATTTACTAACCGGTGATGTATCATAAGCCACTCCAGCCATTAGTAACCATTCATCCGAATACTGATATCGAAAACCCAAAGCCATATGGTAGGTATCATCAAAATTACGATCAGTTTTAATGTTCTGATTTAAATTATTCAATGTGAATTCAGTTTTACCAAATTCAGACCAGTCCTGCCAGCCAACATTTCCAACCAATGCCCATTTGGAGTTAAGATCATGGTAAGCACTGAACATCAAAGATTGTGGCGAAGTCATCTCAATATCAGCCTCAGTGTTTGAAGTTAATCCTGGTAAAATAGGTAAGACACCTTTTAAAGTGAGTGCATCTTCAAATTCCATATCAATTTCAGACCGATAATGAACACCAAAACGAGTACTCTCGGAAAATTCATAAAGTAGGCCAACATTAAAACCATAACCTATATCACTATCTTCAATTTCTATTTTTCCATCTGCTGTGTTACCAATACCAAATGGATTGTTATTAAATGCCATGGTTTGATCTAAGGTACTGTAAAGTACATCAAAACCAATACCAATAGATAATTGGTCAGTTGCTTTAAAAGCAATCGAAGGGTTAATCGCGAAGGTTAACAATTCACCTTCAGTAACAAAATATCGACCGGCCCAGTTATCACCATAATCCAGCCCCAGACCTTTATACGAACCCAGTGCAATGCCTAGTTTTACGTCTGATGAATAATCATGTACGTAAAACAGTGACGCTGACGGAATAAAACCACCATTTTGCCCGCCATCATCCGTACCATAGGTTGCAGAACTAATATCAAATTTTGAATCCAGATACATGGGTTGAAAACCCACCATTAACTCCGAACGTGTCAGGCGTGTCATTCCTGCTGGATTCGTTCCGGCAGTGGATGCTCGCTCGGCAATGGCAGCACTACCCGCAGAGGCTGTACCGACTTCAGAATGCGCCACTTCATAGAGCCAGAGACCGCCTGACCAGGCGTGAGAAACCATCAATAAAGATAAGAAAAACAAAACTATTAATTTTTTCATAAGCATTAAATAAAATGTAATCATTGAGGAAATAAAAACTGTAGCTGAACTCGTAATTGCCAGTCAGCACCATTATCAGGCGTTTCGACGTTATAATATGCGGCGGCTTGCAAATTCACAGGTTGTTCTCCAATTCTGAATATTTTGCCTATACCGCCACCTAATGGCACAGTCCATTTATCACCACTCTCTGCTTCCCAGTTAGCAGTAATAATCGGAGCACTGGTCAGATAGACACCATTATCCAGGTTATAATTCACAAAAGGTTGCCAGGTGAATAAATCCACATCCTGATCACCACTACCACCCACATCCCACACCTGACTTAACAGTGAACCCACAACCCAGGGACCTTGCATGGTCAAAAATACCGCTGATGGACCAAGTCCCCATTTGTCATTACCTAAATCATCATTGGTTGCCGTAGGTAGTAAAACAACCGGACCAAGCCCCCAAATGAGTATACCACTGTCTTTAGGTGAGAAAAATGCGGTGAATGTTGTATCACCGATACCATTGGTTCTGCTACTTCCAGGATAGGTTTCAGGTTGTGAAATAAGCGGCATGATAGTCCGGGTAATTAAATTCCAATCATCATTTAGAGAGACTGGTATGACAGGCTGAATATTAAGAATGTTTTGTGTCTTCTCTTCCGGTCCAAATTTAAAATTGGTGTTATTTTGAAAGGGTAAACTGATCATGCTGGCCACTGGATTTTGGGTGGCACGTGCAAGCTCGCCATCATCCACGACACCATTATTATCCAGATCATTACCTCCTGCGAAACTTACGTTGATACTGAGTAACAACAGACTAACAATCACACTTATAAATAGTTTTATGAAAAAATCCATAATATGCAGAAGAAATAAAAATAATTAAGGGATTTAGGATGGGTTCAGAACAAGATTACATTTACATACAATCTTGTTCTGAGGAGGCAAATGAAGAGTATTTAACCGCCAGCTGTATTGCCAAGCTCTTCCTGTTCGAAATCATTCTGCTCTGGTGTTAGATCTTTCGCTCCAGTGCCAGGCATCATCTCAAAACCGACATCAAAATGTACCATCATTTGTTTGAGCTCTTCTAATACACCAGCATTACCTTTTAATTTGGCTTTACCGGATTTAATCTGCTCATCAAACTTAACCGCACCCATCATGGTCTTTTCCAGATCAGAACGATTAATGGTAATGGTTAAATCAGCATTATTTGCCTGAAAACCTTTAATGTTGGTTAAGGTAGCATTGCTTAATTCAATAACAAATTTTTCATTATTATCAGGTGTATTCAGATTAATTTTAAATGATTTACCTTCCGCTTTTTTACTGTCCAGACGAATACCCAGGAAATCCAGAAACAGTTCGGTATCCATAGCCTGTATCATATCGGGTCCAGCAGTTTTTGGCGATGCACCACCAGGAATACCAGAACGTAGCTCATAAGCAGCTCCCAGGAAGCTGTTACGGACACTTGGACTTTCCTGTTGATAACCAATCTGCTCGAAAATATCAGCTAACAAGTCTTTGGCCCCCTGATTCTGGGGCTCTGCATAGACCAGTTTGTTAACTATTTCCTGAGCATGGCGGTATTTGCCCTGTTCGTACAGCGCTTTGCCTTTTTTCATAATAGGCTTGGCACCCCCCATCATTTCCACATAAAGTGGCGCAGAGTCTTCAGGAGAAAGTGGGATTAATGTAGTAGGGTTGGCATCCCAATAGCCCAGGTAACGATTGATCACAGCACGACTATTATGTTCAACACTGCCATGATAACTACGGGCTGACCATTGTTGCTGTAATGATTGTGGAACCTCATAGACATTATGAACCTGATTGATTGTCACACCCTGATTAGCAAGATGCAGAACACCATTATTCAAGTTGGCATAGGTATCTCGTTGAGCACGCATCACTTCTTGTACTCGATCATTTCCCCATCGAGGCCAACTATGAGAGGCAAACATGACTTCTGCTTCCTGTCCAAACAGATACAATGCATTATTGATTTGTTTTGACCACTCCAGAGCATCACGAACTAAAGCACCACGTAAGGTATAAATGTTATGAATCGTACCGGTAATATTTTCCGCAGCCCAAAAAGCTTTCATATCTGGGAAATAGGTATTCATTTCAGCTGGTGCTTCAGTCCCAGGAGTATTCTGAAAGACCATCTTAACCCCATCGACGGTGAGTTCTTCAATGTCTTTTTCAATAACAATGTTTGGCGGTATAAGACCAGTATTACCGGCTGCCACATTTTTACCAATCGACTGGTCCACATGACCAAAAGGACTCTTGGGTAACAGCACACCATATTGGAAAAATAAACGTCGATTCATGGCATTACCAGCATAAACATTCTCAGAAACGGCATGATCCATAAATCCTACTGGTGCAATGACTTTAACCTTACCACTTTGAACATCTGCTTCATTGACAACACCGCGGACGCCACCAAAATGGTCGGCATGGGAATGTGAGTAGACAACAGCCACCACCGGACGTTCGCCCAGCTTTTCATTAATAAACTTTAATGCAGCTTCAGCTGTTTCTTTAGCCGTCAAAGGATCAAAAATAATCCAGCCTGTATCACTTTTAATAAAGGTAATATTGGCCAGGTCATAACCACGGATCTGATAAATACCCGGAATCACTTCATACAGGCCATAATGCATATTTAAGATAGCTTGACGTTGTAATGAAGGATGAATACTGTCAAAATCCTTACCTTCTTCCAATAACCAGTCATAACTGCCAATATCCCAGGCCACGTGACCAGCCTCAGCCTTAATTTCTCGATAGTCCGGCTCAGCAATAAAGCCTTTTTTCGCTTCTTCAAAGTCTCTTTTGTCCGTCAGGGGTAAAATTTTCCTCTGATGATTTTGTGCTTCAATAGTGAATTTGGATGGCATTTTCCCTTTATCATGAAAATGCTGACCTGCACCTGCAATAACGCTATTGTTTAAACCTACCAATACTAATCCAGTCATAATCCACTTGAGTGGCTGTTTTATTTTCATTTTAAAATCCTTGATTATTACGTTAACTAAATATGATGATTTTTATAAAACGTACCTATTTGACAGTATAACCTTTACCTTCCAGACAAGCTGAGTAGGCACGGTTATAGTCGTTGCGATTATTTGCATACTTGCTCGCTTCCTGCTGTTTCCATTGTTCTGTCCTTTGTTGAGCCTGATTATTCTGATTCGCCTGTCTGACACCACCAATCAGGCCACCTGCTGCTGCACCACGTTTGGCCGCAGATGAGCTGTCACCTAAAATAGCCCCTAAAGCCGCACCACCGAGTGCTCCACGAACCGCTCCACCTGATTTTTGTTCCTGAGAAGGTGCTGGAGTTGATGTGGTGGGTAAAGCCATTGGATCAAAACCTGTCTGTCCTTTAGCCCAGCCATAACATTCAAATTTATCCTTTTCCATTTTTTCAGTACTCTGTCCCTGAGCGGGAAAGATAATTAACTCCGCCAGTACCAGCTGACTCAATCCGAGTAATGCGGTCGTACTGATGATTTTTTTTAAGAGGTTCATCTTTTGTCCTTATCATATCTTAAGTTTCAACAAGCTATTTGTTTCACGGTTATTAATTAAAACCGTTATATTGCATTGATATTGAAAAACTTAATATTAGGGATAGTATTTAATATATTGTTGTTAAATTATTATAAAAGCATTCATAATATATATCTCATGAATATCCAAAATTCGCAAACATTTTGAACTCATATGAAATCAATAATTATTAAAGACGTTCAATATAGTGTTTTTAGCATAGAGCAGCTCCAAGAAACGGTTAAAAATTCTGACTTTGAACACATACAAATATCTGGAGGCGCATTTTCAGGTAAAAATCTTCAAATTGAGTTGCCTAATTCATTTGTGAGTACAGGCTTTTATAATCAAACGATATTAGTCAAAGGTTCTTTACCGATGACTATGCTTACGTTTGGGTTTATTCTAGATGATATTGCATCGGGATTTTTATTAGGTCATTCATTTAAAAAAGGCGACCTTTTAATTTTACCTGAAAACGCAGAATTACATTATCTCATCCCACCTCATACACAGTGGATTTCTTTTAATATTCATCGCCATATATTAGAAGAAAATGGTATTGATATACCATGCAATCAATATTTCAGAATGCGTTCCATTCCTAGTGAATTTAATGCTTTATTAACAATCATGAGACAATTAATTGTGAATAAGGATGAAATAATTGGAGAAGATGTTGAAGACAGACTTATTGATATTATCAGGGAAATTATTTTCTCTGATGAAGCATTAAATTTGCGTGCACAAAAAATTTCAATACCAACCAAAGCAAATATTATAAAGCAAGCTCAAGAATACCTGGCTGAATATTCAAATGTACCAATTAAAGTAAATCAAATCATCAATGAACTTAATTGTAGTCATCGGACTGTTAATTATACTTTTAAGGAAGCATTTGGTTTAACACTGCAGCAATATATCAAAATCACCAAGTTAAATCAGTTAAACTACATACTTCAAGATCACGAAAATAAGAATAAAACAATTGTTGAACTGGCTAAATTATGTGGTATTTCTCATATGGGACGCCTGGCACAGGAATATAGAGCTCTATTTAATGAATATCCAAAAGACACTTTCAATCGTATTAAACAAAGTTGATCCTGAACGTTAATGAAAAATGAACAACTTAAGATAAAACCATTTGCTATGCGAGTTCATTAAAGTTAACGATATTTACCCTAAAAAAAATTTCAAAAAACATATTTTTAATTACTTTTGAATGGCCTCTTTCTGGAGTTTCCTGAATCATTCTCATTTGAAACGAATAGCAATAAAGTCAGAAACGCCAATTTGGGCATTATTCCTCTACGGCTGCTTTTTTACGAGGCAGAAGTAACCTTTTTAAAAATTTAAAAAATATTCTGCTATTTTGAATAGCCGTTTTTTTATTTTCGACGTGAGCCAACATTCAAAGCCCAATAGCGGCTAAAGGTCATATCTTTCATAATCAGCTCTTCCTGGTGTGATCTTAGGTCAATTGCTTGTGATTTTTGAAAAAGCAGCAGGATCAGTTTTTCAATATGGGCGTGAAACGCCTGTTAGAGCCAAATAGGATTGATTTTTAAACATTCTGTAACCAGCTACTCAAAGATAATGTCATGAAAAGAATGTATTGTCATCGAAATGTCTGCAGTTCAAACAAAGCAGAAATTTGGTTTGTTGTGGAAATAATGTGGTTTATCAGCTGTTCGAGTCAAATAGGATTTCTCAAACCACCTGAAAGCGATAATTATTGGGTTTTTTGTAAGAAAAATATAGCCATTCATTCATTAGTCGTTTACCAGAGGGGACTTTTCGGATTTTAGTAAAATCTACTTAAATATATCGGCTAACTGATAAAAATTGTATAATTTATACCTAGCATAACTTCAAAAAAAAGTCAGATGTCCAATAACAGATTCTGATTTCCGTATTTCCACAATATAAATACTCATAATAGTGTTATAAAAGGGTAGTACTCAAAATACAATCGCTATCATTTTAATTAACGTAGAATTACTGGTATCGCGAAGTTACGATGCCTGAGAAATTAATCAGAAATTATGTATCATCATTTGCTTCAGTTAATCCAACCAAAGTCGTTCTTAAAACGGGCACTGGTACGGACTATTTTGCTGTTTTTGCTCCTCACAGGCTATTTATGGATGGCTGAATACCTTGGTGGATTTGTTGCCAATTATACTCATCAACTCTGGCTGGAAGGGCTATTAGCGCTCTATCTGTATGGTCTTAGCTTCTTCATATTGCGTTCATCACACTTTCGGAGTTATCTTGCAGCGTTACCACTTCTGTTGTTCTATCTGGTCAGTGATATTTTCTATCTTGCTTTTGGGAAGGTTTTTAGGCTAGTTAATTTAAATGAACTACCGGAATTATTTGAAATACTACCATTAAATTACAGTTTGCCATTAGCCATTCTTTTATTGCTACCCATTGTTGTTTTATCAATGCATATCATGTGGAGACCACATCGCCATGCCTTAATCGCATCAGCACCATTGCTGGTTATCCTGTTAATTTTATATAGTGCTCCTAGCGGGATTGCACAGATGATACTAAGCTCAGGTAGTGTGCCGGTGAAGTATTCTGATGCAAAGAGTGTAGAGAATAATGGTCGTTTAACCATGATGCTCTATCAAGTAGCACTAAGGTTGAAAGCTCTTGATGAACTCGCCCCATATCGTGACCGTACTAAATATGAACAGTATATCAACACACGTTTGAAAGCATTGCTGCCAATGCATAATAAACGCAATGTTCACATTATTGTGCTGGAAAGTTTTCTCGATCCACGCCTGTTTCGTAAGCTTGATTTTTCTAAATCGCCTGTGCACCCTTCTTTTGATGAGCTGTTTGGGCATAAGCTGGGTCTTTCTTTATCACCAGTATTTGGTGGTGCGACGGCACAGGCCGAGTTTGAAATTCTCTGTGGTGTTCCCGCACTAGAATATCTTTCCAGTGTTGAATTTGACGTCTTTAATGGTTCTGCGGCTCACTGCCTGCCAGGTCAGTTGGCAAGTCTGAATTATCATAGTACTGCCAGTAATACCTATAAACCCGATTTCTTTAATGCCTCAGTTGCTTATCGAGGGGCTGGGTTCAGTGAAATTCATTTCCCCAAAGAGTTTTTACCAGCATCGGAGAGTTATTTGGAATTTGGTGATCCCGGCATAGAAGAATATATATTTGATAAGGAACTCTTTGAACAGAACCTGGGTTACGTGGAAAATCATTTGCGTGAACATCCAGAAAAACCTTTATTTAATTATTTACTTACTATCTATGGTCACTTGCCACATATGCTTGATTTGGATAAGCGTCCAGAAATTATCGAGTTACATACTGACTATCCAGATGATCACCTGAGTCGCACCACTAACCAATTTTTCTATCGTACTGAAGCTATCGCTAATTATGCGAATAGTTTGATCAGTCTGGACCCTGATAGTCTTATTATTTTTATCTCTGATCATGTACCAGCGTTACGCAATGGGCCTAATACTTATGCGGCTCTTGCCTATCTTGATGGTATCGAGAATGCTTATTACTACAATCGCATTGCTATAATTGATAGAGGTCAGGTGAAGCTTTTGCCATTGATGCAACACTACGATATACCCGACCTGGTATTAAATTCTCTTAGTGAAGGGTTATATTGTCAGACACAAGGTTGTTCATTTGTGAACAGAGGTGAGAATAGTAGCAAGTATGAAAGACTTAACGATTATTTGAGATTAATGGCCCATGCTTCAGAGTAATGATAAACGTAGGGTTAAGGGTAGGCTACTTATAAGTCATTACCAAAGAGTAAAATTCAAAATTTTAAATTGACTTTTTTGGTATAAATTTAGATTCTTATAAATTAACTTAAATAGCATGAAAGTGACGATACCAATTGGGACAAACAATCTCAATGTCTGCTTTTGCTGTTGCTTTCAACGGGTCGATGGCCATATATTCTTTACATGGCATCATCTATGAATTGCTGCTTTCTAAATTCTAACGTTCGTTTGTAAAAATTGTCTAGTTGCTGTTATACACCAGAACTGCTCACTCAAGCCAATTCTGAACAGTCGCTATCGGGAAGTTTGTAGAAAATACGTGGTCAAATTAACTGAATTCAAAAAATCTAATATAACGTTAGGATTGGGTTCTATATTAGATTTTCTCCAAATTCCGCTATGGGACGCCTGCTGCTTTAGAACCGAACAAATTGATTAGCGAACGAAATCTTAAATTAGATCGAAAATCTACTCTTCAAAATACCTACGAAAATAACTTGAGCTGCCGGTTTAGGTCAGCAGCGTACAGAACGAAATGACTGTTCCCATCCAAAGAAGCCATTTTCATGCTCCATAAAGATCATTATATTTGACTGCTTTTTGTACTGAGTGACTATTTTAGTTTTTAATGACTAAAATTAAGAGTTATTGTGGTTCTGTTGCAAACAGCAAAGTGTGTGACCAATTCCCAGCAACTACCTCTCTTTTTTCTCAGTAATTAACCAAGCAATTGGTAATTAAGCGGATCTCTCCTGCCAATCCTTGCCCATATTTCCAGAGATTTAATTGCCCTTTTTTAAACATGTGCATGACTTCAAATCCCTTAATCGTCGCGTAGGCTGTTTTCATTGACTGAAACCCACGGACAGGATTAATCAATCGTTTTAGTTTGCCATGATCCGCTTCAACGGCGTTATTGAGATATTTCACTTGCCTGTGCTTAACCGTTTCAGGACACTTACCCTCGGCCTTGAGTTCTCTGATAGCCACGCCATACGTCGGGGCTTTATCCGTATTTATGGTCAAAGGAATTTCCCATTCTTTGAGTCCCTTCAATGCTTTGCCTAGAAAACGTTTGGCTGCTTCGGTATTACGTGTCGAGGATAAATAAAAATCAATGGTGCTTCCTCTTTTATCGATAGCCCGGTACAAGTAAACCCACTTGCCTTTAACTTTAATATACGTTTCATCGACTTTCCAGCTAGCGCTGGTTCGAGGCTTCCAGTACCATTTCAATCGCGCCTGAATAATCGGTGCATAGCGCTGAACCCATCGATAAATTGTGGTATGGTCAACATTAGCACCTCGTTCACAGAGCATTTCTTCAAGCTCTCGATAGCTAATCCCATATTTGCAGTACCATCTAACGGCCCAGATGATAATGTCATATTGAAAATGACGATGTTTGAACAGATTCATGTTGGCATTCGCTCAGAAATATCGATATTGTAATTGTTTCTCCATATTTGCAACAGAGCCCCATTTGACAATCAACCTCGACAAGCTCCCAATCCTAAATATGCCGAAATTAAAGAGTCAATTCGCAATCGAGGACTAGATCATTCCCCAACAATAACCGCCCGTAAAGATGGCGATTCATTTATGATTTCGGATGGCGGGAATACCCGTTTACAGATATTAAATGAACTGTATCTTGAATACTCACAAAAAGCGGATGATGCTGAGCAATCTAACAATCCAGATGAAGCAAAAATTAACAGAGAGAAGGCCGACAACTTTTTTCATCACGAATGGCGTTTCAGACCTTGGAAATCTGAAACTCATGCATTGGCCGGACATATGGCTGAAAACGATCAGCGTGGTTCAATGCTGTTTATTGAAAAAGCACTGGCCGCGCAACAAATGTATGAGTTAATTGATCCAGATAAAACATTGAGTATGAGAAGCTTGGCCGATGCAATCAGTGATACCGGGTGGACCATTAGCCAATCGTTACTTAGCTCTTTTCTCTATGCTGCCAATGAACTTAACCCACTCATCCCAACAGCTCTATGGCACGGTATAGGAAGACCGCAAGTTTTACGCATACTGAAAGTTCGTCGTTCATTTATGAAATACTTTAAAGAACATCCCACTGATACGGAATTTAATTTCGATGATGTGTGGCAAACCGTTCTTCGTCAGAATGACGATTCAGTACTGGACTTAGAACACATTAAATTGGAACTATGCAATCAATGTGCTGAGAAGAATAATGAACTGGATATTTTTATCTTTCGTGCCGAAATTGATCTCCTTATCTCCGGCAACAATTTTTCATCTGCAACGAACCAGAATACGCCTCTTCTGCAACAAGCTTCCGGAGATGACGTAATTCAAACAACAAAGACGAATAGCGAGGGAGGCCCTAAAACAGAACTGGATACTGAAGAAGATAATTCGGGAAGCTCAGGAAACAGTGACAAGAACAAGGAATCCCTGGCACCTAAATCAGGCTCCACACCAACACAAGATAAAAATACTCATTCTGACAATTTACAAGAAGCTATCATCCATGTTTACGAGGAACACGTAAATAATAGAGATCTTGATGTTCCCATCAGCAATTTAATAGAGACAGCAAATCATTTTTTTGGCGATAAATTAATTCCCTTATCGTCCAATGGCTCAGATACTAATTTATCAGGAGGACAGTAATGGGCATAAATTCTAATCAAAACTTTTTGGTCAATGAAATTAATATGTTTGGATTTCGATTGGCGCTTCAAGTTGCGAAAGATTTAGATCACACCGCACTACAATCACTGGGATTAGACATGGAGTCTATCGCAGCAATAAAAGAGCTGAACGCCGATCAACTATCACAACTGGCCGGATTTGGTGGTTTGATGATCAATTTGAAATTTAATACGAAAGCTATTGAATTGGGTATCAAACACATCGGCAATAAATCCGATCATGACTCGTTTATCGATGAATTAATTTCCATGGAAGCACCTTTTTCATTACTGGAACAATACACTAGCATTGATAAAAGCGAGTTTTCTAATCGACGTAGAATGTTAGGTATGGTCGGTCGATTAGGTCGTCCGAATTTACCTAGCGAGGACAATGCACTTTTAATCGATGAAATATGGCATGGCCTGGATGAAGAGATGGAAGAACTGGTTAAATACTACCAAACCAGTCAAATAACAAACATCCCCATTAAAAATATTTACGCTCACAATAAATCCATGTGCCAATGCTGATTACACTGTAATCAATAAATTTTGAATTTTTATTTTGAGGAACTAAAATGGCCGGTAAAGAAGGAAATCCACTCAACTTTGATTCAGACGCTATAGACGATCTATTGGAAGAAGAAGAGCATAACCTCGCCCAACAGACTACCCCCGATATGTTTTCATCCCGCACGGTCCAATTGAATACGTCTGACATAGCGGCTCAAAAATCACCCGGTCGGATGATCGGTAATGTCACCATTCGGTTACACACTAAACAAGCCCACAGACTATTTCATGGTCGCCGTCGTGACGTTGCTAAGAAGCAAGAACCCATTACAGGATTAATTCGGTTTGCCGGAATTATGAATCGAATCTGGGTAGCCGCTGGTCATGATGATCCCTATGCCGATTATTTTTTATTCCAAATAGAACAAATCCTGGATAAAGCGGAACAATACATCCAAGAACAAACCGAAGAGTTGGAACAGAAAATTCAATCACTGGAAAAGAAGGGATACACTATTCAAGTACAAGAATCCGTGGAGCCGGTGGAACTAGACCTCAAGTTTGCCCCAGAATTTACCCATAAAGCAGCCATGGTTCTACTTAATTTTGATTATCTCGTTCGCCTAGCCCTTTCGCTGAGACACGCAGCAGCATTGAATCGCAAAGACTGGAATTTTGTGGTGAATAATAGTGGTAAAAATCTACGCCATGCATTAGAGACCAGTTTACGCTTTAAACAAACCGGTGTGACTCGTGATGATATAGCCGCCAATAACGCCAAAGCCATCGATGCCGCTGATAAATTAAAGATTGCCCTTCCTAAACCAATTTTGGAGGGAATTATCAGAGCTGAGATATCCCCACCTTTGCCTGCTAAGCGCACTGCCACATTGGACAATGAGCCTGGGGCAACTATAGAACCAAAACAATAATTTCTGTTCCAACGTGATCGCAATGGATTTTAATACGTCAACATTTTCGAGTCTCAATGACTACTTTTCTGATCATGACTCCCCTTTTATAAAAGGCCTTTTAAAGGATAAGGAGGTATTGGCTTTGAAAATATCTGATTTAGAGCGGGAGCTCACCCATCTTCAAAACTGGATGTATTTTCTCGAATCGCAATTCAAGGCCACTTTTCCCAGTGCAATGTTATACCTCTATTTGAAAATTGATCGCCGTTCAACCAGAAATTCATGGTCTCTGGTGTGGCGACTTAAAGCCGAGGCAACAGGTAGCAAATCGAATAAGCTGTTCAGTTATTTGACCGATTATCCTAATCTTTCCAGTCTTAGTACTCATGTGAGGGAGAAATTTGAGCAGATTGAAATGTATCGGTTATTACTTAATCTAACGATGAAGCATTGTAAGCTGCAATTGAAAGATTTAACGGTTTTTTACGAACATGTTTAATTTTTTCGTGTTATTTTAATGGTTTTTATTACATAATCATCCCTTGGAAATGTCTTTTTGATGGTTTTTAATGGAATCTCTTGCTGATAAATTACTCAATCCCTCTATTTTACCTTGCTCTTGCCACTCTGAAGCTGAACTTCTCAATGGCTATATAAGCTCACAAAAGCGCAAACATTTTTATGTCCATTGTGGCGCTTGCCGCAACCAAGGGGTTGAACATATTGAAAGCTGGTTAGCAATATTGAACTGGAATAAATCGAAACTTTCAGAACTCCCAACCGTAATCGATGTCCCTCACCTCCATTTGGGGGGTGTCTCTAGCCAGGGAATATCTGATTTGCTTGAAGAAGATCGCTTAACTCAAGAAGGTCTAATTAGAGATTTTAGAGAACAACAACTCCCCAAGAATAGCCCTCAATTTCTCCTAGCCAGAGCCAAATTGAATTGGGACATTTACGCACTCAGCATTCTTCGAGCAAAACTATTATTAACTGATAGCAGTAAATAATCTGATTACAGTGTAATCAAAATCTTCTTTTTTTCCCCGGCTTTGAACAGCGAAAGTATGTCGAACGCAATACTTTCGAGTTGCTTGTTTCTTGCATATATCTCTTTTTCTTATTTACTAATTTAGCTTGTCTGATATCCAAATGTCCTTTTAAATCAAGTTTAGTTATTTATTGGAGACTACAATTATGTCGAATAATTTTATTGGTACGGGTAATTTAGGAAAAGCAGCAAAACTGAGTCACTTTAAGCATGATGGTGAAGATCGTTGTGTATTAGAATTCAGTGTGTTTTTTGAACGGAATAAACCAGCACCTAACGGTGTTGGATTTGTCGATAATGGCGGTTTTTGGTTGAATGTTTCTTGGTTCGGGAAGAAAGCCGAACTCGCTGCACCGCAATTGAATCAAAAAGGAATCCGAGTAAAAGTTGAAGGTGAACTGAAATTAGATTCCTGGGAAAAAGATGGTGAAGCAAAATCTCAATTGGTGGTTGAAGCGAGAGATGTCACTCTTGATTTTTTGGGTATCGAATCAGTAACGAGAACTCCGAAAAAATCATCCTAGTTTTTTTTCAACGTCCCCTATTGAGCTGGTTTTCAGTACTGGCTCAATAATTCCTACTGAATTTATCATCGAGAATTACCATGAAAGTTTATTTGTGTGAGAAACCATCCCAAGCCAAGGATCTGGCCAAAGTCATTGGAGCAAACAGTCGCAAGAATGGTTTTTTTAGTGGTACAGCGATAGTGACCTGGTGCTTTGGACATTTGTTAGAACTCGCTGGTCCAGACTATTATGATGAGAAATGGAAAGTATGGGATATTGATACCCTTCCCATTATTCCTGATCATTGGCATTTCCAGGTTAAACCTGACGCAAAAAAACAATTCAGAATAGTTAAAGACCTAATCTTAAAAAGTTCCGACGTAGTAATAGCCACTGATGGAGATAGAGAAGGTGAAACCATCGCTCGTTCATTACTCTCATTAGTGGGTTACAAAGGAAACCTTTCACGATTATGGCTCACCGCACTCGATCCCACCAGTATCAAAAAAGCATTGAACAATATTTTACCGGGACATAAAACCATTCCCTTGTATCATGCCGGATTAGCAAGGCAACGAGCCGATTGGCTAATCGGTATGAATTTGACCCGAGCTTTCACCGCTTTGGGTAAACGTCAAGGATATCAAAACGTGCTAAGCGTTGGTCGAGTTCAATCCCCTACCCTCTCTCTGATCGTACAACGAGACTTGCAAATTGCCCTGTTTGAACCAAAAGATTTTTTTGAACTACACGCTAACTTACAGGTTAATGATGGTGAATTTAAAGCTACATGGAAACCTGAGTCTGATTTACTCGATCCCGACGGACATATCACGAATATTCAAACCGTAAGAGCCATTCAAGTTGAAGGTCACACCGGCAAGATAAATCACGTTGAAACGGAGCGCAAAAAACAGCCCGCTCCCCTACTTTTTAATTTATCCACTTTAACAGCTTTGGCATCAAAGAAGTATGGTTTTACAGCAGCTAAAACCGCCAAAATTGCTCAAGCTTTATATGAAACCCATAAAGTTACCACGTATGCCGGAACCGATTGTGAATATTTACCTAAATCACAACACCAAGATGCACCGGCAATATTAGACGCCTTATTTAACATCGACGAGAAACTCAAACCATTTGTAGATAAAGCTGATCCCAATATTCATTCGCGAGCATTTAACGACGAAAAACAAACCGCTCATCATGCCATTATACCAACCCGACACGTCATCGAATTACAACAATTAAGTCAAGATGAATTTAAAGTTTATGATCTTGTCCGAAGACAATACCTGGCACAATTTTTTCCGTTTTACGAATATGACGTAACGATAATTGAAGTTACGATTTCCGGAGAAACTTTTGAAGCTAAAGGAACCACTGTTATAAACCGTGGCTGGAAAGAGGTTATCCAGAATAACGAAAAAGCAGCAAATTCTAACACCCTACCCTACATCCAGATCAATGAACCAGCCGTTTGTACTAAATCTGAAATTCTAGAGAAGCAAACACAACCACCCAAACATTTTACCGATGCCACATTAATCAGTGCTATGGAAAATATCGGCAGGAATGTTGACGATCCTTCACTTAAAAGAATGTTAAATGAAACGGCCGGTTTAGGCACCGTTCGTACTAGAGACAGAATCATAGAGACTCTAGTTAGTCGTAAATATATTAAACGACAGAAAAAGTATTTGATAAGTACAGAACTGGGACGTTCTTTAGAAGCCGTACTCTTTGACCAAATCAAAGATCCAGTCATCACTGCACAATGGGAACAGGCTTTGGATCAAATTGCTCAAGGGAATGGTAGCGAAACTGATTTCACGGCACAACAGAAGCGTTTCTTGGAACAACTTGTCCAATACATGCAGAATAACATTGATAAACTTCCAAAATTAGCGTTTAAAGCGCTTAAGACCGAAACAGTCACCTATGCATGTCCTAAATGTGGTAAAAAGCTAGAACGTAAATTTTCACCCCAGAACAAGCAACATTTTTGGGGATGTCACGGTTATCCCGAATGTAAATATACTGCTCCCGATAACAATGGAAAACCCAAAAAAAAATCTGAGCAAGAAAGTAGCAATATTAAATGCCCTAAGTGTGATGGACAGCTTTTAGAGCGAGGTGGTAAAAATGGTAAATTTTTGGGTTGTTCAAATTTTCCTGAATGTAAGCATACAGAAAATATATCAACAAATTAAAACCTAGACAGGTTCTGGAAAAAACTCTAAAACTACATTTTTTCGAATAATAAGTATGCTTTCTAAACACCTGCTTCAGAGATAATTTATTTACTAATTCTTTGGTTTATATTACGAATACCCAATTTTAGAAACTCTCATATACAAGCCAATAATTAAATATTTAAAAGTTAGCTACACTAATTATGATATATAGGAAACATTAGCGAATTACTTTTTTTAAAAAAATAAAACGCTTATTTTTTCTTTTACATCAATATGTTATCAATCTTTCTCTAGTAAATTCGGAGTCCGAATTTGAAGTGCTCAACTACCCTATTCCATTCCACAATCATTAAGAAATTTGTCAATTCCACTAATAATTTCTTCACGACTTAAGTTATGTTTGTTATCGATATTTATTCTGAACTTGTTAGTCTTAGTACGTTCAAAATTTACAACTGGTCTTTTAGTTTTTGGGTCCTTTATTTCCTTTTTTATCTCTTCAACTTTATTAGAAGAAGGAACTTGAACAGCATCCACACCAGCTTTTTTAAGTAGAGTAAATATTTTTTGAGACGTATACTCGAGAGAAGAATTAGCTATTTCTTTTACCTTTTTCAAGATAGCTTTTTCAGCAACTTTATTCTTAGCTAATTGATTTAAAGATTTAGCCCATAGTTTTTTTATTTCTCTTGGGTCTTCGAAAATATCTACTATATTTTTATGTATTCTTCCAAATTCTAGTAACTCATTTAAAGTGGCTGGAGGAATATTTAAAGAATCTGATAATTGTTTTTGTTGTTCAAAAACGCCCTCTTTTAACAATCTGTGATAATACATACCTCTTTCAAACGCTGATAATTCTTCGCGGTCATTTTCTTTTTCACATTCAATTGAAGCTTGTTTATCATCTAATTCTTTTATGATAGCTTTTAATCTAAACTCTTCATTAAAATTATTAACAACGTATAAAGCTGACCATAATCTTCTTGAACCTGCTACTACTTCATATTTAATTGAAGGATTTTGTTTTTGTATATCTTTAGGAATTTCTCGAATTACTATAGGTATTTTTTGACCAATATGAGATTTAAAATCAGAGATTAAATCATCACATTGCTTTTCATCTAATAGATTAAAAAACCTACTTTGTCTTTTCCATGTTTGACAAATTCTTGGGTCTAAATTATCAATATATCCATCTTCTGTAATTGTTTTTTTTGCGTTAACAGCTTTACTCAATACATTGGTTCTTGATCTTTTTTTCTTGGGTTCTACGCTACTTATAGTTGAATTTTCATGTAATTTTTCTTCTGGAATTTCATCATTGTTTTGATTAGCTTTATCAACTACTTGACCAAACATGCTGTTCTTTGTTCCCATGATTCACCTCCTTATATATTATTTTGTGATGACCAGGTTTTGAAAATTAAGTTTTCTATTTCCTTACAGACGGAATTTATATTTTTTATAGCATTTCTTTGTGTCTGTGGACTTCCTTTAGGTGATTCAACTTCATATAAAGTTTTATTTTCGCCGGTGGCCCAGTCTAGTGCAGCAGTCTCATAAAAAATATTTTCAAGCATATATTCACCAAAATGACGATATGCTAGCTCTAAAATATTATCTTCCATAACATCCATGTTTTCATTTTTCTGGGTTCTGGCTTTTTTTCGGGATGGAAGAATTTTTAAGAATTTGTACTCTATATCTTCTCCAAGTACACCAATAATATTATCTAGCATTTTGAAAAACTGCATGGTTGAAGTAAAATCAAGCATCCGAGGAGGGCAGGGAATTACACATGCTGTTGCTGCATAAAGAGCATTAAGTGATAACATGCCTAGAGCAGGGGGCGTATCAATAATTACAATATGATAATTATCTATAACTTGTTCTATACCAGAATAGAGTAAAGCGAATTTTTCTGCTCCTAAGTCAGATCCTGCTATTTCGTATTCACTGTTATACAGTGATAAATTTGCTGGGATATAATCTAGATTCATCCAGTATGAAGGTTTAATATAATCGCCAAAATCTACATCTTGCCCTTCCAGGGCATCCCTGAAAAAGTAATACAGTGTTTCTTCTTCTGATACATCGAAATCAGGAATTTTACCCAGAGAATGGGTAGTACTTCCTTGAGAATCCAAGTCGATTAATAATGTTTTATGTCCCTGAAGAGCTAAAAACATTGCTAAGTGGACAGCAATACTTGTTTTACCTACTCCCCCTTTAAAGTTTTGAATACTTAATATTAAAGGCTCATCTTCAGGGGCCAACTGCTTAGTTGTTTTAAAATGTTCTCTAAGCTTAGCTATCTGTGCTTGAGTGTATCCTTCACGCCTATTTTTAGAAATTAATGGGGGAGGGGATAGGTCGTTCCCATCTTCTTTTTCTTCTCTGATTATATGTGAACGACTTCGGCCAACCAACTGAGATACTTCAGCTGGTTTATATCTTTTTCTCAGTAATTTCTCTGAATCAGGAGTATTAAAAACCTTTTTTAACTCCTGCTGTAACCGGACTTGGCGTTCCACCAAATCTCTTATTTCTGTTTTTGTTACTGGTGGCAGATACATTTTGAAATTCCTTTCAAACAATTGTGAAAAGAATTGATTATATTATATTTTTATGGGATTGCAACTAAATGATGTATTTTTGTTATTTTATATGACTATATTGACACATACACTATTAATGTAACATTATGTATGATGTAGAGAAAGCTACTCCTAACGAGAAGTTATCGAAAATACCAAGATATGGAATATATGTAAAAGTTTAATCGCGAACATAATAAAAAAGGGCTATGCGGCGGCAACCACATAACCCTTCTTAAATATTGTATTGATTACTTATACGGCGTAATCACTACCAGTCAAAAATAGTATACGCTGAGTTTATCGTAAAATCAATATGAGGTATTTGTTCGCCCTTAAGAAAGGTAAAACAATGAAAAACTCAGTATGTGATATAGATGATTACGCTGTAATCGAATTAATAGATACCAAGTCATTTTTTCAATTTCCGAAGATATATCGAACGATTGTTAACAAATCTAAATTAAACAGTGTTCAGAAATACTTCTTATTTGAACTATTTTTTGACTTTTTAGACCAACATCGATCCGGTTCCACTAAAAATCATTTGAATATCCATTGTGATCAGTTATCTGAACGTTTTGGGGTATCCATCAAGCAACTCTATAGATGGCTAAATGCTTTAGTTGAAAATAATCTGATAGAAAAAAATATCAGCACCTATCATTTGGATGGGAAACGTCGCGATAGAATAACGTCCATTAAATTTATACTGCCAAGCGATTTGGCCAAAGATATTTATTTAAATACTCCGAAACGTCGCAATGTCAAAAAATCAGAAGAGCAGGGGACAACGGACAAATTTGATCCCTGTCCACAAACCAAACCGCAGGACAAAAATGATCCACTAATAGATCAACAAGATCTCTTTTTAGAATTAACAGATCTATTATCAAAACCTGATCCTTTTAAAATTAAAAAATCCAGCCTAAAGTATATGATTAATTTTCTCTTCTCACTGTTAGAGCAAAAGAAACTCAGTGGAGGACCCAATCGAATTAAACAAATCATCATTCAGGTTCATTCGGATATCAATAAGAATACTTGGCCCAAACATATGGATTCAGATTTTAGAATTAATAGCATTTTAAAAAATATTAAAAACAACAAATATAAGATTTTTTCATAACGCTATTGGGAAGTTAGCGTATTCTATGCATAACCCTAAACCACTATGGACAAATCATTGATTTCTTAACGCTCCGCTAAAATCAACAATTTGACCACAATGCTTTTTAACGGGTTATACACAGCATACTACCTTATTTAACGGATTTTTGGATCATTTTTCAAAGTGACAAAATTTTTATTTTTGAAACGATATTTTTTTGAATACCAAGGCTTGAGATAGAGCATTTTTGTTTAGTGAGGGTTAATTTTAAAGCCGGAATAGATGCTTTAGAGAATACCCTAACTCAAGATCGGGGCGAAAAGGCGTCGGCTATCGCTCGACAAACTCTCTATTTTTTTACTAGCGTAAGAGGGGGATTAAATAGAAGAGGGAGCAAATGATACCTTTCTATCCAAATCTGGCCAATAGCGTTTCACGGTACTTAATGAGCAATTTGCTATTAAGGCTAACTTTTTTTGTGTTATATGGTTGTTTCCGGAAAGAATGCCCTGAAGCTTGAATAACGTCCGTTCCCGACGTTTTGTAGATGAGTTGGCACCGGCAGCTGATTGTCGTTGTCTTATTTGTTCCGGAGTTAATTTAGGCTTTTGAACGTATAGATAATCACTGTCCATTCCTAAACTTTCGATATATTTTGCCAGTGTGTCTTTTTTGAACTTGTATTTAGTTTTGACTGCGGTCTGTAAATAAGCGTTTAGCTCGCATGTATCCAAACCAATTAAGTCATCGTTAATTTTTTCAAGTTCAAGTAAAGCATCCTCAGCACTTTTAAGGTGTCTGAGTGCTACATAAAGAATGAAAGCTATCAGATCACGCTTTTTACCGGAGCAGAGCCGTTCTTTTCCTTGTTGCCGTGCAAAATTCAATACTTGCCAATAAGTTTTTGCCCACCATTGGCCAATCGTATGCCGTGAAGTTTTCGCTTTTTGAATTCGTTGCTTTTGATCGAGTGGTTGTTTTTGGTCTCCTTTTTCATAAATAGGTTTTTTTATCTCCACATGGCATTGATCTGCCATATCATAGAAAGAAACTTTTTGTTGCTTATTGATATAGGCATGGACTATTCGTTTCGATTTGCCGTGTATTGAACCGGGCAAACGTAACACCCTGACCGGATCATGACTGGCAGCAGAATCAACGTCCCAAAGTTTTCCACCCTTGAGTTTTGATGACAATTTTTTAGCCATTTCACGCCAGGCGTTAACACGATATTTATAGGCTTCAACACCTTCTTCGAAAATCCAATAAAGGTGAACTCCTCCGGAGCCACTTAAAACGTAAGCATTCGGTAGGGGGAGGGCGCTTTTTGACAATTGTTGGAAGACTTCATCAATGATGGCTTGTTCTTGTTCTTTGTTTAAAATCGAATGGCTTTTAGTGTCAATTTCAACCCATAGCGCATTAAGACGTGCCAGCTGACGCGAATTTCGCCAATTGAAAAATTGATTGGGTGAGTAGAAAACGTCTTCAGACAAACATTTTAATTTGAAATCCAGGAGAGTTGTTGTGGGCTGTTTTTCGCTATTGCCGATGGCTTGCCAGCTGGGGACTTTCTTAGGTAATTTTTTGGATGTCCAAAGAAACCGGCAATATGTCTCATCTTCAAGCAGATCGGTGAACTGCCCCGGTAAACAACGGTGATATTGAGTTGAGCTAGTATCAGTTAAAAAAGTGGCTGCTGAGCTATAATTCATTGTATGTCTTTTAATTTAAAAACAAAAAGCAGCCACGCCCAAGCGATTACACTTTACTAATGGGTGTAATCGAGTTACAATGGGTCAACTTTTGTCTACCTTTGGGTAGCTGCTAAACCTCTGCAATTTATTTTACATTTTGGCGAATGGGATAGATTTCAGGGGTTTTGTCTTTTCTGGGTGTTAATTTTTCTTCATATCAAATGTGTCAGTCATTTTTTACAATTTAAGTGGCTTTGATCCTATATTATTTAGCCTTTCAGATCAATTGCATTTCTACAGTAAAATATTAAAACACTCGTTTAAATAAATAGATAGAATGCAAACGCAATGCGTAAGTGTTGCGATAGCATGACGCAAGTATTACCTGAGTATTTCGATACCATTTCAATTACATGTTTTCACGAATGTTTTCTTTTATCTTTTCGGGAGAAAATTTGTCTCCCAGGCGAATGAGTGCGGCTAATACCTTGGCATTGGAAAATGTTCCGTTGGTTATGCGGTTTAAATTTTCAGTCTTTTTATTTAAAATAGCCATCACTTCATCCGGTAAACGGAAGGTTCGGTTGGGAATCGGAGGTTTTTCTTTGGCAATAATTTTCTTTTTTGCGACTTTTTTTACTGTTTGTTTTTCAGGTTGTCCCGTTGGAACTCCTGCTAATAAGTTTTTTTTCTTATTCTTGGTTGGCATATTCTAGTAACTCCAATGCTAAATCCTTGTAATCTTGTAAAACCGGTGCTGATGATTGATACACTTCAACCGGCGTTCGTGCGACTTGCGCTTGCCCGATATACGTTGACTTACGGACAACAGAGTTAAACATTAACTGCTGATAATCGGATAACTGTTCATCCGCGAAAGTGTTTAGTACCGTTTCACGTTTGTCGAAATTATTTTTGAGAAAGAAATACTGATAACTCTGATCTTCTTTAACTTCTTGTATCACTTCAAACAGATCTCGAATACCGTCCAATGAGAATGCGCTACAGTTGAGTGGAACTAATATAATATTGGCTGCTTGTATGGTATTGACCGTTAATACTGATAGGGAAGGTTGGGAATCAATTAAAATAATATCATATTGTTCTTGTATCTTATTCAACGCTTTTTCCAAAATGCGCTCTCTTCGTTGCTTAAACATTAACTGCTCAGCTGCTCGGGCCAAATAGATATTGCTGGGCAGAATATCCAAATTTTGGATCGGTGCACCCTCGGCCATCGCCGGGTATATCGAATCAACTACGTTGGTCGTTTTATTGACCAGTATTTCCCGAATGGTGTTGTCCAGTTCATCCCCGGTATCGATGTAAATGGATGAACTATTGGCTTGTGGATCGGCGTCCACCAGGAGAACCCGTTTTCCCATTTTCGCAAGTGTATAGCTTAAATTGGTACTTGTGGTCGTTTTCCCTACACCGCCTTTTTGGTTAATTACGGTAATTATTTGCACAGTTTGTCCTTGTTCATGGTAACATTTTTTTGCAATACATACGCATTGCGTATATATAGCAATTTGGTGATTCGGTAACAATAAATAATAGTATTGTGGGTAACGTCTATTTTTATTTTTCAGAGCGCCCCAAAACGAGCCGCTTTAAAAAATAAAACTGAATTAGAAATAGTAAATAACAGGCAAAACCTGCTATTTACTATCGATTGAAATTACGCGACTAATTGCTTAGCCAATTCCACTTCTATGCTATCGCCGTCTTGATTTAGAATATCTAAACCTGTTTCCGGCAAATCGCCCGATGTGGATTGACAGACCGCAATTTTCTTGGCCATCAATGACAAACAATTGATCTGAGCCGTTTCTGAATAACCTAGAAACGTGACGTTCACATCACAACGCTGTCCGATCCGCCAGGAACGACGAGAGGACTGCATCAAGGTGTACACGTTATAACCCGTTTGCATATACACGATGTTGGGAAAATCCAATAAATCCAATCCGGTTTTTACTAGTTCGGGATTACAAATTAATGCATCCAAACCGCGATCAACCTGATCAAATATCCAATCTTCTCGTTTCATCGTATCGACCGATGAACGCAAAACGCTTGCCTTAAACCCAGCAGATTTAAGCAAATTTTTCAGGCGATCAGCCGTGTCTTGTTTGCCGGTATAGGTGGTATAAATAAGAGTCCGTTGGCCTCTTTTTTTAGCTTCCCGTACCTGCTTAACCATTTCCCATTCTTTAGGAGAATATTGATCATTTTCAAAAAGACTCGGAACAAAGGCTAACAAAGTACGATTGCGCGGATGTTTGACCGTTTCCGGCCGAAAACAGGTATCCGGCCAACGTAATAGGGCGTTTAATACCACACCTAATAACGATTTATCCCCTTTAGCCAATGCTTTTTTCAGCTTCTCTTCCAATTGATAACTTAATCGATTGTAGTGTGAAGCTTGATCATTGGTCATCGGAACATCGATAAAATGCTCGTGATAGGGCGGTAAAGCATTTTCCCCCAAATCGCGCAATTTAACGAAAACCGTATATGGCAATATGTAACGAGCAATACCTTTAGGGCCGAACCCCGGCCCTTTCGTGGTGTGAACCGACACTCGTTTTCCTTTAGCCGTTTTATGCGATTCAATGGGTGACTCTTTATAGATATCTTTAAGTACACCGTGATCACGCATAAAGCTTAATGAAGCAGAGCGTAACGAGCCGCGAGTATTATATCGATAACCATCTTTAGACATGATCGTTGGCATGGTCCGATGCAAGAGATAGAAAAGATCATCGGCATAACCGCCCATAAGAGTGCCGGTTAATAAAATAATCTTTTTTACCTGGCTTGCCATCACGCCCATTGCCAGACCTTGTGCTGAAGAAATCGCTTTATCTTCATGCGCTTCATCCACTATCAAGTTACTAAAGTAACCCTTGGGTATATAACGCTTGACGAACTCAGACGGCTGGAAACCGCCCTGGCCAAAACTAATTTCAATTTTAGCGAGGGTCCGTTCGATACGCCTGGCTTGGTTATCAGAAAAAACCAATTCACCCTGGTTGTCTAATAAATTGACGAAACCATACAGGTTATCAGTCAACATCGAAGACAATAACTCAGCTCCGAAAGCGTCAATCAACCGTTGAGCGGTCTTAGGACCAATCGTCGGTAGTTTTTGCATCGCTTTACTAATTAACGCGTCCATTGAAAGTTTTTTCTGGTGCGTCGGTCGAACTAAAGACCATAACGGAGCCTGACATTGAGGACAATTTTCCTGCGATACCGGCGAATAGGACTGATAAGGGATTTCATTACCATCATCATCATATATAACCTGACCACAATTGGGACAAGCTGCCACTATTCGTGTTTGATATACGGATCGAGAGTTAGGATCGGTTTTATCCGTAGGGATTTTTTGGTGACGATTGCGAGCCATCACTTTCTTTTCCCAATGGAAACCCATCCGCATCCGGACACGACCGATAATAAAAAACTCCGGAACGTCTGGGTCAGGACTTTGTAACTGTTCCCTAATCGTAAGTAATTTTGCTAAGGTATCCGGGCCATTAAGCACCCATGTCTTTGCTTTTGGCAACGTTATCTTAATTTCTCTTGCGAATTTGTATACCAAATGCGGCGGTGAGATGACTAAAGTACGTTTGAAACCTTCTGCATCGAGTATGGCTGCGGTCAGGATACCCATTAGCGTTTTACCACAACCCATTTCCCCATTGATGACGCACGTTCGCGCTTTTTCATCAATCAATAAATGTGCTGCTGCTTGTATGGCATCGCGTTGAGCGTCGAATGGTTCGCGTAAACAGCGATCCATCAACAGTTCCCGCGATTCGGCCGGAATTCCGCTAAAAATAGGTGGATTTTGAGCTTGAATGGCATCCATGAGACTACCACCATACTCGGTTAAAAAGTCGTTTAAAGTTATCACAGAAGGATCTTGATTTGATGCTTCTGGTTGCTCTTCTAAATTATTGGCTGTAGCCATCGGTATTCTCCTTATTAATGCAAGAGGGAACACCGCCCGACCGGGGAGTGTTCCCCTCGGGATTGAATCAGTGTTATCACTGATGGGTTAAAAGTTTAAAACGCTCAATATGAACGATTCGGTTTTGAAAACATGCTTACCGTTGAAACGGATCTGAATTGCAAAGCACACATCAGATTAATTGATGTCCTAAGTGGACATAAAAATTTTAAAAATTGAGCATTTTCAATTAGGTAAGATAAACCTCATACCTAATTGAAAACAATCAATGCCCAGCTCCTTTTTACTGAAAAAAGGAGAGTAGGGGCTTGAAGTCTTCTAGTGTAAACTTGATTGAGAAATGTTTGGAATTTCCATAGATAAACTATCGTCATCTATCAAGACAACGGTTGATTGTGGAAACCAGCCAAGCTTTTCTACTTCTTCATCGGTAAGAAACATTTCAATGATGAAACGCTCACCAATTAAAAGACGTTTTGTCGTATTGATATGCATCGGGTAGCACTCCCTTTTGAAAAAACTAATTGCTTGAGATATTTAACGTTAATATTCCATTTTGAACAGAATCCTGGATAAATATTTCCAACTGTTCCGGATCAAAATCAAACTTAACTGCGTTAATCCCAACACCTTGCAGATACTGAATCCATTGCTGTTGCACTGCATGAGTCATTACAATATTTTTCCAGTGATCTCGAAGTGGTAAATGAGACACCGCTTTTGTTGTTGCCCAAATATCAGGACATTGCTGTTCACTTTGATATAGCAACAGTGTTTGATTACAGTAAGCGGATTGAGTGAGTCGCTTATCAAATAAAAAACAATGTGCCATTTCTCCGAATAGTGTGGTCTGCGTTCGGCCAGTCACTTTATCGAATTGATCGATATTGGGAATGTGTATGGTTGTTGCTGACCCACCCGGTAGACCTAATTGCAACTCATCGAGGCCTTGTTCAGAACGGGGTAGTGAAAGCCGTGCCATTAATTCCTGCAACGTGGTATCACGTCCCCAAACGGAAAGAAAAATCAGTTTGATTTGATCGGTTAAAAATGCATCAACGTATAGATCGCTGATATTTTGAATTTTGTAGAGTATAGGATTCATAAGCATCTCCTTAAGGAAAAAACAGGGATGCTTCCACCAGGGATAACACCCCGATGGGAAAATATGCGCCGTTTCCGGACACGGTTAGAATTAAAATCGAATGGAACTATATCATCGATATAGTAAACGTATTGATACCACTCACAACGTTTAGCCTAAAAAAATAAAAATGGTATGAGGTGAAAAGTTACGACTCATTCCCTGGAAATTCTATAGTTGATGATGCCTATCACTTAAATCACTAATACATCACAATATGATTAATTTATCAAAAATCATGTCTAAATTCAATGAAATCCATTTATAAACAATTGAAAGTAAGGCGCAAGGTGAACAATAGACGTTGAAATTGGTATCTAATGTCGGAAATTGGAGTAGGGGAGGGGTTTGAGGTTAAAATAGAACCTTTATCGGGGAATAATCCGCAAATTACACTAAATATGACTGAAGTTGCAAAAGAACAGACACGAAAAAAGCTGTTAGAAGCTCAAGACGATTTTGGGTTGAGTCCTAAAGAATTAGGTATGATCTTAATTGGAACCGAAAAAGCATATGATACCTATAAAAAATGGATTACTAGCGGAAGTCAGTTAAGAAAGCCGACCTTATCCGTTATGGCTCATTTGGACACCTTGTATGATTATTATCGACAAAGCCCGGCCGAATTTAAGCAATACCTGGAGAAGCAACTTAAAGCGTTTTCTGAAAGTTAAAATAAGGGCGCATGGGTCTTTACATTTAAGGGCGTATGGGCCTATAATAAATTCATTCCAATTTATTAATAGGTCCACCATGGCAAAAAACTTAACGATAAAAATTGATGATCCTGATATTGAGAAAACAATGGAGGATCTTAAGGATGTTTTTGGAGTAACAGCTGATAAGCGCTTGCTTTTGAAGCTTGTTGAAATTGCACCGAGACATTTAGCTCAACTGAAATCATTGCAAAACCAGGTGGACGAACTAACGTCACAATTGCAAAATTACAATGTTTTAAGAAAAGGCTTTATCACCATGATCGGGAACGATAAAATAGAGTAATTATTTTACCGTTAAAATCGTTGCCGGCAACTCCGGAGTTGACTATGTTTTACCATTATTTTTTCCTTTAAGGGCTGAATATAGGAGAGATTGAATGGAGCCACAGCAGCTACAATTAAATTTGTTTGCGGTTGAAGATAGTCGGGACACACGCCGACTATTGACTTCTACGCTCCAATTATTTTCCGAATATGCTCAGAAGAGCGGAAGTAAGGGGTATAGTTGGTATTATGCCAACTATACTAAAATGATATATCGTGCATTAGGCTTTGCAAATGGGACAAAGAAAGAAAACATGGATTCCTGTCAGTTAAGCCGACTAACGAAAGCTGAAGAAATTGTTAGTGGTGCCTTAGTGACCGTTATTAAAAAGAAAATACCCTATAAAAAAGCCTACCAATATGCTCAAAACCGATTAAAATTAATATCGGTTTAAAACTGTCTGGAAACTTGAATCCAGATTCTCACTGGTATAGCTCACTAACATCTTGCCCCGTCCAGAAATCATACGCTGCAAATAGGTTAACTTCTGTTGCTTCGAACATTAAGGGATTGGATGAAATTTGCTTTAACGTTACGTGATAATCGAAGACGTGATTTTTGTTGTTCACGAACGTAACGGAGCTAATCGTGAGTTTGTTTGTACTAATATCGACATTAGCCAGATCATAAGTGCCTGTAATGTTAGGCTGTGTTGTTTCTTGGGATGAAGTTAGAGTGAATATCATCGGGTTGGATGATGTTAGTTTCAGTTCTACAGCATGAGTAGTGGGTAAATTCAACGGTTTTGAAGAATCACGAACCGATAGGGCGGCAATGAAGAGTGTCTGATCTGGTCGATAACTATTCACTTCTCCCAAGTATAAAACCATGCAAGCCTGTCGATAAAATAGGGTATCCCCAACTTCAATACGACACTCATCAATATAAGTTATCTGATCACCGTTTTCCAAATTTATAGTGTTTTCATTTTGTGAGTAAGTGGATTCACTATGTACTTCGAGTCCAAATTCATTGTTTTCGTATTTAATAGCCTGATTTTTATAGGTGCCATCAGAAAAATAATGAATAGTTTTATTAGCAGAATCCAAAGCCATATAAAAACCATTTAGAACCTCTGAAGCGCTCGCGTGAGATGCTAAGCCTATAGTCATAACGGCTATTAGTAGATATTTCATCGTTTTATCCTGTTTCTCGGAATGGGATTGGAATAATTTTTTTATAATGGTATGAATTTACTTTTTATAGCTCAATGAATAATTGTATAGCCGACGATTACCTTTTTTGTTGGGAAGACCTCATAGCTCACCAAAATAACCAACTTTGGATGTTATTAAACATTTGGGTGATAGTCCTCATAGGACCGGGTAGAAAAGTATCTACTTTTACCTGTTTTGATAAAGAATATGATTAATAGTACACTTTAACTAATCAATGTATAAGTAATATTATTGTAAAATAAAACCAATCTTTGTTTTTTATTTAGGCCAAGTATATAAAAAAACAGCAGGGCATTAAAACTTAAAAAGAAGTGTGGACTACTAATTAAACTATCATGTAAAGGAGATAAGAAAAGTGAATTGGAAAAGTATTTTAGTTTTTATTGTAGCATTGGGTATTACCAATATGAGTACCTATGCTTTCACAATTAACAGTATCAGTAGTAAAACTGTTATTGAGCACCAAGAGCAGGTGAAACCTGAAATAACCAAATGTGAAAAGGTAAATGAACCATCACTAAAACACCAAAAAAATAGCATTGTTGTTGGTGATGAAAGAGCGTATTAAACAAAGCCACAATATAACAGATGAACCTAGAACCTTAAGCTCGAAAAGTAACAGTATTAGATGGAATTGCAAAGAGAGTGTTTAGGAATATTCTATATCACTAAAATTATGGGATGAAAACTTTTAATGAAATTTGTTTTTTGGCTAATTCTACTGGTTAGTTATTCCGCATGGGGTGGCATTAGGGATGGCTACTATGAAGATATGAACTTTGAAAATAAAGTTGGATACTACTTTTCAAATGGTAGCTATGAAAAGAGGAAAACTACATACAATGATGCCAGTGGTACTCATTCAATCGATGTGCTTGAAAAAAACACTTATATCCAGGAAGGAAATCAAATAAAACTGGGTAATGGCAACATATTTACAGCCCTAGATGAATGTCGTGTTGTTGTTGAGCTGAAAACTTATTATCAGCAAGCTTGTATGGAATCTTATGAAGGAGAATTAATTGCTTTCAGGACAGATGGAACGTTGATAGTACCCAAGATGTTAGTTGTTAATTCTTCAGAAGTTTTTAGTCAATCACAAAAGTATACAGTTGAATTGAAACTAACCTCGAATAACCCAATGACATTTCGTTTATTCAAAGTTTATGACATCGCCAAAACTTATGGTGAGTCAGGAACTTATGATCTGGGTGAAGACGATCCTGAAAAAAAATTGTTCATTAACTCTGTAAGATTTGTGAACCGGACCGACCATGTGCTGATTTATGACATTTCTTTTAAAGAGATTGGAACCAACCCTTTAACTTTTGAGGTTACAAAGCTTTCTTTTTACAGTGCTTATGATTTTTGGAGTGGGGATGATGTCAGTCACCTTTACCAATAAATAAAATCAACAAAAGTAGTGTTATTTAAGCAACTATTAGCTACTAGAAGATAGTGCATTTGCCGGGTAATACCCGGCAAACTTATTGACAAAATTAAGATATTTTTACAACCTGGCCGTAACTTTCTCCGGGTGTAAAATTTATCCCTCGAATGACCGGTACAAACGTATCGGTCGCGGTTCGTGTTTCAAGTATTTCATCATCACTCTCAATTTTGGAGATACTAACCTTTTTAGATTTATGCGTATCGCCTTTAATGAGTAGAATTTTCCCATCGTTACCAGTGACAATTCCATTAACGTGACCGGCTGCTAACATTAATGCCATGTGCCATTCACTTAAACGACGCAGTGGTTGACGTTTTTGCTGCTCACCATTTAAAAACAGATGATTAAAATTGGACCACAACACCGGTTGACGATTAATTTCATCAGCCAATTGTTCGGGCTCAATATTGACCCGCATGAATTTAACTTTTGAGTTAATCGTAGCGGGCACTGTGAAAACAAGCTGCTCATCTTGATTAGTATTGGTGGTAATAATGTCAGGAACTAAATCACCACTTCCAACGGCCTCAAGCTGTTGTTGCAGTTTCTTATCGGCGTTTGTTGCATGACAACGCTGCCCCATAATCACCACTTGTTTAAAACGCTCTTCAGCAGCCCGATAAATTTGAACATTTTGGTAATGTCGAGCGATCCAATGACTAAACGGTTTATCCAGTACATAATGCGGGATAATAATGATCCCGATTCCACCAAACTGTAAGTAATGCTTGGTGAGTTGATAGAATGATTTTTCTAATCGGGCTTTACCTTGTTGTGACTGATTGTAACCCGTCGAGTCAGCAACCAGGTTGCCGTATGGGGGATTAAAAAACAGTAACGAAAATTGCCGAGTGCCAACCCAACAATCATTCAGATCGCCATGTATTACCTGGTCTAAAATGGACTTGGCGTGCCAGGCACGTTCCTTGTCGATTTCGATACCGTAACTATCGGTTACTACATGCTCTTCTTTGCCAAGATGATGTTGAATCTCTGCCAGGGCAGTTCCTTCTCCGCAGCACGGATCAATAAGCCGTATTGCACTTTTTTCGGCCGGTTTTAAGCGACTTAAAATACCACTGAGGGTTTGTTCATCGGTGGGATAGTAGCCGTTTTTAATAAAATTGTGCGCTAAACGCGAAAACATTAAAGCCATAATAAAACCTCATAAAATAAAAAACGCACGGCTGAATAAAGCCGTGCTTGATTGAACGTAATAACGCAATTATTGACGATTCCACACCTGTTTAGTGGCGTCGAACTCGTAACCTAATTTGCCAAGTAAAAGACATTGTTCACGGAAAGTTAGTCGATCTACGGTAGGATCAAGTTTGACTTGATCGGTGAGTTCGATATCGCCCAAGATTGAAAGATCAAGGGTTTTATCATCTTTCGCTTCTTTAGTATCCGAAGCATCACCGGAAGGTTTGTCATCAGGCGTAGTCGCCGGTTCTTGCTGAGCTTCATCATCTATGGGATCAGGCTCGGGTTCGTTCGCTATTTCTTTCTCTTCGACCATATCGATATCTATAGATTCTAAAATAGCTCTGACTTCCACTTTAATTCCACCTGCCCAGGCATAGGAACTAGGGTAGATTTTTGCAATTCCAAACCGACCTTGAAACTCTCCTTCCGGATATTGCTCAAGTATAGGATCTTTAATGGCAAATTCACCGATCTGAGTAATTAAAGTCCCTACAATAAAGTCGCCATTTCTGCCGTTAATCACTTTAGTTCGTAATGTTCCAGGTAACACAATCATTACACATCTCCTTATAGTTTTAGATTTGCAGGAGACGAGTATCCGGTAGGATAAACATCTCCCACCGGGATTAAAAATTAAATTTCGTAACAAACTCTATCGAGCCCCTGTTATTTCGTGTTACAAGTCCAGGTAATTTGCCACTTTAAAGTTGTGACGAACTGAAAAAAGATGCTTATCGAATCATTGGATTTGATAAGCACCCTAATAGGGTGCTTAAGCTAGTTGAAAATGAATTACGGTTATAAAAGTCCTTCTTCGGCAAATGAAAGACACTTATCTCCGGCAACGATAAAATGATCCAAAACACGTACGTCCAGTTGCTCTAGTACCCCTACTATTCGTTCGGTGATCGCTTTATCAGCCCCAGATGGCACGGTACTGTGTGATGGATGATTATGTGCAATCACAATCGCAGCGGCGTTATGTTTTAATGCCCTTTGTACCAGTGGGCGCATTAAAACAGTAGCTCCATCTACGGTTCCGTTGAACAGTTCTTCGTAACAGATCAATTCATGTTTCGTATTTAAAAACAGGACGGCGAAATGCTCATTTTTTCGTTCGCTGAGCTTCAACTTTAGAAACTCTCCGACTGTTTTTGGGGCAGATAAAATATCGCCAAACTTTTGGAGTCGAGACTCTAATCTTGACGATGCTTCAGATACCACGATATCACTGGGTAGTAGACCCACATGATATCGCGCAATAGTTTCCATAATCTTATGAATATGAGAGTTCATAATACCTCCGGTGAAATATAATCGGTGCAAAGAGGCATTAGTCCACAGGGGAATAATACCCCTATGTGGGTTGACTGTACGTTTAAATTATCTGGCTAATCCCGCAAAAAGTTGTGAGGAGGCAACAGTACTTTTTTTGATTTCAGCGATAATTGCTTGGCGTTCCGCAGAGCTGAGCGCCATCGTAGTGTTTGTCATAGTGATATGACGGTTTTGATCAAAATTAATTGAGTTTAAATCATGTGATACTGATTGAGCCGATGCCGCTTGAGAAAGACAAGCTGAAACTACAAAAATCACCATCATAAGTTTATTCATTAAATTTTTCATTTTTCTAATACCTTTTAGAAAATCATTATCATGTCGTAAAGCACGACCGTTCGAGCAAAGAGGTAGAATTACCCCGAACGTGTTTCATCGCTCACGACGTTCTTTAGTTGCAACTAATCTGAAGTTGCCACAGTAAAAACAATTTGAGTCCGTAAAAGACTTTTGTTTGGATAATCAAACAGAAGGCTTCTATCAAGTTAAAAATATTAAGAGTTAATGGCTCAGCGAAGTGAACCATTAACGACCAGGTAAATAGTTAATTGTAGGTAGATGTAAGGGATCATGAATGTTAATTCTGAGTGATGCCCGTAATAAAAAAACACTCTATACAAAAATGAAACCATTTTTGGGTTGGTAAGGTAGTACCATAGAGCAACCAACCGGATATCCGTGCACGGATTTAAACTGATGCGACCGCACAAAAGGATCTCAGTATGTCTGACTGAGCGCAGTGAATTTGAAGGACGTCAAGCAGTCCTGACGGAATAAGCTGATCGTGTAACATCAACTTACTCTGCGAGGAGTGCTTGAGGTTGACATTACAGCGTCTGTTTAGACGCTGTAACAATTGTGAATAGGCTATTAAGCGGCTTGTCGCTCAAATTGTTGCTGAGCCTCATTCCAAACATAACCCCGACTTTCTAAATCAGCTTTTCTGGTTAGAAAATCAGGAGCACTAACTGGAACTTTAACGACTGAAGGCGTTTTCTGTTGTTGATAGATTGTGTCTCCATTCTTTCGTAATGAAAAAATCTTGAGTAATCTACCCTTCATGGAAACACCTGGTTGCCCTTCCTTATTACCGGATTGGTAAATAAAAGGTTCGGCATAGAGATCGCCAATTCTGACCTGGGCTAAATATTTAGCATTGTCATCTTTAGGATCGAGTAGGTTTAGTAATAAATTCAAGGCATCATCACTTACAATATTGCAGTCAACGTAAGTGTATTGCGGTGAATCTCGATTACCTCTCAAGAGCGCAACCGTTACACAATAATAAGGCTGTCCCTGATTGGGTGTTACTTTGCGAAACCGATTTAGATAACCAATACCGGTTGCGTGTAGATCAAAGAATTGAACTTCGTTTTGATTAGTATTCATGATACATCTCCTAAAATAAAAAAGGGATGCACACGTACCCACCGGGATATGTACACCCCGTATGGGAAAAAGCTAACAATAAATTTTAGTTAGCGATATTAATTATTGTTTATGTTTATTTTCGTCACCGTTTTTAATAGCCTTTGCCAGTAAAATTACTGCGACCATAAAAAGAATCATGATAACCGAATATTCATCCATCATCTTCTGGACCCTCTAAAAGCATCCCCGTCAAATATAAGACCACTCCAACAGCAAACGTAATAATTAAGTTTACTAGAGGAATAACTTTTATTTGTACGAAGATATTAACCATCAACCCTATTATAAGAGTCTTTCCAATATCTTTAAACAGACTGGCCAGAGATTTTTTCTGGGTTTTGTTTAAAGACAGGCTAAAGAACTGTTTACCGTTCATGTCATCTCCTTTGCTTATTAGTACCGGCAAGGAGACAATCTTCCTAATGGGAGAATATCTCCCATTAGGGTAAGTAAAATTGAACTAAAGGCCTAAGCCACTGGTGTATTTAATAGTTCACGACACCACATTTTTGCAACTACACAGAAGTTGCCACTGTAAAAATCATAGGTTAATACACATACTGAATGAATATTAAGCTATAACATTTAAATGATTACGGATTATATTTAAATTTTAGTAAATTTTGTGAAGAAGATCAGCCTGAATTATTGCTGGTACTTCACTAAGAGTGAATGACTATTGAGGTAGAGCCATTAAGTGCTGTTATTACAGGCTCACGAACAGCTTTCACATAAGCCTACCAATTTTTAACAAAAAAATCAATACTAAATAAAATGCTAATGGAATTATAAAGAGTACAACATAGTCGTGGTTGTTTTTTGCTCAAATTAAACGAAAGTGTTGTCTTGTATGCTTTTTAGGTTTGTCTTTTTCATATATCAATCGACTTATCCACAGCTTTTGTGGATAAGTTAACCATTGATTTCTTAATCCAAATAATCAGCGTATGCAATTTCACCATCAGGTGACAATGAGTAGAACGCTCCTTTTTCACCATATGATAGCTCAGGTAAAAACGATGGGGCTTGTCTAAAAACATAGGTACTTGAGTCTGCCTTATGTAACCCGTCCCCTCCGGTGATGATAATTTGTTTTTTGGTATCGGTAACTAATATATCACCATTCGTTATCGAGCCATTTTGTACGGTGAACATGACATTGCCCGGATTACCTAAAATATTGGCATGGGCGATTTTTCCATCGACTATTATTGCGTAGGTACCTCTGATTCCATATAGCGGATCAGGGAAGTTCTCGGGCGTTGGATTAAAGGTGAATTCTTGACCGTTCAGAGACCAGCCAATTGAATACGCACTAATTCCGACTATTTGAATCAACTGGCCATCATTATTGATGTGTAGATCATCCGTTTCAAATCCGTATGAAAGAATAATAAATGAATCGTCCGTAGTGGATGGTGAAACACTATCAAATGTTACTATTTCCAGCAAACCGTCTTCTCGCAGCTTTAGATAAACATCTTTTAGTGTGCTATCTCCATCCATTTCAACCGTGGGTATATGAACGGTTTGAGTGCTTGAATTGTAGGATGCATTTTCTGAGAATGTATTGCCTGAAATAATTGAACTAAATAAAAAGATTAAAAAGTGAATTTTTTTCATGGTTGCATCGTAATTATCTAATTAATAAAAAACTTAAATGATACAGCAAATTAAAATATATATATATTAAAAAAAATAGACATTTTAGAGGGTAGGGGTGTTTTTAGCGGAAATTCCTATATCTCTTACCAATCAAAGTTTATAGAGCATCAGTTGTTTTCTTGCCCATTCCCAGTAGGGTAAAACTGGCTCATTTTGAGCTATTATGAGGTCACTAGGCTGTCTTAAAAAAGAGGGCTCTCGGTCTTATATTGAAATAGGAGGGAAAAATATGAGCATATTGTGCATGATATACATCCTTGTAATCAAGGGCATAAATTAGGTATAATATATTCAACGACTGGCCCTTAGTTGATATCATTAGGTTGATATTTTCATAGGGCGAAAAAGCCGCCTTAGGGCGGTTTTTTCGATCTTACGGATGTAAAAAATGCGAATAAATATCTATATTGATGGATACAACTTATATTATGGGGCATTAAAACACACTGAATTCAAGTGGTTAGATTTATATAAGCTATTTGATGATCGTATTTGTGCATCCATGCATTTGATGCCTTCTCACCTCAACATCAAGTTTTTTACTGCTAATATTCTTGGCAGCGTATCCTCTTCTCCAGATTCGGTCAAAGATCAAAACACCTATCACAATGCATTAACAAATTTATATCCTGACAATATCAAAATTATTAAGGGCAAGTATTCTAAAGAGGTTATTACTGCTAAATTAGAACAAGCGATATCAGGATATACCGAAGAAAAAGTACGCGTGTTAAAGCTTGAAGAAAAACAAACCGATGTGAATATTGCACTAGAAATGTATCGTGATGCGGCAAAGGATTTGTGCGATAAAATCATTTTATGTACCAATGATACGGATTTATTGCCGGCACTTGCAGCCTTGTCAGAAGATTTTCCTTCAATAGAAAAAGGTATTGTGTATCCGATCAAAAAAGATTCCAAGCGTGCGGTGAGCAAAGAGTTTCAAACGTATTGTGATTGGAAATGGAAACATCTAAGCAACAGTGATCTTGCTCAATCTCAGCTACCGGATAAAATACCAACCCATAAAAAACCGATATTAAAACCCGAGACTTGGTAATGGGGTTTGAAGCCCAATGGTACGAAAACGTACGCTAAGGAACTTAATAATAGCAATTAATAGTCTGTGTATGATTATTAAAGGAGTTGAGTCCAAAGCCTCCATCAGTCATAAAGTTGTTTGTAGCCCAATGACAGAAAGGCTTTCAGAGGGTGCTTTCATTTTCTCCAATAAAAATTGACATCCTGTTTTAACATAACACCCGTTATGCGCAGTAATTATAGTTTTTTCCGATTAAGCTCTTTTAGTGACTTACCTTGTAGGCGCAACTTACAATTCTCCCAATCAAAATGATTACAGGAATTCTTATTACAATTTAAACACGAATACATGTCGTCAGGCACATCGTGAATAAGACTTTGTTTTAAGGATTTTATCAATTTTTTAATTCGGTCAACCATATCTGTTGTATTGATTCCGCTTTTATTGATGCATTTTTTTCAAAAGAGAAACTGTAAACGACCATAAGCAACAACAATAGCTATATTTGGAGGGGGAGGTAAATAAATTACCACCATTTTGACGGTTAAATAACCATTTTTACATTATCGATAACTTAAAAAATTCATTTTGCAGGAAAAATCTTACATACAAATCTATTACATTATCTTAGACTTAGTATATAAACCTCGCTTGGGGAATCGATGGTTAAAAAAATTCTTATTGTAGATGATGAGATTATAAATTTTAGGCTATTGGACAACCTTATAGATCCAATTCATTCTGTTCTTGTGTCAACTAATGGTGAGGATGCAATCATCAAGGCAAAGGAATTATCTCCTGATTTAATTTTACTGGATTTAAAGTTACCGGATGTTCACGGATTTGATGTATGCAAGCAACTTAAAAAACCTCAAAACAGCTAATATTCCAATCGTTATAATTTCTGCTTCCGATCCCAATCAGTATTCAACGGAAATTAATGAGTTAAAGATAATTGATTACGTTACTAAACCTTTTAATTCAACGGAGTTACAACAAAAACTATCGTCTTATTTGGCATAATTCCCATATATGCGAAATTTAAAAAAATAAAAAAATAAAAAAATAAAAAAACAAAAAAAGAATCTCGAACAAGCCTTTTCATGAATATCGGATTTAGGGACAACCGCTTTCAATTCAAATTTACTAAATATTGCCGTTACGTATCACATGAAGAATATTTTTTTGTCGTCCCTTAAATACAGTTCGGTATATTTTCCTGCTAATGTTTGAAAGTGAAAAAGCAGCCATTTTATAACCGGTTATTATTAGGATAACTTACTTTAAGCAGCCATTTAGCTATGTGGTGTTCAAGGTCAGGTGTAGTGACAATGGAGTCATTCGTACAAAAACACTTGATGTAAAAAATACAATTACAGATAAACCCTGGCTGTTTCTAAATCTCCAGAAAATAGTTTAGCCTGACGCATACCTTTAAAAGCTGGATAAAGGTTTTATTGAGTAAAAACGCCTTAAATAGAAATAGCAAAGTTCATTAAACTTATGTTTACGGCAAGGAAATGAGTGCCTGATTATTTTCTAATAAGTTGTAATAATTAAGCATTTAATGCAAAATCAATTTATGCTGATTCATTTGGATTATGATTAAGAAAGCTTAATCCAAAATAAATCTATTATAAACTTTACTTAAGCATCAATCTCTTGATAATAAACCAAACCAATCCTGATAATATTTTTCCGATCGTTGGAATCGGGGCTTCAGCCGGTGGACTGGAAGCTTTAAAGGCTTTTTTTCATGCTTTACCGTCTAATACCGGGTTAGGGTTTGTCCTTATTGTACATCTGGACCCCGATCACACCAGTTTACTGCCGGAGCTCATCCAAAATATCACTAAAATGCCCGTTCTTCATGCTGAAGATAATATCAGAGTTGAAGCGAATTCGGTTTACGTTATTCCGCCCAATAAAGAAATCACCATTCTAAACGGTATTTTACAGCTTTTTGAGTTAAAAAAACCTCATGGCTTGAGTCGACCAATTGATACATTTTTCCACGCTTTAGCGCAAGATCATGGAAAAAATTCAATTGCCATTATTCTTTCCGGTACCGGCAGTGATGGTTCGATGGGATTGCGTGCAATTAAAGGTGAAGCCGGAACAGTGCTAGTACAAGAGCCGGAATCCGCAGGCTACGACGGTATGCCGCGTAATGCCATTGCAACCGGTTTAGTCGACGAGGTATTACCCCCAGAATTAATGCCGACACAATTACAAAAACTGACCGAGTATTTAAACAAAGATATTCTGGAAAGCGCTAAGTATGACAATAAAAACATCCTTAATGCCCTGGAAAAAATATACGTGCTAATACGCGCCAAGACCGGACATGACTTTTCACTGTATAAAAAAAATACCATTTGTCGTCGTATTGAACGGCGAATGCAAATGCACCAGATAGACAATATCGACGATTATGTACGCTTTCTTCAAGAAAACGAATCTGAAATTCTGGTATTGTTTAAAGAGTTGCTGATTGGCGTCACCAGTTTTTTTCGTGATACCGATGCTTTTACATTACTTGAAAATGATTATCTACCCCGTCTTATCGAGGAGAAACCGGATGACTATCTATTAAGAATCTGGGTGGCCGGATGCAGTACGGGTGAAGAAGCGTATTCTATCGCGATTATCTTGCACGAGTGTATGGAAAGGCTTAAGCGTCACTTAAATATCCAAATATTCGGCACCGACATTGATGAAGTAGCTATCGAACGCGCGCGCAGCGGCCTATTTCCTAAAACAATCTCTGCAGAAATTTCTCCGAAACGATTAAAACGTTTTTTTATTAAGGAAGATAATCATTACCGGGTCAAAAAAGTGATCCGTGAAATGTTGGTGTTTGCACCACAAAATATGATTAAAGATCCCCCTTTCACCAAACTCGATCTATTAAGCTGTCGAAACTTGCTCATTTATTTTGGTTCAGAGTTGCAAAAAAAGCTTTTACCCGTATTTCACTATAGCTTAAATAGCCAGGGGCTACTTTTTTTAGGTTCTTCGGAAAGCCTCGGGGATTCAGCCGATATGTTTACCATTCTAGATAAGAAATGGAAGATTTATCAACGCATGAGCAGCAATTTGACGAAACATCCCAGCCTGACGTTAACCACCCCCCATAATGTACTGCCACCTATGACTGAAAATAAAAAAGTGTTGCCTCCCGACCTCACCGTTGAAAAAGATACCCTTAAGCTACTCAAAGCTATATTAGCTGAAAGTGGCATGTCGGCACGTGTAATCATAGATAATCTGGCTAATATCGTCTATATTCACGGTAAAACCGGTAAATATTTAGAACCTGCTGAAGGTGCAGTCAGCGTCAATATCATCGAAATGGCTCGTCCGGGTTTAAAGGCGGGGCTCATGAATGGAATCCAACAGGTGACTTCTCAAGGAAAAACGATTCAACTAAAAGACATGCAAATTGAAAGTGAGGCCGGATATATTCCAGTCCATATTCAGATAAAACCTATTTCATCGATACAAGTCGAGCAACAGGGATTGATGATGGTGGTCTTTGAAGAAGTCACAAAAGATGTAGGGAAAGTTAATTCCGATGACGAACAAAATAAAAGTGACGAGGTTAAGCGACTAGAGAACGAATTAGAATTTACCAGAGAGAACCTGCAAAGCACCATCGAAGAACTGGAAGCATCCAATGAAGAGTTAAAATCGACCAACGAGGAACTCCAAAGTACCAACGAGGAGTTACAAAGTACCAATGAAGAACTGGAAACCTCTAAAGAAGAATTACAATCGTTAAATGAAGAATCGACAACCGTCAATACTGAATTACAAAGTCGCATTGACGAATTAATGGACGCCAAAGATGATATTAAGAATTTATTGGATGCTGCCGAGATTGCCTCTATTTTTCTCGACATCAATTTAAATGTTAGGCGTTTTACACCAAAAGCCTTGTCTATCTTCCCGTTAACGGAGGCTGATATAGGACGACCCATTCAACATTTTGCCTCCAACTTAATGAATGTTGAACTATTGCAGTTTGCCGAACAGGTACTAAACGATTTGTCCATGCAAGAGGAAGAAGTTTTGGATAAGGACGGTAAAAGTTATCGTATGCGCATTCGTCCTTATCGCACCATTAGCAATGTGATTGACGGTGTGGTCATCACTTTTGAAGACATTACTCAGATCAAACGAATCGAATCGGAATTAAATCAAACTTCCGACAATTTTGAAGTGAACTTGTTAATGATGTCCAAGGTATTTATGGATGGTGCCGATCCCATCATTATCGAAGACTTGGACGGTAATATCATCAATGTGAATAGCGAAACCATACGTTGTTACGGTTGGCCTGAGGATGAACTCATTGGCAAGAATATGAAAAAACTGATTCCGGCAAAATATCAATCTCAGGCGGCTCAATCGTTAAAAAGTTGTATCGAGAATAAACAGCCGGTTCGCAATATTGAGGGCCTTCGATTGCACAAATCGGGTAAGACGATTAAAGTTTTATTAACCTATTCATTATTAACGGATTTGCAAGGAGAAATCTGTGCCATTGCCACCATAGCTAAAAACTATCCCAATCCTGTCCCTTCAGATAACCCCTAAATAAGGCGAATATCATGAACGGGGGGAAATCGTTTCAAGACAAATTTACGGCACTGAGAAAGCAAGCTGAGCAACTCATTGAAGCTGATGAATCAGCAGAGGAAGGAGTGTCCAGTGAGTATATCAAAGTGCTTATCCATGAACTGCAAACCCACCAAATTGAATTGGAGCTGCAAAATAACGACCTCCGTCAAACCCAAGAAGCTTTAAATAAGTCCCGCAAAAAATTCTCAGATTTATATGATTTTGCTCCCGTGGGCTACCTAACCGTCTCTCAATCCGGATTAATCACAGAAGCAAACCTACGATGTGCCGAGTTATTGGGAATTGAACGGGGCAAATTGATCAATACTCGCTTTTCCGCCTTTATTAATAATGAAGAACAGGATGTTTATTACACATTTAGAAAAACCTTGCTGAGTCAAAAAAACGCCCAGACCTGTACCCTACGGATGCAAAAACAAAAAGGCGAGTTGTTTTATGCACAATTAAAAAGTAGCTATAGCGAAGCGCTGGATAGTCAGGCGGAACAATTTCGCATTGCGATTATAGATATAGATGCGCAAAAAAAAGCCGATGCCTTAATCAAAATTCTGTCGCAAGCCATAGAACAGAGTCCTGTCACCGTCATGATTACGGATACTACGGCTAAAATTGAATATGTGAACCATGCTTTTGAAGAGATTTCCGGCTATCAAGCCCATGAAGTGATTGGACGCAATCCACGCTTATTGCAATCCGGTAATACCCCCAAAGAAGAATATATTGAAATGTGGCAATGTATTAACCGAGGTGATGCCTGGGAAGGGATTTTTCAAAACCGGAAAAAAAATGGTGAACTGTACTGGGAGCATGTACATATTGCCCCGGTGTTCGACGCCTCAGGTATGACCAGTCACTATCTGGCTATCAAGCAAGATATGACCAAACACCAACAACAGGAAGAGCTGATTCAACATCAGGCCCAATACGATTTCCTGACCGATTTACCGAATCGATTTCTCGCTCTGGACCGGCTTTCTCAATACATCAATGATGCCAAACGCAATAATGAATACGTCGCACTGCTGTTTTTAGACTTGGATGATTTTAAAAAAGTGAATGACAGCATGGGACATCACTTGGGTGACCGGCTTTTAATCGAAGTCGCCAATCGGCTGCAAGACTCATTGCGTAGTAGCGATACCATTGGCCGTTTTGGCGGTGATGAATTTATTATCGTCGTGGCCGGCTTGCAAAAATCAGCCGATGTTTTACCGGTTTTGGAGACGATACTGGAACAATCCAGACAGATATACAACATCGAAGATCGTGAGCTGTTAATTACCGTGAGCATAGGAATTGCCATGTTTCCCGAGGATGGAAAAGATTCACAAACGCTGCTTAAAAACGTTGATATCGCCATGTATCATGCAAAGAATTTAGGACGCAATACCTATTCGTTTTTTACCGATGCCATGAACCGGGAAGCGGCACGCCGCCTTAGCATCGAAGAACAAATGCATGGTGCTTTAACACGAAATGAATTCCAGGTCTTTTATCAACCGATAATTGATATCCAAAATGGTAAAATGATTGGTGCAGAGGCCCTGTTACGCTGGCAAAACTCAGTTCTAGGCGATATTTCCCCTGAAGAATTTATTCCAATTGCCGAGCAAACCGGTCAAATAGTACCTATCGGAGAGTTTGTGTTACGGCAAGCGCTGGAAGTTACGGCCTATTGTCAACAACATTATAAGCCGGAATTTAGAATCGCCGTCAATATCTCGCCGCGACAATTTCGGGACACAAACCTGTTGGAGTGCATCAAAAACGGACTCAATGATTTTAACATCAGCAACGGTACTTTGGCGTTGGAAGTTACCGAAGGGATCATGCTCAACAGTTTCAGCGGTGTAGAAGAAACCTTGAACGCCATACATCATCTTGGTGTCCGAATCTCCATGGATGATTTTGGTACGGGGTATTCGTCCCTGAACTACTTGCGTGTATACCCCTTTGATGTATTGAAAATTGATCGCAGTTTTATCCGTGATTTAAGTAGTGACATCAAAGATCGTCAATTGGTCATTGCTGCGATTGCCATGGGTAAAAGCCTAGGTTTGAACATTGTTGCCGAAGGTGTTGAAACAAAAGCACAGTTTGATTACTTAAAACAATTGAACTGTGACTATGCTCAAGGCTATTTTTTCGACAAACCGATGCCTGCTATCGAGTTAACCGCATTGCTCGATAGAGCAGGATTAACATAAGTAGCTTATATTTATAAATAAAAAGGTTGTTCAACGTTATGGATTCCAATCCCTCTTCTTATTCCTTACGGAAGGACAAATAATGCCAATTGATAACAAATCTGAGCAAGGTTCATCAGAAAAGCTTAGGGGTTTAAAGAAACGAGCTCAAAATTTATTGAATTCGAACAATAATGCGGCTTCCACTGCCATATCCAAAGATGCCAAATCGCTTATCCAAGAACTCCAAACCCATCAGATTGAGTTAGAGCTACAAAATACCGAACTACGTAAAACCCAAAGGGAATTGGAACTTTCTCGAAAAAAATATTCCGACCTTTATGACTTTGCACCAGTAGGTTATTTCACCATCAACGACCAATGTATGATTGTTGAAGCCAATTTAACGGCGGCAAATTTGTTAGGAATTGAACGCGGAAAAATCTTTAACCAACGGTTTTCAAAGTTTATTGCCGAAAAAGACCAAGATGTGTTTTATCACTGTCGTAATAAAATGCTGAAAAATAAGACATTACAAAATTGCGACATCAGCATGAAGAAGTTTAGCGGCGATTCATTTTATGGCCAATTAAGCTTCGCTTTAAATCATGATATTGACGGAAATACAGGTCAGTTTCGTCTAATATTAACGGATGTTACTGAAAAGAAATATCTTAATGACGAATTGGATAAATATCACAGGCATCTTGAAAACTTGGTTAAGGAACGTACCCAACAATTAGAACATGCCACCCAAAAGGCAGAATCGGCCAATCGTGCCAAAAGTTCTTTTTTAGCGAATATGAGCCATGAAATACGAACGCCCCTGAATGCCATTATTGGCATGGCACAACTGCTGTCTCGTACCAATATGGATTCAAGTCAAGAAAACCGTGTTGGCAAAATAAATACTTCCGCTAAGCATTTACTTTCGCTTATTAACGATATTCTGGATTTGACAAAAATTGAAACGGAAAGTTTAGTCCTGGAAAAAATCACCTTTAATATTGATGATTTATTTGAACAAGTTTTTTCCTTAATATTACCGCAAACGCAAGAAAAAGACATAACCGTTCATTTTTACCCAAATCAGGCTCCTCAGTACTTAATTGGTGATTTGACCCGATTGCGACAGGCTTTACTGAATTATGTCGGTAATGCCGTTAAATTTACGGCATACGGTGAAATCAATGTTAACGTCAACGTAGTTAAAAAAGTTCGCGATGACATTTTACTGCAATTTGAAGTGAAAGATACAGGAGTTGGGATCGCTGAGGCTAACCAGAAAGGACTCTTTCACAATTTTGAGCAGGGCGACTCGTCAATTACTCGTCAATACGGCGGCACAGGTTTAGGACTGGCAATCACTCATCGATTAGCTAGATTGATGGGCGGCGATGTGGGTTTCGAGAGTAAACTCGGGATTGGGAGCACTTTTTGGTTTACTGCTCAATTAGGTATTGGAGCACCTGACAAACAGGAATCAATTCCAACGAATGAAACTGATAATGAAAAACAAGAATCCATCGATTATCAAAATCTTACCGTTTTACTCGTCGAAGATAATGAATTTAATAGTGAGGTCGCTGCCGAAATACTAACAGAAGCCGGTTTCCAGGTTGATATAGCTGAAAACGGACTAGTTGCAGTTAATAAAACCCGAAATAAGCACTACGAGCTTATTCTTATGGATGTGCAGATGCCTGAAATGGATGGATTAGAAGCAACTCGTCAAATTCTATCTTTAAAAGATAACGAAAATATCCCAATTATTGCAATGACAGCCAATGTTTTTGAAGAAGATCGGCAAAATTGCCTGCAAGCCGGAATGATTGATTTCGTATCAAAACCTTTAGATATTGATAACTTATTTTCTACGATAAATAAGTGGTTATTAACGCAAAAAGCTTAATAAAAATATCGATTACTATCATTTCTTCAAAATTTCATTACTCGGAGATAATGAATGACACCGGATATTAAGACAAAACTCTCACCTAGAGATAATCTTGACTTACTTAAAAAGCAAGCTGAAGAATTACTCAAGTCCGATAGAAAGCCTGAGCTTGCTGCTTTACCAACCGATATTCAAGATATAGTCCAAGAACTGCAAACCCATCAAATAGAGCTTGAACTGCAAAACGAAGAACTTAGAAAAACCCAAGAGGCCCTTATTCGTTCACATAAAAAATTCTCGGACCTTTATGATTTTGCTCCTGTAGGCTATTTAACCATTAGTGACAAAGGCTTAATCGTAGAGGCTAACTTAACCGCGGCCAAACTTTTGGGGATTGATAGAGGGATTTTGATTAAACAACTTTTCTCCAATTATATCGTTAAAGATGCCCAGGACGAATATTACCGTTGCCGAAAAAAACTTCTGGATACCTTTGAACCTCAGAGTTCTGAGTTAACCATGAAACAAAAAGATGGCAACTTATTACATGTACAACTTAAGTTAACCTTAAACACGGATGTGGATGGAGATTCCGGGCAGTTTCGAATTGTTATGGCCAATTTAAGCAAATTAAAAAAGCTCAATGATTTGCTACACATAGAAATTTTAGAAAATAATATGAACCAGGAGAAATTAATTGAGGCAAAAAATATTGCGATTTCAGCCAATAAGGCCAAAAGTGATTTTTTAACAAACATGTCTCATGAGCTTCGGACACCGTTAAACGCCATTATCGGTTTTTCCCAACTTCTTTCTAGTGAACTTAAACTGTCTGAAGAGCAGAAACAAAAAATGGGTATTGTTATATCGAGCAGCGAACATCTCTTAGGTTTAATTAATGATGTTTTGGATATTTCAAAAATTGAAAAAAGCTTGGTTGAATTATTCATTGAACCGTTTGAAATAAAAAAGTTAATGGGGTTTAGTGCCCATCCCCTCCAAATTAACCATAGAGGAGTGGCAGGAGCATTTGAACAGAAACTTACTGTTTGACACTTTCGAACTCATTCCAAACCGTAAAACCTTGTAGAAAATTCACCTGCTATATTTTATGGTTGTAAAGTAAGTCCCAACGGGAACTTTTTAAATCCAAATAATTCCAATCATTGACCCTAACTACAAAAGCGGTTCAACGCCCGTTCAATCGTACTATCTATTTGATTTAATGATAAATAATGTTGTCCTTTTTTTGTTGCATTGTCATTAACTCTTAAGAACAAATAGGACACCATTTGTTATAAATAATATCTTGAGCTTTGGCTTTTCATTGATGCCCGTTCCCACAAACCCACACCATTTTTCCCTCATGGTATTTCCTTGACAGGCACCGACCGCCTTTTTTATGAGCGAGCATTTCCATTGCTGCTAATGTAAATCTTATTGTTTTAATTTTTTCGCTGTTATTCATTCCAAATAATCGAGAGTATTTCATACCGTTGGGACTCTGAGCATTAAAAAGCACCCGACTTCTGTAAGTATTGCTACGATTGGCCTACAGAGAACTTTGTGACTGATGGCGGTTTTGGACCCAGGAACCTAATTCTCATTTAATGTATGCTCATTATCACATAATTTGAGCCTATTCTCATTTAATGTTAGCTCATTGGCATTTAATCTGAGCCCAAATAAGGTCTAATTAAACATTTGGGTGAAAATCCCCATAGGCGATTATTGCCCATCCCCCGATACGGTAAAATGTTTTGTTTCTTTAGGGAGTGATTGTGCATAAACGCAATATTTTTCGCAAAAATCGCTGTATCCTATGCCAATCAACGCCTGTAGAGCATAGGTTGTTTTAAAAGTAGTTAACTTTTAAACTTGCCGCATTATGTTTGATAAGTCATCAGGATTAGTATCAACGTATTGAATCGTTGTTGTAATATTACTATGGCCTGCAATTTCTTTGACTTTATTCAAGCTAATCCCGCTATTAACGACTTTAGTGATTAATGTGCGCCTACCAGAATGAGAGCTGCATCCTTCAAACTCAGTCCCTGCTTTTTTAAATAGATTCTTGATCAGTTGAACCATTGAATTAGGACTAAAATGAAATCCCTTCTGACTTTTAAAAAGCGGAGCTTTTAAATTGATTGGCTCTAGGGTTTGAAAGTACTCATCCAGAGATTTTCTTACCTTTGGATTACTTAAATAAATGGTTCGGTGTTTATCACCTTTTGTTTTATATAATTCGACTTCATCTTTGATATTGTGCTGTTCATTGAGTAGATCGCCAATTTTTAAACCGGCGATCTCTTTGGCCCGTAATCCGCAATAAAAGGATAAAATCAAAATCGTATAATTTCTGAGTCCATTATTGCCGTTTCTAACTAAAATTAAGAGGCGTTTTAATTGATTTTCATCCAGTGTTTTGGCTTTTTTCATACGTCAAAAAATATAATAAAATGATGCCTGAGTATCATTTTATTATATTTTAAAGGGTGTGACAAATTGAAGTGCTCTGCAAGCCTTGGTATGATTGGAAATATAATGTTTTAGATAAAAGATTATATTTTTGTGCTTTTCAGGGAAACTTCCTCTCACTGATTCGAAATATCAGGACTATTTAGATATAATTTACCCCTAATTCTTTCATTGGGGTGGGAATATTAATGCTACGAAAAGTTCTGAGTCCAGTTGTTGTTCTGTTTCTTTTCATTTCTTCTATAAATTCTCAGGCTTCGTCTCTAGAATCCATCTGGACTAAGTTTTCAGACAAAGTCGGTGATGACTTAATTCAAATAGAGCAACTAAACCTTTCCCAATGCCCTGAATCGTACTACCTAGCTGTTAATTCTGACCGAACTGTTCTGCAATGGATGGATGGACAAGTTTTTAAATGGGAAGAGTTTGATTTAGATAACGAAAGCCAGTGTTTGGTTTTATCCAAACCTGAAAGACAACTTTTAAGCATTAAACAAGCACAGCTAATATTAAGTCGTTCTAATTTTATATCGAGTAAAAATAAAAGAACCATTGGGATTATTGGCGATGATGATAGAGTTAAGGTAGATAATCCAGAACAACGTTATCCTTCAATCGGATATACATGCTTGAATGATAAGTATGTGGGTGCAACTGCTTTTTTAATTACACCTTATTTAGCCTTAACTAATGCTCATGTTGTCTTAAATGACAAGGGGGAAATTGATTGGGATCGATTTTTCATACCTGGCCTAAAGGCAAAGGGGGGAATTGAATACGGATACGCTGACGTTTGTCCTAGAAAGAGTGCCTCAATAAAAACCTATGGACATCAAAAGGTTTTTAAAATAGAACTAGGTGATGAAAAGGTTATCCCTTTTCACGTAGATGAAGATGAGTTTGGACAAGCACCATATGACTATGCAGCAATAATATTTGATACTCCTTTCAACAGTATTAATGATTACTGGAAAATTGAATTTGACAACACTCTCACAGAAAATCAGAGTCTATTTACAGCAGGCTATCCAGGTGATGTACAAGGTATTCAGGATAATAAAGATATGTGGGAAACACGAGGTTTTGCTATCGAAACAGATTACGATTGGGACGATAGTATTGCTGGGATGGCTTTTTTCCATACATTAGACACAACTGGTGGTCAAAGTGGTTCCCCCATCCTTTCCATTAAAAATGGTACCAATAATATAATTGGCCTGGTATCTGGCGGTGAAGATTGCAGTGTTTCTCCAATATCATTCATATGCGAGATTTTAAAAGGTTACTCGGAAATAAACTGGGGTGCAAGGCTAGGGCCGCATAATAAGGAAAAAATTGAGAATTGGATGAACTGGTCACAAACACGCCCAAATGTCTTGCTAAATAACCTTAACCAAACTAATGAAACAACCTCTACAGTAACCGCTAAATTTTCTCGCAGTGATACATCATACAATCCAATCAGTTTTGAATTTGACGTATATGCATCCAGCTCAGTAAACGGTGGTTTACACTCCATTTTATCTTACAGTGATGACGATCTTTTTAAAGCTAAAGAGTATGAATTAACATTAAATAAAAACAATGTAGTAAAAAATTATGTTGTTGATTATTGGCGAGTTCGTGAAGTCAATTCTGCTGGTGCAGGTCAATGGAGTGCATTTTACCCGAATACCCCATCCAAAGACTTTGCTAACCTAAAAGCTGAATTTTATATTGATAATGAAAATCGAGGTACTGTGTATTTGCCAAATGTCGATGTTTCTTCACTTGGCCTTGAGGGTTGGAATAATGCGGAATTATGGTTTCGTGGAAGTAATAAAACGGGAAAATATGAAATTGAAAACTATAGTGCTAATGTTTTAGCAAAAACAGATAGTGAAGCTTTACTTTGTTTAAGCGAAGGTAAGTTAAAAGTTCCTGAAATTCAATTCTACAATGCACCCACAAAAGCGACTACTCAGCATAGTGCTTTGTTTACCTTTGAGCCAGGCACCTATGGGTTTATGACGAATTTAAGTTTGGATATTGCAACGGCCTATGATGAGAAAAATCTTCCCTTTTACCAATCATGTGAGACTCCTGAGAATTGTAATGATGATGGAACTTGTGGAGATTTAATAGTAACTCCTACACCTACTCCCGAACCAAGTGGAAATTATAATTGTCTAGACTATGGTACAGATATAAATAAATGTAAGTGTATTATAAATGATGATGGTGCAAGTTTAGGTTATGGCTATAATCTTTCTGGGGTTACAAACTCGTATACTCTTTGGAACTACATGCCCACTAATAATGGTAGTTTGATTGATGGTGTATATGTCCCATCAATGTGTAAAGATGAGTTTGACTCAGAGTGTTTAATTCATCCTATTTTAGAAGAAAGAGAAAACCTCCCTTATCCTTTTTATCCTGATCTATCTTATATATCAGGTGAAAATGCTTTTTACATAGTACAGCTGAAAGAAAATAAAACATATTATTTTAAAAATAATAGCGTCATAAATGATTATTTTAGCTGTGATTTTAATTTCAATTCAGGATTTTATAATGCTAGTAAGCATATTCCGATAAAATAATAACCAGAATTAAGAATATAATCTTTTGTAGAAAACGTTATATTTTTTCTTTCTATTTTGCATATATGGCGTTTTTTTCGATCTAGCAGGAGTCGAATAGGTGTACGAACCGCTATAAATAAGCAAATGCGTATCTATATTGACAACTACAAATCATATTATGATGTTTTAAAGCACATCGAACTCAAATGCTTTACCATTTTTATGCCATTCCACTATCGTCCCAAAGCTGAATAATTAGTCGACCCTGAAATAATCATTACCTGATTGATTAATATAAATTAATTGTCTATATGGATCGTTTGTTTCGACCGAAAATGTTATAATAAACTCAAGTTTTCTGGTCGAAATGGTGTAAAAATGTACACAGATTCTTCTCAGTATCAACAACTCAGTTTCTTTGGGGATGAACTCATCAACCAACTGGATCAAAGTGATCCGCTCCTTCGTTTGGCTTCTGCAATCCCCTGGTCAGAATTTGAGCAATCGTTTAAACCTCACTATTCCGGTATTGGCGCTCCGGCGAAGCCTATTCGACTTATGGTTGGTTTACTGCTATTGAAACAACTGGAAAACCTGAGTGATGAATCGGTGGTTCTCCAGTTTAAGCGCAATCCTTATTACCAAGCTTTTTGTGGCTTAAACAATTTCAGTTTGTCCGAGCCCTGCCATAGTACCGAACTGGTCCACTTTCGCAAACGGATTGGACAAGCCGGTGTGGAAAAGATATTTCAAATGAGTATCACCCTTCATGGTAAAGCCGCTCTAGAGCCGAACGTGAATATTGATACCACGGTCCAAGAAAAAAATATCACCTATCCGACCGATTCCAAGTTAGCCATCAAAATCATCAATCGCGTGAATAAACTGGCCAAACACCATCATATCCAGCAAAGACGCACTTATGTCAAAGAAGTCAAAAGCTGTCGCTTAGCTATTCGCCATTTTCGTCATGTAAAAAAAAGGGCCAAGGCCAAGAAAGCATTAAAACGCTTACGCACCATTGCTCACACGCTAATTCGCGAATTAAGACGCCAACTTCCGAACCATCTGCTATTTGACCATTACCAGAAAGACTTTTTATTTTATGAACGGGTATTAGGCCAACAGCCTCACGATAAAAATAAAATTTATTCCTTACATGAGCCTCAGGTCTATTGTATTGCCAAAGGCAAGGACCATAAGCAATACGAGTATGGCAATAAAGTCTCTGTCGCCACCACGGCGAAAAGCAACCTCATTGTCGGGGTGGTCAGCCATGAGCACAATATTCATGATAGTCATACCTTACCTGAGATTCTCAATCATGTGACCGTGTCCCGAGGTAAGCCCGTCAAGCAAGGTGTCTGTGACCGGGGCTACCGAGGCAAACGAGAAGTCAACGGGACACAAATTGTGTTACCGAAGACAGCCTTAAAAAGCGATAACCGCTATCAACGAGACAAAAAGAGAAAGCAATGCCGACGTCGAGCCGCGATAGAACCGATTATTGGCCATATGAAATCCGACTTTCGCTTAACCCGAAACTTTCTCAAAGGAACCATCGGCGATGAAATCAATTTACTCATGGCTGCGACAGCATGGAACTTAAAGCAATGGCTCATTGCTTTTTTACCCGTGATTTTTGCTCTGCTATATAGTCTATCTAGATAATTAGCAAGTCATTATCTTTGCATATGAAGACCGTGCAACACGCAAATGTCATTAAAGTTATAAAATTGAGAATCGATCTTTTGTTAGCTTTTTTCAGGGGCGACTAATTAGCACCTTCTAATTTAGATTCAACCTTCCACATAGCGGTAATTTTGTGTGGCTGAAGAAATTTTGTTTTGACTACTGTCAATATTTTTTACACCGGTCACTTTTGAGACATTCCTGCTGTTGGACTTTGATTGTTAATTCATATCAAAAATAAAAATCGGCCATTCAAATTATCATAATACTTCGTTGAATATTAAACAATTTAATACTGCATGGTATAATAAATCGCTATTGTGGAATGTTATCAATATGACTGTTTTCGTTCCAATAGGTGGACGTTCGCTGTGGGTGCAATGTATGCCGAACAAGTTTTAAGCAGTCATTCAGAAGTCGTGCCGTCTCTTGAAGGTTTGAAGCAAAATAACTTCCGAATGATTGAAGATTTTGTAACACTCACAGCACGATCGTGGTTCCACAATCTCGCAACTGGAATCGAACCTAACTATATGTGAGTAGTAAACATTGAGAGTGATGACTTTTTGATTGATTGGATAAAAATCTGGGTGAGTTCGAAGTCTTTGTTTTGGAAGTTCCGAACATGGTTGAGAATGATTGGTTTTGCCTTCGAGCAAGGCGCTTACAGGAGGAGCACCTTAGTCACCAAATCAAAGGTAAATGCCCGCATTTTAGGCTCTTTCGCATGGATCGGGGTGAAAAGCCTCTTTTGGGTTGTTTTGTGCTTGGCTGCCCTCACTTACGTTGAGGATTATGTCAGAAGTAACTTGTCTTGGCTCTCAAAGCTCAGTGCAGAAGATAAAAAGTTTAATATCGATCAACTCAGGTTGTACGCCCAACTGCTCACCGCGATATTCTCGATCTACTTCGCTACAATTGGCATTATTCTGAGCTCCGGTTACACCAGACTTCGCCGGGATATCATCCAAATGCTCACCAATGAGCAGGTGGGCAGCGTGTATTCTCGGGTGTTAGTGCTTGCAGCAATTTTCTGTTTAGTAGCAACGGCCTTGCCTTTGTTTGGGTTCGAACCCGGCCTGTTCGTTTATGCTGTTGGTACGAGTTTGACTTTGTTGAGCGCTTTGGCATTGTTTCCGTTGGGCCAGAGGCTGTTCAATTTCTTTGACCTCAATCTGCTGGTTCGAAGCGAGATACTCCCTAATATTGCTCGCCATATCGAAGGTGCAGCAAAACCTCGGAATTCATTGTCTTTTGCTAACCATCATTCGAAGGCGGCGCGACATGCTCTTGAACAACTCTTCTATATTGATGATCGTGTCAAAGCGGTCAAGGAAGGGTTGGAAGACAACCTGCCTGCGCTGAGCGATGACTATACGGCCTTGCTTCTGCACTACCTCGAACGGAAACACACAATCGACCAAGACAGCTATTGGTTTCCAAGGCGAAGTACTCACAAACAGTGGTTTTTTGCGGGAGATACCGCCACGTCTATGGCGCTGCAAACGAGTAGCCAGCAGCCACTGGTTGAGGAAAAACGTGAACACCAATGGCTAGAAAACGCTATCGTCGACAGATTGATAGGCCATGTTGAACTAGCATTTCAAGTCGATGACTTCGATCTTGCTTTGAAACTTATCAGTTGCTTCTCGATCCGTATTTCAGCGTATGGAGAACGGTTTCAGTTCGATGTCGGCATACAAGAGCTCAAACGACTCAAGAAGATCATTGAACAGGCTTTCGCCTCATCGGACGCCATGGCGGATGATGAAACTGCGATAATAACGATAGGTATAGCAGAAACATGGGCTGTACTGGGGAGCAATCTCTGCTTAGAAACTCTACGCCGAATGATTACCTTTGAGAAAGAACTGGAACAGTTCTTTGAGAAGGACGAGTGGAGCGAGAAGTCTCTACACCGTCTACCCGCCTTTCTGCAAGTAGAGCTCGCCTTCATCGTCGAACGTATCAAGTTTGAGCAAGAGATCGAGGGACAAAGGCTATCAAGGCCAAAATACGTCCAGCAGCTGGCAGTTCAAAAGCTGTTGCAGCACTACGCAAAAGTTCTGCCAGCTTTATACGACTTCTTCCAAAACATGGTTCCAGATTTTGTGGCCTCACTGGCAAAATTGAAAATGACAGAGGCTGCAACGCAGGTCGTCCTAGGAAGTTTACATAGCCATTGGAAGCTACCACGTTGGTTCGACGAACTCACCCAACTCGTGGATCGGTATCAGGAGTATGTGCACTACACCGAAGAGCAGTATGTACTGCCTGAGATAGACATCGTCGAAATGTCCAAACAGCTTGCAACTGTGCGAGATGACGCAATCGCAATGCTTGGCAGCGGAAATATGGTCAGACATATCTTCGAACCAAAACACAACGATGAGCTGCCGGATCATTTTGGGCAGATCTACTTTGAACTGGCCGAAGCATGTATAAGTGCGCTTGAACAAAATGATGAAAGTAAGTTGGACAAGGTTCTCCCGATGTTTGTGTCCCTTGCGCTTTTGGCTGCAGATTCAAAATTCACGGACCCTTCACTCGACGTAAACAATGAGTTCCGACTTCATCTTATTTCAACTGTGATCAATGACTTGGCATCAGTCTTAGGCTTTGCCATCCTTTATGGGGCATACTTCGACAATGAGGAGTTGCCGGAAAGTGCCCTTGCCAAATTCGATACTTGGATTGAGCACGCTACCGACAAACAACAATACCTAAAACGAATGTTGCTTCTTTCAAACCCGTACAGTTTTAGTATGAGCGCGTCGCCGCGTGGTCTAATCCGGATTAACTGGAAAACGTCGTTCGAACATCGCGCTAGACATGATGGATTTGGGGACCAAATGAGTATGGGGAGAGGGAAGCAACACCCAAATAAAATCGTTAGGGAGTTTCTAAGGTCACTTTCTGATGCATCTCATCTATTTTTTGCAAAACAAGTTGTGCCACAACTTGAGACGATTGACTACGAGATCGATCACCACATCACAGACCTTGCTCGCCGATTACGTGAAGACGAAGAAAGAGGTTCACCATGAAGATTTTTAGGGCTGAGCCTTCGCACTGGTATCACTTTCGCAATGAGCAAATGGGGTTAGTTGAAAGCTTCTTCGTCAAATATGCTCAGCAAGAGCCAGGCTTCAATCGCAAGATGTTTTATGAGGATTTTTCGAGATTGTTCCATTCGATGAATCGCCAAAGCGGTAATCTATTCGAAATTGTATCGAATGACGATGAACTCATGCAAAAGCTATTCGTCAACGTTAGAACAAGGTACAGACCAGATTCAATTAACGAAACAATACGTGAGTTGGTGGAGGAGATAGCTCAGTCGCTAATTTGGTTAGGAAGAGCGTACTATTTCCTTCACGACGATACAGATCTGGAAGAACTTCACATAGCTTCGTTCAGCTCATTCGGTGTTGTGCGCCTCTTTGGTAAGCATATTCAATGGGTGCCGAGGCGAAGGGAAAGGCACTGGGATCGAGATGACAAGGAACTTCCGAGAGAAATCCGTATTTTGGATGCAGCCAAGGTAATGCGCTTCGATATGCCCACATCAATCAAACACATGCTATCTATACAGAACAGAACTTTGGCTGTCCTTGACAAACACCAATTTAGCGAAACCAATTTCCACCCTCATGCCACACACGAGAATCCGAACCCGACTAATCATTTCGATTTCCGTGTGTGGCGAGATACGCAAGAGCGTGCTTTTTATCATGCAACACGAAGCACCGGCTGGAACGGTAGAAAATATGACTCGTCAAAGTGCTCAGACTTCTTCTATTGTCACCGACTGATCCGTTTCCGAAGAAACCAACTCTTGATAAGAGATCACATTTTGAACCAGCTCAGCCGTGAGTTCTCGAGGGTTGGCAAAAGTTACAAAGCCGAATTCTCGATTGAAATATCGGGAACTGATGAACTACCCAGCATCGGACATCTGAACGAATTGGAGGTGAGGTTGGCACGTGAAGAGGTGGGGTTCAACGAAATCATCGACTATTGCTACAAGAGCTGAGTGACCGGTTCGATGGGCCGTAGTGCAACATGCTGCATGCCTTATGAATGTCTGGAATTGGACGTTCTCGACTAATTGAAAAAAATCTTGGCGGTTTAAAACCGACGGATTAATTCTAAAAATTTACCTCCTGAAATTGCCGCTCTTCACTCATACAAATTCATATAAGGGAATTCTAAAATTCTCCTTCAGGTCAAAACCAGCATATCAATCTTTCAAGGTGTTTAGCAATCCACGCTGGTTTTTCAATCCCAACCAAAGTAATTCTATTTTATATGTCAGATTACAGTATACCCTAATTTAACGTCAGGTAGGTGTGTTCAATAGTGTCAGAATAGAGCCTGTTTTTTGATAACTTGACAATATTTTGTCAGGGTTATAGAGTCTATTCTGACACTTTTAAGGATAGATAATGAAAGGACAGAAAATAGGGTATATTCGGGTTAGTTCCTATGACCAAAATTTAGAACGACAATTAGAAAATGAAGATCTTGATAGAGTCTTTTCAGATAAAGCCTCCGGTAAAGATGTAGAGCGCCCCCAACTTCAAGAATTGATCCAATTTGTGAGAGTAGGGGATACCGTCATTGTTCATAGTACCTCGACACATTAGTTTTGACTGATTAACTTATCGTAGGCTCGTGTTAATTTACTTCGAGCACCATCAACGTTAAACATCCAATTAATCGTGGCTTTTTCCTGATTTCGTTGGGTTTCCCATGCCGACAACTCACTAATTAGCATTTCTCGTTCCGGTATACGACGGTTTAAGCATTGCTGATTCATATTACCGATTTCGATTTCAACCATATTGAGCCAACTGGCATGTTTCGGCGTATAGTGAAACTCTAATCGGCGTAATACTCTTCGTGCCTCCTCAGGGGGGAACGCCTTGTATAACGAAGCAGGACGGTGTGTACCGTAGTTATCCATGACAACACGGATAGTTTCAGCATTGGGATAATGAATATCGACTAATTCACGCATGCATTCAGCAAAGTCTGTTGATTTCTTATAGGCAGTAACTTTAGCCTTACGCCATCCTCGATGGCGGTCAAAAAACATAAAGATATTGGCCATCCCAGCGCGCTTGTATTCATAATCTTGTTTAGCGGGTTGACCGGGCTTTACCGGCACTGCATCACTCACATCGGCAACCAATTGTTTCATGGCTTCATCAAAGTTTACAACCGGACGTGCACTATCTGCAGGCTCTGCATAAAGATCCAGTATATGCTCCATTTGGGCCACATAATCGGCATTCATACGGGAAATACACCACATTTTCTTTTGCCAAGGCTTAAGTTCATTATCTTTCAAACGACGTCGAACCGTTTCCTTTGAAACGGCTTCGCCTTCTGTTAACGCAATCAGTTCACTGGTCAGTAAGGATAATGTCCACTGACAGCGATCTGCCGGCGGCTTGGAGCAGGCGATAGAAACCAATAGGGCTTCCTGGTTTGCATCCAGTTTTCGGGGTTTGCCTGGGCGCTTTCCTTCCTCCAAAGCAGCTTCGAGACTGAACTCTACAAAATCACGCTTGGTTCGGTAAATGGTTGAGCTACTAACCGAGAGGGTTTCGGCTATTTGTTTCTCATTATATTTTCGTTGATTGGCCATGAGTAATATATTCGCTCGTTTTATCAGTCTCGCATTCCCTTTACCCTTGGAAGTTAAATCCAGTAAATAATTCTGTTCTTCTTCTGTTAGCTCTACAATATATTTTATATTCATGGCATTATCTCTAAGGTTAATAACCATGATAGAAGATCATAGGTGTCTACAAATGTCGATCCTCAAATGAAAAAATATACTGAAAAACAGGGCCAATATTTGGCATTTATCTATTATTACGCCAAAGTAAACGGTTATCCTCCGGCTCAGGCAGATCTTCAGCGTTATTTTAAGGTATCACCTCCATCCGTTCATCAGATGATTCTTGCGCTTGAAAAGCATTCATTTATCAAGCGTCAGCCTAAAGCTTCAAGAAGTATTGAAGTCTTATTGCCCTTTGACCAGTTACCAGAGTTAAAATAGCAATTCAACTGATCTTTATTTATGTGTCGAGGTAATAGTATGGATCGGTTAGCTAGGAACTTGGACGATTTACGCTCAATAGTAAAATTGTTAACTGAAAAAGGGGTTGTCATTCAGTTTAAAAAAGAAGGATTAACCTTTACCGGCGATGATTCTCCTATGTCCAACCTGCTACTATCAGTAATGGGAGCTTTTGCAGAGTTTGAACGGGCCTTGATTAAAGAACGTCAGCGCGAAGGAATTGAGCTGGCCAAAAAACGTGGGGTATATAAAGGAAGAAAGAAAGCACTTTCTGATGAACAAGTCACTCTTTTGCGGGAACGGGTTGCTAATGGAGAGAAGAAGACACATTTGGCCAACGAATTTGGAATTAGCCGGGAAACACTTTACCAATATCTTAAAGTTGAATAACCAAAATTAAAAAAGTTATCACTTATTGCAGCAATGTGGTCACTGGTCCATATTAAGGCATCGTCTGTAGACAATAAAATTACCAACAACACTACCCCAAATATTTAACCCCGACTTCCTTGTCTTATGGCTTAGGTCTGATTTTAGTTTCTATTTAATCTGAAACGATAACGGCTTACTATTATAAATAATATTGCCATTTTGGAGCTGATAGCCTGAATAAAGCTGATAATTGCCAGGCGAACCCTCTAAACTTCCGCTAAAAACCTGAAATTCATGTTGGGTAGTTAAGGATATTGACTGTTTGTCGGATAATGCTTCAATAGCACCATTCCATGCCTTCCAGCCATTATTGGTGAAAGAATATTTGGTGGCAACTCCTGTTTCTGAAGTATAAACAACCACGGCTAAAAAATTTGCAGTTTGCCCAATATACTGTGATTCAGGTTCAAACTTAGAGCTTATCGTAAGCTTATCGTTAGCCATAATTTCTATGTTATTTCCGGATAAACCGGATTCTGTGACTAGTGAGTGGAGAATACAGCTATTTGACTTTTGTTGGTTACCTTTTAGATCAAGGACTACGGAATTTCCAGTTTGAAGGTTTCCAGTCAGAATATCATCAACCTGTTGTTGTGACAGTACTTGGGGAATATAATTTACACCCAAATTGTTTAGTTGACTAACGTAAGCACGTAAATGATTGTATGAGCCGACTAATAAATTCGTAAACAGTTGGCTGATTTCCAAGTTCTCAGTTTGTTCAATACTATTTAATAAATCCTCAATATCCGTTTCCTCAATTAGTGCGCCAACTTTAAGTGCATCAACCAGAGAACGACTTCCTTCAACTATCAAATAATCGTATAGTGACTGCAACTCTGCATTGGAGAACACTCCTGCATTGGGAGAGGCGGGATCGGAAACTTGATAGGCATCCAGAAAAATTTTAACTCGTTCCATGTGTTGTTGTTCTGCATTGGCAATATTGGAAAAAACTTGATTGTCCCACAGTGTGTATAGTGCCAAATAAGTATCGCGAGCCAACTTTTCTTCTTCACGCATAAAAATAAGGGATTCTTCGTCACTTGGGGTTAGTGTGGTTGTGCTCGGTATCAGCACTGCTTCTTGCTCACAGCTGTTTGAAGCCTGATTAGCCATGCTATTCGTTTGGTTTCCAAACTGATTCCCCTGTCCTTGAAAAGCATTCACAGAGCCAAATATGCTTAAACTCAGAATAAGAGCTAGGCTTGATAATGTTGATGTGTTCATTATTTTCTCCTTTAAATACCAATAAATTGTTATCACACGAATTTATCTTAGGAGAAAAAGTATTCTAAATTATTTCCATTAGTTAAAAAATTGTTTCAACATGTTTCATTTTCAAAAATGTATTTCAATTGTTAATGATAATGATGGGTAAGTTGCAAACCGTAAGCCCGCTCCGGACTTCCGTCGGAAAATCCCTTAACAGCATAACCATTGATTGACCAGTTGTTATCAATTTTCCAATCCAGATAAACTAACAATTCCTTCACACTAAATTGACTACCACTCATCGCCGTCCGGTAATCATAGGTGATACCGCTAATCACTTTGTGGTGTAGATGGAAATCCAATCCAAGGCGGTAAAACGAAATGTTGTTTAAAGGTAAAGACTCACTGCTCCCCATGTATTTATATCCTAATTGGCCGAACAGAGTGAAAGGATTTAAATATTGGCTATAAAATGTTTTTTCGATATCTAAATTAAAAGAAAGATCGGCTTCACCTGTCCCTAAACCTTTTTCTTCGTCGGCTGTTGGTATTTTTAGCTTCAACCCGCCATCAAGATAAAAAGGCATGTCCCATTGGCTATTGAATGTGAAAATAGTACCTAATAATAGGTCCCCCATTCCTTCTACGCTATAGGCTTTACCTTTTTTACCTTTACCGGGAAGCGTATTTTTTCGTTGCGCCGGTTGCTTACTCTCGTTGAATTGGTTTATAGGAATGCCGCTTCCATCACCAGCACCGACAATATTACCGGGACCGGTAATTTTCAGGTAAGAAAAAGTGGCGCTATATTGCCAGGCTGGTGTTTTATATTTAAAGGTTAAGGGAAAATACAGTATGTCCGTTTCTTTTTTGTGTCCATAATTACCAGAGCTGACATCGGTACCAAAAACTACTTTAAATTTATGATCATTTTGGCTATCCGCTGAAAAAGTATCAAAAGAATAAAGCAGTGCACAGATTAAGACAGGCATAGAAACAGATTTCATCATTGCTTGCTACCTTCCCGGACGTGAAGGACGATCGGGTCTTCGAGGACGTTCTAAACGGTTAATATCGATCCTTCGACGGCCAGCTTCATAACGTTTCATTCGTTGTTCATAACCCATGCCATAATGAGTTTTTTGTTGCGGAGGTTTTGTGTTCTTATTTTTAATGACTGGGTTTATCTCAGTTGGTATTTCCGATTCGGAAGCACTTTCGTTTTTTTCTATAGCATAGCCTGAGGTCCAAAATAACATCATCAAACAGAAAATAAGCGTGTAAAAATAGTCAGAGATTTTCATTACGATTGTATTTTAAGTTGCTAGTTTTTTAGGCATCTAACCGAAATTCACTTGAACACAAATTGACTATATAAAAAAAATGTTTCTAAATTATTTCTAAGATAAAATATGGTTTTACATAGTAAAGATAACATAGCCTGAATGGATGACACAAAAGTACATATTTTAGTCGTTGACGATGATCCTGGTTTACGCAGCTTATTACAGCGTTATTTAATTGAACAAGGAATGACTGTATCGACGGTTCAAGATGCCAAGGAAATGGACGAATTCTTCAACCACGACACTGTCCATCTGATTATTTTAGATTTAATGCTTCCGGGAGAAGATGGACTTAGTATTGCTCGCCGCATAAAAGCGACATTAAATATTCCCATTATTATTCTTTCGGCAAAAGGTGATGATGTAGAAAAAATTATAGGTTTAGAAATGGGGGCTGATGATTATCTTGCCAAACCGTTTAATCCCAGAGAATTATTGGCTCGAATTAGAGCGGTTCTAAGACGACAATGTCCCGAAGGTAAAGAACAAGGAAACGTAATTGAGAATGCCTCTCATCAGATAATTCAATTTGCTGACTTTAAATTAGATTTAAGCAAGCGAAGTTTTTATAAAAAAGAGCGTGAAATTACTTTGACCAGTGGTGAATTCACGTTGTTAGAAACTTTCTGTCAACATCCGGAACATGTATTAAGCCGAGATCATTTAATGGACCTCATTGGTGGATTCGATAGAACACCTTTTGACCGAAGTATTGATATAAGAATTACTCGCTTGCGAAAAAAAATCGAAGCCGATCCCAAAAAACCACAGTTTATTCGGACTATTTGGGGGGTGGGTTATATGTTCACTCCCGGTGGAAAAAGCCTCTAACATGCTCCGTTTAAAAACCTTGCACGCAAGAACCGGCTTAACGATATCAATATCATTATTGGTCTTCATGCTGTTTTCCGGTATGGTTTTTTTTTACTACCTGATGGTGCCTATTGCTCGTCAATCTGCCAATGATTTGGCCGCTTTAATTTCACTATCGGCACAAACCTGGGTAGAACTTCCACCTCATACACGCCCCGACTTCGAGCACGAACTTAAGTTAAAACATGGTATTACCTTGACTGCCGACAAACCTGAACTGAAAAAAATATCGGTTAAGCAACCATTCTTATTGTTATTGGAAACAGCATTAGTCAAGCGTTTAGGAAGTAAAATTCAAATGCACAAAAGTATTATTGAGGGGATTTGGATATGGATTGAAGTTCCGATTGCCTCCCGAACCCTTTATATCGGTTTTTCCCATCAAAGAATTGGACCAAATCCACCTTTGGCTTTGTTCTTCGTCCTGATCGGAGGAGGATTCATCACCTTAATAACCACGGTTTTTTTTGTTAAGTATCTCAATAAACCATTAACTCGTTTATCTTCTGCGACTAAAACCGTTGGGCGAGGCGAAGTATTATCTCCTTTACCTGAAAGCGGTCCCCAAGAATTGGCCTTATTAGCACGAAGCTTCAATCAGATGGCGAGTCAAATTCAAATCCTGTTAACGAGTAGAACAACCTTATTAGCCGGTATTTCTCATGATTTAAGAACACCACTGGCCAGAATTCAATTAGCTATGGAGTTTTTACAAAATGATTCTGAACAGGAATTAATCGATTCAGTAAAAAAAGATTTGACTGAAATGAATCAATTGATTGGAAGAACATTAGATTTAGCAAAAGGTTTCAATCCGACATCCCAGCAAATAAAATCCATCAATCTAACACAAATGATAAATAAACTTATAGGCGATTATAGCAATCAAGCAGATATTGATTTTCATCACGACCCTCATTGCGTAGTAATAATACCCGAAATGGTTTTACATCGGATATTAGTTAACTTGCTTGAGAATGCCATTTGCTATGGAAACAATCACCCCATCAAAATAACCTGTTTTGAAAAAGAAAACCAAATCGAAATAGCCATTTTTGATCGTGGCGAAGGTATTCCTGAAAAACAATTAGATTTAGTATTTCAACCCTTCTATAGATTGGAATCTTCGCGAAATACTATTACGGGAGGAAGTGGACTCGGTTTAGCAATCGTGCGTCAATTATGCGATACCTATGGATGGTCCATTCAACTTTTGCCGAGAGACAAAGGGGGAACTGAAGCTAGATTAAAAATTGATCTTGTCTCTGTACCTGAAAACAACTTGCATTAAACGTTTCCCGTCGATGACCAATATTTATAATGATAAAGAAATGATTTCTATCATTGTCCGTGAACTGGGGTGGTTTATATAAATTACCAAATTCATTAAGCTGGCTATATTCTAAAGGTTTTGGTTTCTTGTCCACCATGATTTAACATTTTGTAGTTATCCCCTAAGTAGAGGATATATGAAAGACCCGAAATTGCTTAATTTAGAACGCCAAGTGAAGAAAAAATAGTTTGGTTTATGGGGATGCAGGGAGAATTAAAGAATCGCGCCTTTGGTTTATCGAAAGAGATAATCGCAGACTCAAAATGGAAGTACACTACAGATTCTTTTATCTTTCACTTACAGATATTTTGATACTGTTTTTAATATTGTTTCTTGGTCGAAAGGTTTGACGATGTAACCATTGGCACCTACTTCATATCCTTTCTTAATATCATTTCTAGAATCAAGTGCAGAAGTAAAAATGACAGGAATATTAGTTGTTAACGGGTTGTTTTTTAGCTTTTTGCAGACTCTATATCCGTCCATATCGGGCATCATAATATCAAGTAGAATTAAGTCAGGGGGGTGCTCTAGCACTTTATCCAATGCTTCTTTTCCACCTGTTGAAAGCATTATTTCATATAAGGGAGTTAAAAAATTAGAGAGCAAATAAATGTTCATAATTTCATCATCAACAATTAATACTGTATTCTTTTCCATAAATTATTCCCTCTGAGAAACATAATGGGTGCATTGCCTGAGAAAAGCTCCTTTTCAATATAGTTACGAGGTAGCTCAGTACTACAAAACAGCCAAACAAGTATGGCCTTTGATTTTGCTTCTCTCTTTGGCAATCTCGATGAATCATCGTCATCTGTACCTTTATTGTTCATTCTCATCATCAGGTGAGTCATCACTATGATTTTCATCATTCTCATCATCAGATGAGTCATCACTATGATTTTCATCACTCTCATCATCGGATGAATCTTCACTATGATTTTCATCACTCTCATCATCGGATGAATCTTCACTATGATTTTCATCACTCTCATCATCGGATGAGTCATCGCTATGATTTTCATCATTCTCATTATCGGATGAGTCATCACTATGATTTTCATCAGATGAGTCATCCGATTCGTCATCGTGGTGGCCATCTTTATCATCGTCATCGTCGTGATAACCGTCTTTGTCATGGTCATCATCATGATAGCCGTCTTTGTTATGGTCGTCATCATGATAGCCGTCGTGATCCAGATCATCATCTGACCAACCATCATCATCAAAATCTTTAGATATTTCAGTAGGCAATCCTACCGAGAAATTGATAACGTTTAAGGACCCTATTCCTCCGACCCAGTTGCTGAAGTTTAATACATCGGTACCGGGAAAAGTTATCACTTGATACAGAGGATATTGACCGGCCGCAATACCGGTAGTATCGAATTGTGGTAAATCAATGCCGCCTTGATAGCTTTGGTTGCTTAAAAACGGCGCTGGCGTTTCACTTAAAGTACCGTCATTAAGAATAAAATATAATTTTCCATCGATCATGGTGGCCAAATATAAGTCCCCAGTTTCAGATTGTTCGAACGTCAGTTGTGGTGAAATCAGGCCTCCATTTTCGGGAAAAATAGAACGTTGAGTGGTTAATGTAGCGGCAAGTGAAGTTGCGCTCACAATAGATGATGCGAGCAATACGGAAAAGGTGATAGGCTTTAAGATTTTCATAATACGGTCCTCATACTCTCAATTTTCATAATTTGAACAGAGTGTATCATCTGAACCTTAAATGAAACTTAAAATTGAATAACTTGGTGCGCTTTTGTAACAGAGTTCACCGTTATAGGGATGTATAAAAATAATAAAGGTACTGCACACTATCGTTTCACTGGATTTGCCGACTAGCCATCAATTAATGAAACATAGCGATGAATTCACAAATCGAATGTTTTCAGCAATTAATGATTTAATGTTGGATCTATTGGCAGCAGTAGCAAGAAAAGACTATCAAGATCGGCAGCGAAGACAAAAGGAAGGAAAGAAGATAGCGGATTAGCAAATAAAATAGAGCTGCTGTTGCTTGAAGGTAAACCTTACTCGATGATCATACACCTATTAGGTTGTTCCAGGGGAACAATAGCCAAGGTCTCAAAAAGACTAAAACAAAAAAAGCTTAAGGCTTAATCCCTGCTGGTTTCATGTCAGAGTGAAAAACAACCTATGCCCTACAGGCCTTGACTGACAAGGGATACAGCGAACTATGCGAGAAATGTCGCTTTTTTACACAGAACCCCAACAATTAAAAATCTGGAAATTAATTGAGTTAGCTTCCGCATTTGAACAAACGACTTCGACTGAAAGGCTTCAAAAACTCATCGCTTAACGCGATAACGCCTAGAAGAATTAGATAATGTGTGACTGAATTGCAGCGACAAAGTGAAGCATTAAATGAAACGATGATATACCGAGGGCTCATGCTTCTTCTTTTAATCTTATTTATTCTTTACCTTACGTCCCGGTTTATATTTTGTCCTTTGGTCTCCAAGTTTGAAAAAAATCAAGCTAAGCTAACCCAGTTAGCCGTTACCGACAATCTGACTAGCCTGTATAATCGCCACTACTTTATGGACCAATTTCAACGGTATGAAAAGACAGATATCTTATCTTATTGATAGAACAAGGATTGCTGATGGTTTAAAGTGGAACCTTCCCTAACCTGAAATTGCAATTCTTGATACACCTTATCAAACCCAATTTCAATTAGTCGGATCAGATTGTTTAAAATGACGAAGCCGTTATTAATCGAATCGGATTGGACAGTTACGCCCCGGTTAATTTGCTCTAACAAGCTCTTTAATACCCGGCGCAATAAATCCAGATTTGTTTGAAACTTTTGGATATCTAGCGGTGTTTGCGGCGATATAAAGAGCTCTTCCATAATATAGGTGGAAAATAAGGTATAAAACATATCCGTTTTTTCTGAAGGGGGTAAGTAATGTTTACGTAACCATTGGTTATGTTTAAACACCAAGCAATCTGAATGCAATAATATAAACCAGACCGCATTGGAAAAGATATGTTGGGCACTTTTTGTAATAGTAATGTGGACACTGGCGTCTTTGTAGAAGGTGATTTTGCCGTTTTGAATGGAAGGGATGTTAGAAAAATAATGAATGAGTAACTCCATTTCCACCCCTAATCGGCAGTAATTGTTACTTGGCTGGTGATGACAATTTCCTGGACAGGAAGTATGTTTGAGTTGTGCCCACTGAGGAGCTTTGTCGGTCAACATGCCATCTTCTCCCAAATGCATGATAAAATCATTTTGAGCAGAAAATTCGACCTTGATATACGGATAAGTCATCCGTTTGAACCGCCATTTAATGCGGCTGCTTGAAAAAAGAACATACTAATAACCATACGGAACAATTCCATAGCTTACTCCCCCCCAATAAATCTCTATTACAACATGTAGAACGAGCCATGAAGTCGTTTTGATTGCGTTTCCCTTTGAGCCTTGTGCAAAAAAAGTGATTTCTGCTTTACGCAGAAACCAAAACAGCTTGATCATCTTAAAAGTTGACGAGCAAAAAGGGGGCTTCCTTGAGATTGTAACCTGCGTTACAGTATTTGATTTTACAATAATTAACCCTGGCAAATGTTGGTCTATTAGACTAAATGTATCGCGTATTAGCCAATATTGTCACAAAACAGGGCAAAATGTGACTTTTCTCTATTATTCAATTGATTCATTATTAATATCGAAAATGATGGAAAATGTATTTTTAGCAAATATAGACGAATAAAATCGTTTTTTGAGATCGTATTCAAAATAGGAAAGGTTGTATTTGTTTTAGCAAGAAGAGAGGATTTTTAACCCTGCACCGGTAAAGAAAATAAAGAAACTCTAATTAAACTTAATTCTAATATGGTTATTTCAGCTTCAATTCATATTCGAATGATATAGTGCTCGTGGCGATTCAGTATTATATCTGCAGCTTTCTGGTTTGGAGAAAATAATGACTACCGGTGTTTTGGCTCTTGTGATTCTATTTGCGATAGTTTTCCAAATCCTGATGTTTACGTTAATAGGAATCAAGCAAAAAGCAAAACTTGAGGTTTCGGAAAATAAGACTAAAACCAATTCTTACCGGATTACCTCTTCCTTTTTGTACCCAGTGATTTTTCTGTGACACCGTTAAAATCAACTATTATTGCGCCGGAATCTAACGATACTGACATGATATGAGTGTTTTTCATTAGATAGCCAACCTCTTAAAACAACGAAACTTCACTTTCTTTGTCATGGGACATTTCCATGGCTTGATGCTCTTGGGCTAGTTTGCTGACTATGTCAGTCACTAAATCACTATTATTTTCAATAAGCTCAAACTGTTCTACAATTTCTGCCTGCAACGCTTGGTCATGCTGCCAGTCATTTTGAAGTAATTTAAGAACATTATGCACATTGCTATGTACAGCATGGTGCGGTGTATTAATTTCCTGATAACTATTCAGAGCCTTATACTGTGCCCCACCATTGCTTTCTTCACTATTTAGCCATTTGCCAAAACGACAGTTTTGATCATCAACGGCGATTTCCCGTGCTTCTTCTGAATCCAAACCAAGTTCAACGGTCCGGTAGGCTTTTTGAATATAAACCACATGATCGACCTTATACAAGGCCGTCGAGCTTACTAGACGGGCATTATTAACCACCGATAAGGTTTTTTGAGAAGTTTGCGAAAACTCGGAAAAAGTTTTCTGGAACAGGCTCACAGTTTGTTGGGATTCGGAAGCAATTTTAGACATTTGCTGCGTATCCAAATTGATTTTGCTACTTGATTGAACCACCTCAGCAATAATACGGGTGATATTATCGGTTGCTTCTTTGGTATCCACTGCCAGTTTGCGCACCTCATCGGCAACAACCGCAAACCCTCGTCCGGCTTCTCCTGCACGAGCCGCTTCAATCGCTGCATTAAGTGCCAGTAGGTTAGTTTTATCCGCAACGCCAGCAATAAAAGAGGTGACCTCGGTAATTTCATTGCTAGCACTTTGTAATGCTCTGGATGAATCATCCATGGCGCGAACGGAACTTAACAGTTGCTCAATATTCGTTAATACTTTTTTTACCGTGTGCTCGCTTTCAATTGCGTTATGCGCTGCTGAAGCTGAAGATTTTTCCACACTTTCCATTTCATCAGCAATGGATTTCAAGTCAGTCTGATTTTGTTTCAGGTTGATTAATAGTTTTTCATTTCTAATCATATCCAGTTGAGAAAGCATTTCATTTTGTTTTTCCTGCCAGTAACTTTTTTCCATTTCTTTTACGGTGGTATCAATATTTTGTAAAATACTTGCAAAAGTACCATGAACACCGGTAGATTTTGTACTACGGTAAAATTTACCATTCCACATGTACTCAAATACTGTATTCACTTCCCGCATGAAGGTTTCCATTTGATCCAGCGTATCATTTAATGCGTTGGCGATTGAGCTTAATGGGCTGCCATCAATATGATCAATCGGAAAAACACGTTTTTCCAATTTTCCCTGAACCATATCTTTTGTTACATTTAAAATATCATCATAAACTTTTTGTTTGGCTTTAGATTGGGCCATTTGAATAACAATTAATCCGATACCCACAAATATACTTAGAGTCAATACGATATTAAAACCATTGATGTACATGGCATATATGGGTATGAGAATAAGTAAGCCCCACACCATATAGGAAATCATCTGACTATTAAAGCGAGTGAATAAATTCATCATAGCTGATATTATTTTCATTAAGTTTATCGGTTAATACTTTGGTTGAGGCATTGATAGCATCGCTAGCACCCACATTTTTTTCTGCTTTTAACATTTCCTGATAAAGAGGCATTATCGTGGCAAGTGCTGCTGAAGCCGGTTTACGCCTGACGGAATAATAACCAATAATCCTGTTGTTAGTATCATAACTTGGTGTAACATTGGCCAATACCCAGTAAAAGCTGCCATCTGCAGACATGTTTTTTACATAGCCATTAAACTCTTTACCGGATTTAATGGTATCCCATAGCAGGTTAAATACCCCTCGGGGCATATCGGGATGACGTACAATATTATGCTGTTTATTAAGCAATTCCTGTGCTGAAAAACCGGAAAATTCGACAAAGATTTTATTCCCATAAGTGATCCGACCCTTGGTATCCGTTTTGGATACAATAAAGTCATTGTCTCTCATAATGAGCTCTTTGCTGGTTGGTTGAATCTTATTTTTCATGATTACTTTTTTGTTTTTCTAGGTATACAATATTTCGGCATAACAGTGGCAAGCTTTAATTACGACCGTTTTAATTAGTACTGAATTTACCGAAGAGGAGGTTAGCATTACTTACAGAAGGTTTCTTAGTTGGACTTTGGTACGGCAATAATAAAAGCATGGATTGAATTTACTACGGGCTGATAATAAACACGGCGCTATTATACGATGAATCAGTCAGGTCTGTACTTGCCATATTTTGCCTGGATATATCGAAAATATGACAGACACTCCAAACAGGAGAGCACTGTTTGTTATTTGGGCATTGAAATGGAAGATGCCTTGGAAATGGCAGAGCATGCCCCTGTTTAATTAAAAGCTAGCCAAAAGCTCTTGGGAGCAAATGGCGCATAGTAAAGCTATACAGCATCTCTTCGCTAGTCTTCAATCATTGGACCTTATTGGAATCCCCTTAAACCCAAAAAAGTAGTTGAGTGTTGATGCCATGATTCTAACAAAAGGTGTTTCGAATGATATCTCTCGATTTAGGTAGAAAAAATTAATGGAGTACTAAACAGCAGCACCTTTTACTGTGTCATTTAATTTTTCCCTGCTAAGATAACCAAACAATTGAATATACATTGGGTTGAATAAATTTATCTTTTAAAGGTTAATTCCTTAATTGGCAACATTAGGCCAAACTGAGATGTTCAAGATTTTTAAAGGACCTGAATATTTTTATTCATTTCAAAATTAATTTAAAGGTTGTTCAAAGTCGGGTACGTTACTAACCCGGACAATGACTATTATTAAGTTGAATGACAGCTTAAGGGTAACTACCCCATTTATAACGAATGAGAAAATATCTGCTTTTTACTTCTAAACATTTGCTAGGGGGAAATATACCGAACCACTGTTATGGGACGAAAGTTATTTTAAAAAAGCTGAGATATTTAAAGCTCGAATAGCCGTTTTGAGTCAAAAAGCAGAGATCCACAATCTGACACTAGTTGTATGATCGAGTCCTCCAGACTTATGCACGTAAGCTGAATGACAAATGGGTTTAACATAATTTATGTAACCACTAAGTGTTGCATCCTCTGTAAATCACTAGTATATCAATACGATCATCATGAACAACAAAAAACTGTTGCGTGAGTGGCTAAAACATTGAAAAGATTGGCCTAATAGAGAGAAAAGATAGCCTTTAGTAACTATTTAATTGAATCTCAAGAAATTCATTTTTCAGCTATCATAATGATTTATAAGTATAAACAAACGCAACACATTTATGGTTAAGTATCATAACACCCGTTATACGATGTTTTATTTAGGGAAATCTTTTAAGCAGCATCTTCCTGATGGATTCATAGACTCGCAAGCACACTCATTGTTTTTTGTTTTCTCTATTACGAATGTTTTAACGTTAGGATTCACATCGTTAACCATAACGCCGTAACAGTAACATAAAAGAAATTTTTGTGATTTTTCTTTTATCCCTACTTTTGTCCTAAGTTGTTCTCTGGTAATGATTGAGCCATCTTGACCAAAATACACTACGTCACAATCTGAGTCATCACAAAAATAATATCCTTGTTTTTTATCTTGCCAGTTCCACGGATTTTTTATGTGCTTGGTAATAGTTTCCCTGGGTACAGAAGAATAAAGTTTGCTGTTAACTGGACACTTTCCTTTGCTGGGAAAATCCTCCATAGGAGTGCTATTTGAACAACAGGTTGACATATAACCACCTGAATAAGTTAATTAATTAGAACATTATAAATCATTTTACATCAGCCTTGGTTATACAATGTTTTTTTACTTAATGACTCCTTCCATAATACTTAAAACGGTCTATGTTACAGTTAAAAAAAATAAGATAGAATTAGTTATTTACAACAAAATAAAGAAATATGAAGACCTTATGTTGCTTTGCAGTGATATTCCTATATGCAAACAATGTGCTTGCAGATTATGAACCCTGCCTAAAAAAGTGGAAAGCATTAGAAGTTCAAGCAGAACTATATGCATCTTACTCTGAAAAATGTCTGGCTGATTTAAAAGAGTACAATAAAGATAAAAATGGTATGTGTGAAAATCTTATAGAATCGAGGATTCACTTAAAAAATACCATGAATGAACACGAGTGCAGCCACCAAGAAAGATACGAATATTATCTGAATAACAAAGATAAAGCCCTTAAATATATTTACGACATCACAGACGGTGAAAAAGGGATAAAGTTCTACAATCAGTTTTATAAAATTGAATGATAGGGTGAAGAATGGATATAAACATATTAATTAACCAACATATCAACTGGAAATCTTTGATTGAAGGTCTTTTTCAGGGAAGTGATACTGATATTTTAGATCCTAACGTTATATCTAAAGATGATGAATGTGATTTTGGCAAATGGATTTATATGTATTCAGATGATAATCAAGATTTATTATCGAATCCTTTATTTATTAAAATAAAAAATGTCCATAAGATATTTCACCAAATTACTGGAAATATAGTTTTCGACTTTCAGTCAGGGAATATTGAGAAAGCTAAAAACCAAATACCTGATTTCAATAAAATTTCAGAAGAACTTGTTCAGCTAATGAAAGAGTTAGAAATAGAACTAAAAAAATAGCTTTACACTGCTGACGCTAATCATCAGATTAACATTCATCTAATACAAGTACGTCATATTTTACATAAGCCCCGATTATGGCAAATTTAAGATCGATCGAATCTAAAGTGCAGAGAATTGCTTGAACTAAAAGGGAATGAAAAGAGTCAGTGAGGAAAGAAAGGATTTTTAACCCCGCACCAGCTTAATAAGGTAAGCATAGGTGCGGTAGGGTATCGTTAAGCGCAGTATTGCTTAGTGGTTTAGTTCTGAAATATCGCTAACAACAATCGTGTATTTGTCATTATTCATTTCTTCAAAACTTTTTGTTTCTGTTTGGGGTGCAGTAACAGCACCAATAGAAACACCACTTGCCAAAATCAATGCGGGAATAATTGCTAACATTTTCATCTCTCCAATTTGTAAAATAAATGTGTTTTGATATTTGTTGATAAGTATATTACCATTTACTTATATTAAAGTCAACAATAATCTTTCTTTTTTTTATGGTTATTTTTAATAATGTTTTTCTTGGCGGTGGTCCGATTCTGTATAATCTGGACTTGCCCCAAATAAGAAGATAGTTTTTGTTGACTGTTTTGTGAATCAAAAGTCTTAAGGTGTTATGGGGTTGCTTCAGATTAGGGCAGCAGCCTGACGTAATGTCAGGAAAACAATAGACGTGCAGTTATTAAGAGAAAGCGTAGGTAACTTGTGCTGGCTGGAAGGCAAAAAAAAGCCGCATCGAACAGGGGGTTGATGCGGCCAAACTGTGTTTCATACCAAGAAGGACCATACAATGCATGGTATGTGATTATAATACCTACTAAATTAGCATTTGTTAATATATCAAAGTGGATACCCGCGTGGAATAGTTGGGTATTTCTTGGAGTTGAGATTGCAGAAAATTACGAATGGGGTTTATCTTCCCCCAGAGCACTCTGGTCTTTATATCACATTGTGGGTAGAGTGCCATCTTAAAAAAGACCTGAAAGTATAACTTGCAGGCATAAAAAAGGAATCCAGCCCCGAGGGATTGCGATCCCGAACTGGATTTCAACGGCGGATGATATCATGCGCCGCACAAAAAAAAGACCCATGCATCACTGCGTGGGTCTATGTAAAGGGCTGGTAACTCTGTTCAAGTTCCCGACTAAAATACTACACTATTGAATTCGAGTTGTCACGCCTGGAAGGGCAATTTTAAAAACCAGGTCGTGACATCACCGTAGCAGGAACGGGGTAAAGTTACCGCTGCGACTTAGAATTAATTATAGACCGTACTTTTAAATAAAAAAGACCTGTTTTTGCTTTACTCTTTTCTTTCTCGCTCTACTTGCTTTCTTAACACCCAAACACCGGATTACAACATTTTAATGTTCGGGCAAGATTATTTTTAAGATCCTTTGTTCTAATAGGCTTAAAAGCTGACAACCTAATTTGTCAGTACGAAATTTTCAAAAACACAAAAGGATTCAGAAAATGAAAAAATTATCAGTTTTTATTACCACGGCATTATTAGCAACTTCAACATTGGTTTACGCCGGTCAAAATCACGAACACAACGATTCTGGCAAAGCTCAGACGATGCAACCCGGAGCTATGGGGGAATCAGGCAATATGGGCATGATGATGTCCGGTGATATGCAATCGCATATGACCAAAATGCAAACCGGCATGATGGCAATCCATAAAGAAACCGATCCCGCTAAACGTAAAGCCATGATGGACACACACATGAAAGACATGAAGTCGATGATGGAAATGATGAAAAATCGTCGTGCCATGATGCAATCAAAACAAATGGATCAAATGAAACAGCTTAGTAATCGTATGACGATGATGGAAGGCATGATGGAACAGATGCTCAATTCTCAAATGGTTACGCAAGGAACAAAGGTGTCAGAGCCGAAAAAATAATTATCGCAAGTTTTGATATGTCTTTACCCCGTTAGGTATCGGTAATTAAGGCAACGGTGCCTAACCTTAATTTTTTCAGGCGGAGAAAGCTCATGACTACCACACAATCCCATGACAATCGGTTTAATTCCACCAGTATCTCAATCGGAAATACCCTGATACGGGTTAATCAAGATGGATTTTTAATTAACTTTAACGAATGGACCAAAGATGTAGCGCTAACAATGGCCAAAAACGACCAATTAGAATTGTCTGAAAGCCATTGGGCGACGATTGACTTTTTAAGGGCCTATTTTCGTGAATTTGCGGTACCACCATCGCCTAAATTAGTGACAAGAGCCGTTCGGCAACACATGAAAAACCCCGATTTTTCGAACAAACATTTAAAACAAATTTTCCCTTTAGGGGGCTGTAAACATGCCTGCCGTTTAGCTGGATTACCCAGGCATTTTAGTTATGCCTGTTAAAACAAATATTGATTGATAAATATTAGGTGTATGAATTAACAAACTCCTTTATCAAAGTTTTTTGGTTGAATATCAACGAGGATGTAAAACAATGATTGATCCAGTATGTGGTATGACAGTGACTGAGGACGCACAACACGTCTCATCTTTTATGGACAAAACGTATCGGTTTTGTAGCGAAAATTGTTTGCATCGATTTGAAAATGATCCGGTTCCTTATGTTAATAACACGGATTTAAAAGATCCGGTATGCGGTATGGATGTTGATTCGTTATCGACCTATCAAACCACCTACAATCAAGAGCAATATAGGTTTTGCAGCCAACACTGTTTGGATAAATTTAATCATAGCCCTGAACAGTATGTGAAGGCACAAAAACAGCCAACGACCTGTCACCATCACCATGATACTCCTCCACAAGAGGAAACTCAGAATTTAGATGATTCCGGCCTTTATACCTGCCCCATGCATCCGGAAGTGGAACAAGCAGGGCCGGGAATGTGCCCCAAATGTGGAATGGCGTTGGAATCAAAAGGGATACCTGTGGCGTCAACCACAACTCAATACACCTGTCCCATGCATCCGGAAGTTATCCAGGATTCTCCGGGAAGCTGCCCTAAATGTGGTATGGCCTTGGAAGCGACAACGGTAACGGTGGATGATGATAATCCGGAATTAGTGGATATGAGTCGACGTTTTTGGATATCGGCTTTTCTTTCTACCCCGGTCTTTATCTTGGCGATGATCGCGGACTTAATGCCTTCGCTACTACCGGAGGCATTTTCCATGAAAGACGTACAATGGATTGAATTTGCTTGGGCGACCCCTGTGGTGTTATGGGGAGGGTGGCCATTTTATGTACGGGGTGTTCAATCGGTGATTACCCGTAATTTAAACATGTTTACCTTAATCGGATTAGGCGTGTCGGTAGCCTGGGTTTTTAGCGTGGTTGCATTACTGTTTCCGGAAATTTTCCCAGCCACTATGCAGCATGAAGGCGGCACGGTTTCGGTATATTTTGAAGCAGCTGCAGTCATTACCACCTTGGTTTTATTGGGACAGGTCTTGGAATTAAAAGCACGTTCACGGACCAATGCCGCGATTCAGATGTTATTAGGGCTAGCCCCCAATACCGCCCGTAAAGTGTTTGGGGATGGAAGTGAAGACGATATCCCCCTGGAACAAGTTAAAGTGGGGGATATGTTACGGGTTCGACCCGGTGAAAAAATTCCCGTTGATGGGCAAGTGAAAGTGGGTTTCAGCAACGTGGATGAATCCATGGTAACCGGCGAACCTATGGCCGTTGAAAAAAAGGTAGCAGACAAAGTGATCGGTGCCACGGTAAACGGCAACGGTACACTCATTATTCAGGCCGAAAAAGTAGGGGCCGATACCTTACTTTCACATATTATTCATATGGTTGCAGAAGCCCAACGGTCGCGTGCACCGATTCAACAAATGGCTGATAAAGTTGCCGGTATTTTTGTTCCTATCGTAGTCCTGATTGCCGTATTGACTTCGATTGTTTGGGGATTCTGGGGGCCCGAACCCCGTATCGCGTATGCCCTGGTTAATGCGGTTGCCGTATTGATTATTGCCTGCCCCTGTGCCTTAGGATTAGCCACACCAATTTCCATTATGGTGGGTACCGGACGAGGCGCAACGGAAGGCGTATTGATTAAAAATGCTGAAGCCTTAGAAATCATGGAAAAGGTCGATACACTGGTTGTCGATAAAACCGGCACCTTAACCGAAGGTAAACCCCAATTAATATCGGTTACTACGACAGGCGATTTCAGTGAACAAGAGATTTTAACCTGGGCCGCAAGTTTGGAACGTGCCTCGGAACATCCCCTGGGTGAAGCCATTGTCGATGGTGCAACCGATAAAAATCTTACCTTGGCAGAGGTTGAAAATTTTCAATCCATCACCGGTAAAGGCGTATATGGTGATGTCGATGGGCATTGGTTGGTTTTAGGAAATGCGCGTTTGTTTCAAGATTTATCTATCGATATCGCTGACTTATATCCTCAGGCCAATCGTTATCGCGCTGAGGGGCAAACGGTCATGACCATTGCTATCGACGGACAAGCGGCCGGTTTAATTGGTGTCGCCGATCCGATAAAAGAAACCACACCACAAGCGATTGCCGCACTTCATGCTGAAGGAATTAATGTGGTGATGTTGACCGGTGACAACCAGGTGACGGCTCAAGCCGTCGCCAAAAAACTTAACATCGATCAAGTCCATGCCGAGGTGTTACCTGAGCAAAAAGCACAAACGGTTAAAAAGTTGCAGGCAAAGGGGCGTGTTGTGGCCATGGCGGGTGACGGGATCAATGATGCCCCGGCTTTAGCGCAAGCGCAAGTTGGCATTGCCATGGGAACGGGAACGGATGTGGCTATGGAAAGTGCCGGCGTTACCTTGGTTAAAGGTGATTTAACCGGTATTGTTCGAGCCCGAAAATTAAGTCGAGCGACCATGCGCAATATTCGTCAAAACCTCTTTTTTGCATTTGTTTATAACTCTGCCGGTGTACCTATCGCGGCGGGTGTGTTGTATCCCTTCTTCGGGTTGTTACTGTCACCGATTATTGCAGCGGCTGCCATGAGTTTTAGTTCGGTCTCCGTGATTACCAATGCGTTGCGATTACGTAACGCGAAGTTGTAACGGGGACACAACATGACTGAGTATTTTAACGTTTTTAGCCGCGTGCTCCGCAAAAGACCATTCACGCTATTGTCCGTATTCGTCGGATTACTACTGAGCATGAATATGGTCGGAGCCAATCCTTTGAGCCCTGAGCAACTGTATCAACAAAGTTGCTTGGTATGCCACGGGGATGACGGTAGTGGAAACATGCCGGGAGTCCCGGATTTAGCGGATAGCAAAACATTGTCCGAAAACGATGATGCCTTTCTTTTGGGGCGGATTAAAGCCGGTATACAGACACCCGGTAACATTGTGATGCCACCCAAAGGCGGTAATCCCGCCTTAACCGATGAGCAATTACTCTCCGTTTTACGGTATGTCAGGCAATTATTAAACGAACCATAACTTTTAAATTAACCTTATTAAATGAGGCAACTAAAATGAATACAACATTATCAGCGGGTGCATTTGCATTAATGAACTTGTTCGCTGCACAAACGCTTATCGCGGCACCAACGGTATATATTCCCTTAGGTTCAGCCAATCAAGTCATTGCTGTCGATGCAGCGAACAGTCAAATCACCGCTACCTTTACCGGAATTGCCAATCCCCATGGACTGGTGGCCACTCCGGATGGCGAATATCTAATAGCCGGTAGTTTGGTGGAAGAACCATTGAAACCAGGTCAAGCCAATGATACGCCCAATAGCCAACTGTATTTAATTCATCCGGCCCACGGTCATGTGATGTCGACCATTCCGGTTGCCGGATGGACCCATCATCAGGCGATTACTCCCGAGGGACGCTACGTGATCTCGACGCACGCCACACGGGGTTATATCAGTGTCGTGGACCTGCAAAACAATCAAGTCATTAAAACCATTAAAACCGGGAACGGCCCCAACTATACCTTAATCACGAATGACGGACGTTATGCGTATGTGAGTAATTCAGTCAGTGGCACAATAACAGAAATTGAAACAGCAACTTGGTCGGTAAAACGGAGTCTACCGGCTGGGACCTCGCCGGAGCATATGACTTTTTCCGATGACCAAAGCACGATTTATGTGGCCAATCCGCGTGCCGGAAAAGTCTCCGTCGTCTCCATAGACCAAGCCAAAGTTGTGCAACAATTTGAAATTGGTCGAAGTGTACATGGCTTGGATATCAGTGATGACGGTAAAACCTTATTCGTCAGCAGCAAAAAAGACGATAAGTTAGTGGCCGTCAACATCCAATCGGGGAATAAACAAGAATTGAAGCTTTCACCGGCTCCTTATCATTTAAACACCATTCATGATACGGGTAAGGTGTATGTGTCCAGTCGTAAGAAAAATATCATTTGGGTGATAGATCAACAGAGCTTTAAACTCGTTGACACCATTGATTTACCGGCGGGCGAAGCACATCAAATGGCCATCATTAACGAATAACGGCTCTCTTATTGGAGTACCTTTTTTATGAATTGCCACAAAGGAATATTGCATTCAATTGAAGATCCTTTGAGATAAACAATTTGGTCGGTCGGGATGAAAGACATTGTCATCATTTTAATTTTAGCCCTGTTGGCTGGTTGGATAGCCAAACGGATGGGCCAACCGGCAGCGGTTGCCCAGGTGTTGATTGGGCTGATATTTGGGCCACCATTACTCGCTTGGTTTGAGATAAGTGATGCCTTAAAAATTCTGGGTGAAATTGGTGTTTTACTTCTACTGGGTTTGGCCGGCATACAGTTAGGACTGGCGAAACTGTTCAAATCTGGTTGGAAAGGGATACGAGTCGCCCTATTTGGCATGGTGTTTTGCTTTTTAGGGGGGTATGTATTGGCGGTTATATGGGGCAGTCCCAATGAAGAAGCTTTGTATATAGCGGTGGCCTTAACCGCTACCAGTATTGGGATCAGTGTCCAAGTTTTACAACAATTTCAACTACTGGATAAGGAAATTGGTGAAATTGTCGTTGCTGCGGCCATTATTGATGACATTTTGGCGTTATACCTATTAGCGATTACTCATGGAGTCTTAAGTGAAGTTGAGCTGTCATCAACCATCATTGTTTCCATGGTGGCAGCGGCATTTATTTTTGGCGGCACATTTATCGTATGTCGCTGGTTGGCCTATACCGGATTGCGACGGTTATCAGCCCCCATAATGAGGTTGTTTTTTTCCTTAACGATGATTGGTTTATTTGGCTGGATAAGTGAATCGTTTGGCTACTCTTTGGTCGTTGGTAGCTTTTTTGCCGGTTTAGGATTAGGGGAGGGACTGCTGCCCGATATGCGGGAGATACTTATCAAACACCAGGAACGTTTAGTCATGGTATTGGTGCCATTCTTTTTTGTCCATATTGGTAGCCAAGTGCAATGGCAAGTTTTACAAGATGCCAACCTCTTGATTTTAATTTTGGGTCTGGTCTTTATTGCGGTATTGGGAAAATTATGGGGCGGCTATTTAGGCGCTTCATCAAAAAATCCTGGTCCAACCCGATTATTGATAGGTGCCAGTATGGTACCGCGTGGTGAAGTGGTTTTGGTCATTGCTAATTTAGGATTTATACAAGGCCACATCAGTCATCATGTTTTAGTGGCATTGATCATTATGACGGTACTGGTTGCTATAGTGGGCCCTTTATTAGTGGCTCAATTTGCCACTCGTCAGTTAGAGGCTGAGTGAACAGTTATATGTATTTATTAAGGAGATAAGATCATGGTTCATGAATATGCCTACGGGATGTGGGTAGTGGTTGCGTTTAATATTGGGTTATTTTTATTTTTCTTCTTAAGCTTTTTACCGCCCAAAGGGAAACTGGAATGGCGCAATATGGGATTGATCACCGCTTTCTTAGTGGCATTGTTTAGTGAGATGTATGGATTCCCCTTAACCATATATTTGCTAACGGGATGGCTGGGTGACGCCTACCCGGTACTGCAACCCTTTAGCCATAAATTTGGTCATCTTTGGGTCGTGATTTTTGGCGGTTCCGACTTGGCTTGGGCGATTGTCATGGGCGGCAGTCTGTTATTGATGTTGGCCGGTTATATTTTACTCTCAAAAGGCTGGCGACAAGTCCACGGGGCATCCGGAGCAATGGTCACTGACGGGGTGTATGCATTTGCCAGACACCCTCAGTATACCGGATTATTTTTAGTGATTACGGGGTTTCTCATCCAATGGCCGACTTTACTCACGGTTCTGATGGCCCCGGTATTGTTATATGCCTACGCACATCTAGCACGGTCAGAAGAACGATACATGGTGGAACACTTCGGTAATGCCTATTTGGATTATCGGAAACAAGTGCCGTTATTTTTTCCCCCCATGTCCCAATGGATGAATTTTTTTACGGCCCAATTACCCGTAAAAACAGCGAATGAATAAAACGGTCAGTTAATCATATCGAAGGAGTTTGAAATGGAAAATCTAATTTATTTAATGGTTGCATTTGGTCTTTGTTATTTAATGATGCGCCTCATGCATGGTAGCCATGCCCAACAGGGTGAATCGGTTCACCATGGCGTCGTCGAATCGGAACAAAATATCGTTGATCCGGTGTGTGGTAACGAGGTTGATATTCATCAACGATACGGAAAAATGCACGAAGGGCATCTGTATCATTTTTGTTCCATGGAATGTCTAGCCAAATTTGAGGCCAATCGAGATAAATACATCGTTGGCAGCTGAACAATAAGCAGTGTGCTTATCAAACAGTCCAATGCAGGCATTTACACAGGCAAATATTTTAAGTCGAATGATAGGAGAACAGCATGGAAGATTTACTGATAGTGCTATTACTAGCCGGTACTTTTTATCTGATGATGCGTTTCAGTTATCATATTCAGATTCAACAGCACCACTATGCTCATGATAGTGGACGTGAATTTGCTCACAAAGCGGTTGATCCCGTTTGCGGCAAGATACATCGTACCAATCAACGGTATGAAAAGGTGCACAAAGGACGCTTGTATCATTTTTGTTCCAAACGGTGTTTAAATCAATTTGAGACGAATCGGGATAAATACGTCTAATATACGTAATGAAATTTGAAAAATCGTTAATAAAAACCGTGTTAACTCTGTTACTGGTTATTGGTGTCTTTGTATGTCTTTATCTGCTTATGGATTGGTTTGGATTGATAGCGTTAGTAAAAGACACCGAGCAATTTAAAATTTACGTTAACCAATTGGGTGTTTGGGGAATCTTTTTAACCATTTTTCTCATGGCGTTTGCCATTTTATTTAAAATGCTGCCCAGTGCTGCTGTTGCACTTGCTTCCGGGGCAGTGTACGGGCATACCTGGGGAACCATCTATATCATCATGGGGGCTTGGCTGGGTGCTGTGATTGCCTTTTCCATTACCCGTTTTATCAGTCAAGATTCTTTGCAGCGGTTTTTAGAGAAACGCTTTCCTTTTACGCAAGAACAATCTCAAGGGTGGTTAATGTGGGGGTTATTTATCTCCCGCTTAATTCCGGTGATCCCGTATGATATTGTCAGTTACGCCATGGGGATTACGCCGCTGCAATTGTGGCGGTTTTCAATAGCCACCTTGTTTGGGCTTATCCCGACGAGTTTTTTTCTGGCTCACGTGGGTAGTGAATTGATGGATACCAATTTTGAAAACCTATTGTCCGATATTGCATTTGCCGGATTCTTATTCCTCGTTCCGGTTGCTATCGCAATCCTGATTTATTATCGAATGGGGTACTTAAAAAGGGGAGATAGGTAAAAACTAACCTTAGGTAATCCATAAAAGAATCGAAAGATTGAAACTTTAATTTCTGTGTAAGGTTCAAGTAAGGTAGATCCTTTATGCTAATGGCATATTGGTTTTTTAATTTCACAGAAATAAAATTAAAGCAATCCTGATAAGCCTCATACATGACCTAGATAATGTTTAAAAAAATTGTTTTTTATTTATGCTTGCTGGTCTTTTCTCTACAGAATGTATGGGCTGTAACGGACGTGGACTCTGCGGATCAACGCCCGAACCCTGTTCCAGAACTCTCGTATTCCATGAATGAGCAACATCATGCCACATTAGAACCCTGTGATCACCTGAATGAACCAGTGGATTATCATGTGGAACAAAGCAATTCATTGGAGCATCATCAATCATGTTCCGGACAGGTTAGTCCGTATGCCTTAGTCCATACCTTTCCCCTTACTATTGACTATTTTTCGTCAGAGGCGAAGTTTAAAACTGATGAACACTTCAAATCACTGAGTGTGTTACCGGATTTGCGCCCACCCATTTTTTCATAATGGTTCCATGGATTAATTATGACTTTTGTTAACCATTATGTTAAAGGGTATCCCCATGAAAAATTTACATTTATCGCTACTAGCGATTATTTTTACACTGTTTCAATTAGGTAATCTAACCCCCGCGTATGCCAATACGCTCTATCCTGTGGAAATCGGTGGGCCGACCCCAAAGGTCAAATTGCTCAGAGTAACGATCCAACATGAAAATGATCAGCATGTGCTTCGAGGAAAAGTTAAACGAAGTTTTTTCAATTCGCTAGTCTTGCCGGGACACATTGATTACTCGATTATCAATACCAATGACCAGGTGATTGAAAAGGGGATCATCAAGTACGGTCCCAGTTTGTCACTTCGTCGCTGGAAACATGGGAGTCGATTTGAATTTATCTTACCCAAAAATTTGCCCGAGACGGTTCGAATTAAGTTAGACTGGCATAAAAACCAGGGCAAAAAACCAACGTCCAAACCTATCAATCTTAAACGCATTATTACGCTTTAATACCAAAAATTGGGAGGATACCCTGGGTATCCTCCAACATTTTATAAAAACCACTTACCGTTAACCCCAAGTTGGCATTTTTTTATTGCGAAAGATTACAAAAATGTAATGCTCGGTAAAGATTAGTTTTAACCAGGCGTGTAAAAATATTCACTGAGTTAACCATTTACTTATAAGGCAACAGTGAAAAAAATGCACGTATTATTGATCGAAGACGACAAAATGATTGCGTCCTTTATTAAAAAAGGACTCAAAGAAGAAAACCATATTGTCGAATCCTATTCAGATGGCATAGACGGTCAATTTGCCGCTTCTTCCGGGGAATATGATGTCATTATCCTGGATCGTAACCTACCCAGTCTGGATGGGTTAAGTATTATCCAGTACTTACGAAACAATGATGTGACCACGCCGATATTAATTTTAAGTGCGATGGCTGAAATCGATCAGCGTGTCGAAGGGCTCCAAGCTGGGGCAAATGATTATTTAGTCAAACCATTTGCTTTTTCCGAATTATTAGCACGGATCACAAATTTAGGGCTCAATCGCCGACACCAAGCAAATATCACCAGCATACAGGTCGCCGATCTTAGTTTAAACCTATTAAATCACACCGCCATACGTGCTGATCAAACCATTGATTTGCGTGACATGGAATATCGATTGTTGAGTTATTTCATGCGTCATGCCAATCAAGCTTTAACACGAACAATGTTGTTTGAACAAGTCTGGGGGTATTACTTTGATCCCCAAACGAATTTAGTGGATATCCACGTGAGTCGTTTACGCAAAAAAATTGATATACCGTTTAAGTCGCGATTGATTCATACCGTGTTAGGAGTGGGTTACATGATTAAAGGAGACAAGCATGTTTCTTAATCATGGTAATTTGACTGCCGTACCAACCCGTATTCTTTAACTATACATTTAACGAAAGTTGTTTTTCATGACCAAAAAAAATATTCATAAAAAAATTGTCAGAAATTTATTAATTGGTGGACTGTTTATTTCCATTATTGTCGGATTATCGGTTTTTATTATCGAACAGCATCGTATTGATGATTATGTGGCCAATCTGGCATTACAGGAATCGAGTAAATACTCGGGGTATTATGTGAACTATTACGGGAATCCGACACCTGCCAACCTCACGCTGTTAAGAAAATCCTTACAAGCCAGTTTGAATCATGAACGGTTTATCCGTATTGATATCTTTGATGATAATTTAACCAAAATCATCACCCAAAAGGTAGATGATTTTGACCAATTACAAATTGACGCCGCAAAAAACTTCCCCGCTTTTGTCATGAAAGGCAAAGCGGAGTATTTAAAGACCTCCGTGGATGGTCAACAGTATGTCAAAGTTATGTTGCCCATTTCTGCCAGTGGCAATGATAAAGTGACCGGTCATTTTAGTCACATGTTTGATACCATGCAAAAAGGCAATGCGATTAATGTTAAAAGCAATCAAATTATTGGACATTTTGTTGGGATATACCATGTTGGTGAGCAACTATTGGCAAAGATTAAAAAACAGATTTTGTTGTCCGTGGGGTATGCCATTCTTATCGTTATTTTAACGACCTGTTTAATTTATCCCATTATTCTTCAACTAAGCGATAAGCTCAGTCAGTTATCATTTGACCTCTTGGAATCCAATATCAATACCATTAAGTCACTCGGGAGTGCCATCGCCAAACGCGATAGTGATACCAATGCGCACAATTATCGAGTCACCATCTATTCGGTTAAGTTAGCAGAAAAACTAAACTTGAGTCATCAACAAATTCGAGCCTTAATTAAAGGTGCCTTTTTACACGATATCGGCAAAATTGGCATACCCGATTCGATCCTTTGTAAGCCTGGGAAACTAACTGCACATGAATTTTCAACGATGAAACAACACGTTGAGCTGGGGATGGATATTATTCGGGAAAATCAATGGTTAATCGATGCCGTGGATGTGGTGCGTTACCATCATGAAAAATATGATGGTAACGGTTATACACAAGGACTAAAAGGGGATGATATTCCGTTAAATGCCAGAATATTTGCAATTGCCGATGTGTTTGATGCCCTGACATCCGAACGTCCCTATAAAGCCGCTTTCTCCTATGAAAAGTCCTTAAACATAATAAAAAATGGTTCAGGCTCGCACTTTGACCCAAGTCTCGTCAATGAGTTTGAACAGGTTGCTGAAACGGTGTATCAGTCTATTAGTCATTTGGAGAATGAATTGGCATTAAGTCAACAATTAGATGCTTTGATCAATCGCTATTTTAGCATCTTAGATTCATCGGTTTTAGGGGCATGATAGATCTAAATACGTTTGTTTTGTCTAATTAAAACCTGCTATCACATGGAGTTTACTATGAATTTTTTCAACAACCTGTCCTTAAGAAAAAAAATCTTGCTCAATTCGTTGATCACGTTTTTAATCCTATCTTTATGCATTATTTATGCGCTGTTTAGCATGCAAAATATTTGGGATAACCTGCGTGCTACCGCCAAACAGCATGAATTTTTTAATCAAAAAATTGCCACCATACAGCAAAATTTATCACTCCAACATTATGCGCTGGAGACTATATTACGGATGAGTCTACAAGGGGAAACGTTTTCTTCCAAAATTAAAAATCATGTGAATACCTATCAACAAGACTCACAAAAATTAAACCAGCAATTTTCGCAAGCCAAACAAGCATTAGCAGAGCTCTCAAAGCAAATTAAGAAAAATCGCAGTGGCTTTGAGGATGTATCGAGTCATTTGGCCATGATAGAAAAACAATATCAAGGGTATTTAAAACAAGTCAAACAGGTATTGAGTCAAGTGCAACAAGGTAAAGCAGAAACGTCCATTCAACAAGCAACCGCAAATAAAAAATTGGAAAAACAAATCATGAACTCACTCCAGGCCATGTTACAACACATGGGCAAAGAGGTGGAACAGTCCGGTCAGGTGGCCGAAAATCATGAAAAACATGCCTATAAAGTGTTGTTCGGTTTTTATTTGCTGGCGTTTATTGTTACCGTCATCAGTAGCTTAGTGATTGCCAATCAGGTCACCAAACGTTTACGTCGGGTAGAACAAGACCTAAATACCATCGCTTCAGGTGATTTGCGTTGTCAGATAGTCCAAGATGGGACGGATGAAATGGGGCAAATTCAAGCAACAGCCCAGAAGATGTTACTTCAATTACAAATGCTCTTAAACCGAATACGATACACAACCGAAGATGTCTCCTCATCTTCCGAGCAAATGTCAGCGGTGATGAAACATTCGCTCGACAATATCGAAGTCCAACAACAAGAAACAAACCAAGTGGTTGCAGCGGTTGAGCAAATGAATCTATCCGCTCAAGATGTCACCATAAAGGTCCGCAATACCGTTGAAGCGGCTAATGATGCCAATCAAGAAACGATAGCCGGTAATGAAGTGGTCAATCAAGCCATTAACGCCATAGAACAGTTAGCCTTAGATATTGAATCCGTTTCATCCGTTATTCTTGATGTCGAAAATAATAGTAATGAAATTAACTCGGTTCTTGAAGTGATTAAGGGCGTGGCTGAACAAACCAATTTATTAGCGCTCAATGCGGCCATTGAGGCGGCCCGAGCGGGTGAACAAGGACGAGGGTTTGCGGTGGTTGCCGATGAGGTTAGGACACTCGCCGGCAAAACGCAACAATCGACCGAAGAAATTAATCGTACCATTGAAAAACTACAAGCCGGTGCCCGTAAAGCGGTTCACGTTATCAGCCAAAGTAAAGAGCAGACCAATGATGTTGTCATGAAAGCCAGTGCAGCCGGTCAATCTCTCAACTCAATAGCCAAATCGGTGCAAAAAATCAACGCCATGAGCAGTGTTATTTCAGAACTAGCCAATCACCAACAACAGGTGATTGGTGATATCAATCAGAATATTGTTTCTATTGATAATATGACCCAACAAACCTCGGCTGGAGCGAAAGAAACGGTTCACACCAGTGCAAATTTAGCCGCTAAATCTATGGACTTATTAGGCTTAGTAGCAGAATTCAAATTAAAAAATGTTACAACCGTATAAATGGAGATAATAATGAAACGTTTTTTTGTAGTCATAATGTTGTTTGCTTTTGTTATACCCTTTGCCCATTCTCATGAAGTATCGAAAAAAGCCAAGGTGTTTATCAAGTCACCCCAAAATGGTGCCAACGTCACCAGTCCTGTCACCATTGAATTTGGAATTAAAGGTTATTTAATCGCACCCGTCGGTGAAAACATTCACAAAGCCGGTCATTATCATCTGTTAATCGATTTACAAAACGATTTGGATTTGGATGAACCAATACCAAGAGATGCGCAGCATCTTCATTTTGATAAGGGCGAGACACAAACCGTATTAGCCTTATCTCCCGGTCAACACACGTTGCAACTTGTTCTAGGAGATGAAGAGCATGAGCCTTTTGAAGAATTAATTTCCGAACAAGTGGTGATCCACGTCAAATAAACTCGGGCTATAGGCTAATGGTGGGGTGACACAGTAAATATCAATGCAAATGTTCGGTCCATCAACCACTAACGGGGTGAGGCACGTTCAAATCTGGGAATAAAAGAATGATGAAGTTCAATTTTTTTTCACTGAAATATCGAATCTCTTTTATGGTGTTTCTTCTGGAAGTCATCTTATTAACCTTTGTGCTTCATCAAACTATCGGCTTTATGCAAAAACAAATTAACAATGATTTTTTAGAACGACAAAATATCCTACTGAAAACCTTGTCATTGGATGCCGCTATTGCATTGTCGGCACATGATATTGTCACTTTGCAGCGTAAAGTTGACATTATTTCTCAAGGTAAAGAAGTTGAACGTATTCAGGTTATTGGACCTAATCAGATGATTATGGTCCATTCGAATCCCTCGAACGTGGGTATGCCTTACCATAAAACACTTGAATCGGATCCGTTGGTTCAAAAATCGAGCCCGATTAAAGAAATAGGACGGTTGCAAATCGATTTTAATCATTCCCTGCATGCACAACGAATTTTAGAAGCCAAACAATTAGGGATCAGCATTGCCGTCATCGGGGTACTGATTATTTTAATTGCCAGCTTACTGTTTGGTCATATACTCACTCGTCGTCTGAATCAATTACACGTTTCAATGGGGGCATTTAAGAAAGGCGGAACTTTTCTGCCGATTACGATTCAACAAACCATCAACGACGAAGTGAGTGCACTGGCTCTTGTGTTTAACACCATGGCTGCTGATATTAAACGATACATTCTGCAACTCAATCAAGAACGGGAATTGCTCGAAGAACGGGTAGCCCAGCGAACTCATGAGCTACACATTGCCAATCATAAACTGGAAAACATCGCACAGACCGATCACCTTACCCAATTAAAAAACCGTCGCTTTGTTGAAGATTTTTTAAAAACCGAAATGGAACGTTTTGTAAGAAGCCGGAACATCGTATCGATTATTTTGATTGATATCGATTTTTTTAAACGGATTAACGATAAGTTTGGGCATGACTGTGGCGATAAAGTCCTAAAATACGTGGGCGTTATTATGCAAGAGAATATCCGTGAAATCGACTTGGTGGGTCGTTGGGGAGGGGAAGAGTTTATGATTGTTTGTCCCAATACCAGTCTCCGGGGTGCTGAGCATATCGCTGAAAAAATTCGGTACAAAATTAGTTTTTGTAAATTTCCAATCATTGATTCATTGTCCGTGAGTGCCGGTATATCTTCAATTCAAGCAAAAGATAACCTTGATAGCCTCATCAGGCGGGCGGACAAAAATCTTTATTGTGCCAAAGAAAATGGTCGAAACTGTACCATTTCAGGCTAGTTTCCCTAACCAAAAGGACAAGATGAACTCGTAATGAATAATACTTCAGGTACTGATACCAGCACATCGATAGCCACACCCAGCCGAGGGATTTCTCTGGGCTGGCGTCTTGGTCTATCAACAATTTTAATTATTAGCCTCGTGATGGGAAGTGTTTCAACTGTTCAGCAGTTTAATAAACTGAATAGGGGACGACAAATGCACCAAGAACTTTTAAAAATGTCATTAACCCCGTTATCGGTTCGCTTGGAACAAGCCTCAACCCTTGAAAACATGGTGCGAGAAATTGAAAGATTCCACACTGCTTATGAAAAAAAAGGCGATCCGGCACACGAAGTCATCCTACTTAATACGGCTAACGAGCCCATATTTTCCACCGGTGTTTCGCGATTTATAGAAAACAACACGGACTTTCTTCAAGCTTCAATTCCGATACTCTCTCCATTACTGGATGGAAGCAAAGGCTCCTTAGTGGTCTTAAAAAATAGTGAAGCATACAATCAGGCCGTCCGTCAGGATTGGCTACTTTGGGCGGTCCATTTTGTGGTTACCGTCGGTGTTGTTTTACTTTTCCTTACGGCCGCCATTTATTTTCAAGTCACCAAACCGGTTAATCGTCTCATCCAAGGCGTGAAAAAAATGGAGATGGGTTATTGGGGACCAATTGACCTTAACGAAGGGGCCTGGGAAATTCGCTGGTTGGCCTGGCGTTTTGGAAACATGACACATGAAGTGCAGAGCATGATGACCCATCTTTTTGAAGCGGAACAAAAAGCGCGATCACTAATGCCAACTTACACTAGCAGTAATAGCTTGGCGAACTCAAAACAAACGTCGGACACATCGAAACCCACGCAAGAGGATTCGCAAGCCTACCAGGACCTTTTAGCTGTCTGTGAACGATTAGAAACAACCGCTATTGATGATCCTCAGGGCGCACAGCTTGGCCATAGGGTGTGGCAATTGGAGGTTCAGGAAGCCAATCGACTCGGTTTTCATCAAATCAAAGCCCGACTTGAGGATGCAGCACTTCGCTTGATGGAGCCCGATACCTACAATCAGCTTGACGAGAGTATTACGGTATTGAAAGCATCGTGGCAGGAATGGGCGGAGCAGAGTCGTGATACTTTAACTTTTTTGTTAGAAGAAAAGACCATTCCCTGTATCAGTGTACTGCATCGAGTCAAGCACACGGCTGGGGTTTGGGCCAAAATGCAGAATAAAGAGTTGAGTCTGGAAGAAATCCACGATCTGTTTGCTTTTCGAATCATTGTGCCGACGGAAGCCGATTGTTACGCCGCCCTAGGAGTGATTCATCAGGCTTACAAGCCCGAAATTACTCGTTTTAAAGACTACATCGCTAAGCCAAAAGGGAATGGCTACAGTAGCCTGCATACCTGTGTCACAACTCAAAACGCCCCAATTTTTGAGATCCAGATCCGTTCGATAGCCATGGACCAACAAGCCGAACGGGGCGATGCGGCGCATTGGTTATACAAAGAAGATAATCGTAACACCGGTAAAAAATTTGATATGACTCGATGGCTAAATAAATTGTGGTTTCGTAACAAGGAAACCCCCTGAGCTTTAAAGAAAAAAGCAACTATTGGGTAAATAGTCATGAGAGGCAGAAGTTGCTATCAGGTGCGTTATGAGGAAATAGATATTCAAGCCACTGATAGTTAACATGTTTATTGTCATTAATGAGGAGATTAAAAAATGAAAACCGTAATTGAAAAAATTCGAAACGTGATTTTTATATTGTTTGGTCTTGTACTGACGCCGGGTGCTGTCTTAGCGGATGCCGGTAAAGGTCACCGACATGCCGGTGGTTTGAGTATTTATATGGGTATGATCCCGACCGAGTTAATACAGGAAAGGGAGATCCCCAGGGAAGCCAAAATGCATGGTGGTATCCCCCAGGGAAAAAATCGGTATCATTTTGTCGTTGCCCTGTTTAATGATAGTACCGGGGAACGCATTACCAACATGAAGGTAAGCGCAAAGTTAAGTGGAATTGATTTGTCGACAAAAACAAAAAGCATGGAACGAATGGAAGTTAACGGCATGGTGACTTTCGGAAATTATTTTTCCATAGACAAGAAAACACCGTTTAAAATTCGATTAAAATTGGAATCTCTCGATAAAGTGGTGACAAACACAGTCTTCGAGTTCGATCGCCCGGTGAGATAACCTGAAACGAGAAAGGTACCTGAGTCATATTCTGTCTAGTCTCGATCTTAGACAGCCTTATGCTCAGGATGAAAAATTATTGGGTCTAAAAACACCATCAGTCACAAAGTTCTCTGTAGCCCAAGTGCAAAAGGGCTTGCAGAATTAGTTTACTGTTTACAATTCCCATCCATGCGAGAAACATTTTATAAAAGAGAATTATGAGAACATAAACACTATAATAAATTTATTCTCTGGAGTAATTACGTTACATCAATATGTTTAAGAATAAGCATTTAACCATTGGAAGCCTGGCAAAACTTGCCAACATTAATGTAGAAACCATTCGTTATTATCAGAAAATTAAACTCATTGATGAACCACCTAAACCTTTGAGGGGATACAGAATTTATTCCGACGATACAATTTTGCAATTAAAGTTTATCCGGCAGGCGAAATTAGCCGGTTTTACCCTGTCTGAAATTCGAGAATTATTAAGTTTGGATATCAATAATGACTGCCAAGAAGCGAGACATATGGCTCAAGATAAATTATCAACGACCATTAACAAAATTAATGAACTAAACAAAATAAAAATCACACTGGAAGAGATCATTCAAAACTGCACGCAAAATCAATCATCAAAATGCCCAATTTTAGAGTCATTTATCAAAAATCGATAGTCAATTAATAGAAACCTCTTGACTCCGTAGTATGGTACAGACTTTATACTTGAATTAAAAACTCAAGTATAGGCAACGTACCAATGATTTATAGAAATAACATCCCTTTGTTTGGCGGTCTATTTGCAGCGTTACTTTCAAGCGCTTGCTGCATATTTCCCTTATTATTTTTACTGATCGGGATTAGTGGTTCGTGGATATCAAACTTAACGGCACTTGAACCCTATAAACCATTGTTTATCGGTGGTTCATTGCTCTTATTGAGCATCGCTTATTGGCAATTGTTTTTAAAGAAACAAGCTTGTGAAGCCGGAAAAATCTGCGCGATACCTAAAAATCAAAAGCGGTATAAAACCATTTTTTGGCTATCTTGCTCTATTGTCCTCATTTCATCCAGTATCGATTACTGGTCACCGTTATTTTATTAGGAGAGTTAAAATGAAATTATTATCGTTATTAATCCTTACCTTTTTATTAATCGCTGTCACACAGGCATCCGAAAAGAGTACCACGCTAAACATTCCTGGAATGGACTGCGGATTATGCCCAATCACCATAAAAAAGGCACTAAATAAAGTAGATGGCGTAAATAACGTGACCATTTCTCTTGATGATAGAACGGCCACAGTCATGTACGACGATACTAAGACATCTGCTGACAATCTCTCCGCAGCAACTGAAGATGCGGGTTATCCATCCACTATTGAAAAAAACTAAAATTGTATTTAATAAAAACTCTAAGGAAAGTAGTCTTATGTCGAGTTGTTGCTCCGTTTCAAGTGAAGAAAATAACCATCACTTTCCGAAAAAAAGACAATGCCCTGTTGATGGAAAAGAATATAAAGAAGTATCTAAAACCACCATTTTGCATCATATAAAGTCACCCTGGGAATGGGAAGAAAAAAATCAAGGCTATTATTTTTGTGATAATCCTGACTGTGATGTGGTGTATTTTGGTGAAGATTCTTCCGTGATTACCCAATCTGAACTGCGAACTACGGTAGGAGTAAAATCAGTTAGCAAAAATGCTTTAATCTGTTATTGCTTTGGTGTCAATAAAGCAGATTTCATTAAAAAACCGGAGCTTAAAAATTATGTGATAGAACAGACAAAAGAGAGTGTTTGTTTTTGTGAAATTAGAAATCCTTCGGGGAAGTGTTGTGTTAAGGATTTTGATGAAAATTAAAATTTGTCATAATTGAGAAATGTATCATGATTCAAAAATCCATCATTACCTGCCCAAATTGTGGGCATAAAGAACAGGAAATAATGCCTGTAGATTCATGCCAGTGGTTTTACGAATGTAAAGGTTGCAAAAAAGTTTTACAGCCTAAGAAAGGGGATTGCTGTGTATTTTGCTCATATGGCTCTATTGTATGCCCATCAAAACAGTAGATGACTTTAAACAAATCGTGGCAACATGAACTTGGTAAATTATTATTCATTGACCAACGTATTCATAATCCCACAGTTTTCGACTTTGTTATCTTTCGAACATTTTGATTTAAGGGACATTAGGTGTGATTTTAATTCATGTAAATCTGTTAATCTCTGATTAACTTGAATTAGGTGTTTTTCAATCAGCTGGTTAATTTCATCGCAATCCGATTGGGGAAAGTTCCTTAATTCAATTAAATGCCTGATTTCATCTATCGTTAAATCAATATTTCGACATCGCTTGATGAAGAGTAATTGTTTTAATGTTTCCTCATCATACAGTCTAAAATTTCCTACCGTTCTATTGGGAGCAGGTAGTAATCGTTCTTTTTCATAATAGCGAATGGTTTGAACGGAGCAACCCGATTTTCTTGATAAGTCACCAATCTTCAAATTCATACCCAATACCTTGACTCTATAGTAACTATAGATAATAAACTAAGGGTACATTTCATTACAAGAGTCACTATGATGTCAGAATGTTGTAGCAATGGTTGTTCATCAAACACTCCGGAAAAAAGTCAAAATACTCCCCAATTATCCGACAAAAGTACCTTGAGTTATTCATCGGTGAGTTTATTTAATGTCTCCAAAATGGATTGTCCCTCAGAAGAAGGGATTATACGAATGACTCTGGAAAGTTTAACCCCAGCCGTATATTTGAAATTTGATATACCAAACCGCCTAATGACCGTTTTTCACTCAGATAATCTCGATGAAATCATTAAACGTATGGATGCGTTAAATTTTGGCTCTCAATTAACCTCTACTCAAGCAATAACACCGGAGCAGATAGCACAGGAATTCAAATTTTGCGCTGAAAAAGATAAAACTGAATCAATTACCTTAAAATGGCTTTTAGCTATCAATGCTTTGATGTTTGTGTTGGAACTAACGGTTGGTCTTTATGCCCAATCAACAGGGTTAATCGCTGATGCACTCGATATGTTTGCCGATGCAGCCGTATATGCTATTGCTTTATACGCCGTCGGAAAACCGCTTCAAACCAAATTAAAAACCGCTCACATATCCGGTTGGTTGCAATTATTGCTCGCTATGGGGGTAATAATAGAAGTCATTAGACGTTTTATTTATGGTAGCGATCCCATTTCTTTGTTAATGATGGGAATGGGCTGTATTGCCCTCATGGCTAATATCATCTGTTTAATGTTAATCCATAAAAATAAAGATAATGGCGCCCATATGAAGGCCAGTTGGATTTTCTCAGCGAATGATGTCATTGCTAATCTCGGTGTCATCGTAGCTGGTATTCTTGTGTTAATTATGGATTCCCCGGTTCCTGATTTAGCGATCGGCCTGATCATTGGATTGGTTGTTCTTAATGGAGCGATACGGATTTTAAAACTAAAATCTTGAAAGATTTTATAAAATGTGGTGTTTTTCCCTTATAGGCCCAATGACCACATAGCTGCAATAAGTGACTACTTTGAGTGTTTCGTATAATTGGGGTTTATGTAAAACATACTTTGCTTGTATTATACTTGACGTCAGGACTATAAAGTTATTGTTTTTTAAGTGCTATCTCTAACTCTTTCATTAGTTGAACAAGTTCTTCTGAAATTTTATTAAAATCAGGTATTTGGTTTTTAGCTTTCTCAATATTCCCTGACTGAAAGTCGAAAACTATATTTCCAGTAATTTGGTGAAATATCTTATGGACATTTTTTATTTTAATAAATAAAGGATTCGATAATAAATTTTTATTATCATCTGAATACATATAAATCCATTTGCCAAAATCACATTCATCATCTTTAGATATAACGTTAGGATCTAAAATATCAGTATCACTTCCCTGAAAAAGACCTTCAATCAAAGACTTCCAGTTGATATGTTGGTTAATTAATATGTTTATATCCATCCTACACCTTATTGTTCAATGTTATAAAACTGATAGTATAACTTTACCGCTGTTTCGCCTTCCGTAATATCGTAAATATATTTACGGGCTTTGTTTTTGTTATTTAAATAATATTCATGTCTTTCTTGGTCGGTGCATAGTTCTGTCTTCTTTGTGTTTTTTAAGCTATCCCTTGCCTCTATAAGTTTTTTACAAATGCCATCTTTGTCCATATTGTATTTTTTTAAAACGAACTGACATTTTTCAGCGTAAGATGCATATAGATCTGCTTGAACTTCCAATTTATTCCATTTTTTTAGACAGCCTTCATAATCAGCTTATGGATTGTTAGCGCATAAGGTTGTTAGTATGAATGCTGAAAAATATTTCATTAGTAAATCCTTATGTATTTAAAATAACATATATTTTTGGAGGGATTTTAATTTAACACATATTTCATTAATAGCTTTATTAATATGCCGTGCGTCAGCTAGATAGAATAATTTCCAATAGCGCCCATTATGATTACATAAATTATGATAAATCGGTGATTAGAAAAGTAACTAAAAGCCTCATAAAAAGAAGTTTCACTAGGTTAAAACAGCCAAATTACCTGGCGAAATTTTTTCAAACTTTCTAAAACATCTACTTAACCTCAATTCCTTTCAAAAGTTGTCACTTCTTGCAACTATGTGGTCATTGGGTCTTGTAACGAATATATTGTTCACCATATTGTTGCTCTAACCATTTTTCTTCACATAAAGGTAAAATCAAAAAAGTTACTATTAATATCATATGAACAACCAGCGTAAATAGAGAATTAGCAAGGAGGCTTATACCGATGAATAAAAGAATATCACCCAGGTATTGGGGATTTCGGGTATATCGGTATATCCCAACAGTTACTAACCCATTTTTTATACCACTGGTGTTTACAATACCAAGCGTATAAATACCGGCACTAACAATAATAATCCCAATAACAATAAGAGGTATTCCAAGGTAAAATCGAATGCTATCCGCGATTATCCATGTATTCCAATCTAACACCACCAGTACGGCATTGATTAAAAATATCAAACTAAATAGCAACCAAGAAATGTTGAATTGCCAGGAATACTTTTGGGGCGGTGGCCATATTCGTTTCTTGGGATACCCAATAGACCAAACTGCCCCCAAAAGTATTACCAGATTTAACAGAGAATCTATATAAAATAAAATTCGAATAAAAAATTCCATTTTAGATGGTTTATGTAATTGAAATATTTATAATCAATGCTCATTGGCCGGTTATTATTCTTGGTTGGTTGAGAATTTTCCTTTGGAGAAAAACTGAAAAAGGCAAGGCAGAACAAATAAGGTCAGAAACGTCGCACTGATAAGTCCACCTTCGATAACACTGGCCAAAGGTTTCTGGATTTCAGCACCCACTCCGGTTGATAATAAAACCGGGATCAAACCCAAAGCTGAGGTCAGCGCCGTCATTAATACCGGGCGCAATCGAGATACTGCTCCTTCAAATACTGCATCCGCCATTGCTTGTCCACCTTCAATGCGTTGATTAATACTTTCAACCATCACGACTCCGTTCAACACTGCCACACCAAATAGCGTGATAAAACCAACCGAACTGGGTACCGACAAGTATTGGCCGGTTAAGTACAAGGCAAAAATACCCCCGATCAAGGCCAATGGAACATTCACCATAATCAATAATGCTTGTCCAACCGAGTTAAAAGCAAAATAGAGTAATAAAGCGATTAATGCCACTGATATCGGTACTACTATCATCAGACGTTTTTGAGCACGTTGTTGGTTTTCATATTGACCACCAATATCAACGCTATAACCCACTGGTAAGTCTGCTTTTTCCGCAATGACTTTTTTAATATCATCCACGACCCCCCCCATATCGCGACCTTTTACATTAGCCTGGATCACCACACGTCGCTGCACGTCATCACGACGGATTTGCGGTGGTCCTGATTCAATAGCAACCTTTGCCACGTCAGACAATCGTACCCAAGCGCCATTAGCCGCTTGAATTCGAAGATTGCTAATTGCTTGCGGTGACTGACGGTAGCGCTCTTGCAAACGTACGTAGATATCATAGCGCTCATTACCTTGGATGACCTGACCGGCACTGATACCACCAATTCCTTCCTCAATGAGTGACATGATTTCGGCAATGGAGATCCCAAAACGTGCCAAAGCCTGACGGTTGGGACGCACAACTAATTGTGCTTCACCGGTGATTTGCTCCATCGCCACGTCAACGGCCCCCGGTACGGTTCTTACTAATTCCTCTATGCTTTTCCCTTTCTCAGCCAGAACAGCAAGTTCTTTACCGAATAATTTAATGGCCAATTGTGCCTTCACACCCGACAAAAGCTCATCCACACGGGTGGCAATGGGTTGAGAAAAATTAAATAATAGACCGGGATGAATTTCCAGTTTACGCTCCATTAAATCTTGTAATTCTGCACGGGTGGTCGCCGACGTCCATTGAGCAACCGGTTTCAAACCAATATAAATTTCAATATTATTGACCGGTTCCGGATCACCGCCAATTTCGGCGCGACCAATTCGACTCAAGGCGTATGTAACCTCCGGAAACTCCATGAGTTTATTTTCCAATTTATTGGCAACTGCGATGGAAGTGTCCAAACTGGCGGTTGGTGCCAAAGTGACGCGCAAATTAATGGTACCTTCCTCCAGTTCCGGTACAAATTCTGTTCCGATTTTGGGAACGGTTGATACCGCATATGCCAATAAAGCAATCGAAATGATGATGACCAGAGCCGGAATTTTTAAAGCGAATCTTAAACTGACCTTATAAAGATATTCCAACGGCCATAACAACAGACTACGACGCTGTTTAACGCCTCGTCGAAACATATAGGTTGCCAAGGCTGGGACGATAAATAAAGCCACAATAACTGCCGCCATTACTGCCAGCATAATACTAATTGCCATCGGCTGGAACAGCTTGGCTTCAACACCCTGGAAAGTAAAAATGGGCGAAAAAACCACCAAAATAATGGTGGCCGCAAAAAATACCGGTCGTGCTACTTCCTGACCGGCCGCCTTAATCCGTAAGCCTATTCCATGGTCATCGTGTACAACATCATAGGGATCAGCATCGTTAAGGGCAACTTTCTTCGCCACCTCGTCATCGTGTATGCGGTCCGGATGACTCAAGTGTTTAAAAATATTCTCAACCATCACCACAGAGCCATCCACCAACATACCGATGGCTACCGCCAGTCCACCCAGCGACATTAAATTAGCGGATAAGCCATACCAGGACATCACCATCAAGGCTAAGCCGATAGAAAGGGGAATAGAAATCAATACTAAGAGGGTTGCACGAATATTGACCAAGAACAGCGCTAAAATTACGACAATAAACACGAAGGCCATTAACAATGCATCAACAACCGTTTGTACGGCTTTGCTGATTAAATCCGATTGGTCATAAAACCCATCAAAATGAACACCGTTCGGCAGGGCCTGTTGGATCAATTCAATACGCTGGTAGATACCGTCGATGGTCGCTTTAGTATTAGCCCCCATCCGTTTTAGGATAATTCCAGAAACCACTTCACCCAATTGTTCCATGTCACCATCAGGCGTTCTTCTAGACATGGTAACAGCACCTTGTCGGATTTCCTGGCCGAACTCAACTTTGGCAATATCCCCAACCCTAACTACCACGCCATCCTGTTCCTTGACCGGAATATTGGCAATATCCGTTAAACCGTCCCGACCACTGCTTAGAAAACCGACGCCACGAATCACCAATTGCTCCTGACCACGATCCATATACCAACCACCCGCATTCTTATTACTATTGCGGATCAGTTCAATCACTTCATCGATGGATAACTTATAGGAAAGCAATTTAGAGGGTTCAATATTAACCTGATATTGTTTTACTTCACCGCCAAAAGAGAGCACATCAGTGACCCCATCAACCGGCATTACAAGTAATTTGACCACCCAGTCATTCAGACTTCGTAAAGCCATTGCATCAAATCCGGAAGAGGGTTCGGCCACCAATAAATATTGATAGACTTGACCTAAACCAGAAGTATTGGGACCAATTTCAGGAGTTCCAACACCTTCGGGGATCATCTCCTTGGCTTGTTGTAAGCGCTCAAAGACCAGTTGGCGGGCGAAATAGATATCAGTCCCTTCCTTAAACACCACAGTGATCCCGGATAATCCTGTCTTGGATACGGAGCGAACTTCTTCGACATCCGGTAACGCATACATTACCGATTCAATCGGAAAAGTAATTAGCTGTTCCACCTCTTCAGCAGCCAACCCCGGAGCTTCGGTATTGACTGCCACCTGTACATTAGTAACATCGGGGAAAGCATCTAAATTCAGTTTGGGAATTATCCAATAAGCCCCAAACGTGAACACGGCCAGCGCGATCAAAACTAAAAGTCGATTGCGCACCGACCAATCAATAATATGATTAAACATCTAATGTCTCCCACACTTCTAATGATTGTGCGGGTCGAACCCACCCTTAGCTAATTCTGAGGCCAAGAAAAAAGCTCCTTGCATCGCAATGCGTGAACCGGTTGCTAAACCCTGGACAGCATGCAAGCCATTGATTGTTTTTTCCAGTTGTACCTCTTCCTGTTGAAACACACCGGGATCTTGCTCAATAAAAACCGTCCAATCACCATCTGCAGAACGCATTAATGCGGATTCTGGTAACAAAATGACGGACTCTTGTACGGGTATTTGGAGGTAAACATCAGCAAATAAACCGGCATGTAATAGATGGTTTTTATTGTCTATCTGCAAGCGTATTTTGCGAGTACGAGTGACCTCATCAATGGCATGGCTATCATGGATTACTTCAGCCTGAAAGGTCTGATTGGCAATTTCGACTTTCGCCATGGTTCCCACCGGAATATTCTGTCCCAATTCCGGTGATAATAAGGCTTCTATCCAAACTTGATCTTCATTAACAATTAAGGCGATGGATGATCCGGCGGGTAAATACTGACCGGATTGGAAATGATCTTCCAGCACCACACCGTCGTGAGGTGCTTTAATAGGGTATTGTCCTGGTCCATAGCTATTTTTTCCGGCTAAAAAACGTTTTATCAATTGTTGATTAAAACCATAGGCAGCTAATAATGCTTTATTTTTATCCACGGCTGCCTTGGCTTCAATATATCGTTTTTCACCTACCGTTTTGCGTCCCAGTTTCCGCACTCGTTGCCATTCTGCCAGGGAAACTTTAAGTTGGTTTTGGGCAGTAGCAATATCCACGCTATATAAAACCGCTATCTCATCGTCTTTTTTTACATGCTGTCCCAAAACCGCTTTACGACTTAAGACTTTAGAACCCGTTTGGGTGGATAACATGGTCGTGTGGTAAAGGTTGTTAACCACTTCACCGGGGGCTGAAATTACTTGAACGAGATCTCGAGTATTTTTTACAACCCCAACTTTAATGCCTGCCATCTGTAGTTGTGGCTGACCTAATTTAACCATAGCCGGTTCTTCATGGTCATGAGAATCTTCGCGAGAACTTACTTTGTGGTCGTCATGGTCCTCATCATCGTGGTCCTTATGATCGTCATCATTGTCCTTATGATCATCATCGTGATCCTTATGATCGTCATCATGGTCCTTATGATCATCATCATGGTCCTTATGATCATCATCATGGTCCTTATGATCATCATCATGGTCCTTATGATCATCATCATGGTCTAACTGTTTTGTAATCTCGACTTTTTCAACTTTATGGTTATCATGGTCGTGTTTCTTGGATTCAGCAGATACCCATCCGACTGTTGATAAGGCAATGGGAAAACTCAATAAAATTACTTTTTTTAACATGGTTTTACTCTCAATTTTTTTATAAATCACGCAACCAACTTTCTACCTGATTGGTTGCCAACAACCAATCAACCCATGCCTTTTGCATTTCGGAAAACAATTCTATGGTAGAGATGAGGGAATCGGTTCTTTGTTGTAGGGAAAATAAATAATCAGCAGTCGCCATGTCGCCACTCTGCCATAATTTATTAAGGATTTTTTTGCTGCCGACCACACGTTTAGCGGTTAATTTTTGCCAGGTTGAAACACGTTGATTGAGTTGTTGATAATTATCCAAGCTTAATTTCAACTGCTTTTGTAACAAGCGTTTTTCTTCTTTGAGTTGCCATTGCGACTGTGATATTTTATTTAAGGCAGCACGGTATTCAGCCGAATAATCATTACGAAGGTTTAGCGGTATTGAAAATTCCAGCGATACGGTATTTTCATCGCCATCGCGCCCGACACCAAGTCCTAACGTAGGATTATTTTTCCGTACCAACCCAGCAATTTTTGACAGTGCTTGAGTTCGTTGTAATTGCTTTTCGGCTAGTCGAATACTTAAATTTGAACCAACAAAGTCATCCAAATCCTTTTGTTGTAGCGAATTACGCCATATCGTTTTTTCAGATTCATAAGGAATTTGACTGGTATTAAGAGTCTTTTCTAATTCGGCTAAAGCATTTCGATATCGAATTTCAGATAAACTAATACGTTGCAAACTTTGAGATAAGGACAAATAAGTTAATTCAACATCTATAGTTCCTACATCCCCAAGTTCTGAACGAATTTTTAGATCAGCGGAAAGCTGTTCCAACAATTTTTCTTGTTGCCTGGCAATAACCAATAACTGCTTTTCTCGGGAATAATCGATATAGGCCAATAGAGCCTGGGCAAGCTTCTGTTCTAACTCTATGTGATTTTGTATTTTAACCAAGTCAAAATCAACGTTGCCTAAACGTCCATTAGCGAGACTTTTGTCATACCAATCGATGGTCTGCGATACGCCTAATTGATATTCCTGTTCACCTTTTTCCGTAAAAGAAAGACTCAGATCAGGATTATAAAGGGCTTGTTGCTTGGCCAGACGTTCCTCGTCGGCCACTTTACTTTGCCATTCCAGTGCTTTAAGACCCGGTAAATTGTTTACGTGGGTTAAAATCCATTCTGCCCAATTCTGATTATTAATGGATTGATTTTTATTGATAGCAACAGCTTCCATTGCTACTGACATGGGATTGTTTGCACTAAATAGTGGCGAACACAACAATAATAAAAATACCCCTGTCAACAGGTTAAACCTGTTTGACGGAGACAAGTGATATGTTTTCATCTATTTTCCTAATAATTAAAGGTATTAATTTTAAAAATTACACCGTTAAGTCAAATATTTAAAAAGTAAAAAGACAAATAATCTGTTACTAGCTTTTATCGATACTGGAAAAAAGATGTTGCTTGGATCGGTTTGGATGCCATCCGATTTGTACGGAGCTATCAGCAGGAAGGTCGGCTGGAAGAACAAAGTTAAATCGACTACCAAATTTCCAACGACGCAATGATAAGCTGGGAGTGTAATTCAACGTATTATTAGTAATTATCCGATTTTGACTATCTTTAATAGTAATATCGATGTGGCCCGGAACAACTGATGAATTGTAAGATCTTCGTTTGACCAAGCCATTAAGGATCATTTTTCCATTGATTTGGTCGATTTTCACTTTTGAAATGGTCACCTTTGGTGTTTTTGAAATGATCTCAATAGGATATTCAGTAGCTGCACTAATACCATGTAAAGAAGACAAACCAACCAATAATACTCTTAATAAATTTAATTTTTTCATGACAACATCCTCATTCCTTCCAACTATGGAGGAATAAATATACAAAATAAAATATTGATTAAGTTTTGGTGAAAAAAAACAATCGATTAATGACTAATCACATCATCTTTAAAGGTACGAAAAACGAAATTACAGAATCTTTAAAAACGATTTTGTCAGCAACTTATCGAGTCAAACTTAATCAGATAAAGGAGGGTTGTTAGAAAAAAATTGGAGGTCGGATCAAGGGAATAGGGGTAATGAAATAAAATCTGGTTAAATAGTTAAATGAGGCTTTAACAGGGGCATATATGGGCTTAATATAACTTAAATTATTGTAATCCAATGGAGTAACATGACCTGAACAGCCATGATGAGTATTTTCCGAATGATCAGCTTGTTCATATTCCAGATGATCGCTAAACGAAATATTAGCCGAAGCCTCATTCCATTCATTATCACAATTGGATTGATTACCATGATTGTCGATATAGTGATGAACAAAATCAACGTGACTGCCATCTTTATTCACGGTATGCACATCTATACCAGCCAATACGGCTTGGGCACAAAACAGTAGCAATACAATATAAACAGTGGTTTTTTTATGCATTAGTTGTGATTCTGGATCTCATGACCTAAATTCTAACATGAAGTTTTTATGATGCAATAAAAGTAAGGTTACAAAAAATTAATAGATTTTTTTCAGTTTTTTTCAATATTTAAAAACATCATTTTTCTTAATTTCAGTTTGAACCTCTAATTCTGATTTTATCCATTCAATTTTTTATATTTTAAACTCTTTTAAATAAAGGTAAAGTTTTATTATCGGGCACAATGTTACTTTTTCTAATAAATTCCTTTTGATATTCAAGCTAAATTAAGCTGATTCGGGTAATGGACGACCGATATGGTAACCTTGGTAGTAATCCAGATTCATGGATTTTAATAATTCCAGATCGTCTGCTTTTTCAATCCCCTCGGCAATAATCTTAATGTCCAGATTATGTGCGGTATTGATAATCTGACGCATATAATTGACCACATCCTTGTTGTCTTGAATATTGGAAGCATAACTGCCATGAACCTTAATATAATCGACCTTAATATCTTTTAAATATGCCATGGAGGCGAATCCAATACCGAAATGGTCGATTGAGAATTGGCAGCCCAAATCGGCTAGAACATATAACAGGTTCTTATAAGCGTCCATGGCTTTAATGACATTATATTCAGGAACTTCAATCATCACCTGTTGTTGTTGTTCAGGGTTAAGCTTAATCAAATGTTCCTTTAACCATACTGCAAATGAGGCGTCTTGTAATGAGTCTCTGGAAAGGTTGACGCAATATGAAACCGGTGAGCCTTGCGTGACTCTTTCAATGACCTTTTCAATTACCCAGCGGTCAATAAATCGGGTAATATTCAAGTGTTCTGCCATTGGAATAAAGATCCCAGCCGAAACGACCTTCTCCTTATAATTTAAACGCAACATAATTTCCTGAAACACGGTGGTATTGTCGGCATCCACAGTTTTTTGAAAATAAAGTTGAAACCAGTCTTTTTCGATTGCTTCGATAATAATATTGTGCCATTCGGCTGAACCGTGTGCCTGAATGGAATCTTTTTGTTTATTATCATAGAGATGGAAAGCGTTGGACCCTTTTTGTTGGGCCAGACGTAAGGCCATGTCAGCTTCCGATAATAAACTACCCATATCTTGATCCGGATGGGTGGTTACCATACCGACATGGGCAATGTCAGTGTCTTCTATACCCAAACCTTGGGCGGTTTTTTCCAGATCCTGTTGCAGATTATTTCCTAGGTCGTGGACGATATCGTCAGTAATCGATTTAACCAATAGCACAAATTCCGTACCTGACATTCTGGCCACTAAGGAGTTGGGATAATTTTCTCCATTCTCACTCAATAGTTTTGCCAGAGCTTTTAACAACTCGTTACCTTTTATATGGCCGTATTGTTTGTTGATACCCAAGAGATCCTTAAGCTGCATAATAATTAAGCAACCCTGATTCGTTTCATTTTTGGATTCACAAAAGTATTTCAATTGCTTAATAAAGATGGAGCGGTTGGGTAGACCGGTAACCTCGTCCTGGAAAGCCTGCTTTTGAAGTTCTTCGGTCATCTTGGCCTGTTGATCGAAAATATTCTTAAGTTTAGTGGACATTCGGTTTAACGCGGTTACCACCTGCTTAAACTCTATGGTTCTCGGTTTAATATCAATGGTTGGGAATTCGCGATTACAGATAGCCTCGGCTTGGTCCTGAATAGCGGTAAGGGGTTTTAACAAAATCCTTAGGCCAATCGCGGTTATTAACATAATAACGGCCATGACGGCTAAATACAGTACCAGAGTATTCATGGCATTTTGCCAGAGTTTTTCGTAGGCAAAACCAGGATAGCTTTGGATATCAATACTTCCCACTGTTGACCAGCCATCCATAACAACGGCTTGTTGATGAGGCGCTTCTAAAGGAAATAATGTTAGGAACCATTGTGGTACATTTTCGATTTCCAAAGGGATATTTTTGTCGAATAAAACTTTATCATCGACATCAGTAATGGTGATGACTTGGTAATAACCACTATCAAACATGGCATTGGTATAAGTTTCCATCGAGGCAATATCTTTTTCCCCTATTTCTGCCGATAGAGCAATCCCGAGAGAGGTCGCGGCATCTTGCGCATGAGAAGCTAATTGCTCATTTAGATAGTCTCGGATATTTTCGGTGCTGACAATGAAGGTGGCGATAAACAGAGTGACAAAAATCATGCTTATCATTATTATTATCTGTCTAAATAAAGTCATTGCTCTTTCTCTCGTTAAATAGCTTCTTTTTTCATGCGCTTTTTCAGATCAATCCATAACCTGATGCGACTACTACTGCCCACTTTTTTCCCGGTTTTTTTACTACCGGCCAACCACATACCTTCACCGTTAAAGCTATATACCGGTTTTAAATCTTTACGTTTGGAACCTTTTAGAATTTTTTTGTTGATATTGTCGAGTACTAGCGGTTCAGCCCCTTTGGTCTTTACATAACCTAAAATCATATGGGCCTGATTGTATTTTAAAGCTTTAACATAAGTAATCTGCAATTTGTCCATGGGGACGCCTAATGCGAGTAAGGTAAAGTATTTAGCAAGGGTAAAATCTTCACAATCGCCGGCTTGTTTAAGCATTGTTTCGATGGGAGTAGCCCAATAGTCCGTTTGTTTCCAGATTTTTTTATCATCAAGCCAACGAATTTGTCTATTGAAAAAGTCATTCACCAGTTTTAGTTTTTGGTGTTCGGTTTTTTTTTGGTGGTTGCGAACCAGCTTTTTCCAATCATGAAATCGTTTTACCATTTTCTTCCCGTATTTTTTTTCGATTTGTGCCAGTTTTTTATCGGTAACCAGAATTGGCTTTTGTTTCGCCGCGAAACCAACATAGGCAATGGCACAAAGTAATGTGAATAGCATAAGATACTTGATGTTAAATAGTCGAATCACGGGAATTTTCAACATACTTATACTGATGTTTTAACACAAAAAATAGTGGGGCTTTTACACCTTAACTTTATGAATATATGCGAATGTTTGTAGTGCTGCTTGGTCTGTATTTTATTAGCCATGTGATAACCTTACTATGATGAATTTAAAAGGAACGGTCCCGGAACAGTTCTCAGGCTAATTGAGTTTTATATGCAAGAAACTTGAATACCTGAACAAGATAAAGCAATCTGACTCTTTATGTCTTTGGCTATTTATAACCATTTAAAAAAATGTGGACATGGTAGCCACATGAAAAAGTACCATGTCCACAAAAAGTGCTATTTACCAAAGGAAACATAGGCAAACAACAAGGAGGATTCTGTTACGGTTTAATAGTGTTTAGAGTTCTGTTAACAACTACTTGGCTTTCTTTTGTATATTAACTAACTCTTGTAAAAGTCTTTCGATATTGGCGAGTCGTTTTTCCATTTGCGCCATATGTGTCTGTCCCATAGCATGACGTTGTTGCATCATCATTGGCATTTTGCCGTAATCGGTACTTTTACCGGAGCTTGGATAATTACCTCGATTTTGCTGGCGCATCATCTGCATCATGCGTTGTTGCTGCATGGCTCGGTCTCGTTGCATCATTTGAGCATCCATATTCGGCATGGCCATCATCGCCGGATTATGTCTCATCGGCATTGACTGAGGGTAGGAATTATTCATCATTGAATTCGTGTTTTCTGCCATAGAAATCGTAGGCATGGTAAGTAATATCATCATAGCCGTACCTAAGACTTTTTGAAAATATTGCATGATTTTCTCCTTATTCCAATTTAATTTCATCGATTTTATCGAGGGGGTTTATTACAACAGGGTGCGGCCGGGGCATGTGCATTGTCCCGCGCATTAGTATCCGTGTATTGAAACCAACCACCTTTAAGACGTGTCCACCAATTATTTTTTGGTGGCTTCCCAACAGCAATTAATGTATTAACAATTGCGTTATACGCTATTTGACTCGCATCATAGGTTACTTTAATGTGTTTCTTATGTGTGTCACCCGTGACCTGCTCAATGCCATCCAATTTCATCAGGCAGCGTTCAATGAGCTGGATATCACTCCTGTTATCGATACTGGGTAGTTGGATAATGCGTACTACCTGCCAATTACCTTTATGTTGATTGGGCTTTACCATATTGAACACTCCACTCTTGGTTAACTTTGAAGGTGTTTTTTCATTTCGGTAAAGTCTTTCTGACCAATTTCACCTTTCGCATAACGTTCTTCTAAGAGGTCCAAGGCAGTTTTATCTTTACCGGTATTAATATTTGTGAAACTTGCCGTTACCCAAATCAAGGCAACAATGATAATCATCCAGAATATCCACATAAAACCACCACCAAATCCGTGCTCCATAAACATGACTTTTCTCCTTAATATCCCTTTTGAAAAAATAACAACTGAACGAGTTGATTGCTTGAATTATTTCAGACCCCCTCTTTGTAACCAGGCGTTGTAAACCTTGTTGTTCCAAAGACTTTGAAAATAAGCGATGACATTTTCTTTTTCATCATCGGTTAACACATCCTTAAAGGGGGGCATTTGGCCTCCAAGCGGAATGCCTCCTTTATTGATGGTTCGTTTTAACAGTTTTTTGGGATGATGCCAGGCATGGGCTGAACCATTTAGCGGCGGCGGTGGGTAAGAACCATCCGGTAAGGTTTTTTTCCAATCGGCGGTAATTCCTTGAGCCTGTTGGCCATGGCATTCCAAACAATTTTTGTCAAAAACGACTTGTCCTTTGTCCACTTGTGATTGTGTATACCAACGGTCAGCAATTTTTTGCTCGTTTTCTGCACTTTGGCTACACCCCACAATCAATACGCTCGCTATGGCTAAAATACCCAGCTTTATCCCATAATGTTTCATTTTAAAATCCGCTGTTGATTAATATTGAGCAACGACTTTGGTCAGGCCTTTTTTATCAAATTCATAGACTTGATATTTTTGTTTCATTAGCCCAGGCATTCCGGGCGAACCAACGGGCATACCAGGAACAGCCAGGCCGGCAACGGGTCGATTTTCTGCTATTAACTTTTTAATGTCTGCTGCAGGGACATGACCTTCAATCAAATATTTACCCACTTTAGCTGTATGGCAAGACCAAAACTTTTTGGGTATACCCTGTTCTTTTTTCACTTTAGTCACGTCGTTAGTATTAAATGCTTGAACCTTAAATCCATTGTCTTTCATGTGGGTTACCCACTTGGTGCAACAACCGCAACTTGCTGATTTAAAGACGGTAGCAACATTGTTGGGGCCTGCTATTGCCATATTGCTCACGACAACAAAGAGGGCAGGGATAAGGCCCGTTAATTTTTTTCCACGTTGAAATAAATTATCAGGTGTCCGAGGTTTCATGTGTAATTCTCCAAAGGTTGTTCAATGTTTATAATTTAAAAGTTGTGTTACCGGTTCAATGGCAACAATACCGCCATTTTCCGTTCGTTCTTTAAGTAATTGTGATAAAAATGTGGCAATTTCTTGAGCCTTATCGATTGGAGCGTAAATTTCCAGTTTCGTGTTTTCATACAGTTCACATTCACCGGAATGACTATGATGACCGCCACAACCTTTGATGTTCGTAATGGAAATACCAGGTATGTTGATTGTTTTAAGTTCATCAATAATGGATTCGTAACTGACGATGTTCATAATGGCTACAACTTTGCTATATAACATAATCAATCTCCTGTAATGTCGGATTAAAACCAGATCCGAACACCAGCAACAACTTGCACGTCACTGGTATCTTCGTCATGTTCTCTGGCATAATCGGCCGTTTGACCAAACTTCTTCGACCAATTAACGCCGATATAAGGTGCAAATTCACGTTTTATTTCATAGCGCAGTCTGATCCCTAAATCCATATTGGATAACCCAGAGCCTATTTCATACTCCTCATCGTTTTTACTATAGGCGGTCAATGCTATTTCCGGGCTTAATACCCATTGTTGGGTTAGCATAATTTCATACTCGGCCTCTAAGCTGGCTGATACTTGTCCTGATTCGCCGATGAATAGTGATGCATCGATTTCGAAAAAGTAGGGTGCCAAACCTTCCAGACCCAGTACCAACCAATCTCGACTGGGCTTGGGACGAAAATCGTGGCGCCAACCAATTTGTAAGTCCCAATACGGTGCAATGGCACGACTATAGAGGGCTTGAAGTTCAGCTTCTTCTAACTCATCGTCCACGTATTCGCCCTCCGTTTTTATCCAGAGTTTGTTTAAATCTTGGCCAATCCACATTTGAGCATCCCATACAATTGGATCGGGGCCATCGGTATTTCGAACCTCCAGTTCGTTGATCATTACTTTGGTTAAAATGGGATCATCTGCCATACCGGCCTGAGCATTATTCAGCATAGTTGCGCCAAGTATTATTCCTGCAATTCGTTTATACATTTTTCTGTTCTCCTTAACTAACGATGACGGTTCTAAACATACCCAACATGTGGTACAAGAGATGGCAATGGTAGGCCCACCCACCTTTTGCATCGGCCGTGACCAGATAACTAATTTTGGCTCCCGGTTGTACCACGACCGTGTGTTTGCGAGGAATATACCGGCCATCACCCGTTTCCAGGTCGCTCCACATGCCGTGTAAATGAATGGGGTGATTCATCATGGTATCGTTCACCAAGGTGATCCGTAATCGTTCACCGTATTTAAACTGCAGAGGCTCAGCATCAGCAAATTTAACCCCATCCACTGACCACATATAACGGCTCATATTACCGGTTAAATGCAATTGAATTTCACGTTGCGGTTCACGCGGATCGGGGGTAGTGTTTAAGTTGAATAAATCGGCATAGGTGAGTACTTTTCGACCATTATTACGTAGCCCAACCCCTGGATCGTCCAGTCGATATTGGGCACCATCAGCACGCATATCGATATGAGGTCCGTATTCGGTTTTAGGGTGGGTAATGGGAGTACTGCTTCCATAACCCGCTTTACCGGAACCAATGGCCGGTTTTGAGGTTTGCTGATCAGTCACCATATTGGGCATCGTCTTCATATCATGTTGACTATGATCCATCATGGGCATCGTCTTCATATCATGTTGACTGTGATCCATCGTGGGCATCGTCTTCATGTCATGTTGACTGTGATCCATCGCGGGCATCGTCTTCATATCGTGCTGACTATGATCCATACCCATTCCCCCCGGTGCACCATGATTCATGTGGGACATCCCCATCCCCATATCGGTATGCGTGAGTATAGGACCGGCATCCATTTTAGGAACATCGGCGGTTAAACCTAAATCAGGCGTTAACGTCCCACGAGCATAACCGGAACGGTCAATGGTTTGGGCAAAAATACTATAAGCGCTATCATCTTTAGGTTCGACAATGACATCGTAGGTTTCGGCCACGCCAATTCGAAATTCGTCTATTGATACCGGTTGAACGTATTGGCCATCAGTCGCAACCACCGTCATTTTTAATCCGGGAATCCGAACATCGAAGAAGGTCATGGCGGCGGCATTAATAAAACGAAGTAATACTTTTTCGCCTCGTTTAAATAATCCAGTCCATCCTTCGGCGGGTGTTTGACCATTCATTAAAAAAGTGTAGGTATATCCGGTGACATCTGAAATATCGCGATCACTCATGCGCATTTCGTTCCACATGCCACGTTCATTCCAGACTTGCTCCACACCTTTTTCACTAATTTCGTGAGTTAAATCGCTCATCGTGCGTTCACGAAAATTGTAATAATGACTGAGTTTTTTCAGTTTAGCGTAGATATTATTAGGATTTTCATCACTCCAGTCTGACAACATGACTACATAGTCACGATCAAAACTAAAGGGGTAAGGCTCAATAGGATCAACAACAATGGCGCCATAATGACCTTTCTGTTCCTGAAAACCGGAATGGCTGTGATACCAATAAGTACCACTTTGTTCCAACTTAAAACGGTATTGAAACGATTCACCCGGTTTAATGCCTTTAAAACCGTTACTGATATTGGGTACCCCGTCCATAGCACTAGGTAAGATAATACCGTGCCAATGAATGGAAGTGTCCTCGGCCAACTGATTGGTCACATTTAAGGTAACAGTTTCTCCCTCTTTCCATCGTAATGTGGGAGCGGGAACCGAGCCGTTGACCGCTGTTGCATAGCGTTCTTGACCCGTGAAATTAACCAGTAGGGGACTGATGGCTAAATCAAAATGAGTTCCTGTTAAGGTGTTGGGACCTTTCGCCATTGACTTGTTGTTGGCTGCAAATAAAGAGGAACTAACGCCTAATCCCAAACTGGCGACTGCACCGCCAAGTGCCAGCCCTTGAACAAATTGGCGCCTGCCTGGGTTAAAGTATGGTTGTTGAATTGTTTTCCTTTTAAACCGCATAATATATTCCTAATGTTTTGTTTTTTCCTATAAACAACTAGCAACATCTTGTTGGTGTTTGTGCTAACGTTTATGTTGATTTGTTATAAAATACTGTCCTGGAACTGCTAATTAATTGCTTTAATCGTTAGGTGGCAGTGTAAGGGGTGAAGATTTAAACTATCTTTCCTGAACATTAAAAAATTTTAATGTTCAGGAAGTTCTTTTAGTTAATGGCTATGGCCATCATCATGCTCAGCGGCTGTTTCGTTGGCGCTCACTTTAACCAAGTCCTGGTACTGTTGCTCAGACATACCGTCTAACTGATTAATAAAAGCCACCATTTCCCAAATTTGTTGCTCCGTATGGGGCGGAGACCAGGCCGGCATACCGGTCATTTTGATGCCGTTTTTTATAACCCAAAAAAGATTGGCGGGACTGTGTAGGCCATGAGTGGATTGACTAAAATTGGGGGGCTGAGGATATAACCCCTGATGTAGCTCAGTAGGCTTCATTCCCGGAGCGAGATGACAACCGGTACACATTTGTGAATAACTAATCGCTCCGGCAGTGATTAGTTTAGGATTATTTAAATCGGGCACCACTATATCGTTTGCTCTAACGCTAATTGAGCGGTTACGAACCAATTCCAAAAGCTCCAACGTTAACGCATAGTGTTTATCATTGGCGGCAACATTATAAAATCCAAACCAAATCACCGAAAAAGCAATCACCAAAATTGCCGCCAGTCCACTAATTACATACTTTTTCATAAATCACTCCCCGGATTTTTATATCGCATTTGAATGAAGATTAATTGATGTCATCGGTTATTTTTTTTCATTCAGTAACCCATCAACGATTTGTTGCAATTTAGGTGTCGGAATGGAGCCGGCAGTCGCATAAATCCGATCGGTTTGATGGTTAATAAAAATACTGCCCGGAGTTCCACTAATCCCGGATTGCACCCCATTTTGATAGTCTTGTTTGACACGTTCAGCCATTCGTTGGCTTTCTAAACAGGTTTTAAACGCTCGCTTATCCAGCCCAATTTCAGCGGCTAACGGAACGAGTCGTTCAACAGGAAATCCGTTTCCGTTAGAGCGGGTTCGCTGGTATATCAAATCCGTATATTTCCAAAAGGCTTCATTTCCCCCCAACTCTGCGGCACATTCCGAGGCTTCCGCTTGTTTTTGTGCACCGGGGTTATGGAATTCTAATGGAAAATGGCGATACACCCAGTTCACTTTATCGGGGTTTTGCTCAACTAGCTTTTTAACTTTCGGGTGATAGGATTTACAGAACGGACATTCGAAATCAGAATATTCAATCAAACTGATCGGTGCATTTGGCTCACCATAGATATGATCTCGTGTCGGTGATACCTGACGGACATTTTTGGCTTTTTGAGATGCCCCCTGCGTTTTTTGTTGTTGAGCTTGCTTCATTTGTTTAACGATATACTTCTCAATCGCTCGTGCGAGACTTTCATCCAGAAACCCTTCCTCATTAATTAATTTCTTAAGTTCACTACGGACTTCTTTTTTGACGGCTTCTTGTTGACTTAAAGTGAGTGAAGTATCCGCCATTGATACATTAATCATCAGTAAACCAAATAGCGGGATCGCTAAATGTTTTAAATATGTAATAGACATAACTGTTATAACCTCTAAGATATGGTTTTTAATTGAAATGTTGTTTTACTGTTGGGTATAAAACAATCGAATGGTGAAACGTTTTGACGATATGTTGGCCTAGGCAATCCCCAGGAATAACGTTGGTTTTTAAACCGTTTGATTGGTAGTCTATTTTGATAGGATGTAAATAACCTTTCTCGAATATTACATTTTTTTCATCTTTCTGTTGCATCAGCCCCTTATTTTTTCCTTAAATCCTGATTCAAAACTTTCTATGTAATTGAAAAACCGAGTTATAAGTTCTTTAAGTGGGGTTGCAGAAGGTAATTAATATTCCTAATTTGATGATCGTGATATTTAAGGATTAGGTAATAATAAAAAAAACGAGATCGTTTTTAAGGTTAATTTTATCTAATATAAAAAAGGAAGCATGGTTAAAGTTAGCTGACTTCACGGTAAAAAGCCTTTTTATCCCTTTTAGTTGAGATAAATATGATAAGCAATAGAGTTAAACGTTACTGCCTAATTTATTTGTTCGTCTTTGTATGGAATCTGGGGGATGTCGCAGCGAATGAATTAGTTGATTTGCGGCGTCCTGCTTTTACAGATCCGTTAGATGTGATTGAACCCAGTAATTCGAGCTGGATATCTCAACCCATTCAATACCCGCCCAAATATCAGGGTGCAGATATCTTTCTTACACTGGATCAACAGCTGTATCCTGCGCTATTACCGTTAATCCGAGAATATGCCAAAGCCAATCAATTGATCATTAAGGTTCTCGAGGGAACCTGTGGTATTTCTGCTGGGATGCTAGGACGAAAAGAAGCTGATATTGGTGGCTATTGTTGTCCCCCCGGTAAAACGGATCGTTTTCCCGGATTACGCTTTCACACATTAGGAATAAGTTCAATTGCTGTGTTTGTTCATCCCGATAATCAAGCGATTGAAACGTTAACCTTATCTCAACTTAAACAAATTTTTTCCGGTGAAACTCAGCGTTGGTCAGACATTAAACCAACCACAGGAAACCAATTAATTCACCCCGTAGGTCGTCTGCATTGTAAATTACGTCCTGGCCATTGGCGCTTAATTCTTGAAAATGAAGAATTGTTTTCAACCGAACTAAATGAAGTGTCATCGATACCCGATATGATTTCAATGGTGTCTGCCGATAAAAATGCCATTGGTTATGAAACTTTATGGATGGTTAAACGTTATGAAACCCAAGGAAAAGTTAAATCAGTCAATATAGAACAAAAAGCACCAACCGACTCCGAGGCATTGTTAAAAGGAGAGTACCCTTTGTATCGTACGTTTAATATTGCGTCGTGGGAGAAAAGCCCGGTAAAAAATGGCTATGTGGATGGTTTAGTGGGCTATTTGTTGAGCAATGTAGAACGAGTCAGCGATGACTTTGCGCTTATCCCCTTTAATCAACTAAAAACATATGGATGGCAGTTTTATAAGGATGAGCTCATTGGAGAGCCTATAAAATAGCCATGTTTATTGAAAGTATCCATCACCGAATAGACAACACATCACTGACGGTTAAAATGTTAGTAATAGTCACTCTACTAGGCAGTGTTATTTGGTTAATTCACGATCATATATTAAGTCGAAATGTTGAAAAACTGTTTAATGCAAGAGTCGAAGAACAGCTAGACATTCTTAGTCGACAGGGGCGTATGCGATTTGATCAAAATTTACGTAAATTTAAAACCCTGATGACCGTATTTCAAACTCATCCTGGATTAATCCAATACTTAAACCAAAAGATAGTCACTACAGAAAAACATCCACAAGAACAAAATATTTCTCGCTATTCGCTTCCTCCTCAATGGTTTCCACCACGTTCGGTCATAAGGAATTTGATCCGTCCACGCTACGCACTGCTCATTAATTCTCGGGTACAAGTGGAGGAAATTTATCATAGCTGGGAAGTGAATATTCCCCATGAATTGGTTCAGCCGGAAAGATTTTTAATCGAATCCAGTAATAACCAAGTTCGATTAACTGAAATTAATAACCTTCCTTTTATCGTTATTTCAACTTCCGTAAAAAGTCGGTCGGGACAGACGTTTCAATTGATGTTTGCGAATCCCATTGACGATGAACTGCTGGTATCCATACAAAATACTGAGCAAGTAAAAGAAATGACGGTATTAATTGACCGAGAACACGGTAATTCAGTTATTGCATCCAGTCAACCTGATGTAATTAAAACAGGAACCACACAAAAAGAACTCGAAAAAGACTATGTGATGGCCGGTAAACCCTTTTTTGATTACGGTGCATCCGATCTGAATATCCGTTTAACGACCCTGGTACCCAAAAATGAATTAAGTAGAGATTTGCATGCATTGCTTTCTTATGAGCGGCGACAATATGTTATTTTTGCTTTAATTTATATGCTAGCCGCTTATCTCTTAGGGATTTTTGCGGTAGGACGATTAAATCGGGTAACGTCCAGAATTCAACAGTTTTCAGCCGAATTCAGCCACAAAAATATGGATACCTCAATAAAAGGGGATCAACTTTACCTTTTAGAAACTCAATTTCATCACTTAGTAACGATTATTCGTGATGCGCATTTAGATTTGAAACAAACGGCGAGCCAATTAGAACTTGAAAAAGAAGAACAATCTAAACTTATCCAAGAATTAGAAGAAACTCATGAGCAATTAGTGCAATCCGATAAAATGGCCTCATTGGGATCACTAGTTGCGGGTGTCTCACATGAAATTAATACACCCTTAGGTGTCAGTATGACTGGAATTAGCTATATTGAACGAGAAACGGATCTCCTTTGGAATAAATTTCAAACCGGTGATATTACTAAAAAACAACTACATGACTATTTGGAAACCAATAAAATGATGGCAAAATCCATTATCATGAGTCTAGGGAAAGCCAATGAATTAATTCGTTCTTTTAAACAAGTGGCGGTTGATCAAAATAGTGAAGTGCTCAGACGATTTAATTTGTACGACTACGTTAACGATATCTTATTAAGTCTTCACAGCAAACTCAAACCAACTCACATTATTACCTTGAACCAAGTTGATAAACAAATTGAACTTCATTCGTATCCCGGAATCTTTTCCCAAATATTCAGTAATTTAATTGCCAATTCGTTGCTGCATGGATTTGATAATAAAAATAATATCGATGGTACGATCAATATTACGGCACGGGAACACAACGGTAAAATTGATATTCATTTTTCGGATGATGGGATGGGAATGGCTGAGGATTTACTGCCTAAAATATTTGATCCCTTTTTTACCACCAAAATGGGGCAGGGTGGCAGTGGTTTAGGTATGTACATCACTTATAATCTCGTCGTACAACGATTAAATGGAAACATTAAAGCTGAAAATTCGATTCACTCAGGTTTAAATATTCATATCACCGTTCCTCAATTCACACCGATTAAGAAAAAGGATGTACTTTCTAGCACTTATTCTTAAAGATGAAATATCTCTCATACAATTTTTATACTAGAAACAGCAAACATTAAATTTTTGTAATGTTCAGGACAGGAGACCTTAAAGATCGTGTGTAAAAATTTATCTAGAAGTTCCAACAGGAGAGTGTGATGAGGTATGTATCCAACCCCGATTTAGTTGTTAGAATATTAAGCGGGATTTTATTCGTCCTTTTTATTATTTCAGTGGCATATATATGGATCCAAATGGGGCATTACCACGGTGATACCAACAGCCTTCATATCCATACATCGGTGCATAAAAATGTAGAATCGCTCGAATGACCGCTCCTATGGTTACCTTAATAACACCAAATTACGTATTTTTATGATTAATATTCGGATTTATTTTTAAAGGATTAACATGCATATACTTCTGATTGAAGATGACTTGTCTGTTGCAAATTACATTAAAAAGGGATTAGTACAAGAAAACCATGTGGTTGAGCATTTCAGTGACGGTAAAGAGGGGTTGTTTGCAGCAACCACAGAAACCTACGATGTCATGATTATTGACCGAATGTTGCCTAATATCGACGGATTAACCACTATTCGTACCTTGCGGGCCTCAAAAATTAATACTCCGGTATTAATCTTGAGTGCCATGACAGACGTAAATCAACGTGTCGAAGGCTTACAAGGCGGGGCAAATGATTACTTAATCAAACCGTTTGCTTTTTCTGAATTACTAGCTCGAATCACGATTTTAGGTCAAAGTCCGGTTATGTCCACATCTCAAAACACAGTATTGCAGGTGGGCGATTTAACGCTGGATTTATTATCCCATACCGTGACAAGAGCCAATCAGAATATTCCCATTCAAACCACGGAATATCGGCTTTTAGAATATTTAATGCGCCATGTTAATCAAGTGGTTTCACGTGTCATGCTATTTGAGCACGTATGGGATTATCACTTTGATCCCCGAACCAATGTGATTGATGTACACATGAGCCGGTTAAGAAAAAAGATCGACAAACCTTTTGACACCGCGTTAATTCAAACCGTCCGTGGAGCCGGATATGTTATCCGTACACCTGAAAAAATTAACCCATAACTCAACGTTACGGCTGGTTTCTAGCTACTTTATCGTTTTTATTATTTCTTCACTGATTTTGCTGACCTTTATCTATTGGTCGTCGGTTGACTACATCTATAAACAGCTGGATCATCATATTGAGTATGATTTACACAGTCTTCAAGCAATATATGAACAAGAAGGGAAAGAAAAGTTATCTAAAGCAATTCAAGATCGTCTGACCCATAAAAACTATGAGTCGGTTTATTTATTGTACGATGGACAAACGTTAAAGCTACTTGCGGGTAATCTTAATAAAGTGCCTGACGTATTAAGTGACGGTTGGCATATTGTGGCTTTGGATAAGCTTTCTAAAGCCCTTCATCATAAAACTCATTCAGCCCGGATATTAAAGACGAAGTTATCGGATAACCTAGTACTTGTGAACGGCTTGGATATCGAATCAGCTCACCAACAAGAACACATTATTATCAATAGCCTGATAGCCGGTATTGCCATTATCATAATTTTAGGGGGTATCGGTGGTTTTATTGTCAGTATTAATACCATGAAAAAAATTAATGCGATTAATAATACGATGCAAAGTGTTGGAGATGGTGACATTGAAAAACGGATCCCAACGCAGGGTACCGACGATGATTTTGATCTGCTGGCTGGTAATTTCAATCACATGTTGGACCGTTTACAGGTATTAATGGATAGGATCCAGAATATTTCCAACAATGTTGCTCATGATTTACGAACCCCATTAACTCGAATACGAAACCATCTGGAATCAATACAAGAACAATGTGATGACAAGATATTAGATCGAGTGGAAATGACCATCGAAGAAACCGATGGTCTATTAGGAACGTTTGAAACCATACTCAATATCAATAAGTTTGAAAGCGGGGTCCAAAAGTTAAACCTAAGAAAGATGTCCAGCCAGAAATTAATCCAGGACGTACTCGATTACAACGAACCGCTAGCACTCGATAAATCCATTGAATTTCACCAACAAGATAATCCACCAATTGAATTTATTGGTGATCAAAACATGTTATTTTTAACCTTAACCAATTTATTGAACAATGCCATCAAATATGCACCAACCAGTGGTTTAATCAGCGTTTCCTCACAAATTTGTACAGAGAGTTTATCCAAGGAATCATTAAGTGCTCGTCATATCGAAATTGTTGTTGCTGACAATGGTATCGGTATTCCGGATACGGAAAAAAACAAAGTATTTGAGCTATTTTATCGCTCAGAAAAACACCGGGATCATCAAGGAAATGGACTAGGCTTAAGTTTAGTGGCAGCAGTTATTCACCTTCATCGTGGAAAAATCGAGTTACATGATAACCAGCCTGGGCTTAAAGTCTGTCTCTATATACCCATTGAAAGGGAATAAATGATGATAAATCGAACGTTAAACATTGGAATAATATTATTGGTAATTCATCCCATTATCAGTTGGGCGAATACCGATAAAGTGAGTCCACGCATTAACACCATAATTGCTACAGACAATCCCCAAACACCGTTATATTTGGCGACACAGTCTGGATTGTATCTGGCGAAAGATGATGGTCAAATTACCCTGCTGTCACAAGAAAAAAACAATCTAACGGCCTTAGCCAAGGATAATCATAAATTGTTTTCTGGAGGTCAGACTTCGGAAGGGGCCAATATTGGATTGGGCACTTCTGAAGATAATGGAAAAAATTGGACTCTTTCTATAACACCCAGTCATTTTACCGGTTTATCGGTTGGTAAAAATCAAGTATTGTATGGTTTATCCAATGGCGTGGTTCGAAGTAACGATGGTGGAAAAACATGGATAAAAACAGTTCAAGTTAAAGAAAATATTTATAATATTGCTGCTTCCAAAACACTTGATGATACCGTATACATTACCATGGATAGTGGGCTATTAGTTAGTCGTGATGGAGGGATAAACTGGAAACCTGTTTTCCCCGTGAGCCTTCCTGCTTTATCGCTAACCGTTACTTCTAAGGGAAAATTGTGGACCTATATAGCCGGTAAGGGTTTAATTATGACCACTGAAAATAAGCCAAAACTCGATGTGGTTTATAACGGATTTGGACAACACGTACCCATGCATGCCACCGTCGATGAAAGTAACCATGAAAGTCTCTATATACTTGGAAATAAAGGACAGATTTGGTTGACTTCCGATAATGGGAAATCCTGGGATCGTTTAGGAGGAATCCCTAAGCCCCAATCGACAGTGGCGAAAAAAGGGGAAACACTCTTTAATCAATATTGCGCTTCTTGTCATGGGAACCTGGCTGTCGGTGAAAGTTACAGCGTACAAAGCCTTACCGATCAGAAATACATCATGGCTCCGGCCTTGGATGGCTCGGCTCACGCTTGGCATCACACAGACGAACAATTAACGAATACCATACTCAAAGGTTCACCTCGAACCGTCCGTATGCCTCCCTGGGAAAAATCTCTGACGAAACAAGATTCATTGGATATTATTACCTATTTTAAAGGTTTTTGGGGGAGACGTGAACTGGAGTGCCAAGGGCCAAAGCATATGAACTGCCCCTATTAAACAAGTATCAACATTTTAATAAATGATACTCTCTATGATGCAGATTTTTATGGGGCTATTGTATAGGTTTTGAGGACGGATATTTCGTTTTGCTATTTTTGTTATTTTGAGGCCAACGCCTTGTTGTTTTGACAAGGATGTCGTTTTTGAACCATGGTTAAGTTTGCACAAAATTGAAATTTGACCACATAACAACTTGGAAGTATGAGAATTATTTTTTGGAATTTTTTACGATAGTCGATGTAAAAACATCGGTTGAATCAATACAGGCTCTTAGCGTAGAAAAATTGAATCAGTATTGCGGTGATATTGATAAAATACTGAGGGTTGATAATGAAGATCGTGCAACCGTTTATTGTATCTGGGGTAAATTTTCGGTCCACAGACAAATCATCAATGGCGGTATTCGCTTTACTTTACCCAATTGTCCTAATGCATTGGCATGGACAATAACCACAGGGTTTGATCCTGAACCTGAAAAAGTAGTTATCCACTGCACAATCAATCGCACCGAGCATGATGCTGATTTTGTGGAGTCAATTGAGGCTTTTATCCACTCATGGAAGTTGGGATTAGAGTCGCATCTCTCTAATTAAAACATGGCGCTACTGTTTGTGGTTTATATTGTGAAATTGCTATAAATTTATCTTTAAATGATTAATTAGAATAAAAGTGATTTGAAATAATATATGATGTTAGAAGGGAATTTGATGGCTGCCGTTCAATCCAAGGACGGCCTGAAAGTTGAGGTTTGGCAAAACAAAGCATTCAACTGGTTATGTGTCGGCGATGAAACCATTCAGAGTGTCATATCTCGCCAGTATTCATATAAGTTAGTATCCCTACTTTATCAGCATATGGCTGCAGCCGTACTATTGACACATCAACCTCGTTCGATTCTCTTTTTAGGCTTAGGTGGGGGAGATTTATCTCGGTTTTTTTATCATTATTGGCCCCAGATAAACCAGGAAGGCGTTGAAATTAATTCAGAGGTCATCGAGGTAGCTAAGACTTATTTTTCACTTCCTCCACGACTGAAAGTTCATCACCAAAATGCTATTGAGTTTGTCTCTCTTGTACCGAACATCCAGAAAGACTTAATCTTTGTTGATCTTTTTTCAGGTAGCCAGATGAGCAAGCACAGCATTGATTTAACGTTCCTTGCACAATGTTACCAGTGTCTGACACCACACGGAGTAATGGTAATCAATATATCTTTTCCAGATGAAAAACATTATATTAATGGTTTATTTCAGATCCGTCAGATAAGTAAAAAAACTCTTTTTTTATCAGTTCCTGACTATAATAATCTATTGGTTTTTATACTCGGTCAGCATATTCCGGTTTGTACCAGTGCTACACTCCTTAACAACGCCACTTGTCTTGAACAACAATGTCACCTTGATTTTGCAGAATTAGCTGATAGATTAATCAAACAAAATCAAAATTTCTTTAAGAGGTCACTATCTTAGATATCCTTATGATTTTAGAAAAACACCGGGATTCGAAGGATGCCAATATTCGTTAAATTTAACGAAATAAACATTAGCGGTCCTCGGCACTCAGGCATACAAAATGGAAGCTTTGCACGTAATAAACTCGGATTATCAAGTTAAACCGCTGTTAATTACAATCGGTGGTACCATAAACCCAGTTTTATTCGGATCTACAAGGGGTTTGAAGTCCAACGGTACGAAAAGTTACTCTAAGGAATTCTGGGTCCAAAACAGCTCTATGATATATCAAGTTTGTTCAATGGTCTCAGTTTTCCTTTTTTAACTTGCTCTGCCAAAGTAAATGAGTAATGTCCTAACACATTTAAATGACCATATCCCAGTGGGGAAAGCTTGGCTTCATCTTCTGCTTTAATTTCAATTGTACCCTGTAAATGATCTAATGCTGATTGCATATATGGTGTTCCAAAGGATCACCGCATTGGTGACCAGTCCTAAAGCACCAAGTTGATCTTCTTGTCCCTCTCTATACCTTTTGCGAATTTCACCTCGTTGACCATGACAAATGGTTCGTGCGACAGAATGCCGCCCTTCACCACGATTTAATTGATTTAAAATCCTTCTGCGATAGTCTTCATCGTCGATATAATTGAGCAAATAAATCGTTTTATTAATTCTTCCCGCTTCGATTATTGCCTGAGCCAGGCTGGATGGCCGATCGCTTTTTAGTAACGAACGAATAAGCTCAGAGGCATGAATGGTACCCAATTTAAGGGAGCCAGCAATCCTCATCATATCATCCCAGTGTTGATAAATTTTTTCAGGATGAAGAATGCCACGGGCAATATCATTTAGGACTCCATAATCAGTTTTTTTATCAATCCTCCAAAAAACTGCCTCACCGGCGTCAGCCAAACGAGGAGAGAACTGATAACCCAATAACCAAAACAACCCAAACACTATGTCACTGGTTCCGGTCGAATCGACCATGATTTCGGTTGGGTTCAATCCGGTTTGTTGTTCCAGTAGCCCTTCCAAAACGAAGATCGAGTCTCTTAAAGTTCCTGGAATAACAATACCGTGAAATCCGGAATATTGATCGGACATAAAGTTGTACCAGGTGATCCCTCTGTCTGAGCCAAAATATTTTTTATTCGGCCCAGAGTTGACAGTCCGAACAGGCGTTACGAAACGCATTCCGTCAGCAGAAGCCACTTCACCGCCGCCCCATTTTTTAGCTAAAGCAAGTGTTGCTTGATGATTGACCAATCTGGCGTTTGATTTAACCAAGGTTTCTGCTCTGGTAAAGTTTTGTTTTACCCAATTCAAACGATCGCGAGTAAGTGCAGGAATGTTACGCTGGCTCAGTGGTTCAAATCCGATATTACATGCCTCTGCAATCAGCACTGCACAAATACTAACTGGCAAGTCATCAGCACGTGCATTGGACTCACTAACATGGGTAAATTCACCAAGAAATCCGGTATGTGTATGAATTTCCAATAGTAACTCAGTGAGATCAACGCTGGGTATTAAATTTGAAACTTGCTCTCTTAATATAATCAGGCTGGCCGGTTCATCAAGCTTATCAAGATTCGTTATGGTTAATGAAGGGTATTTACCTGAATGATCAACCTCAACGGCATCATTGTCATTAAAGTTTGCTGCTACTTTTTTATAAGTAGCGTCCAATTGTTCAGATAAGCGGTCAACAGCTTCATTGGGCTGGACGGGGTGCCCCAAAGAGCGACAAACTTGTAGCCGGTTAGCATTCCACTTGTCTCCCTGTAACAATTTTGCTCGGGGATCACCCCACCGATCGCTATTTTCAACAAAGATATCTCGTCGTCGTAAACTATCCTGAAATTTATCGAGAAAACATATTGAGTATCCTTTTCTGGTGATTTTTCCTTGTTTGTCAAAGACTAATCGTTTCCAGGGATTCGTGAGAATCCCTAGCGGTGGGTCTTCCAGGATTTGCTTACGCGAGTTATCAAGTGACGCAAGATACTCAAATGCTTCAAGTGTAATTTGTCCGGCTGGAGCAGCTTTAACAGTGATATCATTGAGGAGTCTGGGCAAAAAACGCCGAACTCTCCCATATTGTTCTACCATTTCGTCATGAAAATTATTATTGGCGGGGCGGGCGATTTCCTTAACCTGGGCAACGGACTGGGCCAGTTTTTCCTTTGGAAGCTTGGCAAAGATCGCCTCTCGAAGATGGTTGTCTTCCGTCTCTTCGTTTAATATTAACTCACAGATTGATGCTAGAGCCAGTGCAGACTTATCCAAATCTTTAAGTGTTCTCAATCGTTTTTTCTTACCGATTTTTTTCGCGTCTCCTGCGATTTCTGCGATAAGTAGATCCAGAATATCTATCGCATCATCAAGGGCCATGACTTCATACGTTTTTACAAAAGCAACTAACATGGCAATCCGTTTTTCATCCTTCATTCGAGCTATCTTATGCATAGAGATTACGCCGGCATGACGAGCTAAATTTTTCAGTCGTATTGGTGGAATGTATGAGAAATCTATGCGTTGTAGGCCAAAAGCTTTTAGCTCGAGAAAACGTTCTAATGCAACAATAAATGCGATACTGCTAATGGTTACCGGTCCTTTACGGATACGGTCAAATCGGGAATTCCTTTCACCGTCCGGTATCTGTAGTAATGTATCGAGTTTTGCTTTTTGTTCTGCCGAAGGGAGTGATGACAAGCGCTTCCATAACCGATTGGCTGCTCTTTCTCGAACTTCAGAAATTAACCGTGATAACGTTGTTGAACCGGGTAAAAGTACTTTATGTTGAACGAGCCAGGAAGTCGCAAAATCAAACATCAGGCTGGGTCTTTCATTACTAAACCAGGCCCGAGTATATAAAAGTCGGGTTAATCTGAACCGCCAGGGCGGTGCGTTGAATTCATTGTATCCGTAGTGAATTCGTATTTCAGCAATGTGAGCAGAGCGAGTCGCTTTCCTGCCCATGTACTGTTCCAATTCATCAGTATTCGCACCTAATTGTCGCGCTATAAAGTCAATGACAACAAAGGGTACATCGATTGGCTCCGATAAAAAGGTGCCCAAAAACCTTACTGTGGTCAGTTGCAAAGCAAACCCAATCCGGTTGTAATCGCCTCTTTTCTTATTGATAAGAGCCAAATCGGTGTTATCCAAGTGGAAATATTGGGCGAGTTGCGTTTCATTGGGATCGCAAGAGAAACGACCATATTGTTGTTTTTGTTCTTCGGTCAGAAATTCAATCGGCATAATTAATTAGCTTTTTCCTTAGTCAAAAGGACTTTATAAATAATTATATTAAATCAATAACTTCCTCCAAGGTCGCTACTGTATTGGTCAGCCCTTGCCGTTTCAGTATGTGTAAATATTCGTCGGCGGTATAAGGTGGATTCAAGTAGTGTTTGCGATCCCTCTTAAAGGTTACGATCGTCTGTGCCAAATTTAAATCCAGCAAGTCCATAATGAAATCATCAGGATGTTGCGCACAGCAATTGTATTCACTTAACGCGTCATTTGGAAAATCTTTCAGATTTGCGGTGACAATGACTTCAGCATTAGTTCGAATGGCTGCCGCCAATACATGGCGGTCATTAGGATCCGGCAAGTTAAGACCATCGATGATAGGCTGGTATCCTGTGACAAGCGAATCGGGAATTGCCTTGATCATCAAATCCCGTTGCTGTAAAAGTTGCTCTTTTCTCAAATCAGCTCTGTTGGCCAATACGTTTCTTATCCATTCATCATGAATATCTAATGTCCACCTGGCCCGAAACATTCCGGTTGTGGCCAGATACATTAATATGCTTCTTAGAGGTGCTGGATACAAAACATTCGCGTCAAAAATGGCGGTATAATTTGCCATCAGCTCATCATATCCTGATCTTGTGACAATTTAGCCAACTCAGCTAAAATATCAGCACTCTCTTGCTTCTGCCGCTCTTTATAGGCCATCAAATCTTTAAAATAGATTTTTCGGCGACTCCCTGCTTTGTGGAACTTCAGTTTGCCAGTATCCAAGATTTTTTTGATCAAAAATGGTCTGGATACGTTTAACATGTCAGCGGCCTGTTGTGTGGTCAGTTCAGCATGGATAGGAATGATTGAAATCGCATTACCAAGAGCCATTTGACTGAGAATATCAGCCAGCATATGGATTGCTGATACAGGTATCGTTAAGTCCGTGTTATTATCAATAAGGCGTAAAGTAGCTGTATCACCACTACCGGAACAAGCCGCTAATATTCGACTACCGACAGCGGCAAGTTCAACTTCTTGCTCATTTGGCATTCCATAAATATGCTTTTCTTGTGTAGCCATCACGTTTCTCCAATTAAATCCCGCTCACTCAGTAACAGTGTTTCCGTTAAATATTGAGCACTATACTATCGAACTATATCACCTATCGAGAATATTCGCAATATTCGAAACAAAACGAAAAATTCGAATATTATAGATAGTATCACATGAGTGTACCTCATTGAGAGAGACATCAAAACGGCCGACAAGGACACCCGGTTTCAAGTCCGCCAAAGTAAAAGTATCCCACTACTGGAGAAATTCAAACGCTTGTTAGACAACAATGCCGCTAAAGTGGACAAACAAGGTTTAACCGGAAAAGCATTCACCTATGCCATCAACCAATGGGATAAACTGACTGTCTACTGTCAAGACGGCCGTCTCAATATCAGCAATGTGCTGGCTGAAAATGCCATCCGTCCTTTTGTGATTGGGCGGAATTATGTGTAGTTCACCGTTATGTTAAGTTAATGCTGCGAAGCCCTAATGTAAATAGCGCTCTGCAGCATTAACGATACACATAATCAAAGACTTTCCAAAAAAACTAAAATATCTTCCGAAATAGATTCTGACGGATTTTTAGGTTCGCCATCAATTGCAGGCAACTTAGCCAGTGCTTTCTTTTTCATTTCCAGATTTGCCTCCATATATTGGTGAGTTGTTTCAATTTTTTCATGCCCTAACCAAAGTGCAATAACGCTTAAATCCACCCCTGATTGCAGTAGGTGTAGGGCGGTGGTATGCCTAATTGTATGAGGGGATATTTTTTTCCTCTTTAGTGATGGGCAGATACAGCCTGCTTTTTTAACGGCGCAAGAGAGTCGCTGCGCCACCCCAAAGCGTGAAATTGGATTGCCATAGCGATTTATGAATACCGGTGATTTTGGCGAAGATCCCAGGTTACCCAGCTATTTTTTCAGCTCCTTTGTGGTTTGAGGCCACAATGGTACGACACGCTCTTTACGTCCTTTGCCATGAAGATAGACGGCTTGTTGTCTTTGTAAATCAATATCTTTTAACTGTACTTGGCTGATCTCTGATACTCTTGCTCCGGTATTGTAAAGTGTCAATAACAAACTATGATCTCGTTGACCGACCCAGGTTGTCATATCCTGCACACTGAGTATAGCTTTCATTTCATCGGGTTGCAGGGATTCAAATGCAAACCGATCCCTGCGTTTTTCCGGGATTGCCATAATTCGTTGAATATCAGGTAGCGCTTGAGGTTCTTCTATCGCTGCATAGGCAAAGAAAGAGCGGATGGCAGAAAGACGAGCATTTCTTGTTTGCTCTCGGTTCCCACGCTGCTTTTCAAGGTACTTGAGGAATAGAAGGACAACCTCAACACTGATATCCTCCAAACTTAACGATGAAACAGGTTTTTTTTGCGTTGTTGCAACAAACGGTAATAATAGTCTGAACATATCTCGATAAGAGGCTATTGTATGATGACTCAATCGACGCTGGTTGCTCAAATAGGAACAAAAATAACGTTGTAACAAGTGGGCCAAATTAGTTGGTATAGGAGCAGAATTCATTGAAAATCTCCCCGCCAATGGCTATGAAAACGTTTTGCGGCAAAGGCCATGAGTTCAGGAATTGCCGTTAGATACCAATATGTGTCGCTGACTTTTTTATGTCCAAGGTAGTAAGACAGCTTGGGGAGTTGCGAATCAACATTAATTCCGGCTTGATACCAGGCAGTGATCCGTTGGCAGACAAAGGTATGCCTTAGATCATACAGCCTGGGATAATGCCCATTAAATTTAACGGATAGCCGCAACTCTTCGCGTAGTAAACCGAAGGCATAATCAGCTGAACGAATATTAAATGGTTGGTGATAATCAGTTTCAAAAAACGCCCCCGTTTGGTGCAATGGAGCGATAATTTTATCCTTGATTTTGGTATAGTGTTTTAATGCTGTAATCGTACTGCGAGATAATGGTAGCAACCTTTGTTTCCAACCTTTACTATTGTTGACTGTTATTTTACCGGTACTTAAGTCAACATCCTGGACCGTTAAACGGACGGCCTCTCCAGGGCGTAATCCCGTTGAAGCAAGTAACCCGATAAGTGTTTTCATGGTAATAGGACGCAAGCCATTGGTTGTGTAGAGCCTCTCTGTCGCTTCCATAAGTTGGATAATTTCTCCTTGGCTAAAAATATGGGGCGGTAATCGTCTGTGAGTTGGTCCGAGATAGTGAGTAGGTAGAACAACAGAGTCATACCCAAGGTCAGTTAGGTAATAAGAAAACGGGCGCAATATGCTAAACCGTCTGGCAATGGCAATATCTGATCCAGATGGAGCCAAATTTGCCCAACCTAAGGCCAGCGTTACAGTCATCGCGGTCTTTTCTTTCTGTTGCTCAGCATAACGAGCAAAGCTCCGCAAATAGAGGCTTTCACTCTGCAAGGAATAGCCTAGCTGTTGCTTCTGAGCTAGATAATTCTCAACCAATGATTTCCAGTTCATCATTCTGTCCTCCCTGGCCATGGCAGAGCAATACTATGTTCTTCCTTAGGATTAATATATGTGTATCTTATCGTGGTATTGATGCATTGATGTCCAAGTACATCCGCAATCGTTTTAATTGAAACTTCAGAGCTTAATAGCCGAGTGGCCATGGTATGGCGGAGTCGATGTACCTGACTTTGAGACGATGGGAAGCCCGCTTTGGCAAATGCTCTACGAGCCACACCTCGAATCGTTGATGCCACAGCAGGCTGCCCAACAGGTGCTCTGTGATAGACAAAAATTGATGACGCCTGAGTTTGGGGTCTGGCATTCATGATATAGTCAATTAGAGCCTGTATTAATACTTGAGGAATTGGTAATTTACGTTGTCGCCGTAATTTTGCACAATGGAGTGTCAATACCTTATTTCGCCAGTCAATGTCACTCATACTCAGCCCAGCAACTTCGCTGGTTCGTAGCCCTAAATCAATTAGGCATCGCATAATGGCATAGTCCCGCTTCCCTACCGGACAAGTCCTATCAATCGTATTGCATAACTGGCTTACTTCCTCATTAGATAAAGGCTTTTTGCTAGGAATGCTATACAGCAATTTAGGATGTGGCACACATAGGGTCGGATTTATAGAGCAGAGTTCGTGTGCTGTTAAAAAGCGAATAAAACTGTTTAAGCTATAGGCAATTGATGCGGTTGTTGACAGAGAAACGTCTATTGCTCGCAGGCTAATATAGGACGACAAGTGTTCAAAAGTAAGAGATTTAAACTCTAAAGGTGATGTGGCAGAATACCAGTTAAGAAATTCTGTTGCATACCGGCAACGATATAGCCTGGTTGCCGAGGATAAACCCGCTACCTCTTTAAGGTAGCGGTCATATGACCTCACCAAGCATTCGTGTTTGTTAACCTTAGCCGTAGTGTTAGAGCTTTTTTGAGTGAGTTGCCTGAGCCAATGTGATAATGCGGCGGCAACACTGGTTTTATCCCTTGGAAAGGCTCTGGGACACTGACAACTTGGTAAATGTAAAGTGATAAAATCCGTTTTGTCATCCTCTGTAATAGTTACACTGGGCTTGCCTCTTTGTCGTTGCCATAGGGAAAAATGTAATATCGCACCAAGATATTGGCGAATGGTACCTGGTGAATAACCGTTGTCCTCCAACAATTGTAGAAATACTTGCAGATGTCCATCGGGAATTAGTTCTGATTCGTTTATAAGTTCTGAGCAATGAAGGTATGAGGTAAACATGGGACAACTCCTTTAGGGTTAAAAGAAGAACCCTTATTATGTTGATAATGTTTATTCCCAAATTCCAGATTTATTACGGGGCGTAGATATGAAATTTATATCAACTTAACATAACGGTGGACTACACATAATTCCTATTATGTTGAGCTCAACATAATAGGAAGGCATGGCTCTTCGCCGATACCCCGGAAGGGGCCAAGGCCAGCAGCATCCTCTACAGTTTGATCGAAACCGCTAAAGCCAACCAATTGGAACCCCATGCGTATCTGACGCAAGTACTCAAACAGCTACCCTATGCAAAAACCATCGAAGACTTTGAAGTATTGCTGCCATGGAACATAAACCTATCATAAATGATAGTCAGCAAGAGGGATAGTAGGCCGACAATAAAGCGCTTACGAACATTTCTACAATCAGTTCGTAAAGGAGTGCTCAAAATGAAAGTTCTTGCGATCAATGTAAATATATTTTTCCCAGAGGTTGTTACACTAATTGTGTAGAATTGGGGGCAAGCAGTAGCGCAAATTATTCTTTGAATAATTGTGGTTATTATAATTTGCACTGGTTTTGGGGTAGTTGTTGAAGATCCACTCGCATTCATAATATGAATTTTGACAATCATAAGTGTTGCAAACTATCAACCATAAATTGTTCCAGCTATGAGTCAGAAAAAAGCCGAATAGATAAATCACATAACAAGGTCCGAAAAAAGGAGAAAGTGCAATGAATAGCTCTATTCGATATTGTTCTCTATTTATATCGTTTATCGTACTCTTGATGGTACAACCTGCTTTTGGGCGCTCAGATGGAGAATGGATAGCAGACTTACAGTCGAACTGCAAGGTGTGGAACCCGTATCCTAAGCCAAGGGAAAGTGTAAAATGGCTAGGAAAATGCATTAATGGTAAAGCACAAGGTTATGGGACATTAGAATGGTATCAAGATGGCATTAGAACTGCTTCTGATATATTCAAAAAGAATGCAGGGACGTTACTCAGAAATGGTAAGATAGTTTCAGTGATTGATGTATCAAACGTGACTCTTAGTATTGAGGAGTGTAAAAAAAACAGAAGGAATAAAGGTTATTTTGATTCATATCGTGTTATTCGTGCCGATGTATCTACACAAATAGATTTATCGCATAGCTCGGCAGTAAATGAAGTTTTATCTATGGTTCAGAAATATGCTTGGAGTAAATGCCCGGCAAAATCATTTTTCTCTCCTAAAAAAGATGTCTTTAGCAACGTGAAGGCTAAATTATATTTGGATGGCGAACTCGTCGTAAGCGCAAGCTCATCAGCTAGTACTATAGATGGTACGGGTGAGCCTTCTTGGGGTAGATACGAAAATAAGATTAAAGACAGAATAAATAAGGAGAACAAAAAACGAGTAATTGAGGAGAAGAAAAAAATACGTGAACAGAAAAAAAGAGAAGCAGCTAAGGAAAGACAGAGGAAAATTCAGGCAAAAAAAGAAAAGGAGAGACGACAAAAAGAGGAGGCAATAAATCGCTTCAATGCCTTTTCCAAAAAAAATGATGTAAACGGATGGCCTTCTGTTGAAGAACTATCAATAAATCCATTCATATATGAAAGGCAAGTTGTTGGCTTAAAATTAAAATTCAACAAGATGCTCTCGGCTACAAAAGGTATTTTCGGTGATGGTGTTGTTGTATCTAATATACCAAAAGGACTTTTCCGCTCAAAGGCACGAGTAGTATTAGCTGGTAAAGTATTGGGAAACACAACAATTAAAACGCGATTTGGAGGCGAGGAGATACTTCCTCATCTAAAATATATAGACGCCTATTTCTGCAAAACATGGAGTTGTTCTGGCATTATTATTGCGAAGTAATCAAAATATTGGACCCAGCCCCCCTTAGAGTAACTTTTCGTACCGTTGGACTTCAAACCCCGTGTCTGACACCACACGGAGTAATGGTAATCAATATATCTTTTCCAGATGAAAAACATTATATTAATGGTTTATTTCAGATCCGTCAGATAAGTAAAAAAACTCTTTTTTTATCAGTTCCTGACTATAATAATCTATTGGTTTTTATACTCGGTCAGCATATTCCGGTTTGTACCAGTGCTACACTCCTTAACAACGCCACTTGTCTTGAACAACAATGTCACCTTGATTTTGCAGAATTAGCTGATAGATTAATCAAACAAAATCAAAATTTCTTTAAGAGGTCACTATCTTAGATATCCTTATGATTTTAGAAAAACACCGGGATTCGAAGGATGCCAATATTCGTTGAATTTAACGAAATAAACATTAGCGGGGTCCTCGGCACCCAGGCATACAAAATGGAAGCTTTGCACGTAATAAACTCGGATTATCAAGTTAAACCGCTGTTAATTACAATCGGTGCTACCATAATGTAAATGTGCTTTTTAGGATTCAAGCGCAAAGAACACCTCATTTGAACGAAGTTTTACATAATAGAAATTATTATCTTCATTTTATGATTATCTTATACAAGAAGGCCTTATTAATTCAAACCCAGTTTCTCTAATTCGTCAAAAAAGCAAATATATTAAAAAACACCAGAACAAACCGATTGTAAGACGAATTACCAATTTACAATGGAACTACATTATAGAAACCGCCGAAAAGATGGCTAGTGAAAATCCTCATGAACATGAACGGACCTTATTTATTATGAATTGTTTATTTTCAATGTATTTGAGAATTTCAGAACTAGTAGCTGATGAACGCTCAATACCAACAATGGGCGACTTTAAAAAGGATAGATATGGTTATTGGTGGTTTGATGTTATAGGTAAAGGAAACAAAAATCGGTCTATAACTGTTTGTAATGAAATGCTGGATGCATTAAAAAGATATCGTCTTTTTTTAGGCCTTAGACCTTTACCAAGCTTAAATGAACAGGTTCCATTAATTTCTAAAATAAAAGGAACTGGTCCGGTTACAAGCACTAGACATATTCGATTAATTGTTAAAAGATGTTTTGACGAAACTTTTAAACAAATGAATGAAGATGGATTAAGTGAAGATGCGGAAGAATTATTAATCGCAACACCTCATTGGTTAAGACACACCGGCATCAGTGAAGATGTAAAGTTTCGACCCAGAGAACACGTCAGAGATGATGCGGGCCATGCCAGTATGGCAACTACTGATCATTATATTGAATCCGATCTAAGAGAAAGACATAATTCAGGAAGGAAGAAACGCGTTAAAGAGATCTACTAATTTCAAATTAGTTTTCAACATTAATTTAGAAAATTATAAAGTTTAATTCTTTAAGTTTTCTAACATATCAATTTATTTCATATAAATTTTAATAACTTTTTAATTTACTACTTTGTTAATAATTTTTCTTAAAAACACCTGAAAATTTCAAATTTTTATAATTAATTTTTGAAAGGGCATAAGTTATTGATTTAATTGCTGGACGACGAGTTTAGTACTTTTCTTTGAAGTTTAGTACTTTTTTTGGAGAATGTTTAGTAGTTTACTTGGTCGTCCAATTATCAAAACCGGTATAATTTTAGAATGATTATAATTTAACATTTATGCACACCAACCTATGTCCACTGTGACCAACAGTGCGGTTTCTAACAGCGTTGACATGTCAATTGTGTAAAACAAACACCCCAAAATTCCCCCTAAATTTCCTATAGTTTTTTCCACTTTTCCTATATTATTTATCTAACGTTAAAAAGAGAATAATAATGACTGACATAACAAAAAACATCTCTAAACGACAATTCATAAAAACAGGGCTTGGCCTGGCTGTTTTGGTAGCTGTTCCAGAGCTTGCTCTTGCTAGCAGGAATCGATATTCTGGAAATGAGGTGTTTAGTGAAGCGGATTATCAGGCTAAGAAAGGAAATAGTCCATTTATTGATAAATTACCTCCTGGAATTCAACTAAGTACTTTGCCTGTTCAAAAATCTTATGCTGCAATTCAGAGAAAACATTTTAAAACTGCTAAAAAATATATTGAAGGACCTGCACATTATGATAGAGTTCAAGCAGGAGATTGGGAGTTCCAAAATGAACCTGCAACTTATTTGTGCCACGCTATGTATTCAGGAGGAGGAAATCGCACTTTAGGATTTGTTTCTGGTACCGTAAAAACAAATGATAAAATAAAAGAACCGATGAATTACTGGGGATGGGGAATTGGCCATTATGTAAAAAGATGGGTTAAAGGTAAAGAAACTTCAAATATGAGGAAAAATATTGAAGAGCCACTTTTAACGGCCATATTTTTATCTGCCAATAAACAACAAGGAATTGAAAGGACACAGCAATATTTAAATGCCAGTCATTCTGAAAAAGAACGACTTTTGAAAAAAACAATGAAAGAATTAGCTGCAACAGATAATTATCGAAGTCAATTGATTGCGTCTTGGAGTAGTTTTATTTTGACAACACATTATGATTTAACTCAAAGTAATTTAGGAGATTTTTCTAATAAATTTCTAGAAAAACCTTTAAGAAAATACACAGGTAAAATTAGAGGAAAGCCATATTATGGATTCTCTTCTAAAATGTAAACAACAGAATAATTTGAATTAATAATCGTACATCTACTACTTATTGCAAAAAATTAGTTGAAGATTGTGATGTTAGAGGTCCTCCAAATTATTTTAGTAATGTGATTTAGTTTGTACAATTTAGTTATAGAAGTTCATGGGGCAGAGTCAATTTTTAAAGGTAAACTATTTTGACTCCACCCCAATAGCCTGCCATCTTCGATTATTCTTTCCTTTATTTTTTGTTTTAACTTCCTTATCAGCTAAATTAGCTGACCCCGTATGAACCCACAGAAGTCTGGTTAGCAATAATGAATACTACCGTTCTTTTATCCACAGTTGCCGAAAGTGTTCAGATTTACCTCTTTCTTTTTCAAGGGCAATTTTCAATCGGGCATTTTCATGTCTGACATCGCCTAAATCTTTTTTAAGTTTATTTATTTTCTTTCTAAGCAGGGCCTCTACATGCATAGACTCATCTTTTGTGCGTGAAGGAACTTTTATACCTTCGATCACATCAGTATTCTGTCTATCTTGTTCCCTTAATTCTTCAATTTGAGTTTTAAAATTATTGTAAAGATATTGCCTACTAACTTTTGCAAGCGTAGCTATATTTTTAAAGGTGATTTGTTCATTTTGTGCCTTCAACTCAGAAATAGCATTTTCAACAGCACGTCTTTTTTTTAAACTTCTTTCATCTCTGGCTTTTTTTAAAGCGGCTTCTTTTTCAGTCATTCTAAATCCAATTTTAAAAGCTGTGGTTTATTACCCTGGTACTGCCCCTGTGTTTCAATCGCTTGAATAATATTATTGAGTTTTTCAGCAGTATTTTTATTTTCATTGGTTCGTCGTTGAATAATTTGGCTCATTCTTTTACGGCCACTTTCTTCATGCTCAATAATTTCGTTCTTCTGCTCATCAATGAGTGTGATGATAGCTTGCATTTCAACCTTAAAATAGTCAATATCTTTTTCATCCGCTCTGAAATACTTACAGTTAAAACAGGCATTTGCATGTGAACACCAATCTCCTAACTGGTTAGGTAAAATACAAGCGCCACCACAAACCCTGGTGGCGACTAAATCATTTTTTCTTAAAAGTAACTCTCCAACTTTTTCATCAACTTTTCCTTCAATGGTATAAAAGTGTCCATTTCCTTTTTCTATTAACGCTTTCTTTTTAAGTGATAATCGCTTATTAACATATACCGTTGCCATATCAGGGCTTGTATGCCCTAACTCCATCATAATAGTTAAAATATCATGCCCATCCTCTGCCATAGATGTCCCTTTGGAATGCCTAAGTGGATGCCAGGAGAAATTTAAAATTTCTCCTTCATCGTTGAGAATATTATGTTTGATACAAAGTTGTTTTATCTCCTTATTAGTCCATGCGTGGCTGATAAAATATTCAGTTTGTCCTTTAAAACTGGGGAACAAATGTTTGGTTTCTTTTCGATATTTTTTCTTTACATATTCTTGTTGGTTTTTAATGAGTTTAATTAAATAGGCATGTTCAGGACTATCTTTCAATAAAGGCTTCGTATTCCACTTTCTGACTTTATTTTGCCAGAAACTAAGTAGCATAAATTTTTCATCACTGGGATCATCCGACAAGCAATCGTAAAGTAATGCATGACCATCTTCAGCTCTCATACCAGTAGATAAAATGACTGCATAAATTAAAGGAATAGGGTGAGGGGTTTCATCGATATGTGAGGCTATTTCATCAATAATGCGTTTAGAATATGAACGACCAGCACCTTCCTGGTTATAGTTAACCCTGCCTAATCCAGTTTTATAGTGTACGTTTTCTATTTTTCTTGCTGTACGATAAGACAACGATAGTGATGGCCATTTTTCAGGCCATAACCTGGAAGCTGTGGTTAGGATAGCTATTGTATCGGTATACCAATTTTTTCCTGTCAGCTTATTTTTATTACCCCAGGCAATAAAGTCATCTTGAACTAATGTATTAGTTATAATTTTAGGCGAAGGGGATTCAAACTTTTCGTATAAAAAATTTCTAAAGTGTAAGAACCTTCCATAGTAATTAATTAAAGTACTTGCTGCCAATTCACCATTTTCAACTTTTTCCAGTACATGATATTTAACAGCATCTCTCATCCAGACTGGATAACGATAAAAATTAAGATAATTATTAAAGAGTTTTTGGTTTTCTTTAAATCGGGTTTCATTATTATCATACAGATCTTTAAGTAAAATGATGTTTCTTTTATTTAAGGGCTTAAATTGCTCTTTTTGAATGATGATTTGTTTATGAATACTCCCTAATATGGTGACTCTTGGATTCGTATATTTTTTTGAAACTATCTTTTGAGCAGAAGGATAATTGACATTGTAATCCGTATTTTTAACATTTTTATTAGAACTAACACGCCAATTTTTATACATCCGAATTAACTTATCACTATACCCCTGTTTCCCAACAGACTTTGTAAAACCATCTACTGGAAATTCTGGGAATGGTATATTGGCAATACAGCTTACATTGAAAGTAGACAATATCTGTTTACACTGACTATTTAAATAATTCATTATAACAAGCCTATTTTCAATAATTGACCAGGAATGATTTGTCTTATTATCTAATAAATTGACCCAGTAAACTTTAAACTCTGCTTTTGGTAAAGGGGGGAGAGCAGAAAAATTAATGACATTTTTATAGCTAAACTCAACAATTTTATTGTTGATATGACTTAAAACAAATTGTTTATTCCAACTATCACATTCAATTAACTTAGGTGATTTTTTTAGTAAAAAAGCCTGTAATTGATGAAGATATAATTCATCTTCTGTAGTAAAATGATGAGCAAGTTTCAAGTCCATTTGATGTCTCCTGACAATAATTGAACTTCTCTGTATTGATTAAGCCTTTCTTCCAGTTTTTGTGATCCGATAAGGTGTAATTTTCTTACTTCAGAACTAAATAAATGACGATAAAAATCAACGGTCGTTTGTGGACTTAAGTGGCCTAATCTATCAGCGACTTCCAAAAGACTATAACCATCACTAATGGCTTCACTGGCATGAGAATGTCTAAACATGTGCCAGTGAAAATCTATTTTTGAACGTTCTTTTAAGTATTTTTGTAAATTATCAGCATAACTTTTAGAAAGTGCTTTTCCTATAACGCCTTTTTTAACATTACAAAAAACATAGTCAGTGCCTGATTCAAATGCATTTAAATACTCATCACTGGTTATATAATCTTCATACATTGAGATCACATATTCAAGTACAGGAATTGATCGGGTTCTTTTGCTTTTAGCTCTGGCTCCATTTTCATTATCACTTCTTGGGACAATCCAGATTGCAGAGTGATTTAGATCAATATCGGAATGTCTTAATCCTAACGCTTCACCAATTCTCATACCCGTGTTATAGAGTAGAGTAACTAAAAAGGCATCTCTTAATAAATGACACGACTTGATAAGCTCTAAAACCTGTTCTGGCTTAAGTCGATAATCAGACACTTTTTTCTGTACCTTGGAAAAATCACCATTTAGGTAGTTATCTTTTTTTCTGGTGGCTTTTCGTAAATTAATGTGCTCCAAGAAGGGTTTATAATTATGGTTGCCTTCAAAATATTTATTACGATCATGTAAACCAAAATTAAAATCCTGGCAATTAGTTAAATAACGGTAAAAGGATTTAACCGCCCAATGAATTTGGTTTTTGATTTCTGGTGATAGTTTTTTATTGGCACTTTTTCTATCAAAATAGACTAAATTGGTCGTTGGTTTAGACTCATTAGATTCAAAAGAGTGTGTTAACCACCTTAAAAAACTATCATAGTCAGGAATAGTGATATTATCTAATGTTTTATTCTGGGTTTGTAAATAATTCGCTAACCGAACAACATGACGGGTATAGGCTTGAATGGTATTAGGAGAATAGTTGATTTCCTCTAAATGAATTATCCAATTTCGAATAGGTTCAACTGTATTATCGTCATTATCAACTACCGTCCAGGATATCACATTGTTTACATATCTTATCTTTTGTAAATTCATAAAAATGCAAGGGCTTTGCCCTCTCTCCCTACGGTCGATTCACCCAAGGTATTTATTGGTCAAATGATGATATGTAAGCTATACTTTAAGCACGAATACAGGCTGAGGAGCCGATGGTTCGTGTCAGGTGATGAGGGGGATCTTGTGTAGGGGATAGTGGAACTGCCAACCCCCAAATCCTTCAACATAAAGGTATAAAAATTCACACAATGGACATGGTGTGCATATCAAAACTGACTGATTGAGAGTATACAGGTATTTTTACACAATGGACACAGTTGACATAGATATAGTTGGTGTGTGTATTAACATAATCCATATTATACGAAATAAGACATTGATAAATAAGTATTTATTAATTTCGTAAAAATTCTAATGATACTTCATTTAAGTCAATGATTCCACATTCATCTTATATATCATTGCCATCAAATTCCCAAGGGCTATTTTTGCCCATCGCCCGACAAGGTAAAAAGTTGGCCATTTTGGGCAGCTATGAGGTCACTACCCCTATAAATATCTTGAAAATTGATACTCATGGGAAAGTAGTTAGTAGAGTTAGAGGCAGGTAAAAAACACTATGTATAAAATTTATTTATTGGAAATAACTAATATACTAATGTTTTTTTATTCTTGGTCGTGAATAATAATATTACCCAAGCAGATAAGCCGCTTATTATTGGAAATAAAGCGGTTGATAAATTTGAAAGAATTTCACTGATTTCTATTATGGTCATACCTTTTAATGTAGGTCACTTATATAAATTCGTCAAATTTCCTATTAAAATTGCGCTTAACGCAACAAAAATAAAACCCGGCATAAAAATAACATACCCCCTTAACACCTTGCTATATATGCCTTAAAGCAATATGATTATCTCATTTTTTTATTGAACTCTGTTTTTTATATTGCGTCAGACGCAACAGTACACAATGATAATTTCAAATCCCTTATCTATAACAGAAGCGCTAGAACAAAAACGGCAGGAAAAAGAAAGGTTTTTTTAAGTGTTCGAATGTTAACTATAAAAACATTGGAGCCAGTTTATCAGTTTTTCGAGCCTGGGGAGTTTGACAACGATGATGACGAGGGATTGTTTACGTTCTATGTTTATCAGTCGTTATTTTGGAATGACGGAACACAGATAATACATAAGTTTTATGCCGAAGAAACGATAAACGAGCTGGTTATCAAATTAAGAAATAATTTTAAAAAAATCGACAGCTTTATGTTTTATGAATTATCTGAACCGATAGATTTAAACAGTTATACTAGTGAGATTATTTCAACGTTATTTCCTAAATTAGCAATGCCAATATGTATCAACTTGGAACAGAAACGAGCGCATGAAGAGCAATGCATTAAGCAATTAGAACAGTATTTTAATAAGCCTGCATAAAATTAAATTTTTTACGTAACTATTCAGCGTAATTTTAAAGTTACAAAAAACTATCTGATAAATTCAGGTAGTTTTCCCTCAAAGATTAATTCCATCGCATGGGAAGAAGTCATTCCCTGCTTTATACAAGTTGACAGATAGCCACGAATTCGGCAAAACATTTCTGCTCCTTCCATACTACGGAAACAACCTGATATTTTCTGTTGTACTTTGGTCATTCTAATATCTCTTTCACCCTGATTGTTAGTGAAAGGCACCTCGGTATTTTCCATAAAACGCAGCACATCGTCCTCGAAATTAATCAGGCGCTCTAACAAGTTTCGCGCTTTACTGCGTTTTAACCGCCCTCGTTTTCCGTTTCGTTGTTTTTCATCAGGAGGAGGACACTCGATTTCTGCCTCTTTAAGCAAAATCTTGTAGTGTTGCCGGTATTTATCAGCTTCCTCTTTATCTAATTTTCCACCTGCGTTACAGACTGCTATATTGATGTCTTCAAGTAATAATTTGATGTTTTCAGCCCATTCTTGCCCATCCTGTTCATGTGCTCGGGTTAATTCCCGAAGGTGATGCGCATTACACAATGCATGAAGGCAACCACCATATTGGTAATAAGACTTCCAGTGGTCATGACATAAAACACCTTTAAAGCGAGGAATAATATTCATACTATCCATGGCTTCGGTTCCCCGATGTTCATGGGGTAAGAAGTAGGTATAGGATAGATTACTGGCGCAATGGAGCCAGTGCCGTTTCCCCCCAATATTGACTCCTGTTTCATCGGCGTGCATTAACGCGGATGAGGCCAACTTATCTTTAATTAGGTGTTCATATGTTGCCAATTTATCAAAGGCTTCTTTGTTAAAATTAAAAATCGAGCCTTGGCTGATGGGAATATGCAACTGCTCGGTAAAATATTCCTGTATCCGTTTATAAGGCAGTAGTTGGTATTGTGACATATAGACGGCATGTGCTTTTAATGTTGCGCCATATTGTACTGCTTTACTCACACCTTCTGGAAAAGGCGCAACATAACGTTTCCCCAATTCATCTTCTAAAATTTGAGCTTGATATTCAGTGACTAGCCGAGAGACATAAATATCAAATACCTGACGTTTTTCAAAACCAACTTCTTTGTAATTCCTACCTTTAGGTAACTTTCGACGATCAACTTTTATCGTTTCAACTTCGTCAGGATCGACTATCTGTTTTAGGGTGCCTCCCTTATGTCCAGTCTGACCACCTGGAGCATTATTCGTTTTTTTTCTGGTCGGTTTTAAACGATTAGGATCACTCGATGGTGGCTTACTGCTATTCGAACTATTCAATCCCACTCGATTAGTTAAAACTTTAACAACCAAAAGCAACATAGTGACCACCGACTTTAAGGAAGGTGATAAATCTTTTTCATTTTCTAGTGCTGATTCAACCTCTTTTATGGTTGCATCAATATCGAAGCCTTCTACTTTCACTGTTTACCCAAATAGTTGTTAGCCAATACAGCCATTCTACCATGGGTTTTTCAAGCTCATTTTTTCGTCTTGTAAGCTCATTTAAGCCATTTTAATTTTTTGCCTTTTCCCGGGTATTAATCAGATTTTTTTTGATCTCAGCGGATCTAAATGCTCTGTTTATCTAATCAATTATCATCATTTGTAAGGGACGATAAATTTTACAAAAATTGCATAAAAACACTGTCAAGTTATTTTTTTGTCTTTTTACGCTGAATAGTTACTTTTTTACTATCAAAACACATCAAGGATGATTAACACGGCCGCTAAATTTAATTGCAAAATAGTGTCTCCGGAAAAGACCTGGTGAGCAAAATGATAGCATTCAATTATTAACATGGGTACACAGCCTGACTACGTCATATTTGTTTTGCTCTACGCTTAAGAAAGGAGCTTCGAACAGTCAAATACTAGAGACTGTGCACTATATTAATAATTGCTCTTACCTTTCTAATTCTTCAGAATAAAAACTATACTGCTTGTTTTTTTATCCATTTTAATCAACCCCTAGATTTTTGTTTTCCATTTTTTCCCTGTGCTATCAATAACTTCAGCTTTTTTTGCTTCAAAGACTAGCTCGTCTCTGTGTAAAAATACTGCCATTTTAATGAATGACTTTGGTTTAACTAATACAGCCCCGAGTTGTTCTATACTTCCATATCTACATGGATCGTTAGAATATGGAATTGATACGTGCTTTTTTGTTTTATCGTTGCATATTACTGCTGCACTTTCGATATAACCATCAACATTGCCAATGTTTCTAACTACAATGTTGTATACAGGTAGCATTTGATGTTGCCCCCCCAACTCTCTTACTGTTGGATCGGCTAAATTTTCTATATTTTCAGTCTTATTCTTATGTGGCTCCGCAACAACTTTAAATTTAACTTTGTCTTTACTAATTGCATGAATGAACCTTGAAAAGTTTATTGTTAATGCTATTGTTCCAACAATAGCAGCATATAGGGCGAGCCAGTTTTCAGCTATCCATGTTTGCATCAAAACCTCCTAAAATTCAACAGATATATAAACGATACAATTGCTTGATTCTAAATTGCCCATCCCTCGACATAGTAAAAAGTTTTGTTTCTATGGAGGACTGTGCATAAACTCGATATTTTTCGCAAAAACCCCTAAACCCCTTGTCAATCAACGTCTATAGGGTGTAGATTGTTTTAAGGAAGAACCCCAATAGTGCGCTAAGGAATAAAGCCAAATCCTTTTAAAAAAAGTTGTCTATTTTGGGCAGCCATGAGGTCGCCAAGTCATCTAAATTATTTAAAGCTCTAGATCAACTTTGGTTGTTTTAGCCTTTTTCTCTGCAACCAAAGATAACATCTCATTGTTAAATTTATCTAATTTTCTCTCATATCCAGTGGCCATAAGAGTTATCCTTAAATTTGAGAACTGCTCTGGAAATCCTTCCCTTACAGTATGACATTCTATTTCTGCTCTATCGGTCTTCCATTTCCCAAGCATTAACTGAAACGCAGTTCCACCATATGTTTTATTTTTTCCAACCTTACCATATTTTTTCTCAATTAAAGGTCGAAGTTTTGTACAGTCCACATCTCTAAATTTTTCATTGTAAGAAATACGATTAATCTTATCGTCAGGCAACCATTTTCCTGATGAATTAACCACACCTGCCACAGTGAAACTCAAGTAAGCTTTTACAGCCTTGGAATTATCATAATAACGCCTAAATGATACTCCATTGCCGCTATCCCCTTCTCTTATAAACTTATTTACCTTTGTAATGCTTTTTAAATCATCACCAAGCTTAACCCCTTTTAATGACCATTCTGGAAACTGATGATCAACTGGAGCCGCCTTAGCAATACTACACAAAGAAACTAAAATTAAATAAACCACTATTTTTTTCATTATTTTTCCTAATAATTTAGTCATGTTGATAAGCTATGAGGTTATTACCCCTATAGTAAATCAGCATACACAATACTACCATTTGAGTCTAAAGCGTAATAAGTGCCTTTTTCACCATAAAATGTGTTCGCTGGAAGCTCTGGTAAATAAGGAGGGGCTTTTCTAAAAACCGATATATTGGAATTTCTTTTTGAAATGCCATAACCACCGGTAATAATTATAGTATTTCCTGTATCGGTCATTAATACATCACCTTGGGAAATAGAGCCATCCCCTACAGAAAATTCAATATCACCCGGAATACCTAATATTTTGGCATAAACAATTTTTCCATCGATCAAAATAGAATAATTACCTTTGGTGCCATAATAGGGTTCTGGATAATTACCAGGGGCTTGTGTGAAGGTTCGTTCCTGCCCGTTCTGTGAATACCCTATTTCCTGAGAATCGGTATTTCCAACAATTTCAATTAATACCCCTTCACTATTGATATAAAGTTGATCGGTGTTTAATCCAGTTGAAAAAACGGTGAATGAATCATCTAATATGGATGGTGTAATGCTTTTAAAGTCAGTAATTTCTAATAATCCATCCTCTCTCAGCTTTAAGTGAATATCTTTTAATGTGGTGTTTCCGTTTATTTCAACCGTTGGAATATAAACGGTCTGAGTATTAGCGTTATAAGTACTATTTTCAGAAAATGCATTATTGCAAAAAATACTTAACAAGATAAATAAAGTTATTTTCTTCATTGTATATATTTAAAACCTCTTTTTTTGTTCGAATTCTTTTCTAATATCTTTAGCTATGTTAATCACCATAAAAATTAATTAGCATGTGACAATAGCAATTCCTGAAAACTGTCATTTTCAATATCGATAAGGTCTAAAAGTTTTTGGCCACTTACAATAAATACATTACTATTATTGCTAACGTTTGCTTTAGTTTTTTTACCGGTTTTACCGGTATGAACAAAAATTCCCTTAACACCATCACGGCGGCATTTATGCTCAAATTCTTTCACATGCTGAAGATCAATATAGTTGTTATACCGTTTAGCCTGGATGTAGTATTTATCGCCATTAAAGAAAAATTGCCCATCTATTCCCCCATCACCGGTATATATGCGGTTTCGTTTAATTCTAATATTTTTAAGCTTTAGGGACGTTAAAATAACCTCTTCAAAGACAAAGGGGTTAATTTTTTTTAAATACTGAAATTTCGCTCCTGGGCTTTCAATTGAATGGAGCTTTTTAATAATTTGCTTGGACTTTCGAACAAAACGGGCATGTCTTGAAAAGTAATGCTTTGTAAAAAAAGCAATGAACAGAAAAATGATAATAATAGGGTTTTGAACAAAAACGTTAAAAATTGAAGAGAGTAAAACACTAACGATATCATCCATAGGGAAAATACTATCAAATTCGTTGCCGGCCGGAATTCCGGAAGCATGATATTGCTATCAAAATCATTGCCGGCCGCTGCACAGCTGGTTTTAAAATACCATCAAAATATTTTTAAGACACACTAACCAAAGGCTTTAAAAGTAGCTCAAAATTTTCTTTTTCCTGGCTCTCTCGTTGGTTATTCGCTTTTTCATCAACATAAGATTTAAAGAGTAAATACTCTCCACACGTAAGCGGTCTGGAAAGATTAGCCACCTTAGATTGATAAACCGCTAAATCATTATAATCTTTACACCAGTTAAGAACGTCCTTACATAATTTTTTATCGATGGTTTGAAGCCCTGAAATTTCAGTCAAAGAGGCTTCTATATTTTGTTTATAGGATTTGTTTTTTCGATTGAACTCTACCCCGATATAAGTTGCTATTGCCAACACAGCACCAGCACAAATTACCACAAAACCTTCATCAACAGAGTTCCCCATACCCACATTAACTACTGTTATAGCAGTCGATGCTATTACAACAATACCAGAAATTGCTATTGATACTGAGGTACGTTTCTGTCCACCGGTAAAAACGCCATAGCCTAATATTGAAAAACTAACCGCTAAAATGAGTAGTAGATCAAGAACCCCGAAAAATTTTTCAAAAAACAGAAAAAACAACACAATAATAGAGAAGATAAGCAACAAAATATTAGACAATAAAACTCGGCTCTCAAACCTCGTTCTTTTCAAAATTCGGTCTGAATGTAAATTGGTTTCTTTTTCTAATTTATTTGTTAATTCTTCTTTTGAAGCTGGCTCAGCAAAAACATTTAACATAAACACCCCTTAAAAACTTAAATATAAATAGATATATAATTAGATGACAAATCGCTATCATCAATAAAAATAACTTTGGAGTCTGGACACCAGCCAAGCTTTTTTACTTCTTCATTGCTAAGATGAAGTAAAAAACTAAACCGGTTTCCTATAAATAAACGAGGGAAAAAATTTGCTTTATTTTTATTATTGGTAATGGTCACTAACATCGTTCCCACTCCAAAAATCAAAGGCACTTTGAAAGGTAAGAGCAATTACCTCAAAAGTTAAAGGATTAGATGAAATTTCTTTGAAAGAAACATCATAAGCAAGTACATGATCATTTCGATTAACAAATTCTACAGAGTTAATACTTAATTTTTTTGATGATTCGGTTACACCCACATCATAAAACCCACCAGTGTTATTACCTTCCGGATCTCCAACTTTATTTAAACTAAATCTCATCGGGATATTTTGAATTAGCTTCAATTCAACACTGATTTTTTCTGATGGATAAAAAATATCTTTCGAATTAGTTACACGTAAATTTGGAATTATTAACGTTCCATCAGTTCTGAAAGCATTGTATTCATTTGCATAAGAACTCATACATGCTTGCTGATAGTATGTAATGTTATCTACTACAACTCTGCATTCATCTAATGCTACGAAAACTTTACCATTCGATAATTCAATTTTATATCCATCCTCTTTATAGCTCGATTTTTCAAGAGTTTCAAAAGCATGTGTTTCAGAAGAAAAATTATAGGTGATTTTTTGTTTTTGATAGTTTCCATCAGAGAAATAATGACCAACATTGTTACTTGTATCTCTATCTTCATAGAAACCATCCCTTATTTCAGAAAAAGAATAATTACTAATACTTGATAAGAAAGCAAAAATCAGTAAGTTTTTTTTCATGGTATATCCCCCATAATACCAGGATAATAACCGGGTACATTTGGTATATTTCCATTATATGGATCAATCTTTTTAGACTCTGAAATTGGCAATTCATTAAATACAGTCTGCTTATTTTTATGAAGGGCACCAGAAGAAGGGAACACCTTATTAAATAACCAAGCAATTACGTTTTTTAACCTAATTGCCAACCAAGAAAAGACAACAAAGATAAGTAGCAAAAGCAAAATGAGAACAATTAAAACTAAATCTATACCTAAAAACATATCCCCCTCCAAAAGAAATTAAACTGGAATGGTTGCTGTAATAATGGCCTCAATAACAGTAGGTCCTATCATCATAATTAAAGCTATTGCAACAGTAGGAACGGCGGCAGCTACAGAACCGGCCATAACACCACGTCCGGCACCATACAACAAAAACGCAATAGCAATGATTCTTCCAAGATACCCTGTCAACCACCCTACCAAAGTATCATAAAAATTCTGAAACTCAGCTGAGCCGGTTGTACCAGCTAAAACATCAGCTGAGAATAAAAATAAAACGGCAATTAATACCCCAAAAGTAGGTACACGAAAATATTTATTGTTCAATTGAATTTCTCCTTACATTAATAGCGTTTAAATCATTACTTGGTGATGATGGAACACTTTGTTGGACATTAAGCGGAAACAAACGAGTACCTTTTTCACCAAAAGGCACCCCTACTTTCCATTGTCTTGGTACCATCTCTATAAAAAGTGTCTGTTCTGAATGCAAAATATCCTTCTTATCAATCCAAGAATTAATAGCCAAGTTCATAATTTGCGGTGTTGTTCTTAAATTCTGTGCTTCAGAAATGGTATTTAATGGTAATGCTCTTTTTTTAGGAACTGCTTTTTCCTCTACAGCCACAGTGATTGGTTTTTGAACTTTCTGCTGTTTATCTTCTGCACTTTTATTGGCTACTGCTTCCTTATTTTTAGCACTATCCGTATCAGCCTTTTTATCTGTCTCAGAATCCTTATTTTTGGCTTGTTCTTCTGCTGTTTCCTTTATTTTCTCAACAATAATCAAGTCATCACTTATGTAAGGATCAGTAGCTGCATAGGCATCTTGAACCGAACCACAAAAGGTTTCTTCTGGCATCCCCGGACATGAAAATTCTTGCTCACCTGTCGATAAAGCCGCACAACCAGTAAGATTGAGCAGTGAAAAACTACTCAGACTTATCAATATTAATTTTGTAAGATTGTTCATTTGCATATCCCGTTGAAATAAAACCCTTTGCATTAATCGTGTAAGGTATACGTCTAATGCCTAAATATTTTGATGTTGTCAGTGCTTTTTGCAGCCCCAAGGTATTACATTTTTTCTTAGGTTTTAGCTGACTAAAATCACCCGTTATTAATGCTTCATAAGCTCGTTTTGAATTACCATCACAAGCTATTTTCCTGGCTGCTTTAGCCGACTTTTCACCAAATGCCGGAAATAAAACAATGTTCCAAGCATAGGCATCACTATTTTTGTTTACAAAGCTTAATAACTTGCGTGTATGCTCACTGATTGGATCGACAAAGACCGTAATGCGTGAATCACCCTTCCCTATTTTGAAAGGCTGTAATTCATCAATATCCAGCCCCATTTTATTAAGATCTATCTGACCGGTTTTTAAATCATTAATTGAATTAATCCAGACAGCATTCCATACGTCATAGATAACGGGCTTTTGAATAGCAAATCGCCCGGAATCCGAAATCAAAAATAAATCACCGAATTCATTTTCTGCTAATGAGAAACTATGTGCAGGTAAACGCTTTAAAGCGACTAAATCACCGACAAGATTATTAACCGGTGCTGAAAGTGCGACACAAGAAAACCCCAGAAGTAAGCTAGATAAAAAAATTTTTATCTTCATAGTTCCACCTGTGTAAACTCAACGCCAGGATTAACAATGAAGGTGACTTCTCTAGTAGGTCCGATTTCAATCACATCAAACGTTTGCTCGGCTAAGTCAATGTAATAATCTGCAAGTCTATCCATTGCATTACTAACCCCGCCTAAAGCACCCGCTTTAAATGCAAGACCAGTATCCGGTGTTGTTAAACCGGTTTCGCTGGTACTCACTAAACCGGTATAAGATTGAGGCTTATAAATATCAGCAAAACCAGCTAGAACACCAGCCGCTGCTGTTTTAGCCAATAATTCACCCGAACGCGAAATAATCTTTCCGCGAATTCCCTGGAAACCGTCTTCTCCAACAACCCAGCCTTTCATGGGTATATCAATCACACCGCCGCTATTTCTAACACACGAAATGTTTTCAATTCGTCCATACGCCCTTTCAGTCGAACGATCACCGTATCCACCGGCGACAATAAAGCATTCGCGCATATCAGCACGAAAACGATTCGGTAAAATACTGAGATCAACAACACGAGCTAAAAAAGGAATCGGATTTTTATTAGCCTTAACACCAGTAGGCGCATAAAAACCGGCTAAAATTTTAGTCTTAATAATGGTACCTGAAGGAAGATAAATATTTTCTTCATCCTCTTCGGTAGCTTCAGGCTCAGGGATTTCTTCACTTTCTTCTTGCTTATAAATATAAAGCTTCGGCAAATTACTAACGACACTATCAGGCTTGCCAGAAACCGAGGCACCCAATGGCGGTTTTTCTGTCACTTTATTTTGAAATAACTTCCATTGAGAATCTAAATTCCTTGGCGTTTTATCTCGGTTTGTTCTTCTATCAGAAGCAGGAACGGGAGTCTTCGAGTAAGGAGCCGAATTTTTAGATTGCTTCATTTCCGTCAACGCCGAATTAATACGGCTATTAGTTTGAAGTTTATTTTTATTTTGCTCTAAATAAAGCTTTTGTTGTTCTGTTGTTAAATTCTGAAACTTCTCCCGAGTCATTTTTTCTTGATTGGAAAGTTGATTACTAATATTAGTTAAAAGTCTTTGCTGTTTATCTTGGTAAGACTTCATTTGTTTTTGATAATTATCAAACTGCGTCGATAAATTATTTATTTGACTCTGCTGCTTTGCTTGCTCATTTGATAATTGATTAATCGAATATTTACGAGTCTTTGTACCGGTCAATAAATTGGTAACCGGTTCATCATGAGTTTTAGGTTTAATAGAAAAATCACTATTTTCCCCAAAGGATAAAACCACCCCAGAGAGCAATAGCAGAATTACTATGCCGGCACCATAAACTACATTTTTTTTGGCAGTTGGAGAGAGGTTATTCCACATATTAATAAACCCCGCTAATCAAACGATTACGTTTAGGTTTTTTAATACCCTCAACTGTTCTAATAACATAGAGTTCAGAGCTTTGGCCAGGAAATAAGGTGTCATAAGGCCATGGAGCCGCCGCCGCCACGTCAATAGAAAAGCACTCACTGGGATCAATTTTCAGTGTCTTATTAGAATTATTGATAACTTTTATAATATCAACAATATAAGTATTACCGATTAGCTGCTGCCCTAATATCAGCTGCAAACCTTTAATTTTACATTTGGAATATTCGATATTATCAATCGTCTTTAACGAATAACCGCTTGGAATATCACTGTTAGCAACCGATATAGCTAATTTAACTAATACCCCAACATGATTCCCGGTTTCAAACTTTTTAGCCTCTGACAACTCTTTTTTAGTTGTTTTTCTTATCAAGTTTGGCATGGAAAACTCTATTTCTCTGGGGGGAATTAACCGAGGAACCAAAGTCAAAGAAATGGCTGCTTTATGATTTTCCAGATCTTCACCATCAACAATCCAAACACCTACAGCGGAATCAATGGGTTCATTCGTGGCTATTAAAACGGTATTGCCGATAATATCAGTCGTTAAAGGCGTAGCCGAACGAATTTGAGGCTTTTTAAAAGGGGTAATAAAACGGTTAAATCGACCTTGGGATATCGTGATAATCTCATTAAACCCTGAAACCACTTCAATTTTAATCGGCTTCAACGCATCTTTATCGATAGCTGAAATATCATTCTTAGGATTATATTGATTATTATTTTCCTCAAGCGTTTCAATCGGAATTTCAGGAAGACCCGATTGATCATCAATCGGTTCTTCAGCATATAAATTGACGCTTAAAGATGAAAGGACGAAAAATACTAAGAACGCTTTTCTTGAGAGTTTGATTTTTTCCATTGTTCTGTATGTGGTTTTCCGTTGTAAATGTTAAAAAAAGTCACGATAGGAAGGTAATTTACAATATCAACATTCATTTCAAATGTTCTGTAAATATCACTTTTCGCGGTGACACCGATTACCGAAGTCTTCCCATACACAAATACGGTATTAGTGCTTTGCTCGAAAATTAATTCTTCAGGGGAAAAATATGTTCTTATCGAGTCATCTTTTATATTTAATGCTTCTCGAAGCAACTGATCCCGAAGCGGAATAAAAGCCTCTTTAGTCAACAACTCTTCTAAAGAAGTCAACATATAATCTATATTGCTAGGAGAGGTATTACCTACCGTAGAAGCAACAAAAGCCCCCCAACGCTTTTTATATTCTGCCGAAGCGTTATTTATTGAAATCCATTCTTTAGTTAATAAACCCGGAGGCGTAACGGTTACTATAGAGTGCTGGTTAAAAATAGAAACAATTGCAAAAACTAATCCTATGATTGTCCCTAAAAGACAAATCGATAAAATCAATACCGCTCTATTGAGACCAGACAATGATAATGAAAGTGCGTTTGATTCCATACTGTTACCATAATTTAAAATATTCCATGATTTTATTTTAAATGCGTTTTTATGTAAAGGTGTAAATGTGTATAAATACATATTTTAAAAACATACCATTCAAAGTTATTTATTTACATAGCTTTGGAGTATATTACACTTTATTAATACAATGTAAGAACATAATTAATAAAACTTTTCATCTTGTAGGAATAATCCTACAAATAAATATACAAAAGAGAATTCCAAGAAAAAAACCAAAAAAAAACCAAAAGTTTCACATGTGAAACTTTTGGCTCACTCAATAGAGGAAGTGATTAGGGGGTTTTAGAAATGATATATTGTTCAAATAAACGGACAAATAGATCGGAAACTGTCAAACCTTTATTAGTAGCCTTTTCTCGTATTTCCCAATATATTTGACTAGGAACCTTTAGGTTATATCTTTTTTTAACCTCGCTATCAAACTCTCGCTCGATAGGCTCAGTTAGAAATGTTTCAAAAAAGCGATCAATACTACCTTCTAAAATATCCTCATACTCAGAGTTATAAGAATAGTCAGGAGAAGCATTACTAATAACTTCTAAACAAAACTTTTTCAAAGTCCTAAAATGATAAAAATTCTGTGCCTTTGTTATTATCCATAAAGTTTTTTCGGGGAATGATAAATAAAATGTTTCTAAAGTATTGGTATCCATAACGTATTAAGGAATGTATTGTCTCTCATAAGGATTAGGCATTGAATACCCCTCTCCCTTAATAAACCCAAACCAATAACCAACATGAAAAATATAGCCTTTTAATTTTCCTTCTTGGAATTTTCGGAAAAATTTAGCTACTGCAATTCCGAGGATGATAGCTATGATTTTTTGATTAATAAGAATACCTATCGAAAAGACTACTAAAAACGCCAAAAAAACATCAGCTCTCCAAACCAAGAAATACGGAGGTTCATCTATATGGCGAGGAAATTTTAAAGGTTGCATAATATCCTATCTCCTAACATTTTTATCGCGACATACCTCTGTCACTATTATTCTTAATACCATTATCTTTGGTGATTATATCAGATAATTTATCCTTCGTAGAAGCCAATGATTCATATGCAGAAAAATTTTCTCCTGTTCTATTTGAAATAGTATCAAAAACCTTTTGACTATCATCAACATACAAACTAACCCCATATCTTGCCCTGGAAATTGTTGTATAGAAAGCATTTCTACTTAATAAAGGTGATTTTGAATCAGCTAAACCTATCACTCTATCAACGGTTGCCCCTTGTGCGGCAAACAAGGTACTACTATATGAATAATCCCAATGCATATTTTTGTATTCATCTAAATTAACATTAGCAATACTACCATCTGACATTTTTACGTTAGCATGGTGATCATCAGTATTTAAAACCGCAGCAGTATGAGAAGTTTTCGCACCAATCTCTTTGTTATTACCAGTCCATCGTAAAGAATCCCCTTGTGATAAGTGACGTAATTCAGACCTGAAAACACTGACACCGCCCTTTCTATTTCCCGCACTTAAATAAGGTTTCCATGTCACTGACTCACCATTTTCATTTTTTAAAACCACATCACCGGATTTATGATCAATTTTTTCTACTACTGCATAACCACCCTTTTCTATCCCTAGCCGTGCATAGCTGGATAAATTGAACTTAACAACGTCACCCTCATTGTAATAATTAGCGTCACCGGTTTGGGCTGTGGTAAGGTGTCTGTTAACTAAAATCTTTGTCAATTGACCTTCATTTTTAACCTGCCCTTCTTTCATTAATCCATTACGTATCATTCCAGATACCGAAACTCGATCACTATTTGGGGGAGTAATAACCAAAGTATTAGACCGTTCCTCAACGGATAACTTTAAATAATTATCGGCCATGGCCTTAAGCCGTTCCGTTTTGTCACTTATCACTGATATGCCCGAATCCTTCCCTTTTTCATGAGAAATATTTTCAATATGCTTAAATGCCCCTTTAGCATCAGCAACCAGGGAAGACATAACCGCCTGTTTAGTGGCTGCATCTTTCTGTCTCATAATTTTAGAGATGATGGCCGTTTTCATTTTAGCCTGTTGTAACACATTAAAAGCCTTTCCCGCTCCTAACGAGGCTAATTGTTTCGTATCACCAACAAATGCGATTCTGGCATTATGAATTTCTGCATATTTCATCAAATCATTAGTATCTACTGTATCTAATAATCCGGCCTCATCAACGATCCAAAGTAATTCTTTAGATGATTCTGGACGTTCATATACTCCCGCTTTTAATCGCGTTAATAGGTGGGCTGTAACAGCCGCATTGATCCCGGTAGACTTTTGAATTTCATTAGCTGCCGTATAACTCGGTGCAAAGGCTTCAATTGCGGTCGATTCTTTTATTACTTCATTAACACTATTTAACATAAAGGTTTTGCCGGTACCGGCTAAACCTTGCACTCCAACATATCTATCTTTGGAAGTTAAAATTAAATCAGCTGCTAATTTTTGACCTGTATTTAAGCCCTTTTCAGTTAATGAATGATCAAGATCTTCACCATGATACAAGCTAGGCAATATTTCTTGATTTCGATAAAGATGTTGTAAAAGTTTTGTCTCTTCAGCAAATTTTTCAGGAGTGGTTAAGCCATAAACAGCATTACCTTGGCGATCCGTATCAATCTTATATCGAGTATCAATTAATTTCCCTTTATCAATATATTCATCGATTTTTTTTTCTATATCATCCAAAGAGACTCGACCAAACTTATGGATTAATGCTGCCGATGCCAATTGATCCCTGGTAGCAACAGCATCCCTTTCATATACGTGTCGAATGGAAAAATCGATACTTTGTTCAAGAATTTCATCTTTTGGCAAGTCTTGAGTTTGTGAAGAAACGGAGACATTTGAAGGGTCAAAACCTAATGATTTTAACTGGTCATTCCAATAAGTATCTAATTGCTCCCTATCGTAATCAACTTTAGCGTTACGAGTGTCTAATGCAGCCACGGAGGAAGGAACAGCACCATCAAAACCTTTAGCTTGTAGAGCATTTTCAATTTGTTCTCTTCGTTTTGACATGGCCTTGATAACTTCCTGGGGAACCGAACTAATTTCAAAGCGTCCATCATCATGAGTAACTCGTATATCATGACCTAAAGCCCTAACTTTTTCAGCCAATATAGAGCGATAAATTAAGCCGTATTTCATTTTATTTTCAAATAAGGCTTTACCATCAACACTACGCCAAGAATCGTTATTTTCAGTCAAATTCATAACCACAGAATGAGTATGCAATTGCGGGTCAAGCTCTCTGCTGACATCATGTCTAAACAGTGCCGCTACCATCGTTTTTGTCTGAATTCGTTGAACTTTATTATCTACTTTTCCTCGGGTGAAAAGGTTTTCATTTTGAATTTTATGTAAAGTTTTATTAACTGCGTAATTATGTGCTTTAATTAAACTTTCATCTTTACCTTGCAACGCCAAAATTGAAACACTTTTAGGCGCAGAAAAGGTTAGATCCCAACCGGAATAATGTTGAATTTCACCGTCTACTTTCCGGCCTACCTGTGTCTTTTCGTCGATTTTTCCGTCTAATAATTCTGTGAAACGATCAACGTCAACTTTGCCATAAAGTCCTAAATTTTTTGCCCCCAATCCGAACCATTCACTATTTTCCATAGCATCCGGATCATCTTTAGCATAATAATTATCTTGCTCATAATAACTTGCAGCACCGCCAGAATTAGCTAAACCAAAAACTGATAACATTGAACTACCTTTATGAATCTAAAAAATCAGAAGCAATCTTTTCTATATCGAATTCTGTCTGAATGGGAGCTATGTTTTTAGACTGTTCCGGCTCTTTATTTTGTTTATCTTCTTTAGAATTATCTGACTTATTTTTTATTGTAATTAGTCTACTTATGTTACTTTTTATTTCGTAATCGTTAGCTACTTCTTGACGTTGAATATAATCAAAACTTACTCTGCCTATCGGGAATGAACCCGGTATTTTTAGAAACCCGGTTCTCTCTTCTAAATTCATAATTTCCGAGGGCATAACCAGCTCTTTTTCTTTCCTATCCTTATTAATGCTCATTGAATCGCGTGTTCTTTCCGACCCAAAGGTAACTGATTCTTTAGCCTCTTCTATCTCTTTTTTTCCAATAGCATCTGACAACCATTTAGCCGTTTCTGGATCAGGATTATTTAAGGTTAAACGTGTATTGCACATACCTGATAAGGTTTGTGCTAAATCCTTTCCATAAACTTCTCGGAACTGACTAATCATCTGTAAACCAATGACCACACATGAACCGTGTTTCCGTCCCCTGGTTAACAAATCTTTTAAAGATTGCAGCTTTCCTAATGAATCTATTTCATCTAAATAGGTCCATATTCGTCTATCTCTGTCAGGCGTTAGTGAAAGAATTGAACGCACAGCAATATCGATCCACATGGTTATTAAAGGTCTTAGTAACTGATGTTGATCAGATAACGATGTAATAAATATCCATGGTGCTTGCTCACTGGGAGAAGGTTCTTTTTTAACCCAATTAGTGATAGAAAAATCACCCTTCCCAGCATTTAAAAATTCAAAAGGAGGTAATACCTTAGTCACCGAAGCACGAATACCTAAAGCCATTTTTTCTGCATCTGGATCAGTGAAATTTTGAGCGGGTGTACCTTTTAAAAAATGGTTCAATTGTGACAAGCTTTTATACATTAGCATTTCAAGCATTTGTTCATTAGTATCCATTCCTTTTTCTTTCAATTTCATAATGGTATGAATAAATACTTCCCGAGCCGTATCATTCCAGAAAGGTTCATTGGATTTAGGTTCAGGATAAAGAGATTGTCCCATAGATGCATAATCATACTCTTCTATAATTTCTTGCCAAACAGACCAGCCAGGAAACCTTTTATCAAAAGGATTAAGAACAATATCAATGCCGTCCCTATAATAATATTTTGTAAACTCTCCTGTTGAATCATAAATAATGGCACGTTCATTTCTTTCTCTAACTTGGTCCATTAACCCCATAATTGAAACTGACTTACCACTTCCCACTGAACCACTAAAAAAGAAGTTTTTTACTTCACTTTTATTAGGTAAATTAACACCGGCCAAGCTAAGTGCTTTTTTATCTTTATTGTTGTCTATCAACTTATTCAAAGTATTAGTATCGACGATATTTTTACCTCTTAACATCTTGTTTTTTCGGAACAGATAACCTCTTCTATACCAAAATATGATAAGAAAAAACAAAATTGTTCCGGCTGAATAAATGCCAATTAGCATAGCCTCAAAAGATATTTTTTTAACTTTAAGATAGGATTTATAAACTGTTGCGTTTTGCTCTAACTTACCAGCTGTTATTTGATATCGTTTACCGTCTTTCCAGGTAATATTTATCAGATGTTCGTAATCATTAAAATCCATATAGACTTGTGATTCTATCCAAGCAATGCTTGCATCACGTTCAAATTTATCGGTGTTTTGAAATATAAAATAGAGCCATACTACAAGAAAAATTACTGAAAAAATAATAGACATTAAAACCAATGAATTAAAAATTAGTTTTATTTCATGCCACCAAGTATCTGACCCTCTAGTTAAATCTGAAAATCCATCTTTTCTTAAAACAGCCATAACTAAACCTTTTGACTTATGAGCTTTTCAAACGATGCTGAAGATAATTGTTTTATCTTTTCTGACTCTTCAGGAGTGATAGTATTTTTTAATCTTAATGTAAGAAGGATTTCCAAAATCACTGGACCTAATAATTTAAACAAGTGATCACTTTTATCGTCAGTTTGATTCGAAAACAATACTTCAAGCTCATTCATTTTTTGGGTTAAAAACTCCTCTCCTATTCCCTTTTCGACAAGAGTTAAAGCATATTCTGAAACTGATTTTCTTCTTAGCCCTGCGGCTCTTTGTATCCTTTTATAATCGTCTGGATCTACATTTATTGTGATTCTTTCTTTTTTGGCCATGTTAAACACCTTTTGAAATGTAAAAGCAATGCCATAAATATTAACACATTGTTTTAGCGGAACAATAGCAAATAGTAATCAAAAGGTTGGTGCACCATTATTTATATGTTGGTGCACTTAAAAAGCCTGATTTATCAGGCTTTGTAGTATAGCAAACACCATTGCAACAGGTGTGTGTAATTAATTCTATCTAAAGACTGTAGAACGCTAGTTCTTCTGGCTTTAGATAGAATTAATCTGTGAAAAGATCATCCGTGTACGGATGACACCATATTTAGTAAAAAAGGAATAAAAAAGATTGATAAACAATATGCTTTTTTGGTAGGGTTTACCAGAAAACATTATTTTCAAATAAATTGATTTTATAGGACTAATAATTATGGCATTAATAAAACCAAAATCGTCAGGAAAAACAAAAAAAATTAATGTGAAATTTCCTGAAGAAATTCACAATGAACTTTTGCAATATCAAAAATACACAGGCTTTAGTGATTTTGGAGAAATGCTTGTAGAAATTAGCCGATATGTAATGAGTAAAGATAAGGAATTTACAAAATATAAAAACAATGCAATAGCTACCGAATCAGCCAACGAGAATAAAGAAACCTTAAACAGCAACAAGGAACCACAATCATCAAACGCAACCGCAACCGCAGAGTAAAATATTTTTTTATAAAATCTTTGATTTTATGTCAAGCGGAGCGCGGAGGGCGTAGCCCGGAGGTGTTAGGGATAGTAGCGGAATCGGGTATTAAATTAGATTAGATATTCTTATTATTTAGCGGCTCGGAGAGGCGATCAATGATTAGAATATCTTATTTAATTTAATGCTTGATTGGGAGCGGATAGCCCGGCCATGCGTAGCATGGCAACACCCAAAAAAAATATAGAAAATATATATTTAAACAAAAAAAACAATTTAGAAAAAAACTCGAGTTTAGACTTAAAACTCACATTGATCAGCCTGCCATATCAAAATTTTGGTTTTTATAAAGCCAGGCGACTTGTCCCCCAAGATAAGTAACAATTCTTTGTCGTAGTTCATCCATTCCATCTAACCAAATGGTATCGTAGTCATATTTTTCGGTTGTTTGAACGATATTAATCCCTTCAAAACATTGAAAGATCCAGCGTAAAGTAGGCGAAGGATTGGGCTGATTAATTTGACTAGGCACGGTGGCTTTTTGCTGCTTCATACTGGCTCTCATGCGCCTTTGGGCAATCGAATAGACCAATAATGACAATAGCATTATCATCAACAAGGCATCAATACGGCTGGGCTTTTTCAAAAATAAAGAGGACACAAAGAACAAGGGGTCTTTGAGAAATCGAAACCCTCTTTCCACGCTGGATTGTGCTTTGTATCTCTGTAAAATCGTCTCATTATCCAGCTCAGACTCATTGGTATTCGTCGCCAGAACAAAACAGGATTTTTGTTCAATGGCCTGTTGTATCGCCATTTTGTTTTCACTCATACCCGCAGTGATTTGCCAGGTAGTCGATTCAATAGTGCTATGTTTAGACGGTCTCCCTTTACCCGCATATTGATGATGAGCAATACACTGCCTTTGTATCAAACGGTGGTATTTCAACTTTTTTGCCAATTTATCCATCACCTTGTTGGCATCGGTCTCACAAGCAAAACGCTGTGCTTGTAGGTGAAATAGCTCCTTTTCCAGTTTAGCCTGTGCTTTTAATACCTGTTTGCTGATGCTGGCTTCAGCTCGGCTTTTGGCTGCCTTGGAATACACCACTATCCAACGCTGCGAGATACCCATATGCTCAATGGTATGGCTTTGATAGCGATAATTGTCATCAATACGAACCCACTTGTCGGATGTGATGGCCTGACGAATGGTTTCTTTTTCCAGCTTAATCGTGGAGGGAACCAGAGTGATAAACTTCACTTGCGAGAGGAACTCGGCATTATCTTGATGATAGAGCTTACTATCCGCAACCAGGTATTGTGGCATTGAACTGGATTTAAACGATTCAATCAAGGCTTGGGTACGCGCCTTGAAAATCTTATTATCGGATGCATTGCCATCCCAGGCTTTACAGGCAAGCGGGACGCCACCATCTTGACTCACGATAACTTCCTGGACCACTTGTTTTAAATCCGGTCTACTGTCTTTGCTATAACCGTGGGTAATGTGGATTGCCGTCGAATCTTCTGCTTCCATGGTGGTTTCATAATCACCACTTAATGAATAACTGGTGGTATCTAATGACTGATAGACCGTGTCGACCTCAGCCTGTCGACAGGCTTTTTCTGAAATCAATGAAAACAATTGACTGGTGCCATAATCATAACATTGATCTAAGGTTCGACCGAGTTTATGTCGATTGAAGTGACTGGCCTCAACGCCCGCTCTGAACAGGTGCTCCATCGGTAAATTAGTGAAAAACTGGGGGCTCAAACTCAACGGACGATTCGAAAATCCCAGACCATTCATTATCATTCCCTTGACGGCTTCACCAGTGCTGATTTCCTGCTGTTCATCCTGATGAATTTGCTGATCTATTATATCGACTATGCCGAGGTCATCAATGACACCTGCAACAATACCATGGTGATCTAATCGTTTTATTTTCAATGCTTTACCTCCTCCAGATAGAGGAGATATTATAACATTTTCAATATATTAGCTCGATCCTTAATAAATCAATATTTTTAGCTTTTGGCTGATCAATGTGAGTTAAAAAAATTTAAAAATCCGCTTAATAATCACCACATTATTAAGCGACCAGAGAGCAATAATTATTAATTTATTTTTGCAAGATACTCAAATCTTTCTTTTCCATATCTCGAACTAAACCAGCTTTACTTTTTGGCAAACAAACTACTACTGTTTCCCAATCTTCTGGAAAGTTTTCACCAGACAATATTTTATTAATTCTTTCTTCAGCTGCTTTTTTCTCACCGCTTAATTGACCACCATTTAAAGTCTCCCAGGACTTGACAACACGATTAACAGCCTTGTTAGCAGCTTGATATGTTACATCATGTATTTTAGCTGCATCAGCTATTGTTTTACCGTTCACAATGACATCATAAGCGGTATTCTTTGGGCGTTCACTAAAACGCTTTAATAATGCCACTGCTCGATAAAAATCATCATTAGTAAGCTTAAACTTTAGCATATATTTTATTCAATAATTCTGTTGGTAAATAGAATGATTTTTTCTCATATACTAGAAATATTTTTCCATTATCTATTTTAAAACCTTCTATCTTATTTATATTATCATCATCATTTTTTTTGTCATCGTCCCTTTTAGATTCAGTATTATTTTTCTGTTCATCTTCACTTAAATCTGATTCATTAGTTTTTTGATCGACTGGTTTTGAATCGGTCTTTTTATTATCATTTTTTGATTCAATTTTTTCATCTTTACCAATTAAATTTATTTGCTGACGTAAATTGATTCTTGCCTCTGGAGAATTACGCCATTTAGCAATCATTTTTGCCACATCATTAGGATGTTTCTTTGCTGCCGATGCTAATTGATACATAGTCTCTAAATCATCACTAAACCCCTCTTTTATGAATAACAGAACGTCATTAGGAGAACTACAAATAGTGGTTCTTTTTGAAATCCAAGCTTGAGTTTTTCCAAGTGCCGCAGCAGCTTCTTTTGCACTCCCAAATTCATCAACCGCTTGCTGAATACCATTCGCTTCATCAAAGACTTTAAAATTTTCCCGCTCAATATTTTCAATTAATCGAACAGCTACTTTTTCCTTTCTAGTTAGCTTGCGGATTACAGCCGGTATATCTATCAAATTGGCTATTTTTGAAGCTCGATAACGACGCTCACCAGCAATAAGGGTATAAGTATCATTATCCTTATCATGTGTTACCACAATCGGTTCAATAACACCTTGAGCTTTTATACTTTCCGCTAGTTCCTCAATATTTTCAAAAATAGTTCTAGGCTGGGGTAATTCTTTATCAAGAATAATTTTATTTAGAGGAATATTTTTAATCGAATCATCACTATTTTGTTGATCAAAAAAAGCCGCCAATGAATCAACCGATCCCAAATCTAAATCACTCATAATTTAAACCCCATCTTTTTGAAAACTAAAGCAATAGCAACCATTGTTTCTTTTGCTGTTTGTCGAGCTGCCCCGCCACTCGGTCTATACCAGACTGGAACGCCAGTTGATGCCGCTTTTGCTATCGCTGTTTTTTCCGCTATCTCTCTTTCTAAGACGATTTGACTCAATTTACTATGTAATTCATTTACCTTCTTGTTTTGATCTGGATTTGTACGATTCCAACGATTAATTAACAACCCTAAAAAATTTAAACTAGGATTTTCTTTATTCTTAATCGCTTTAACTTTTTGAAACATATTTTTAGCACCTTCAAATGAATAATCATCCGGTACAATTGGCGATAAAGCAAAATCAGAAACCATTAGTGGAGCTAACATAGCAAATCCCATTGTAGGCGGAGTATCAACAATAACTAAATCATAATTAGCCGCTATCTTTTGTAGATGTTTCTTAAAAAACATAGCGGTTTCGAGTGGATAGCGTTCTACACCATTTAATGAATCGTCAGGCGGTATTAAATCGAGATTTTCAGATAGGTTTACAGGTAATTTATCTGATCCTAAACTCTCTTTAAATAGCATTGAGGATGTTAAACAACCGCTGTTATCTACCATGCCTTTTTGTAGTGAATATGAAGCATTTCCTTGTACATCAAGATCAACAAGAAGTACTTTTTTGTTTAATTTTAATGTTGCAAAAAAAGCTAAATTTAAAGATACAACAGTTTTACCTGTACCGCCTTTATGTATTGCAATAGTAATTATCGAACCCATTTTAACATCTCCCACTAAAAAGGATTTTTGTAAATCATTTTTATTAGATTATGATTATTAAATCACAGCACAAACCCTAATGCACCTTAAGTACAATCCCCTAGTTTTCTTTTTTAACAAAAAGTTTCACATGTGAAATTTAAAGAGATCGCGCCGGGGCGCTGCCCCTGGACCCCGAGGTATTTTCGCCAGGATGATTATTTTTTTATCAGTGCTATTTGTGTGCTATTAATTACCTTATAAATTGAAGAGTTTGAAACACCTAAATTTCCTAACATTTCTTTAAGTACAATTTTCATCATATAGTTAATCACTTTTTGCCCTGGTTGCCGATTGCCCTGCTCCCACGCTGTAACTCTGCTATGTTGAATACTAATATTTAAAGACTTATTCATTTTATCGAGAGGTGTTTTCAAATCTATTTCACCGTTATTAGTTACTATTTTTCTCCAAGAGCTAACTAGATTTTCACCCGCTGGAACAACAGTAACCGCTACTCCAAACTTTTTTTCTGAATCTGACATTGTTAATTTTCCCAAAATTAATCATAATAGTAATCGCTCTTTTTTGTTGAAGGAGTCCGGCCCGCTCGCGTTGTGGTGACAAAAGCGGGCCACCCTAATTAAAAAGTTTCACATGTGAAACTTTTCCACATCAAAATAAATCCGCTTGTTTTAAATACTCAATTGCAGAATTAGCCTCATATAGCCCTCTATTATTAAGTTTTCGCTGCCAAGCGTTATTATTTTTGCGTGAGAACACCATGCCCGCCACATGTCGCATATATTGGCAAATCTCTTTTTTAGGCTTTTTAGAAAACCTAATACACACTCTATTTATATCGGGATTAACCTCAAGCGAAAAATCACCAAAATCTTTATGCTCATATTCAATGGATTTTGCATCTTCCAGTTCTTTAATGCGATCTCTTGTTGTCTTTATCACTGCATTATTATTCTGAAGCGTATACGATTCATACGGCTTAGGATTAATACGCCAACTCCTATTCATATGAGCCTGTAACTCTGCTTTGTTATCATCATCAATACAATCAACAACGTCCCAACCGCCTTTTTTATATTGCCGGTTAATCTTTTTCATTAGCTCTTGCGAGGCTTCTAAATTGGCCAGCTTATTCTTTAATTTTTCTATTGCCTCCGGATCGTCACTGCTAATACCCCCTGTTCCGACAGCCGCCGCCCTACGCTCTAACTCTTTAGCCGCTTGATTTAACTCAACTGACTTAAACATTGCATTTTGACTTTTTTCTAATGCGTTTCGGTGCCTTTGTTCGCTATGATGACCAACTAAAATTGGCTGACCTAAAGGTATACCGGCTACTAGTTGATTACTACGATCCACCTTTTCTTTAGCTTGTTGTCTCTTATTGTCCGCCCTACCAAGCAGATTATTTTTTCTGTCTTCTTGACGTTGCTCAAAATCATTCATTGCTGTTACTCTCTTTAATTTGTTGAAGGGTTGAGAGATATCAGAAAAAAATGTGGTGTTATCTGATATCTCGACACAGTTAATTTTTAATTCGATTCTCTAAAACTGGAATTAAAGAATTGTTGTTGAAGTCATGACAATCAATATTTAAGCGACCTTCTTCATCTATAAAACACTTCCAACCGCTAGGACGCTCGATAATATCTTTGATAAATTCGAGAGGATCGGTAATAGGACCTCTTGAAAAATTTTCCTCGGCATCCCTGGCATAATCACTGCTGTATTTCCCATCACATCTAAAATCATCAAATTGGCCATTAACAACCAAGCGTTTAGCGTGGGCCATTGTCCATTTCTTAGGTAATTCTTTTAAAGGCTTAAGGCGCTCTAGGCAAAACGGGCTAAACGTTTGTATGGCTATTCTGTTAGAGCGTTGAATAGTAAAACCATACAGATTAGTTTCATAAAAACCGTTCCGCTCTTTATAATCGGCAGCCACCAATAAACCGATCAAGTGATCTAAATTGAAATCAATTTCGTTGATCAGCTCAAAAAGACTTTCTTTTCTTGAAGCCGTCGAGTAACCACTATCAAAACTGTACCGATAACAAATTTCACTGCGCTTGTACGCATTACCAATCAATACAATTACCATATTTCGGTCATCTCCTTGGCCGTAAATATGGACTTTGACCTGGGAGGATTGAACATAGACATATAATTTTTCAAAAATATTATTCCAATCATCAACAGTTTTTACACTATCAACGATATTAAATTTATCTTTATTCATGATAATTTGCTCTTTTATTTGTTGAAGAAGAAAACTAAAACCAGGGGTAAAAAGTGTGGTGTCCCCCGGTTCCAGAATTTTTTTATTAGTGAAGTTCCGTAGTTTGACTAATATGAAAAACCGTTACCGGCTTAGTTTTTAAAACCGGTACTTTTTCGTCATTGTCTTTATCTTCAGGATTTAGCTTTTTTTCACATTGAATTTTGACGTAGATTTTTACGCCCTTTTCTCCTTGTTTAACCACCCTTCTTTTTGCTATCCATGCATTGAATGTGAATACATTTTCACGAGGCAATATTTCAGACTTTGGGATACCTTTATCCATAAAACCCTGGATAATCGGCTCATAATTTGCGGTACTGGTACCATTGATTGCATTATCTAATGCTTGTTTTTGATTCGCACTAACAGACATTTTTATACTCTCTTTTTAATTTTGTTGAAGTAGAGAAAGTTAGAAATAAATAATTGTGGTGAGTTTCTAACTAACTTAAGATATATTATGATACCTTATCGGCACTATTGCAAGAACTATTTAATTGTTTTATATGCATTTTAATTATACTTATCAAGTTCGGCATCAATATCTTTTGCGTGAGAATCGAAACTTAAAAAAGCGTTAAGCGAATCTTTAAACTGTAATAATTGCTTAAGATCGTCATTTAAAGAATGAATTATTTCACTCTGTTCCTGTATTTCTTTAGACATACTTCGATGTTGTGGGACATAAGACATAATTGCTTGAATAATTGCTTTAGTTGCTGTTTTTTTCCCTAAGAACTCTTTTAGATCTTCAAGAGCTTCTATTTCTTCATCTGTTTCTAATCTTAATGTCAGAGTAGATTTTGCATTAGTTGCCTTAGCCATTTTAAAACCTCCTATCTATAAAGTTTCACATGTGAAACTTTTCTTAATAAGAGAAATTATATCATACCTTACAGGCACTATGTAACAAATATTAACATTATTAATCATATAGTTACAATCTTTTGCAAAATATTTTATTTTGACTTGATGGAATAAAAAAGGTATAATAGCTCTAATGTCTAAGCAGTGAGACAGGTTTTAAAAAGGGATTGGCCCATAAAACGGACACAGGGCCAGCCGAAAGGCACCTTTAACGACAAGGAAAGTTTTTAATGGAGGGTTTCTTATGAAATCTAAAATTAAACTAATCAGGGCTATCACTGCAATGATCACCGCCCTGATCAGCTTTGCAATACTAGTAATGGATTTACTAGATAAAATAGGCTAATTGGCCGTATAGCGCAAGGACGCGCTATATTTCTTATATTACAGCAATTTACATTACAAATCAAAAATAACAAGGTATATCACTATGGAAAAATACAATGGTTTTGGGCTTGGCGAAGTTGATAGGGTGGATGATAGTTTAATTGAATATTACTTTAGCACTATCATAAAAAAATACGTTGTTCGTACTAAGAAAATTAAGCTTACCGGTGTTGGGATTACTCGGCAACACAGCGAAGATACAACCGGTAAATATAATACTTACTCATTAACTAAGAAGGCTTTTGATAAAGTCTTTGCTCAATATGAAAATCAAATAGAACATTTTGGATAGGTTTTAAAAAGTTTCGCATGCGAGACTTAAAAGGCCACTGCACAAGGGTTAACTGACAGGCACTAATTCAAATGGCCGAAGCCAAAACCAACTTAATTAAAAATCAATAAACATATCATTCCTTATCCAGACCCCTTTTCCCCGAACTATCAATAAACTCAAAAAATCCCCACAGGGACCGACTGAGTTACGCAGTAACTTATATGGAGGTTAGAATTTCTTTTATTTCCAGGGAAACTTGTTTCAATGGAAATAAATATAGAAATTCTTATTTTTCTTTCAACGGAATACATAACCCAAAATTACACCGACTTATCATAATAATTTTCTTTTTACTTCAAAAAAACAACAAATTCAACTAATTAGACACCATGCATTGTTCTTAACTATCAACACATTATAATCTTTTTTTGAATTATTTTTTAATTTTTACTTTTCTTATCAAATATTTCGACCATACTTAGTTTAAGAGTCGATTGGGAATAAGGAATTTTTTAAGAGACTTTGAACACCCCTTCAGCACCTCCAGCAATACCTCCTAGCAGTAAAACACAACACTATACAAGCGGCATTTCTATATTCAACAAATAGAATCCGCCTTCAATATAGAGGAAAACTATTATGAATATTTTCATATCCAAACGCATTTTAAAACACCGAATGAACCCAGAAACAGCCCGAAAGTCTGGGCTGTGTGTGGATATTTCATATTAATACGTTCCACTTACACGATTGAGGGAGAAAAATCATGAATATCGATAATCTGACACTTTTATTAAAAATAATATGCAATATCATTGAATGCATTATTAATATAGTTCAATCATTGTAAATGATAAAAGTACTAGAAGTAGCTTAAAGCTACTTCTAGTACTTAACCTTTCACATGTGAAACTTTTATCCTTTGAGACCTGTAAAAAATACTATAGTCACTTTTATTGTATTTTTTATAGGGCTTCCTGCTTCAAGAATGAAGCTATTAAAAAAGAACTCGATTCGTTTTAATAGAAGTTGATAAACAAAAAATAAGAGCCGCTTTAAACATGACATTTTGGAACAAAATATGATGTTTAAAGCAGCATCAGACAAGGATATCTAATCAATAAAAAAGTAAATGCATTTATTAATATAGTGCACAGCCCTTAGTATTTGACTGCTCGGAGCTCCTTTCTTAAGCGTAGAGCAAAGCAAATATAGCCGTCAGGTAGGCTGTGTACCCATGTTAATAATTGAACACTGCATAAAAGCATCTTACATAGCATAGAAGGAAAACATCGGAAAAATTACTCTTAAACAAATCTGGTCGAATCGACCAGACATAAAAAAATGACATAAAAGATTGAATTAAAAACAAAAAACAGAAAACACTTTTTTTTTAAAAAATTACTTTCACATCGAAACTTTACAAATTTTTTAACCGTTCTTTAAATGCTCCAATTTTAATTCTAGATTTAAAATTTTATCCTTAAACTGCTTAATCATATTAGTCTTACCCGCAATAGAAAAAACTATCTGCCTTATCTCTGCTCGATCAAATGGCTTTTTTAAATATAAAAGATTATGAGGTTGCCCAATAGAATGATTAATTTCTTCAAGACTAAAATCAGAATAAGCCGTTAAAATAACAATTTCAGTCTCAGGGTATTTTCTAAAGATTTGCCGGACAGTTTCGATACCATTCCACCCAGGCGGCATTCTGATATCCATAAAGACAACCGTATAAGGGTCTTTTTTATTATAAGCCTGCTCAACCATTTCTAAAGCCTCTCGCCCTTGGTAAGCAGAATCAACAACGATATCTAATGAACTATAAATTTCTATACCACTTTCATCAAGAATATGCTCTAAAAGTTCATCTAAATCGTCGAGTTCTTTATTATATTCTTTAGATTTATGAGAAAAAATCGTATTAAAATCTTCATGAATCCCTCTATTATCATCAACAACTAAAATCCTAACTGTAGTTTTATCTATTTCTGTAGTCATAAGATTTTTTAACCTAAATTTAAAAGTTTCACATGTGAAACTTTCCCCCTCCAAACGGAGGTAGTTAATAAAAAGTTTCGCATGCGAAACTTTTCAAATACCCTAGCAGAGCGCGGAGGGCATAGCCCGGAGGTATCAGGGATAGTAGTGGAATCGAGTATTCAATTAAATTAGAGATTCTTATTCTTTAGCGGCTCGAAGAGACGATCAAGGATTAGAAAATCTTATTTAAATTAATGCTGGATTGGAACGGATAGCCCGCCCGGATACCCAATAAAAAATTACTTTTTCTTACGTTGTTTAACTAACTCAATCATTTCTTTATGCATTAAAATAATAGCTAATGCCCGTTTAACCAAATCAGGTTCAAAAGCGACCTCTACATACCTTGTAAGTACGTCCTCAACATCTTTACTTGCTGCAATATTAGCAACACCCTCTAAACCATCATCATTATTAACCAATTCCCGATCATTATCCCCTTTCTCAACAACAAATCCATGCTCTTTCATTGCCTTAATAACCGACAAATAAACATCCTTATCAATCATTAACTTTGGGTCACCTAAAAAATCCGCGTACGCTGACACAAAAAACCGCTCTTTAGGCATAGTTGAATCATATTTTTTATCATCATCCAACAAACTAGCGACAGCTTTTAAATAAATCTCGTCAAACTCCTTAAGCTTATCAACCTCGATCAACATCAACCCCCACCCCAAAAATATACTATCAAAATCGTTGCCGGCCGATTCCTCCGGACAGACAAAATACTATCATATAAAAATCTTCAGCTCACCGAACGGCGCGGTACCAATTTTATTTTACAATCAAAAAAGATTGAAAACATAAAAACTATCGAGTAAAAATAAAAACCAGAGCAGCTAAGACGGCGATAATTGCAAGAATCCCCGATACTGTGACCTCAGTATCTTTATGTTTGAATTCAAGCTTGTTATTTTTGAAATCAAATTTCATTATTATTCCACCTTATTTTTTTAAAAAAAATATCTAATATATGTATTTACATTAATATTGCTTATTTTTTTTCTTAAGGTAGCGCGATTAATACCTAATATTGCCGCAGCATTACTTTGTTACTTTTTTCATAGTGTCCAATCACCTTTAGGATAATCAATAATTTTCCACACTACCAAAATTAAAAAAGAAGCACATAATAAAAGAGTGGGTGAGGGTGGAAAATATGGGGTCGTAAATATTAGTCTAAAAGTTTCGCATGCGAAACTTTAGCCGAAGAATCAAAAAAAATACGATAGTTACTTTTATGGTATTTTTTTATGATTTGCAGCCCCATGATTGGGGCTGTTAACAACCGGTCTTTTATTTGTCGGTGTTAACTGGGGTTGAAAGCACAAGAATAGCATCAGCAATAAACATGTAATTTTGGAACAAAATTTGATGTTTTTACTAGCGGCCGATTCCGGCAAAACTGAGGGAATTAAAATAATACAAAAGTTTCACATGTGAAACTTTCCCTCCAAACGAGGGGAATTAGTAAAAAGTTTCGCATGCGAAACTTTTAGCCAAGCGGATCACGGATAACTATAAAATAAAAAACCACCAGAACCACAAAAAGGATCAATAAGCACTAAGTTGATAAAGCTAAACAATTCACATAGAATTAACTAAAGCAAGTTTTCAAAGAAAGGGGCTTGTCGCAACCAAGCCCCTTTAAAAACGACTTTGGAAATTTAGCTCAAATGCAAAGCAATAATACCAACTGCAATACATAGGCCCCCAAACCTCACTAATGCAGTTGGTGTTATTTTGCTTTTCAGCTCACCATTAACTTTAAGTTCCCAACTTCCATCTTCATAATCAATTCTAAATTTCTTTATTTTCATAAATTTCTTTTCCTTAATAAATTGTAACTATTCAGCGAACAAAAAAGTTTAAAAAAATCTTGACAGGTTTTTAGATGCCGAAAAAAGCAAATTGCCAAATCAGTATAAAACTATGCGTTTAAGGCTTATTGTCGATCAAACAGGAGCGAAACGGTGGGCTCTTGAGATAAACGATACTTGGTATGATTTTAGTTGAGTAGCAGGGCTCTCAGAGAGTCGAAAAACCACATGATACAATAGCGGTATAGTAAATACAGCTATTGGAAAAAGCCGTGAAAATTGATGGCATAGATGTTGATGAAATGCTCAAAGAAGTCAGTGATAGCCTGAGCCAAGAAGAGATATCGCCTTCCTTAAAATCGTTGATTCAAGTTTTACTGATGGTTGTTAAACTGCTAACGAATCGAGTTGGATTAAACAGTCGTAATAGCAGTAAACCACCGTCGAGTGACCCGAATCGGGAAAAGCGGAATAACGGTGGAAATAACAGAGCCCCAGGAGGACAAAAAGGTCATAATGGTACCACCTTAAGACAGGTTAATGAACCGGATGAAGTTGAAGTGCTTATGGTTGACCGAGCCACTTTACCCGCAGGTGATTATCAGGAAAGTGGCTATGAGAAAAGACAGGTGTTCGATATCGATATACAAACGCTGGTGACCGAATATCAGGCACAAGTTTTAGTGGATAAGAACGGCCATCGTTTTGTTGCCAAATTTCCTGAAGGTGTCAGTAAAGCAGTACAATATGGCAATAATCTGAAAGCTCATGTGGTGTATCTGTCACAGTATCAGTTACTCCCCTATAAGCGGATACAAGACTATTTTGCTGAGCAACTGAGCATTCCCATCAGTACCGGCTCTATCTTTAATTTTAACCGGGAAGCCTATGGTTTATTGGAACGATTTGAAGCGATTAGCAAGAAACAGTTGTCGTCATCGGACTTGATGCATGCGGATGAAACCGGCGTTAATATTGACGGCAAACGACACTGGTTGCACTGTCATAGTAATAAGCAATGGACTTATTTTGCTACCCATGAAAAGCGTGGCAGCGAAGCCATGAATGCCATGGGAATTTTACCGCAGTATACGGGTGTTGTTGTTCATGACCACTGGAAACCGTATTACCGATATACCCATTGCCTTCATGCGCTGTGCAATGCCCATCATTTGAGGGAGTTGCAACGGGCTTATGAACAGGATGGGCAGCAATGGGCACAGGAAATGAAAACATTTCTTGAACAATTAAATAGAGTGGTACAGCAATCCGGTGATAGCTTGAAACGTGAAGAGGCTGAGGGTTACCGGAAGCGGTATCAAACTATCCTAAATGTAGCACAAGTTGAGTGTCCTCCGCCGGATACTGAGAATCGAGTGAAAAAGCGAGGTCGAGTTAAACGAAGCAAAGCCAGGAATTTGTTGGAACGGTTGATGGATTATGAAAATGATGTCCTGCGATTTATGGAAAATCCCATTGTCCCTTTTACAAATAATCAGGGTGAGAATGATATTCGGATGACAAAAGTTCAACAGAAAATTTCGGGGTGTTTTAGAAGCATGGAAGGTGCTCACATTTTTTGTCGTGTCAGAGGCTACTTATCAACCTGTAGAAAGCAGGGGGTGACCAGTAGCCAGGCTATGGAATTACTTTTTAACAATAAACTTCCAGACTTTTGTTTGGAATTAAATTACGCTGAATAATTACAATAAATTAAAAATAACTACTTAACAACAATAAAATTAAAATGCTAATCCATATAAATCACCTCCCTTAACACTTTATAAATTCAATCCATGTTTCTTGGATCTACTACCAATCTATCATGTCTTTCTCTTAGTGCAAGCCTTTAGGTTAATTAAAAATATGCTAATTTAATCGAAATTAAAACCGGCGCATACCATAAAATTAAAACTCTACAAGTATTCTAAGGAGAATAAAATACAAAACAAAGTTAAGCTTTATAGGTTATATATTATTAAGTGGGGAAGGTTGGAAAAAATGCCTTATAAAAAGTTTCTCATGCGAAACTTTGGACCTATGCCAATCTTTCATGATGGTAAAACCATTAATTTTTTTCTTCGAAAAACCATATTGAAAAGTCGTTAACATTTGCTTAGGCAAATGATTAACAACTTTCCAACATTAATTAACCGTTTTACCACATTCCAGATATTAAAATTAATCATCCCTGGTTAGTGCCTGCGGCGCAAAGATTAATAAAAAATTTTTATTGGTCGATTAAGATAAAAGACAGAAATGATCTAGAAGTTCAATATTTAGATCTAAGCGATCAAACATTTATTAATAGGGGAGATAAGCTATAGTTGAAATTAAGAGACTATAAAAAAGCATCGAAGCCATAGCTATAAATACAGCCGTACACTAACCTTAAGCAGCGGCGTAAATGAAACTGCTAATCGCGGTTACTCTCTATTTGCCTGCGGCGCTTCTTTAAAAAGGCGTCGGCAAAGCCGACAAACTCTCTATAATTTTTCTAGCGAAAGTAAATATCGATCCATTTAACGCTAAAGCGCAAAACTACACATAGGGGGATTAAATAGAAGCTATAGCATTTGGCACCCCTTTTGAAGATCTGGCCAGTAGCGTTTTATCGTGCGTAATGAATAACCGGCGAGGTCGGCCAAAGCACGTTGTGTAATCGCTAGATTTCCGCTTATAGGGTCTAACTACAAAAGCGGTCTAAAACGCCCACTTGTTCTTCTATCCCTTTGATATAACGAAAAAACATATCAACCTTTTTTTGCCAAATACCATCTAATCAGTACAATCATCAAACAATCGA